>OFHB01001779.1_pt1 | contig 11987 bp, 7 predicted proteins | sample 1521881 | NCBI WGS metagenome assembly OFHB01 (sample SAMEA3504090, study PRJEB24116) | mouse gut metagenome | biome: mouse gut; feature: mouse-associated habitat; material: faeces | place: Denmark | collected 2011
TGGTGTACATGCGGTAGAGCATGCCGCACCAGTCGCAGCTCTCCGTGCCTCCCGCGCCGGCGTTCAGCTTCAGAATGGCATTGTTCTTGTCATACTCTCCGGAAAGCAAGGTCCCGATGCGCAGTTCCTCAAATTGACTGATGAAGTCATTCAGCTCATTCCGGATTTCCTCCACCATGGACTCGTCATTTTCCTCGTATCCCAGTTCAATCAAGGTGAGGATGTCCTCATACTGGGCGGACAGGCCGTTGCATTCCTCCACGGTGTCTTTTAAGTTCTTCAGTTCCTTCATTTTCGCGTTGGAGCGGTCGGGATCGTCCCAAAAGCCGGGTGCCTCCATCTCCATCTCCAGCTCCTCGATTCGCTTCACCTTATTAGCCAGGTCAAAGTGAATCCCTCACTTCCGCTAAAGGAGTTTCGTAGGTCAGCAATTCTGTCTTCATCTGATCCAGTTCTACCACTTAACGTCACCTTCTTTCTATATTTTCATAATGGTATTGCTGTCATTTCACGCCTTGCGCCCGCAGCACTGCTTGTATTTCTTGCCGCTGCCGCAGGGACAGGGGTCGTTGGGATAGACCTTGACATTGGTCCGCTTCGCGGGCGTCTTGGCCAGGGAGTCGTCCTTGTTGGTACCGGTGACTTTCCCCACCTGCTCACGCTCCACTTTCTGCTCCACCTTAATGTGGAACAGGATCCTGACGGTCTCTTCCTTGATGTTCTGGGTCATCTCGTCGAACATGCTGTAGCCGCTCATCTTGTACTCCACCAAGGGATCCCTCTGGCCGTAGGCCTGGAGGCCGATGCCCTGGCGCAGCTGCTCCATATCGTCGATATGGTCCATCCACTTTCTGTCGATGACCCGCAGAAGGATGACGCGCTCCAGCTCTCGGATGGCCTCCGCATTGGGGAACTCGGCCTCTTTGCTCTCGTAGAGCTTCACAGCCTCCTCCTTCAGCTGCTGCTTGAGGCTGTTCTTCTTCGGCTTCACCAGGCGCTCCTGGGTAATAGGCTGCAGCGGAATCGTGGGGATGAGCAGCGTGTTCAGCTCATTGAAGTTCCACTCGTCCACTTCGGCGTCATCGTTGATGCTGATGTCCACGCAGTTCTCTGTGATATCCGTGATCATCTTGTAGATGAAATCCCGCATGCTCTCGCCATTGAGCACCCGGAGCCGCTCTTCGTAGATGATTCCCCTCTGCTCGTTCATGACCCGGTCATATTCCAGCACATTCTTGCGGATGCCGAAGTTATTGTTCTCTATCTTCTTCTGGGCGTTCTCGATGGCATTGGTCAGGGCCTTGTGCTCGATTTCCTGTCCCTCCGGGACGCCCAGGGCATTGAACATGCCAATCAGCCGCTCGGATCCGAACAGCCGCATCAAATCGTCCTCCAGAGAGATATAGAACTTGGATTCGCCGGGATCCCCCTGCCGGCCGGAACGGCCCCGCAGCTGATTATCGATACGCCGTGACTCATGGCGCTCTGTACCGATGATCTTCAGTCCCCCTGCCGCCCTGGCTTCCTCGTCCAGCTTAATGTCCGTACCACGGCCGGCCATGTTGGTGGCGATGGTGACTGCGCCGTGGATGCCGGCGTCCGCCACTATCTCCGCCTCCATCTCATGGAACTTGGCGTTCAGCACTTTATGCTGGATGCCCCGCTTGCTCAGCAGCTTGCTCAGCTCTTCGCTGGCCTCGATGGTGATGGTGCCCACCAGCACCGGCTGGCCTTTTGCATGGGCCTCCTCCACCGCGTCCACGATGGCTTTGAGCTTCTCGGCCTTTGTCTTGTATACGGCATCCTGGAGATCCTTACGGACCACCGGCACATTGGTGGGCACTTCCACCACGTCCATGCCGTAAATCTCCCGGAACTCCTTCTCCTCTGTGAGAGCGGTACCGGTAGCGCCGCACTTTCTCTCGAACAGGTTGAAGAAATTCTGGAAAGTGATCGTAGCCATGGTCTTGCTCTCACGTTTTACCTTTACATGCTCCTTGGCCTCTATGGCCTGATGGAGCCCGTCCGAATAGCGGCGGCCCGGCATGATGCGCCCGGTGAACTGATCCACAATCAGCACCTGATCCTCCTTCACCACATAGTCCTGGTCACGGAACATCAGATTGTGGGCCCGCAGGGCCAGAACGATATTGTGCTGGATCTCCAGGTTCTCCGCGTCCGCAAAGTTCTGTATGTGGAAGAAATCCTCCACCTTCTTCACGCCGGCCTCGGTGAGGTTGATGACTTTGTCCTTCTCATTGACGATGAAGTCCCCTGTCTCCTCCTGCACCACGCCCATGATGGCGTCCATCTTGGTCAGCTCCTGCACGTCCGCGCCCCTCTGCATCCGGCGGGCCAGCAGGTCGCACATCTCATAGAGGGCGGTGGATTTGCCGCTCTGGCCGGAGATGATCAGAGGCGTCCTGGCCTCGTCGATCAGCACCGAGTCCACCTCGTCTATGATGCAGAAGTGCAGGCCCCGCAGGACAAGCTGCTCCTTGTAGATGACCATATTGTCGCGCAGGTAATCGAAGCCCAGCTCGTTGTTGGTCACATAGGTGATGTCGCACTGGTAGGCCTTCTGGCGCTCCTCGCTGGTCATGCTGTTGAGGATCATTCCCACGGACAGGCCCAGGAACTCATGCACCTGTCCCATCCACTCCGCGTCACGCTTCACCAGATAGTCGTTCACCGTCACCACATGGACGCCCTTGCCCTCCAGTGCATTGAGGTAGGCCGGGAGCAGGAATGTCTGGGTCTTTCCTTCACCGGTGCGCAGCTCTGCGATGCGGCCCTGGTGCATGATGATGCCGCCGATCAGCTGTACTCTGTAATGCTCTGTCTTCAGCACCCTGGCCGTGGCCTCCCTGACGGCGGCGTAGGCCTCGGGAAGCAGGTCGTCCAAAGTCGCTCCCTCCGCCAGCCTCTTCTTGAATTCCGCAGTCTTGTTCCGCAGCTCCTCATCGGAGAGGGCCTGCATCTGGGGACGCAGCCCTTCGATTTTCTCCACCAGGGGCATGATCCTCTTGATCTCCCTCTCGCTGTGAGTGCCAAATACCTTATCGATTATCTTCACGGTTATTCATACCTTTCTATGGCCTTGTATAAAAGCCCTGCCCTTTATTGTACCAGATTTGTCCGGCGGATTCAACACTTAGCTGTGGGAAGATATGAATATTTCATCAATATTTTATGAACAGTCCCCGAACATCAGGATATATTTCTCGGGAAGCACGCCCATGGGCAGGTAGCAGCGCAGGGAATTTCCCTCTCTGTCCAAGCAGGATACCTCCACGCCGCCCTCCCGGAACAGGCTGTCGCTGCGGCAGGGATCGGAATAGTCCATAAGCGCCCACAGCTCCTCTATCAGTGCCCGGTCGGTAATCTCCAGCGCGGGCAGCAGCCCAAACTCCCTGTCCGGAGTGGCCTGGATGGTCTCTCCGAAGAGTTCGGCCTTCTCCTGCTCCTCCTTGTCCTCCTGGTTCCCGGCCAGCCCGTAATACTTCCTGGCAAGGTCTGTCATCTCCTCCGCCGTCATCTCCTCATAGTTTCCGGGCAGGCTTAAAGATATGGCAGTGATTTCCCCGGGATCCGGCGGCGCCGCCCATTCTCCGAGGCCTGCGTCCTCCAGGGCCTCCAGGGTATGCTCCATGGTGTCGTAGATGCTTATCCTGACCATAGTGCTGATTTCCGCTCTGCCCCAAGCATTGAATTCCAGGCTGGCCAACCGCCTTCCCTTATCCTGGAACGCGCCCTCCGGATTCTCCAACACATCCCGGTTGTAGGCCTGAATAATCGTCCAAAAGGCCTCCGGCCCGAAATCCCTCAGGGAAAACACCTCCCCGTATCCCTGGCGCTGGAGCTCGAACTTCTCACAGCGTTCCAGCATCTCCTGGCTGATGCAGAAAGCGTATTCCACATATTCCTCGTGGGAGAGCAGGGTCCAGAGCAAGTCCTTGTCCCGGCTGTCTATGCAGTATCTCCTATAATAGCTCCTGCCGCTTTTCAGGGTGACCCTGGTGGGCAAATTGATCCACACTCCCTGTGGCTCCTCTTCTATGGCCCGCTCCAGGTAGGCGTAGATGGCGTCCGTATCCTGGAAGCGCATCCTGAAAAGCGGGGAGTCCTGGAAATCGACCAAGGTATAGCGATTGCTGAACTCCCCTGTCCAGACCCCTATCTCCGCGATTTCCTCCTTCTCCGGCAGATAGTCGTCATAGCCCATCCAGTCCCAGTTGAAAGCGAAGCTGATGAGCAGCGTCACGGCCAGCACAGCCGCCATCTGGCGCTTATGGGTGAAGAATGCCTTGAAATCCATGCTGAATATGATGTTAAGCACCCCAAGGCAGAGCAGGGCGGAAAGGGTCAGGCCGAAGATTCCCCAGGCCAGCATCTGGCCGCCCGCGAACAGCTGGAACAGCATCCATCCGCACATGCCCGCCACGCTTCCCGCCAGGATCCTCATCAGGGTCTTGGCCGCCCGGTTCTTCACCCCCTGCTCCGCCAGCTCGGACGCCCTCCTGCGGTACAGCAGCCATGCTAAGCACCCCAGAGCCGCCGCCAGGACAAAATCCACTGCCAGCTTCCCCAGGAAGCTCCCCAGACCGCCCTCCGTCCCCATCCTCCAGTAGAGCAGAGCCGGGGCCGCGAAGAGGGGAGAGACATGGGACAGAGCGCTCCAGTTCCACATGTCGTAGAACCTGTCCATATAGGACAGGAAAAAGGCGTACAGGATTCCCACGGCGCTTATGCCCCCCAGGCCCAGAATCGCCATGCTGACCAGGGTATTGAGGATATTGCCGCTCAGCATCACTGCCGTCAGCACCAGGCCGTAGACCAGCAGGAACACGGTGGCCAATGTGGCCAGGGTCAGGGCCGCGGCCCCGAAGAGCCGGCCCATATGCTCCCCGCCTGCGCCCAGCTTTCCCAGAAAGCCTGCCGCCAGGGCCAGGGTGGGCAGGTAGAACGCGATGAAGGGCAGGAACCAGAGCAGGAAGCCATTCAGGAAGCAGGCCCCGAACAGGGCGTCCCGCTTCACGGGCAGGCTGTGGTAGGCATCCACCATATTCTTATGGAAGACGAAGCGGAAGCCGAAGAGTCCCGTTATGACGGCCCCGGCAATGGCCACTATCCCTCCTGTCATGGAGACGTATTCCCTGAAAAAGGACACCGTCTCCCCAATCAGGTATTTCCTGCTGTCCATCCCGCGGAAGCGGATTCCCTCTGCCGCCATCTCCTCGACGCCCGCCTGGTTGCTGCGCCAGATCAGCCATGCCACGGTCAGTATCAGGAAGCTCCCCAAGGCGGACAGGGCCAGCATCCAGATTTTATGTCTCAGGTCTTCCCTCATGACCTTAAAAAAGAAGTTCTTTGACGTCATATCCCTTCACCTCCGTTTCGCTGATGAATATCTCCTCCAGGGACAGGGGCAGCAGCTCGTAGAATACGGGCGCCAGGCCCTCCAGGAACGCGTCCACCTCCTGCCTGCTGCCTCTGGCCGTAAAGGTGTAGAGGGCGCCTCTGTTGTCCATGGTCAGGATTTCCATGCCCTCTTTGATCCGGCGCAGCATCTCCTCCTCTTTGATGACGCACTGCACCTTATGGAGGTTCAGCTTCATCTCGTCCAAGTCCCTCTCGAAGAGGATGCCGCCCCTGTGCAGGAGCCCTACGGACTCACAGATGTCCTCCAGCTCCCGCAGGTTGTGGGAGGCGATCACCGGGGTCAGGCCCCTCTCCTCTATCTCCCTGACGAACAGGGCCTTCACCGCCTGGCGCATGACAGGGTCCAGGCCGTCGAATGTCTCGTCGCAGAACAGATATTTCGTGTTCGCGCTGATCCCGCAGAGGATGGAGAGCTGCTTCTTCATCCCCTTGGAAAAGGTGTTCACCTTGCGGCCCTGATCCAGGCCGAATTTTCCCATGAGCTCCTGCCATTTGGCGCTGTCGAAGCCCGGGTAGTAGGTCCGGTACAGGCGCAGCATGTCCATGGGCGTGCCGTTTCGGAAGAAATACTGGTCGTCGGAGATATAGAAGATATTTGCCTTTCCGGCAGGATTGTCATAAATCTCCTCCCCGTCCACGATGACGTTTCCTGCGTCGGCTCTCAGGACGCCGCTGGCCAGCCGCATCAGGGTGGACTTCCCCGCGCCGTTGGTGCCGATCAGGCCGAACACATGGCCCTCATCTATGGCGGCGCTGACATCGTCTATGGCTTTCACATCGCCGAAGCGCTTGACTACTTTTTTGAATTCTATCATTGTCCGTCCTCCCCATAAATCTGGCGGATTCCCGCGATCAGCCGTTCTGCCGGGATTCCCGCCTCCCTGGCCTGTGCGGTGGCCGCCCGCCATTCCTGCCATATCCTGTTCTGCCTGTTCTCCTGCCATTCTTCCCTGGCCGTCACGAAGCTCCCCCTGCCGGAGACGGTGTAGAGATAGCCGTCCTGCTCCAGCTGGGCATAGGCCCGCTGGACCGTGTTGGGGTTCACGGACAGCTCCACGGCCAGGCTGCGCACGCTGGGCATCCTGGTCAGCGGCTCCAGCCCGCCGTTCACGATCAGGCGCTCCAGCTTCTCCGCCATCTGCTCATAGAGAGGGCGCTTGTCCCGATAGTCTAACAAAATCATCCGCTCTTCCTTTCCGGTATCATGTGCCATATGGCGCATCATCTATGTGTATTAATATTCTCAATACACTTATATCACATAAAAGGGACGCTGTCAAGACCGCCAGCGCCCCCTTCCTTTCCTATCGCCCCTATTCCACCGTCACGCTCTTCGCCAGGTTCCTGGGCTTATCCACGTCAAGTCCCCTGGCCACAGAGATATAGTACCCCAGAAGCTGCAGCGGGACCACCGCCAGGCTCCCCACGAAATGCTCATCGATCTTTGGGATATATACCGTGAAGTTCACCTGGTCCTCCGTGGCATACTTTCCGTAGGTGGTCAGCCCCATGAGGTAGGCTCCCCTGGACCTGCACTCCACCATGTTGGAGACGGTCTTCTCGTACAGGTCGCTCTGGGTCAGGAGGCCGATCACCAGCGTCCCCTCCTCGATCAGGCTGATTGTGCCGTGCTTCAGCTCCCCGGCGGCGTAGGCCTCGCTGTGGATATAGGATATCTCCTTCAGCTTCAGGCTCCCCTCCAGGCAGACTGCATAGTCGATTCCCCGGCCGATGAAGAACACGTCCCGGGCATTGGCGTATTTCGCGGCGAACCACTGGATGCGCTCCTTCTCCTCCAAAAGCCGCTCTATCTTCTGTGGGATGAGCAGCAGCTCGTCGAGATAATGGGCGTAAGCTTCCTCGTCGATCATGCCCTTCACAAAGCCGAGCTGCACCGCCAGGCAGTATCCGGCGATGAGCTGGGTGCTGTATGCCTTTGTGGTCGCCACGGCGATCTCCGGGCCAGCCAGGGTATAGATCACATGATCCGCCTCCCTGGCGATGGAGCTGCCCACCACGTTGACGATCGCCAGCGTGGGCACATCGTTCTCCTTTGCCAGCCGCAATGCCGCCAGGGTATCCGCGGTCTCTCCGGACTGGGAGATCACAAGGACCAGGGTATCGGCCCGGAAGCGGGGCTTCCTGTACCGAAACTCCGATGCCAGCTCCACCCGCACGGAGATATCCGTCAGATCCTCTATCACATACTGGTAGGCCATCCCCACATGCCAGGCGGAGCCGCAGGCCACCACGATGATGTCCCGCACCTTTGCCATCCCCTCCTGGTCCAATCCGGCTCCGCTCAGGTCAATCCGCCCGTCTTTGATCAGGGAGCCCAGGGTGTCGGCCACCGCTTTGGGCTGCTCATGGATTTCCTTCATCATAAAGTGCTCGAAGCCGCCCCTCTCCGCCGCCTCCGCGGAGAATGTCACCTCCACCGGCTCCCTCTGGATCTTGTCGCCGTTCAAGTCGTAGAACACGGCCTCTCCCGGCGTCAGCCTTGCAAACTCCAGATTGCCGATATAGTAGACGGATCTGGTGTACTTCAGGATCGCCGGCACATCGGAGGCCACATAGGTCTCCCCCTGCGCAAGCCCGATGATCATGGGGCTGTCCTTCCTGGCCACCCAGATTTCCCCCGGGTAGTCCCGGAACATCAGCTCCAGGGCGTAGGAGCCGCGGACGCGCACCATGGTCTTGGCGATGGCGTCCACGGGGCCGATTTTGTACTTTTTATAATAGTAATCCACCAGCTTGATCACGACCTCCGTATCCGTGTCGCTGTAGAACTGGTATCCGTGCCGCAGGAGCTTTTCCCGAAGCTCCTGGTAGTTCTCGATGATGCCGTTGTGGACGCCCACCACCTCGGACTCCACCTGGCCGGAGGCGGATCCGGTGCAGTTCCCGCTCACATGGGGATGGGCATTGGTCTGGGTGGGCTCCCCGTGGGTGGCCCATCTGGTATGGCCGATGCCGCAGGTGCCCGTGAGCGCATTTCCGCCGTCGGTCTTTTCATAGAGGTTGCGGAGCCTCCCCGTGGCCTTGACCACCTGGGCCAGCTCCTCCCCGTCCCGCACGGCGATGCCCGCCGAGTCATAGCCTCTGTACTCCAGCTTGGACAGGCCGTCCAAAAGGATAGGCGCTGCCTGATGGCTGCCGGTAAATCCTACTATTCCACACATAAAAGCGAATCCTCCCCGTCAATATTTCGTTATATTTTGTACCGATGATTCCTTACGGCATGCAGTCCTGTCCGTTCAGGACAGCCTCCACAAGCCTGTCTTTTTGATATGTCATCTTCAGGGAGAAGAATCCGGCCTCTTCCTCCAGCAGACGGAAGAATATCTTATCCCCCTCCCAGATGGGCAGCTCGCAGACTTCCCTCTTCTTCACCCACTCCAGCGTCCCTTCGTTGCATTCCGCCAGGACACCCTCATAGCCCTCCGCCGTGTAGAGGAACATGTACTCCGTCTCGTAGGTGTCCGTGGCAAAGGTGATGATGCCCCGCAGCCTCCAGGAGGTCAGGGTAAGCCCCGTCTCCTCATACACCTCCCGCAGCAGGCACTCCTCCGGCGACTCCCCCGCCTCGAAGTGCCCGCCCACGCCGATCCACTTGTCCTTGTTGATGTCGTTCTCCTTCTTCACCCGATGGAGCATCAGGTAGCTGTCTTCCGTCTCTATATAGCACAGCGTCGTCAGATTGCTTCGCATGGTCGTTTGTGTCCTTTCCGTTGTCTATTCTTGTCAGACGACTGCCTCAATCAGCGTCTTTTCACCCAGTCTGATTTCCTTTACGCCTATTTTCTTCTTTTTGTTAAAGTTAAAGCTGAGCATATAGCCTCTCGTCAGATGATAATGATCCAGATAGCCAAGCAGCTGCTCCTCTCCCCTTTCATTGTATGCATTGCCGTGCCATACCTTCATTTCAATGACATATTGGAAGCCACAGTAATCAATAATCAAATCCGTCCGCTCCAGATTCCTGGTACGAGCCTCCACATAGTAATTTCCGATTCCGTTGATAATCGGCTTAAGATACAGCATAAAATAACGTCGGCCGTCCTCCTCCACGAAGTTCTCGCCTCTGTCTCCGTACACGTCATCAAAATGCACGACAAACTTTTCAAGCAGCAATTCCATATTGAGCCTGCCTGCCTGAATGAACTGATTTTTGTTTCGGAGCGCCAGCCTGTGCATATCGCCGCTCTGGACCTCAGGCAATGTCATGAAATAATTATATAACCGCGTCTCAAAAATCCTGTTCGCAATCTGTACGGCTCCGTTTTCCACAGTGGCAAACCCAAACATCAGCAATATATCAGTCTCCGAATCGTCGGCATTATATGAAATCGTCTCGCCCTGAAACAAAAGCAGATAAACCATTTTCCGAAGTTCAGGATACTCATTCAATTTCCCGATCAACGACTCAAACAACGTGTTCTTTTCAATCAGCAGCCTTCGCACAGCCTCCAGCACTCCCGGCTTTGTCCAGACCGATGCCTTATCCCCGAATCCCTCCGTTCCCGCAATCCGCTGATCCATCAGCTCGCAGAGACGGGAAACCAGAAAAGGATATCCCGACGTATAGTCAAAAAGCAATCCCGCCATCTGCTCCACATCCATTTCCAGATGGCAGTCAGCATCGTACTGCTCCAGCATCCCCGCGATATCCGCCCTGGAAAAACGCATCTCCACATCGAAATCGGCGGCAATATTCCACGGACTGTTCTGTCCATGATTCTCATGAGGGTTCATTTTCCGCTGTATATTGCGCACATCATAGACGCCGGCGAGAATCACTGACTGAAAGGTAGGCGTTTTCCTCCTCCTTAGGTAATAGGCCCGCAGCTGCGCGAGAAAGCCCAGAAACACCTGATTGTTTGAAGCCGTGTCCACCTCATCAATAATCAGCACGATTTTCTTCGCCGACTCTCTGCACAGCTGGCCCAAGGCTTTAAACAACACGGAAAGCGTCGCTTCACGAACCATTCCACTGGAATATAGCTCCAGCTTCGCCCTCACATCATCCGGAATATCCTCCGCACAGTCCAGCACCTCCCTTGCAAACGCCGCGGCAAAGCTCTGCTCGGTTTCAAAATCAGCGTGGCTGATTGTCTGGAAATCCATACTGATGACACTGTAATCATCCTTCAGATAATCGGCAAGCGCCGCCAGCATGGTCGTCTTGCCGTACTGCCTGGCTCTGTTGATGGTGAAGTATTTTCCCTCGTCAACCATTTTCCTGATGTCCCTCAGACGGCTGGACAAGTCAACCATATAGTGCAGCTGTGGGTCGCAGGAGCCATTTGTATGAAATGATTTTGCCATCATGAATGCTTCCTTTCCAAATCAGATAACCCCATTCTACCGCACCGTTCCCAAAAGTTCAAGCTACAGCTTGCATTTCTCCGCCCTTTCCTCTAAACTGAAGGAAGGACATTCTAAAAACGGGACAAGGAGGAACCACACATGGAACTGAAATCGAGAAAGGACATTCCCACGGAGCTTACCTGGGATCTGTCCTCCATCTATGCAACGGAAGAAGAGATGTACCGGGACGTAGAGAAGCTGAAGAGCCTGGGAGGGCGCATGGCGGCGGACTACAAGGGAAAGCTGGACACGCCCCGGACCATAGACGCCTGCCTGGACGACCTGCGGGAGCTGGAGCGGCTGATGACCCTCACTGGCAATTACTGCGACCTGGCGGTGTCCGTGGACTATTACGACACCTACAACCAGGAGCGCAACGAAAAGCTAGGCCGCCTCTTCGCGGAGATCTCCAGCGCCCTGAGCTTCATCGACAGCGAGCTGGTGGAGCAGGACGAGGCTATCCTGCGGGAGGCCATCGAGGCAGCCACGGACAATAAGCACTACCTGGAGGACGTGCTGCGGAACAAGCCCCACCAGCTCCATCCGGAGGTGGAGCGCGCCCTGGCGGCCCTGTCCCAGAGCCTCTACGCCCCCTACCAGATCTACAATATGGCCAAGCTGGCGGACATGAAGTTCGATGCCTTCCAGGCAGGGGGAAAGGAATATCCCCTGGGCTACTCCCTCTTCGAGGACGATTACGAGTACGAGCGGGATACGGAGGTCCGCCGCGCCGCCTTCGCCGCCTTTTCCCGAAAGATACGGGAGTACGAGAACGTGACCGCGGCCGCCTACAACACCCAGGTGCAGACGGAGAAGACCATGGCCACCCTCCGGGGCTTCGATTCCGTGTTCGACAGCCTCCTGTTCGGCCAGAAGGTGACCAAGGAGCTGTACCACCGCCAGATCGACCTGATCACGGAAAAGCTCGCCCCCCATATGCGCAGATACGCAAGGCTGCTGCAGAGGATCCACGGCCTGGACAAGATGACCTTCGCGGATCTGAAGATCGCCATAGACCCGGAGTACGACCCCAAGGTCACCATCGAAGAGTCCAGGGATTACATCGAAAAGGGCCTGTCCATTCTGGGGGAGGAGTATGTGGAGATGGTGCGCGCCGCCTATAGGGAGCGCTGGGTGGACTTCGCCCAGAACGCGGGCAAGTCCACCGGCGGCTT
>OFHB01001780.1_pt1 | contig 11986 bp, 11 predicted proteins | sample 1521881 | NCBI WGS metagenome assembly OFHB01 (sample SAMEA3504090, study PRJEB24116) | mouse gut metagenome | biome: mouse gut; feature: mouse-associated habitat; material: faeces | place: Denmark | collected 2011
GGAGCGCTTCGGCCGGCTGGACATTCTGGTAAACAACGCCGGCATCGCCCGGGATGGCCTGCTCATGACCGCCAAGGAGGAGGATTTTTCCAAAACCCTGGATACCAACCTGAAAGGGGCCTACTTCTGCACCAAGGCGGCGGCCAAGGTGATGCTGCGGCAGAAATACGGGCGGATTGTCTGCTTGTCCAGCATTGTGGGCCTGCGGGGCAACCCGGGCCAGACCGCCTACGCCGCCAGCAAGGCGGGGGTGATCGGTCTGGTGAAGGCGGCCGCCAAGGAGCTGGCCGGACGGGACATCACCGTCAACGCGGTGGCCCCCGGCTTTATCGAGACCGACATGACCGCCGTTCTGCCCGAGAAGGCCAAGACGGCCATGCTGGGGACCATCCCAAAGGGACGCCCCGGCTCCCCCGAGGAGGTAGCCCGTGCGGTGACCTTCTTCGCCGGGCCGGAGTGCGCCTACATCACCGGACAGGTGCTGTGCGTAGACGGCGGCATGGCCGTTTAATGAGGTGAAAGAGATGGAAAAACGCAGAGTGGTAATCACCGGCATGGGAACCGTCAACCCGGTAGGAAATTCCGTGGCCGAGAGCTGGGCGGCTGTCAAGGCCGGGACATGCGGCATCGGCCCCATCACCCGGTACGATACGACGAATATGAAGGTGAAACTGGCCGGAGAGGTGAAGAATCTGGACCTGGACACCCTGCTGGGCAAGCGGGAAACCAAGAAGATGGACCGCTTCACTCAGCTCTCCCTGGCGGCCGCCGACGAGTGCATGGCCGACGCCGGCCTGGACCGGGAGAAGGAAAATCTGGACCGCTGCGGGGTAATCTTCTCCAGCGGCATCGGCGGCTTTGAGACGGTGGGCCAGGCCCACCAGCGGGGGAGCGAGCGGGGCTGGGATAGTGTCTCTCCGTTCATGATCCCCATGATTATCTCCAACATGGCGGCGGGTCACATGGCCATCCGCTATGGGTTCAAGGGCATGTGCTCCTGCGTGGTGACCGCCTGCGCCGGAGGGACCAACGCCGTGGGGGACGCCTTCCGCCACATCCGGGACGGCTACGCCGAGGTGATGCTCTGCGGCGGCGGACGGGTCAGCTACTACCTGGCCAGCCAGCTCCAGAACAGCGGCATCCAGGTGCAGATTGTAGAACAGAATGCCGAACGGTGCAGGCAGCTTTCGGCCATGCTCCCCTCCACCTGCATCATACAGGGGGATTCCAGCAGCCAATTCCTGCTGGAGAGCGAGGGCGTCTCGGGATGCGACGCCCTTGCCACCATGACGGGCATGGACGAGCTGAACATGATCATCTCACTCTATGGGCTGAGCTGCGGCGTGCCGCAGGTCATCACCAAGCTGGGACATATCGAGAATACGGACCTTCTGGGCAATCTGTCTTTGGGAAGCGTGGTCAGTCCCAAGGAGCTGTGCTGCAACACCATCGTACAGTACGTGAGGGCCATGAAGAACCAGACAGGCGCGGCCCTGACGGTGCATACCATAGCGGACGGCCAGGCGGAGGCCATGGAGTTTTTGGCGGACGAGAGGACGAAGAACTGCGGCAGGCCCTTAAAGACCCTGAAGCTGAAGAAGGGCGTGCTGGTGGTGTGCATCTCCAAGGGCGCAAGGATGGAGATACCGAACGGCGATTCGTATTTTAATATAGGGGATATCGTCTATATCGTCACGGGCAGGGAGAGGACGATTTATCAGTTGAACGATATTTTCGAGTAGGATGAATCTGGGCATAGGGGTGTAAGGATAGACATGAACTATAAGATGATGGGGAAGTTCATCGGAAACATCCTGATGGTGGAAGCCGTATTCATGGTGCCTGCCATGCTGATCAGCCTGTGGGAGAGGGAATTCGGGGCGGTGATTGCCTTCATGTGGAGCCTGGCGGCCATCCTGGCGGCGGCGGGAGGGCTGCTGTGGCTGGGCAGAAGCTCCCAGAAAAAGTTTTATGCCAGGGAGGGGCTGGCCTGCGTGGGCTTAAGCTGGATCGCCATGAGCCTGCTGGGCTGTCTGCCCTTCTTCCTGTCCGGGGTGATGCCCAATTACATTGACGCGCTCTTTGAAATCGTGTCGGGCTTTACCACCACTGGAGCCTCCATCCTGCCTGCGGTGGAGGGCTTGCCGAAGGGGATTCTCTACTGGAGGAGCTTCAGCCACTGGCTGGGGGGCATGGGGGTGCTGGTGTTCCTGCTGGCCATCTCCTCCTCCGGGGGCAACGGCTTCACCATGCACCTGCTGCGGGCGGAGAGCCCGGGGCCCAATGTGGGAAAACTTGTGCCGAAGATGAAGCAGACCGCAGGTATTTTGTATGTGATCTATATTCTGCTGACGATTCTGGATATTGTGTTCCTTCTGCTTGGCGATATGTCTCTCTTCGAGGCTGTGTGTACCGCTTTTGGAACCGTTGGCACCGGAGGCTTTGGCGTCAGAAATGACAGCATAGCAGGGTACAGTCCATATATTCAGAATGTGTGCACGGTGTTCATGTTTCTGTGCGGGGTGAACTTTACCTGCTATTATCTGCTGCTTTTGAAACAGTTCAAGAGCGTATTTTTTGACGAGGAGCTGAAAAGCTATGTGGCGGTGACGGTGGGGAGTATTCTGCTGATCACCATGAACCTGAAGGGATTTTATGACACTGTAGGCGAAACCATACGGCATGCGGCGTTCCAGGTGGTGACTATTATGACCACTACCGGATTTGCCACCACCGATTACGAGCTCTGGCCAGGGTTCTCCAAGGCGGTTCTGATGTGTCTGATGATTATCGGCGCCAGTGCCGGAAGTACCGGGGGAGGCTTTAAGTTCAGCCGGGCTCTTTTAATGCTGAAGAGCCTGCGGAGAAGCGTGCTGCAGGTGGTGCATCCCCAGAAGGTGCAGGTAGTGCGCATGAATGGGCAGCCCATAGAGGAAAAAGTGCTCCAGAATACCAATGCCTATCTGGCGGCCTATGTGGTCATTGTGGTGGGAAGTTACCTGCTTATCTCCGTGGACGGATTTTCCTCCACCACCAATTTTTCCGCAGTGCTTGCCTGCGTCAACCATATCGGCCCGGGCTTTGACATGGTGGGACCCACCTGCAATTTTGCCTCCTACAGCGTCTTCTCCAAGCTTGTACTCATATTTGACATGCTGGCAGGAAGACTGGAAATCTTCCCCATCCTCATGCTCTTCTCCAGATCCTCCTGGAAACACCGCTGAGATGGGGCGTTGAAGAGGGGGGATGGAACTGAAATAAAAAGAAACAAAAACAGTTTCGAAACGGAAACGCCCGGAAGAAAATCCGGACAGATGCCCTTGTGGCCGGATTTTTTTCCCCACAAGGGCGTTGGAGAGAAGAGACGGAACTGGAATAAAAGAGACGGGACTGGAATAAAAAACAGTCTCGAAACGGAAACGCCCGGAAGAAAATCCGGACAGATGCCCTTGTGGCCGGAATTTCTTCCCCACAAGGGCGTTGGAGAGAAGAGACGGGACTGGAATTAGAAGGAGAACAGATATGATTAAATTGACACCGCCCATGGGGTGGAATTCCTGGAACACCTTTGGGGAGAAGATTCATGAAAAGATGATTTTTGAGACGGCGGATGCCATGGCGGCGGAGGGGCTGCCGCAGAAGGGTTATGAGTACCTGGTAATTGACGACTGCTGGTCATTGAAAGAGAGGGACGCCCTGGGGCGTCTGGTGGCAGACCCGGAGAAATTTCCCAACGGCATGAAAGCCGTGGCGGATTATGTCCATTCCAAGGGATTGAAATTCGGCATGTACTCCTGTGCGGGAAATCTCACCTGCGCAGGCTATCCCGGCAGCTTTGAACATGAATTTGTGGATGCCCGCACTTTTGCAGAGTGGGGCGTGGACTTCCTGAAATATGATTACTGCTATCACAGCCCCATTATTCCCGGGAAATACCTGTACCGCCGCATGGGGCTTGCCCTGGAGAACTGCGGCAGGGATATCCTGTTTTCTGCCTGCTCCTGGGGAGTGGATGAGACTCATGAATGGATTAAAAGCACCTCTGCATCCATGTGGCGTTCCACAGGAGATATCTTCGATACATGGGAGTCCGTGAAGGATTTGACCAGGCAGCAGGAGAAGCTTCACCCCTACAACGGTGTGGGATGCTTCAACGATATGGACATGCTGATTGTAGGCATGTACGGAAAGGGAAACGTAGGGCTGAAGGGCTGCAGCGACACCCAGTACAAGACACATTTTTCCATCTGGGCATTTATGGGATCCCCCCTGATGATTGGGTGTGACGTCCGGAATATGAACCAGGCCACGAAGGATATCCTGGGCAACGAGGCTTTAATACGCATCAATCAGGACAGGGCCTGCCGCCAGCCGGTAAAGCTCAGCGGTACATGGACAAACGGAGACATGCTCCTGTATTCCAGGCAGCTGGAGAACGGGGATCTTGCCATCGGGCTGTTTAACTTAAGTGAGGAGAAGGCGGCCGCCAGGCTGAACCTGGACGAAGTTGGGCTGCCGTTCAGCACGGGCATGACGCTGGAGTGTAAGGATGTATGGGGCGGGGAAGCTTTCAGAGTAAAGAATTCCACGTTAATCCGTGAACTTGCGCCCTTTGACTGTGAGGTGCTTCGGGCGAAAGTGGTTGCAGGGTGAGGAAGTATCTTGAGAAGGACGGGTGCGGCATGGGGACCAATGGCTGTGTGCAGTGCGGGAAGACGCTGACATTTAACGAAGTGGGCGCCTGCAGGAAGTTTATCAACCGGGGATGCAGACGGTTTCTATGCAAGGCCTGCCTGGCCGGGAAGTTGGGCGTGACGGTGGCGGACATTGACAGGAAGATTGAGCAGTTCAGGCTCCAGGGGTGTACTCTGTTTGTCTGAACCGGCAGCCTGGTTGCGGGTGGACCGCAGAGCGGGGACATGGCCGGTACCGGGGGCGTCCGCGGAGATGCGGATTGCCGTCGCCGTCCGGCGGGGCTGCATGGGAAAGAATCCGTTTCCGGAAGAGGGGGAGAACGCAGTTACCTGCCTGTGTGATTTTGCAGCGAATAAGCGTGCAGGGGAAGGAGTATATGGGAAAAGAAATCATTTTTAAAAATGTAGCGGAACAGAGCCGTTTCACGTTGGAAAACCAGAACGGAAGGACTGAAAACTTCGAAGATGTGGATATTGAAGTTTATCTGGAAGATATGTTTGACGACCCGGAGCAGTTCGTAATCCTGACGGCCCCTGAGCCGCGACATAAGGTGCGCTATGTCCAGGCCTGCGTTCAGGATGAGGGCATTGAGGTGGAACTGGGAATTCAGGAGGAGGGTACCAGGCTGTTGGGCAGATTATGTACGGAGGAAGAGTGCTACCGTATTTTTATGGACTTTTATGACAATGCATTCGTGCCGGATTTGAGCGAGTACCGTCCGGTAGAATTCTGAAAGCCAGGGTGCGGAGTACGATGGGTAATATGTGAAAACAGCAGATGCGCAATCATAAATACGAGGAGGTATAAAAATGGAATTATTAAAAGGTAAGATTGCAATGGTGACAGGCGGTACAAGAGGAATCGGGTACGCCATCGTGAAGCTGTATCTGGAGAACGGCGCGTCCGTGGCCATCTGTGGCTCCAGGCAGGAGACGGTGGATAAGGCTCTGGACAAGCTGAAGGCGGAAAATCCGGAGTATGCGGACAGGGTTATCGGATTGTGCCCTGACCTGCAGAAGCCGGAAGAGGTGGAGAAGGCGGTAGCTACAGTGAAGGAGACCTTCGGAAGGCTGGATATCTGCGTGAACAATGCAGGTGTCTCGGCCAGGGAAAGCCTGTATACCTACAAGCCGGAGGAATTTGCCAGCACCATGGCGCTTAATGTCAATGCAGTATTTTACTGTTCGCAGGCGGCTGCGAAAGTTATGAAGGAGCAGGGAGGCGGCGTTATCCTGAATACCAGTTCCATGGTCAGCATCTACGGACAGCCCTCCGGCGTGGCATATCCCACATCCAAGTTCGCCGTAAACGGCCTGACCAAATCCCTGGCCAGGGAGCTGGGCAGAGATAATATCCGTGTGAATGCGGTTGCACCCGGCATTACCAGGACAGACATGGTGGCCGCACTGCCGGAGGAAATGATCAAACCTCTCATTGCAACCATCCCGCTTGGACGCGTGGGTGAGCCGGAGGATGTGGCAAATGCATTCCTCTATCTGGCCAGTGATATGGCAAGCTATGTGACAGGCGAGGTTCTGTCCGTGGACGGCGCTGCGAGGGCCTGACGGAAGATGTGAGGTTCCTGGTTGTGTACCTAAACACCCCTGTATTTTTCGGATAAATTTCGGAAAAGGCAGGGGTGTTTGTTTTTTTCATGCATTGGCCTGATTGCAGTCAGCAAACGGATTCCAACCGTAAAATTACTTTATTTTTCTCGGAAAAAAGACGATATATAGACAAAGGACGCAGGGATGCGGCAGTAAGGCAGCGTCTGACCCGATATTCACAGGAGGCAGATGTGCAGGCTGTACCCGTATCCGGGCACCGGGTGGTAGGAGACAGCTATTGTTACGGTGAGCGTGGCTGCAGATGCGGTATCCATATCCGGGAACCGGAGCGGACGATGCGGAATAAAACAGGAGGTTGGGGTATGAGTATAGAGGTTCAGACGAACAGGAATACCGGTGTAAGGCAGATTACGTTAAAAAATCATGACGGTTCCAGCGTGGGCACAATTACCATTCACAGTTCCAGCTTAAAGAAGCTGAAGAAGCTGTCATATAAGCAAAGGCGTATTTCCACAATGATTACCCAGGCCAAGACCTCGGGCAGCGCAAAGAAAGTCCTGGCCAGTGCCAAGACGGAGACGGTGAATCTGCGCAGAAAGCTGGCCAGCGGAAAGTACAATGACAGGGAGGTTAGGGCCGCTATCCGCCATGCGGAGCGAATGGAACGGGCTGCCAAGAAGCGGATGAAGCATCTGCAGCAGGAGGAAGAGATAGAGAAGCACGGAAGCAGTCCATGGAAGCCGGGATTTGATGAGGAAAATACGGAAGAAACCGGCGGGGGTATGGAGGGCTTTGACCTCAATGAGATGAGCGCCGAGGAGATGAAACAGATCATGCAGGAACTCCAGGAGGAGATGGAAGCACTGGCACGGGAGAACGAACTGGAGATGCTGGAGCAGACGGCATGTCTGGATATGGATCCGGAAGATCTGGAGCGGCTGAAGAAGAAGCACAGGGCAGACGAGATGCGGGAGATTGTGGAGGCTGACATGAGGTATCTGCGTGCCTTGTTCAGCCAGATGGAAAAGGAAAGACAGGAGTCGTCTGCGGTCAGCGGCGTGTCCCTGCAGCTGGCGGGCGTGGAGATACCGGTTCAGACGGATGGGAGAACGGCGGCTGAAGTTGCCTCGGAATCCTTGCCCGCAGCGGCAGGAGGCATCATAGATATTGCCCTGTAGCTTTTTTCAAGCATGATCCATGGAAAGGGTATATAGAAGGGCGGCTGCCGCATCTACAGGAACAGCTGCTGTCTCTCCGTATAGTAAGTCGTCTTGGCGGCAATCTTCTCAATGAGGATTTTGTCGCCTTCATCGGTATACCTTTTGCTGGAATTATGTACTTTTAAAAAGCTTCTCTCCTCGCCGCTGATAATGTCCGGCGATATGCGTTCAATATTTGCGATGGCATCCTTCAGCACATGGGAGATGGCTGTGTACAGCGCTGCCAGTCTGTCTTCCGGAATCTTCCCTGCTGTTGACCTGGGAGAAATATTCGCCTTCCAGAGAATTTCGTCCGCATATGCATTGCCGATTCCCTTTACGATGCTCTGATCAATTAAGAAGGCCTTTATATTTTTGCGCTGATTTCGCCTGACTGCATTCCGCAGATAAGCCAGCGTAAATGTCTCCCCCAGTGCATCCGGCGTATCCGCTACGGCAGGGTTGAAGGTAACCTTACACATTCCCTGGAAATCCGAGATAACCAGCGCTTCGTCACCTTCAAAGCCCATGGACAATATTTTATAGGGAATGCCGGATACTTCTTCCGGAGCGCAGATGTGAAACCTTCCGCTGAGCATAAGGTGTACACTGAAAACTTCGTTATTTTCCAGCTGAAAATACAGTTCTTTGCCTCTCCGTACAATGTCGGTAATGTTCGTCTCAAGAAGCTTTGTTCTCACGGTTTCTCCGGTAATATTTAAGCGGCTTCCGTTAAAAACATCTGCTGAGACAATTTTTCTGTGAGCAATTCTTTTCATCAAATTTTTTGAAAAAATTTGTAAATCCGGTAATTCTGGCATCTTTTCCCACCTCCTGTTGATTAAGCTTACCGCTGTTGTAGTTATTTGTCAAATTATTTGTGGCATTTTCCAGAGTTCGTAAATTCGAAAAGGAGGGATTGCATGCCCTTAATTCCGATCAGGTGCGGCAGTTTAAGGTTATCGGGAATTGAGGATTGCTGTGGGGAAATTGGCAGGCAAAATCGAAAGCAATGCCATGCGATGGAGGTGTGCGCCGGAGGCAGTGTCTGTGTGGACCGCCGAAAAGAAATGATTGAGAAATAAGTTGAATTAGGGTATAATGACCTTATTGCAGACAGGAAGCGGACGAATGGCCATAGACCATGAACATACAGAAGGCATCAATCTGTTTTCCGCAGAGGGGCGGCGTGAATGGATAGCGGAGATGCTTTTGTAGAAGGAGGTGCAGAAAATGGCAAAAATTGAAGAATGCTTCGGGTATAAGGAAACGTGGTTTGCGGTAAAGGGGGCGGACATTGACAGGATTCTTTCCTGCTGTCCCGAACTTAAATTTGTACGGGAGGCAGGATGGAAAGAGGCATCGGCGGAGAGAACAGAGAAATGGAAGAGCAGAGTCATGTTGTCAGGTCCGTATGACGGATGGGTTTTCCTGATCGGAAATGCGCTGTGGGATTTCACGGAGGTGGATGCGCTCGTGGATGTAATGGGCAGGATTGGAGAACAGGCACAGGAAGTCTGCTGCTTCGCATCCCATAGGGTGTCGGATGGGTATGCCTTTGCGAAGGCAGTGCGGAACAAAATAGTCAGATTGTATTCCTATGCGGACGGGGAGCTTTTCGGATGTATGGGGGAGCGTTCCGATGCGGAAAAGAATTTATCTTTGCATTATGCGGAAAAGGAGGAAGAACTATTTGAAGATGGGTTTGACATGATAGACGAGGAGGATGTGCTGAAGATTGCCGGAGAGTGGTCCATAAACCCGCAGATGCTGCTTGGCTGGGAGGAAGCCAGAACCGTTCTGGCGGACAGGATTTATGAATAGCTATGTCCGGCCTGTTTTCGAAGAATGCTCCAGGGTGCTGAAAAACAATGGCATATTTATCATGATGGCATGGGACGGGGTATTCTGTCGGGTACGTTTACAAAATCTTATCTGCCGGAAGAGAAAGTCGGACAGCCAAGTGCATGGGCAACATTTTACGCTCTGTTGGCAGATAAGGAACGATGAAAGTTTACTTGCAGGGAGGTAAGGAGATATGGGAGAATTGTTAAGAGAATTAAAGGCTGCCTATGGCGAAGATGCAGAGTTCAGAGAGGGCCAGGAGGAAGCAATCCAGGGAGTGCTGGATGGAAAACGTATGCTGGTAGTCCAGAAAACGGGATGGGGGAAGAGCCTGGTCTATTTTCTTGCAACCAAAATGATTCGAGCGCGGGAAGAGGGAATTACCCTGATTATCAGCCCGCTGCTGGCGTTGATGAATAACCAGATCGCCGCGGCGGATAAGCTGGGACTTCATGTGGCGACTATCAATTCTGAAAATACGGATGATTGGGATGCCGTGGTGGAGGAGCTGAAAAACAACCGCGTAGATGCGCTGATCATTTCGCCGGAAAGGCTGGCGAATGATGAATTCAAAGAGCTGCTCAATGAAGGCATTCTGCAGATTCGGCTGTTTGTGGTTGACGAGGCTCACTGCATTTCGGACTGGGGACATGATTTCAGGCCGGATTACAGGCGCATTGTTGACGTCATTCAGATTCTCCCGCCCTATATCCCGGTTTTGGCCACGACGGCGACGGCAAACGACAGGGTAGTGCAGGATATCAGGAGCCAACTGGGAGAGGATGTGGCAGTCAGCCGGGGAAGCCTGATGCGGGAGTCATTGGAAATTCAGGTCATCAAACTGCGGACAAGGGAAGAGCGCCTGGCTTGGATTGTGGATCATATAGAGGAATTGAAGGGAACAGGGATCATTTACTGCCTGACGGTCAATGATTGCCAGTTGGTATATAAGTGGCTTCAGGAAAACCAAATTGCCAGCAAATGCTATTATGCGGATATCGAAAAGGATGGAACGGAGAAAAAGGCGGAGATAGTCAGTGCGTTTCTGGACAATCAGATCAAGGTATTGGTGGCTACGGTGGCTTTTGGCATGGGGTTTGACAAGCCGGACATCGGCTTCGTAATCCATTTTCAGAAGCCGGGGAATTTGGTGGCTTATTACCAGCAGATCGGAAGAGCCGGACGGGGAATTGACAGGGCATTGGCTGTTCTGATGCAGGGAGATGAGGACGACAGGATCAACAACTATTTCATTGAGTCTGCCTTTCCGACAGAAAACCTGATGACAGAGATTATGGATGCAATCCGGAAGAATCCGGATCCTGGTTTGAAGCAGGCCGATTTGGAGAGGCTGATCAATATGAAATCTTCCAAAATAAAAGCCTGCCTTAAATATCTGACAGTTGAGAAAGCGATTTATAAAGAAGGGACTTACTATCGTCCCACAGCCCGTCTCTGGAAACCGGATATGGAGAAAAGCCGGAAAATTACGGAGATTAGAAGAAACGAACTATGCCAGATGAATGAGTTCACTGACACCCCGAAGTGCTACATGAAATATATCGCGGACATTCTTGACGATCCCCAGGCCTGCAGCTGCGGCAGATGTTCAAACTGTCTGGGCAGACCGCTGGTTTCGGCAGATATCCGACAGGGAACCCTGGAAACGGCACAGAGATTCGTCCGGCAGGACTTTGGCGTGATTCAGCCCCGCAAACAATGGCCCACAAGTGTCTTTATCGATGAACGCAACAAAATTAAACCGGAATTCCTGTGTGAGCCGGGAAGGGTGTTGAGCAGCTACGGAAGTTCAGGATGGGGAGAATGGATCATCAGGGGGAAGTACAAGGACGGTCATTTTGACGATCGGCTGGTGGAAGCGGCGGCAGAATTGCTGGGAGACTTTGTGGAAGAGAACGACATCAAATGGGTCACGGCGGTTCCTTCCCTGCGGCGGCCGGATCTTGTGCCGGGATTTGCGCGGAGGTTGGCGGAACGCATGCATCTGCGGTATGCGGAAGCCATTGAGAAGGTACAGGATTCGGTATGCCAGAAGGAACTGAACACCAGTTTCCGTCAGCATCAGAATGCGGAAGCTTCTTTTAAAGTGAATCAGGTTCTTGGAGAAAATGTCTTATTGGTAGACGACATGGTGGATTCCGGATGGACATTTACAGTGTGCGGATATAAGCTTAGGAGGCATGGGAGCGGGAAGGTATTTCCTTTTGCATTGGCGAACAGTGCGGGCAGAACAGGAGATGAGTAGATGAAATTTTCGGACAATTCCATGAGCGCTGTTTTGTTGTGTTCGTATATGGGAATCAACAATGATGACGCTTATAAGCCTTTGACATTGAAAGAATGGAACGAACTGCTGGACAGCGTGATAGAGCATGGACAGCAGCCCAGTGTGGTCATGGATCCCAGCCAGAGTTTTCTGCGGGAGACAGACTGCAGCCAGGCGTATATAGAGCGGATAAAACGTCTGATGTCCCGGGCCGGAACGGTGGCCTTTCAATTGGACGAGCTAGAGGGAAAAGGGATTGACATCGTCACCCAGTTTGATGCGGATTATCCGGTATTGATGAAGCGCAGGCTGAAGAAGAAAACGCCCCCTGTCCTCTTTTATTCCGGCGATAACGGACTGGCGAAAAAGATAGGCATCGGTGTGGCCGGCTC
>OFHB01001783.1_pt1 | contig 11969 bp, 9 predicted proteins | sample 1521881 | NCBI WGS metagenome assembly OFHB01 (sample SAMEA3504090, study PRJEB24116) | mouse gut metagenome | biome: mouse gut; feature: mouse-associated habitat; material: faeces | place: Denmark | collected 2011
CTGCCGCGGCGTCAGCCGGCCCAGGGTGAGCTTGAGGGGAATGTCGAACTCCGGCTGGTCGGGCAGAGGCATACCGTATGCAATGCCTCGAGCCTTGTCCCGAATACGGATCAGGTAATTCCAGTTCCGCTTCTCCAGGTGGGCCAGATTGTTGCAGGATTCGTAATTCCGGTCAGCCAGCAGGATCACCTTCCCGGAAATGCGGGAGCGGTCTGCCATCTGGCACAGGGCTCTGCACTCGTTCTTTTCGTGCTCCTTCTGCACGATCAGGTCGGTATAAATGCCGTTTTCCAGGTCAAAGAGCGCATTCATGTGCCAGAGGTTCCAGCCGTGCTGCCTGGGCGTGCCGGGGCGGTAGGAGGCCGGGTCCTCCGGGTAGGCGGCGGATTTCAGCGATGAACCGTCCACCGCCAGCAGGCGGCAGCCGCAAAAGGTTTTTTCCGGGCGCAGCAGGGCCGTGAAGCGGTGAAACAGCGTTTCCAGCGCCGCGGGCAGCAGCTTCTGCCGCTGCTGGACAAAGGCCGAAGCCGACGGTGTTTTTTCGCTGTTTTGAAACCGTCCGATGAGTACCTTCCCGATGCTGTTTTCGCTCATGGTCAGCAGCAGGGATATGACCGTTTCGAAGGTCAGCGTCCGGGGACGGGTAAAATCCCGCCCCGGCTGCCTGACGTATTGTTCTGGGTGCTCCCCCATTTTCCGGATCATAGAAAGCAGCATTCCCCGCAAAAATTTTGGTGTATATTTCATGTGCGCCCCCCCGAAAAGCAAGTTTACTTTTCAGGGCTTCGCCGCATATTTTTTCTCTTTTGTCAACCCCTTTTTACATCTTTTTTGACTTTATTCTCTCCCTATTCCAAACTTAATGACATTACTCACGGTGAGACGCATTTCCGATATAGCATAAAGGGTCAGCGGGATTTACCGCGCTTCTTGGGCTTCTGCTCCCGTGCTTTCCGCTCCTGGATGTGCTGCTCCAGTGTCTTGGGCGGCAGATTGTCAACGGCGATAATCACATTTTTGGGCGGTACGCCCTTGAACATATCGCGGATTTCTTCAGATTTGTCCTTTTTCATCTCGGCCTCCTTTCCCTTAGCATCCTCAGCGGCAAAACGATGTTCCAACTGCTCCACATTCCAGTTATCCTTGAAACGGCCTAATGCGCTGTGTCCGAATTGGTCTAAAGCCCGCTTGTCCAGTTCACGCAGTCTGGCCCACAACTCCGGGTGATAACAGCGCAGATTTTTTAGTTCGCCTATCCGCTGAAACGGACAGCACCAGCAGGAACAGCGATGATAAATCTCATAGAGGCCGTTCCAGTCAAAGCCCCGGTCATAGCATATTTTCAATGCCTGGGCCTCGGTGATGCCCCATTCAACAAGGGGGTAAATCTCATCTTTTATGCGGGCCGGTTCATCTGCCGCTATGCCAACATAGTGCAGGGCGTTCTTCGCCTTTTTCAGTCGATTGACTTCCTTGGCGATCAGATGGGTCTTGAGCTGGCCGGTACACCAGCGCACACGAATACCCGGCCAGCCGTTCCCGTAGGGAGGTACACCCAGCTTTGCCCGGTTTTCAAGGGTTTTTAGTTTTTCCTTTGGCTGGTCGAACATTAACCATTCAAAGCCCTTGGGGTGGCGCAGGATCGTCAAATGGATGCCCCGTTCCTGATACAATACCTGGTCGATCTTATCCCAATGGCGGTACATTTCAGGAAATTCCATGCCTGTGTCCGCCGTGAGAACGCAGTCAATGGGCATCCCGGCCTCCAGCATAAGCAGGAGCATGGCCGTCGAGTCCTTGCCCCCTGAGCAGGAGACGGCGTGGTAGTATTTGTCAGCTACGGGCCGTCACCTGCTTTCGGGCAGAAAAAAAGCGCCCCTTTGGGCGCACGTTGCGGGGACGATCCGGCTGCTGGTCGGTCTGATAATCACCGGGTCGGGCCGCTTTTCTTGAAAATCGCCGCTTTCTGCTGCTCTTTCATCTGCCGCTGGCGGCGCTCCTCCAGCGCCGAGTACACGCTTTCCTCAATCTCACGGGGGGTCATGGACACATCGGGGAAATACTTGCGGAGGCGGTCCCCGGTCAAAATCACCTTGGTCACTTCGGGCCGCTCCTGCGTCCCCTTGAATGGGTCGTCGTCCCTCTCCAGGGTGGGAGCATCATGGGCGGACGGTTCAGCGCCCTGCTCCGGGGCGGGAGCTTTTTCCGGCTCCTCCCACGGGGGAATGTCTGCGGCGGGGGGCGTGTCCGGGGTCTGGGGAACATCGGGAGAGGCGGGAATGGGCGGCTGGGGGGCCAGCTCGCCAGCGGGTTCCGGGGCCGCGCCGGTGGTGGGGGCCTCCGGCTGCTGTACCGGCTCCGGCTGCTTGGGCGCGATGTCCTTGTCGTCCAAAATGCTCCGCAGGGCCATCTCGTCCAGCTTTGTGCCGCCGCCCTCGGCTTTCTTCATGCGGGAGATGCGCTCGTTTGTCGGCTTATAGCCCAGGTCGATCAAGTGCAGCACGGACTCCTGCGTTTTGGGCTTCAGCGCGGACAGTTCCGCTGCAACGGAAACAGTGAGCTTGCCCTCGTCAACAAGGTCGCACACACCCTTGACCGCCTCGGACATACGGATAAAGCGGTTGAGTTTGGCAACGCTCATGCCCATCTCCTGGGCCAGCTTCGCATCGCTCTGCAACTCGTTGGCAGAATAGCCCTTTTTGCGTCGGCCCGCTTTCTGCTTCATGCCCTCCATCTTCATCCGCAGGGCGCGGGACAGGTCATAGCTGGAAATTTTGTCCCGGTGCAGGTTGCCGTCCGCCACGATGATCTTGGCGTCCGCGTCGCCAATTTTCTGGATAATAGTGGGAACGGCCTGGTTAAGCATGGTGGCGGCAATATGGCGGCGCTGGCCGGACAGGATTTCCAGCCCGCCCTTTTCGTTGAACCGGGCCAGCACCGGGTCTTTGATGCCCACCAATTCAATGGATTTCAAAAGCTCCTTGAAGTTCTCGCTTTCAACATCCACGGAAAAATTGTTGTAGCTGGATTTCTCCAGATAGGCCGGGTGGAGGGTGATAAAATAGGACTCGCCCTCTTTCGGGGTGGGCAGAGTTTTCCGCGCCGCCTCGTCAGGGGCCGTGAGGCGCTTCTCAAAAATCTGCGTGATAGCAGTCCCGGCAGGTCCCTCCTTGGCGGCGGTCAGGGCTTCGCCCTTATCCTGACCGGGAGGGTCTGTCTCTGCCGTACCGCCTTTTTGGGCCTCTCGCTCCGCTTTGTCAGCATTGGCGAGGTCAGTCAGGGAAATGGGTTGGCCGGACTTCGCTTGGGCTTCCAGCTCGGCAACGGTAGGTGTATCCTTTTCACCGGGGGCGGCAGGGGTCTTGTCCTCCTTGGGCGTATCGCCGGGAGCGGCAGGGGCCTTGTCCTCCTTGGGCGTATCGCCGGGGGCGGCAGGGGCCTTGTCCTCCTTGGGCTTCTCGCCGGGGGCGGCAGGGGCCTTGTCCTCCTTGGGCTTCTCGCCGGGGGCGGCGGGGGCCTTGTCCTCCTTGGGCTTCTCGCTGGGGGCGGCAGGGGCTTTGTCCTCCTTGGGCTTCTCACCGGGGGCGGCAGGGGTCTTGTCGTCCTTGGTCATATCGCCGGGGGCGGCAGGGCTTTTGTCATCCTTGGTCTTATCGCCAGGGGCGGCGGGGGCCTCTGCACTCTTGGTCATATCCTTATCGGGGACAGGCTCAAGGAGCTTGCCGGGGATGGGAGCGTTGGGGTTGTTCTTCACCGCCTTGCGGTAGGCGATGGCCTCCTGCATGGTCATCTCATAGACATGGGCGGGGATGTCCGGCTTCTTCGCCAGCTCACTGGCCCTGCGGCGGCGGTAGCCGGACAAGAGCTGATACTCGCCGTCGTCCCGCTGGCGCAGAATGACAGGCTCCTTGATGCCGCTGCTCTCAATGCTGAGTACCATACTGCCCAGCGATTTGTCCTGGGGCTTTGCGATGAACACGTTGGGCAGGTCATGGATTTTGGACAGCGGGATCACCTGGAGCTTCGCCTGGGTCGGGGTTTTGCTGATTTCATTTGCCATTTATAGTCCTCCTGATTAAAAATATTTGCTAAAAAATACGTCTCATGGTGAGACGCATTTCTCAACACAAGGTTGGGTTTTCCCCGCCTGCCCGGAAATGCCAGTTATCCGCAGGGGGGAGCGTGGCGCAGTAGGCGATCAGGGCATCCATGCTGGCCTCTTGTTTGCCAGTCGGATAGATTGACCAGCCGCGCTCATAGGCGGCGAGTTCCTGTTCGCCGTCCTCCGTGTACAGAAACAATTTGAGGACGCGCCCATTGTCGATGCCGTCCGGGGAATTGATGTCGCAGATTTTCGCGGCAAAGGGCAGGCTGTCCACAGTCCCGCCCAGCCAATTTCTCCAGACGCAATCTGTCGTTATCGTGTGTTCAGGCATCTTTTTTCCCTCCAAAAAATGCGTCTCACGGTGAGACGCATTAACCAAAATCGTGCCGGACGGCGGCGGAATAGTAAGGGCCTATCGTGATAGGCGCGTTGTAAAGCGCCGTCAGCAGATAGGCCCGGATGTTATTGATTTTTGTGGTTGTCTGGCTCATGGAGTCGATGATGTACTTGATATGTTCGCTGTCAAGCTGGCGAAAGCGCCGCCTGACAGCATCCACAGGTAAGACTTCACCGCCGATCCGTATGGTGGAGGCCGTGCTGCTCAACACGTCCACAATCAGCTCCAAAAGGCTCTCCACATCGTCGTAGGGAAGCTCCTGCCGTAAATGCTCATATTCGATATTTTCTTTGACTTCCTCTCTCACCTCGCATCGATCAATCCCCATTTGCCGCCCGCTGGGGGCTGGGGGATAGATGGATGGATCAGGCTGGATAAAATCAAGTTGATTTCTTTTAGTTTGATTAGGGTCGGTTTCCTCGACTTCTTGAGGTGGATTTTTGCGGCCTCTTGAGGTCGGAAAATCCGACTTCTGCACGTCGGCAAACTCGACGCCAGGAGGTGGCGCGGGAGGCTCCGGCTTCTTCTCAGGCTGGGGAGGTATCTCCTGTGTGGTGAAACGCTTGACATATATCCGGGTGGGCTTGCCCTGGCCCTGCTTCTTCCGCTCGATCAGACCGACGCCCTTGCCGGTGTCCAGCTCGGCCAGCAGCCTCATGGCCTTGTCCCGTCCGCAGTTCAGATTGCTGCATACCTCGTCTACAGTGTAGTAAATGTAGACGCGCCCGGTATCGTCGTACCATTCGTTTTTGATGGACAGGCTCATACGGTCAAGCAGCATCCCATAGAGCAGCTTGGAGTCCGTGGACAGGTGCTTAAAGCGGGGGTGGGTGATAAGCTGGCAGGGGATGCGGAAGTAGGTAAACTGCATCGCCTCATCGCCGTAAAAATAGCTTGGTAATTTCATATCCGGCATGTCCGCTGCCTCCTTTTGGGCATGAAAAAAGCACGATTGTCAAATCGTGTTTTTTTCTGGATGTTCGATTTTGTCACAAAGGTTTGCTTTTTCGGTGACTGCCTAATAATTTTGCGCTTTTTGTCTTGTTCTTTATCAGGCACCACCTGAAAGCCGTTGTTTTTCTTTTCCATTCATAAACCTCCATTTTTCATCAATGTTCTGTGCTTCTGCAGAGCCTGGGGGTTGTGCGCTGATCCTCCTCTCCTTCCGGTATTTTTGCCGCCGGCGCGCGGGGAGACGGGCAGGCCGGCTGATGTCCGGGGTGTTATTTCTTGACTGGGAACGTTTCGTCCACCAGCCTGCCGCGCTTATATACGATAGGGCGGGTATTGAAGAGCGAAATATCCTCGTCCGGATTACCGTCATAGAGCAGCAGATCCGCCTCGTAGCCGGGCTTGATCTGACCGCTGACATCCCCCAGGCCAACGATGTACGCGCTGTTCATAGTTGCCTGCCGGATCATGTCCGTGCCGCTCATCCCGCACCACTCCCTGCGCAGGCGGAACTCCTGCCCGGGCTCCTTCTCCAGGGACTCCACATCCAGATCCGTGCCCCAGCCCAGGAGCAGGCCTTCGTCATAGGCCCTGGCAATGCTTTCCTTGGCGCTGTCCATGACCTTTGCTGCCCGGTCAGCCAGATAATAGAGCTCCGGATTATCGGTTTCGGCAATCGAGGCGCACCACTGCATGACGCTGAGCGTAGGGACAATAAAGTGTCTGTCCCCGGCATCCTTGATGGCGTGGCACTGATCCCGGGTCAGCCAGGTAGCGTGCTCGATGGTGCGTACGCCGGCGTCCAGACACGCCTGGATGCTCTCGGCGCTGTGGGCGTGGGCCGCGGCGTAGACGCCCCGGGCGCTGGCGGCCTGCACGGCGGCGGCAATTTCTTCGGGGGTGACAACCATCTGGCCGGGCTCGCCGAAATTGGCCATGACACTGCCGGAGGCGTAGATCTTGATGAAGTCTGCATCGTTGGCAATAGCCGTTCGGGCAGCCTTCATCCATTCGGCAGGGCCGTCGCAGCCCGGGTTTTCGCCGATAACCTGCTTGGTAGTTCCGGCAATGGTATTACCGCAGGCAAATACCCTGGGACCGTTGAATACGCCGGCATCAATCATCTTGCGCAGGCGGATGCCCGCCAGGTTCTGCGCACCCATACACCGCAGAGTGGTATACCCCATGCGGAGCATGCGCATGCTCCATAAGCAGACCTGATTGAGAAAATCGTAGGGATCGAGGATCTTGCGGTTGTCCAAAAAGTTAACGCTGATGGCGTCGCTGTGCTGATGGATGTCGTAGAGGCCTGGCAGCAGGGTTTTACCGGTACAGTCTACCGTCTGATCCCCCGGGGCGGGCAAATATTTGCCCGCAGGTTCTATGACGGTGATTTTGCCGCCGGAAAAGGCCACATCTGCGAATGTGAACGGAACATTATCCGACACCTCTCGGATTAGCCGGCAATTTTTCAAGACAGTTGCTTTCATGAAGGTTTCCTCCGCATATCTTTTCCAGCTCTGTGCAGAGATAGCACAGAGTTGTGTTTTACTTAAAGTTTAATGTTTGATGCATCAAACTTGGGTAAAAAATAAAGACGGTTTAGGGCCGTTTGGAGAAATGATTTTGTACGAAATATATTACGCACAGGAGGAGAGGATTAGTTAAGATTGTTTATGCTTGAGGCGTTATATTTGATGCATGATACGTATTATAGCAAAAAACAGAGAAAAGTCAACAATTTTTAAGGTTAACGAAGGAAGATATTTGGGGTATTTTGCTTTATTTATACTTTCAACTTGGAATCTGACACTTAATTACAAAAAATCACAAAAGAAACGAATCTTTTCCTGCGTTAGTTTTTTTCGTAACAAAGTCCCGCTCGCAAAAAACCCCGGACACCCAAAGGGTATCCGGGGCAAAACCCAAATTCTCCTCAAATGAAATACAGTAAAGCTGAGGACTGGATAAACAGATTGCGGCGGCGGGAAAGCAGAAACGTTCGCCTTACAGCCCGTGCTTCACGCGCTCCGCTTCCTCATGGCTCTTGGCATCGTTCCAGCGGTCCATGGTACCCACCAGGTAGCCGGTGATCCGCCGGATGCGTTCAAAGCCCTCCCGGCCGTCGTCCTCATGGCGGCCGCAGCCAGGGCACTCGTCGTCAATAATCCCCGTATATCCGCAGCAGGGGTCCCGGTCTACGGGATGGTTGACGGAGCCGTAGCCGATGCCCGCCTCCTTCATACACCGGATGACCTTCTCAAAGGCGTCCAGATTCTTCAGCGGGTCGCCGTCCATTTCCACGTAGCTGATGTGGCCCGCGTTGGTCAGGGCGTGGTAGGGGGCCTCCAGCTTGATCTTCTCAAAAGCGCTGACGGGGTAGTACACGGGAACGTGGAAGCTGTTGGTGTAGTAATCCCGGTCCGTCACGCCGGGGATCTTGCCGAATTTCTTCTGGTCCATCCGGATAAAGCGGCCTGACAGCCCCTCGGCGGGGGTGGCCAGCAGGGAGAAGTTCAGCCCCGTCTTCTGGCTCTCCGCATCCATCCGGGCCCGCATCCGGGCGATGATCTCCAACCCCAGCCGCTGGCTCCGCTCGCTCTCGCCGTGGTGCTGGCCGGTGAGGGCCACCAGGGTTTCCGCCAGGCCGATGAAGCCCACCGACAGGGTCCCGTGCTTGAGGACCTCCCGGACCTCGTCGGTCCAGCCCAGCTTCTCGCTGTCCAGCCACACTCCCTGGCCCATGAGGAAGGGGAAGTTGTATACATGCTTCCGGGCCTGGATCTCGAACCGCTCGACCAGCTGGTCCACGCACAGGTCCAGCTTCCGGTCCAGCTCGTCAAAGAAGGCGTCCAGGTCCCCCTTGGACTTGATGGCGATCCGGGGGAGGTTGATGGAGGTAAAGCTGAGGTTGCCCCGCTGGTTGCACTGCTGGCGGGAGGAGTCGTAGACGTTGGAAATGACGCGGGTGCGGCAGCCCATGTAGGCGATCTCCGTCTCCGGACGCCTGGGGTCGTAGTACTGCAGGTTGAAGGGGGCGTCGACGAAGGCGAAATTGGGGAACAGCCGCTTGGCGCTGCACCGGCAGGCCAGCTTGAAAAGGTCGTAATTGGGCTCGCCGGGGTTGTAGTTGACGCCCTCCTTCACCCGGAAGATCTGGATGGGGAAGATAGGGGTTTCCCCGTTGCCCAGGCCCTGCTCGGTGGTCAGCATCAGGTTCCGCATGACCATCCGGCCCTCGGGGGAGGTGTCCATGCCGTAGTTGATAGAGGAGAAGGGGGTCTGGGCCCCGGCCCGGCTGTGCATGGTGTTCAGGTTGTGAATGAATGCCTCCATGGCCTGGAAGGTGGCCCGGTCAGTCTCCTTCTCCGCATAGTGGACGGCCATGGACTGGGCCTTCTTCATCCGCTCCTCGTCGCCGTACTTCTCCACCAGGTAGGGCAGCTCCGCCGCCATGTACTCCTGGCAGTGTTCCAGATGGGGATAGAGCCCCGTCTCCTCCTCAAGCTTTTCCCGCAGGGCCTTCAGATCGCTCTCCGGGTCCTCCATGTCGTCGTGCCAGAGGAGCAGGGCCTTGGCCAGGTTCCGGGTATAGTACCGGCGGAAGGTCTTTTTTACGCCGTCGGCCATGCCGTAATCAAAGTTGACGATGGCCTGTCCCCCGTGCTGGTCGTTCTGGTTGGACTGGATGGCGATGCAGGCCAGGGCGGCGTAAGAGGCGATGTCGTTGGGCTCCCGCAGATAGCCGTGGCCTGTGGAGAATCCGCCCTTGAACAGCTTCTTAATGTCGATCTGGCAGCAGGTGGTGGTGAGGGTATAGAAGTCCAGGTCGTGGATGTGAATGTCCCCTTCCTGGTGGGCCTTGGCGTGCTCGGGCTTGAGGACGAACATCTGGTAGAACTGCTTAGCGCCCTCGCTGCCGTATTTCAGCATGGAGCCCATGGCGGTGTCGCCGTTGATGTTGGCGTTTTCCCGCTTTACGTCGGAGTCCACCGCGTCGGAGAAGGTGATGTCCTCGTAGGTCTTCATCAGGCGGGTGTTCATCTCCCGCACCCGGCTGCGCTCGTTGCGGTAGAGGATGTACGCCTTGGCGGTCTGGATATAGCCGTTGTCCATGAGCACCTTTTCCACCAGGTCCTGGATGTGTTCCACCTCCGGCGCGGCGGCGCCCTCCACCTCCAGGATGGACAGCACCTCGTTGGCCAGCGTTTCGGCCACATCCTCCTGGCCCGGCTTGTAGGTGGCTTCGAAGGCTTTGGCAATGGCGCCCGCGATCTTCTCCTTATCGAAGCTGACCAGGCGTCCGTCCCGCTTTTTCAATTTCTCAATCGTCATTTCTGCGTACTCCTCAGTAAATCAATAAAAATTCAGAACTGTGCCCAGGGGCAGGATTTCAACCGCCCCCGGGCACAAGATATTGCGTACAGCCCGCACAGCGAACATACATATAGTACAGCCCTCAGGCGGTCCTGTCAAGTGACAATTACCACAATGGAGAAAAAATTTGGCGGGCTGTTTTTGGCAGACGGTGGAAAAAAGAACTTCCCTTTGCAGGCGGTCCATGGACCAAGGCGCGATCCCGGCGTTTCATAGATTTTCGTCCGCAGGCTGCTTTTGCAGAATGCGGACCTGCTCGCCCTTCCGGTTGGTCCGCGCGTACAGCACGGTTTTTCCCTCCAGGAGCGAGGCGATTCCATCCTCGTCATAGGGGTGGAAAATCATCCCCGCCCTTGGCGTGCCCTCCGCATACCGCAGGCTTCCGTCCGGAAGGACCTCGTGAGCCATCCCGAAGTCGGAGTTCTCCGCCGTGTCGAAGGACGCCAGGACCAGCCCGCCGCTCCGGGTGATCCGGTACAGCTCGGTCAGCGCTTTCCGGGCGTCGGCGGATGTCATATGGTCCAGAACCGAGCTTGCAATCACGCCGTCGAAGGCTTCGTCCTCGTATCCGGTTTCCAAAATGCTGGCGGTTTTCACGCGAGCGTCGATGCCGTACCGGGCCAGCCCCCGCCGGGTGATCTCCGATGCGGACGGGGAAATGTCGAAGCTCTCCACTTGAAAGCCGTTGGAGGCAAAGGCCAGGCTGTACGCGCCGAAGCCGCAGGCCGCGTCGCAGACCCGTTCCGCCCGGTGCGCCCGGAATACGTCGATAATGCCGTCCTTCCACCGATAATAGCCGTCCAGATAGGCGTACATGGCCTCCGGATTTTCCGACTGCCAGCAGTTCTCCCAGAAATCCTTATTTTCCAACGCAAGCGCCCCCTTTCGTCAACTTCCAATACTGCGCCTTGAAGCCGTACGCGGTATCCAGCAGGTACGCTTCCGCCGACACCGGCCTTGTTTGGCAGAAATCTCTCACCCAGCCCTCCGCCTCCTCGCGGTCCAGCGTCTGGTAGTACAGGCTCCCGCCGCTTTTCAGAAAGGAAACCGCCTTATCCAGGATATCCTCCCGCAGGCCGCTCTCCATGCGGGCGGAGCCCACCATAGTGACGATATCGAAGCTGTCCGCCAGACCGTCCAGCAGCATGACGTCGGAGCAGATCACCCGTACCGGATTGGGGTTGCGCTCGTTTGCCAGGCATTCCTCCAGCTGCCGGCAGCAGATTTCCTGGATATCGATGCTGGTCAGCGTCCCGCCGTCGAGGCGGTAGGACAGGTATCGGTCCCAGTACCCCGCGCCGATGCCGATGTTGCAGAGAGCCGCTACCCGGGGGATGGGGAAGTTCTCCTCAAAGAACCTGGTAATGGCGAACTCCAGATATTTATTCTGGAGGGACAGGTTCCAGGGGCCGGCCTCGGCGTCGTAGCACCGGCCGTAGGTTTTCAGCAAAAAGTCCCGATCCATATGGTTTTCCTCCGTTAGTCCGGGGCGGTTCCAGTCCGCCCGCTGGATTTGACAGGCAGAGTATAGCACAGCGGAAAGCGTTTGTGAATAGTGACGTATGAAAAACGTTGTAATCTCCCCAGAATGTGGTATACTCTTCCATAGAAACATTCGGACATACAGGAGGATCCCTTATGAAGCTGATGGTCATCGACGGCAACAGCATCGTCAACCGCTCCTTTTACGGCGTCCGGCCCCTGACCACCCGGGACGGACTGTATACCAACGCCGTCTACGGCTTCGTCACCACCCTCCAGCGGCTGCTGGAGGAGGAGAAGCCGGAGGCTCTGTGCGTCACCTTCGACCGCCGGGAACCCACCTTCCGCCACCTGGAATACGAGGGCTACAAGGCCCAGCGCAAGGGCATGCCCGAGGAGCTGGCCCAGCAGATGCCGGTGCTGAAAGAGGTCCTGGACGCCATGGACGTACCCCGCTACGAGCTGGCGGGATATGAGGCGGACGACCTTATCGGCACCATCTCCCGGAAGTGCGAGGCCGCCGGCTGGACGTGCGTGGCGGTTACCGGGGACAAGGACAGTCTCCAGCTCATCACGGACAAGACCAAGGTGAAGCTGGTGTCCACCCGCATGGGCCAGACCACCACCAAGGACATGACGCCGGAGAGCTTCCGGGAA
>OFHB01001787.1_pt1 | contig 11963 bp, 10 predicted proteins | sample 1521881 | NCBI WGS metagenome assembly OFHB01 (sample SAMEA3504090, study PRJEB24116) | mouse gut metagenome | biome: mouse gut; feature: mouse-associated habitat; material: faeces | place: Denmark | collected 2011
GCAATCAGGCCGCCATCTTCCGGCGCTTCTATCGTGAGGAAGAAGTACACGAACAGCAGGGCGTTGGCATTGGCCTGTATCTGGCCCGCGAGATCATAACGCGGCAGGGCGGCTATATCAGAGTGGTTTCGGAGCCGGGCAGGGGTTCGGAATTTTCCATTATGCTGCCTGCAAAATAGAACGCGGCGGACGGTTATTCTCGGCTGCTCGCCGTAAATTTTTTTGAAATGTCCGAGCGAGGAGGAAGGAACTGAGGATTCAGTGCCAGAAAGAAGGATTTTGATGAATGGAAATCCGTTTTGTGTGGTGGACTTGTATCAGCAGTAAGAGAAATGCAAATCCTGGATCGCCAGGATTGTGAGAAGTTGTAGGAGGTAAAAGAGGATTATGAGTTTTTGGGAGCTTTTCTGCAGTAATACCTTTGGCTTGACAATAAGCGCGCTATTTATGCTCTGGATCTCTATGTTGCTTTTGGGGCGAAAACCATATCAAATAAGAGAGCGCAAAGTGAAAATAATTGCTTGTACGATATTATTTATCAGTGTCTGGGCATTGATAGGGACAGTTTTTTATAAAGTAGGTATCTTTAGATGGAGGTATAATGCAGGACAAATCTTGTTTACCTATATGGGAATGACAGGAGCAATGTCATATTTATATTTTCTCTATCGGGAAAATCTGCTGACTTGTTGGATTTCGGCTGTTTTTTTAGAAATGTTGGAATCTTTTGCAGTACATATAGGAGTTTTTTTTTCACCTAATATGACTTTTCATTTGGATATTTTGGGAGAACGGTTAATATATTATTTTTTTCTGTATGTATTAACACCACTCATAGAGATTATCTGGGTGCTGCTTCTATATAAAACTGGAGTTGGGAAAATGTTCCGACTGTGGATTGAACGGAAAGAATCGAAAAAGGTAAGTATTATTTTTATCAGTTTATACCCAATTTTGTCTGAAATACTTTATTATATGGTGCAAATAGGAGAACGAGTTGGTAACGATAATGCAGTCGTTTCTCTGTTATATCTACTGATTGTTTTTATTATTTTCGGTTATGCAGGGCGTCAGGAAATGCAAAAGAAGCAAATTCAGACTCAGCAGATTAGTATGCAGCAGCAAAATGCTTATATTGAGAGTTTAGAAAAACTGCAGAGTGAAATGCGAAGATTCCGTCATGATTATAAAAATATGATGTCTGGCATGTACCTTCAGGCAAAAGAGGGAAATATGGAAGCAGTGCAGAATTTTATCCAGGATATGACAAGTGATTTTGATTATCAGGTAGGGGAACAGATACGCAGATTGACACAGCTTGGAAATATTCATATGCTTGAGGTAAAAGGGCTGCTGTTGGGGAAAATGGAAAAAATGCAGCAGGAGCAGATTTCCTGTGAACTGGAAGTATTGCGTCCATTTGATAGAACGCGTCTGAGAACGACTGACTTGTGCAGATGCCTGGGGATACTGATTGACAATGCTATAGATGAAGTACAAGGAAAAAAAGATAAGAAGCCAAAACCGCAGATACATATTATGATTAGCAGCCAGGAAGAATGCACAACATTTCAAGTAAGAAATCCATTGTATTCAAACATTGATTTTCACAAGATCTGGCAGCAAGGTTATTCTACCCGAGGGGCGGACAGAGGAATTGGCCTTGCAAGTTATAAAAGTATTTTAGAACATTATGAAAATGTCTTTTCTCTAACAACAATCAGGGATGGCTATTTTATTCAGGAATTAAAGATACAGGAATAAGAAATGTTAAAAATTGTGGAGGAAAAAATATGCTTCCAATTTATATTTGTGAAGATGATGCGATGATACTCGCTGCACAGAAAAAGTTTTTAGAAAAACAAATTATGATGGAAGGTTATGATATGCAGATTGCTCTGTGCAGCAGGCATCCCCAGGAAATTATTGAAGCGGTGGCAGCGGATCCAAAGAGAGGAATTTATTTTCTGGATGTGGAGCTTAAGGATGAGCCGATGGATGGATTTATGCTGGGACAACAGATTCGAAAGTTTGATACCAGAGGTTTTCTTATCTATGTGACTTCCTTTCCAGATCTGGCATTTGAGACATTTCGTTATCACCTGGAAGCGCTGGATTATATAGTAAAGGGCAATTCTGAAAAAATGCTGACTGGAATGCACAAAAACCTTGCGATCATTACTGAGCGGATGTGTAAGGAGCAGGGAGAGCAAAAGGAATACTTTACAGTAAAGGTGTTGGATATTGTAAGACATGTTCCAGTGGATGAAATTATGTTCTTTGAGACAAGTGTCCGTACACACAGAATAGAACTTCATGCGAAGAATGACTGTATTGATTTTATTGGCAGCATGCAGGAGTTGCAAGAGCAGTTTAGGGAGCATTTTTTAAGGGTTCACAGGTCATATCTGGTCAATGTAAATAAGATTCAGGAGTTAGATTTAAAGCATCGGGAAATTCTTATGGATAACGGAGAAAAATGTCTGTTTTCTAAAAATATGAAGGGGGAGTTGTTGAGTAGAATTTAGATGACAGCGTTTAACAAGCCATTTCAGGCAATATAGTATATCATTCAGGCAGAACTCAGCATAAAGGTAATAAAACATGATACGATACTTCCATCATAATTACTCTGCGATAGAAAAACAGGGCAATTATAAAGAAAATATTTAGAAAGAGGGTTATGTTATGGAACAAAATGTATTGCTGGATTTATCACATATTTCTAAACGCTATAAGACGGAATTGGCGCTTAAGGATATCAATATTACGCTTCATAAAGGCGAAATTCTTGGATTTTTAGGACCGTCGGGCGCTGGAAAAACTACCACGATTAAAATAATCACAGGACAGTTAAGGCAAACATCTGGAGAGGCGAAAATTCTTGATACAGATACGGTTAATATTGATGAATCAATTTATGAAAAAATTGGCGTGGTTTCTGATCAAAGCGGAATTTATGAGAAAATGACAGTATGGCAGAATTTAAGTATGTTTGCAAAAATATGGCGAGTTCCCAGTGTAAGAGTGGAGGAAGTCTTACATCAGGTGGAATTGTATGAACATCGTAAAAAGCCGGCAGGTAAACTTTCCAGAGGGCAGACGCAAAGACTTGTTTTGGCCAGGGCAGTGCTTCATAAGCCAAGAATTTTATTTCTTGATGAGCCGACAAGCGGATTAGATCCATCGACTGCGGTATCTATTCATAAAATGTTATTGGGACTGAAAGAAGAAGGTATGTCAATTTTTTTGACTACACATAATATGGAAGAAGCCACAAAACTTTGTGATAGAGTTGCACTTTTGTATCAGGGGAAAATTGTCGAGTGCGGCTCGCCCAAAGAACTTTGCCTGAAATATAATCAAAATAAAAAATATCATCTGCTTTTGAATAATCAGGAAGAAGTCGTCTTAGAGCAAAATCCTCAAAATATTGCAAAAATTTCAGAATGGATGCAGAGAGATGAAATACAGTGTATTCATTCTTGTGAGCCAACATTGGAACATGTATTTTTACAAGTAACAGGAGCATCCCTTGGATTAGCCAGTATGTGAGAGGAGTTTTAATATGGATAATATCAATAAATTAACAGCAGTTGCACAGATTAAATGGATTTGTATCAGCCGCAATACAGCGATTATGATCGGGCCGCTTCTAACCGTGGCGATGGTATGGATGGTCAAAATTTTATATAGCATCAATTCGGGAGGTGATTTATCGCCCATGCTGGTGTCTTTGATCCTGAGTTTGGGAATTTCCCTTAATTTGTGTATGGATGGATTCCTGATGGTAGGAACTGCCATTGCAGAAGAGAAAGAGAAACATACGTTACGGGTCTTAATGACGTCATCAGTCACTGGAATGCAGTATTTTATCGGAAGTATTCTATTTCCATTTGTGTTGATGAATATCATCAATATTGTGGTATTGGTGATTAGTGGCATTTCTATGAGCCAGGTATCTGTCGCGGCTTTCTTACTGGTCAGTGCGGCAGCCTCTCTGATTAGTTGTGTAATGGGAATGATTGTTGGCCTCTGCGCCAAAAATCAGATGAATGCAAATTTGATTTCTTATCCATTGGTGATCGTGTTGATGATGATTCCAATGTTTGGAAATCTTTCCGAAAAATTGCACTATATCTCAGGGTTTTTGTTTACTGGAGTGTTGACAGAGATGGCAAGTGGATTTGCAGAGGGAATGTCATATACGTTAAAACCTATGGACATCGCAGTGCTTATCGGAGAGTTAATCATTAGCATTCTTGTATTTTTAGTACTTTATCGAAGAAATGGATATGAAAAAGACTGATGCAATTTAGATGGGGTAATTTTAGGTCAGTGATGTAAAAATACTAGGATAATACAGATTAGAACTTTTGCTAAGCATGACACTGGATAAGGACAAAACTCAAAAATATATTCAATTTTACTTGCCGAAAGAAGACATCTTTACCAAAATGGCTTTTTCGGGATGTCCACAGGGATAGCAGGGATAGCGAGCATCGGATTGCGTCAGCCGCAATACGAATTGTAAAGTCTTTTAGGAATTTGTGGCACTGTTTCAGATAGTCCAGATGCTGCCCTCCCCATATTCCTATTGAATGTTCTTCTTCGGCGGATACAGTCAAGCGTGGCATTAAGTAATCTTCTTGCTGTTTCTATTCGCCGCTTAATCTCTCAAAAATTGATTTTGCCATTTTGCAATTCCTCCGTATGATTTGAATTCGCCTACAATTCAATCATTCTGGCTGATTACAGAGTCTTTGGATTTAACATCCTTATGGAATGCCACCCTTGCGTAAATATTTTGTATCATACAGACAAAGGCAGAACCAAAATAACCGGCTCTGCCTACTTTTCATGATTCATTAGTCTGAGATCAGTATACAAAATTTAAAACAGATCGCTTCTTATTTTTTAGTAAGTATATAACTTTCTTCTATCATGTTATGTATTTCTTCGGTTGGTACGGTTCCGTCCAATATAATGGAACTCCAATGTTCTTTATTTAGATGGAAAGCGGGAAGAATGGAATCATATGCGTTCCGTTTGACTTCACGCCACTGTGGATCCACTTTTACATTTACCCAGATGTAACCATCTTTTCCGAATATCCACGCAAATATTTTTTTCGTGTTTTTATGCCTTATGACAGTCCAATTTGGATCATGGAACGGCGCATCCTGATATACTTCCTGATAGGTCAGGCAGTAGGAAATAACCTCGCTTCGCTCTGTCATTATTGTTTTAACCCTTTTTGATAGGACATATTTGACAGAACCATCATGGCAATTTTAAAAGTCATGGCATCCTCGAACTTCCGGATATCTAATCCTATAATTTTTTCAAGACGTTCTAATCGGTAAACCAATGTATTTCTATGCACAAAAAGCTGTCTCGCTGTTTCGGATATATTCAGGTTGTTCTCGAAGAATTTTTGAATGGTTATCATATTTTCTTCGGAAAATACATCGGGGATTTCTTCTTCGAAAATTTCCCGTATAAACATTTCGCATAGGCTCATCGGAATTTGATAAATCAAACGGCCAATTCCAAGACGGCTGTATGAAAGCGTTTCTTTATCTACATAAAAAATCTTGCCTACTTCGATTGCCATTTTTGCTTCCTGATAGGATTTCGCAATGTCCTGTAGATTTTTGACACGGTTTCCATATCCGACGCGCACACGCACCATTGCTTCACTGTGCAGATTATCCACCATCATTTCCGCCACTTTTTCAAGCGCTCCTTCGTCGGAAAGCTCTGATACGTCTTTGACTACAATTATGCTCTGTTCGTCAATTTCAATGACGAAATCTTTTGCAGAAGCCCCAAACATACTTTTAACCAATTCCATAATGTAGGCGTCTTTCTTACTTTCCACTTCAATGACAAATACAACGCGTTCCACTTGTTCGATGTGGAATTTCCTTGCTTTATTGTACATATCGACAATCAAAAGGTTGCCAAGCAGAATATTCTGCATAAAGTTATTCCGGTCAAACTGCTCCCTATACGCTTCCGCTAAATGGCGGATCTGGCAGACTGCAAGTTTGCCTACCATATAGGCTTCCTCTGTCGAGGATTTCACGACTAAAATATAATGCACTTCCCCGTCTACCATTACTTTAAAAAAATGGGAATCTGCCAGCGTCTGGCTTTCTGCCATAGAAGACACAAAATCCACTACAACGGTTTCAAAATCGTCATGATCCCGAAATGTAGCCGCTAACAATTTTCCGCTTTCGTTATAGAGCGCCATCTCCATTCGGGCGATGTCTTTTATCTCCTCTAATGCCATCTGAATTTTATGGTTTGATAACAAAACTTCTCCCGCCTTTCTTATCGGATAATAAAGCTGGACGTTTGCACGCCCAGCTATTCTTAATTTGTAATCGTCTGTTCTGTTTCTTTATCAAATACATGAATCTTATTCGGATTCAAAGCCAGTCTGACATGATCGCCTATACGGGCTTTTGTGGAAGAATTAACTTTCGCGCACATACTAATCCCGGCAATATTAAAGTAAAGAATTACTTCTGAACCTAATAATTCATATCCTGTCACGTCTGCTTCAATTACGCTATCTTGAAATTCCACAAGTTCTCTCTGGGAATCCGCCATATCGTCTGGACGAATGCCAAACAATACATTTTTACCGTTATATCCGCCGTCTTTTAACTTCTTGGATTTCTCAGGCGTCAGCACAACTTTGAATTTGTCAAATGACAACACAGCCTGACTTCCCTCAAAACTGCATTTTGCATCTACAAAGTTCATCTGTGGAGATCCAATAAATCCTGCTACGAATAAGTTGTTCGGCTGATTGTATAACTTAATTGGAGAATCCACCTGCATGATAACGCCGTCTTTTAATACGACAATCCTTGTTCCTAATGTCATAGCCTCTGTCTGGTCATGCGTAACATAAATAATTGTAGCGCCTAATCTCTGATGCAAAGCGGAAATCTCAGCGCGCATCTGCACTCTAAGTTTTGCATCTAAGTTGGACAACGGCTCATCCATCAAAAAGACTTTCGGGTTGCGCACAATCGCGCGTCCCATTGCAACACGCTGTCTCTGTCCACCGGATAAAGCCTTTGGCTTACGGTCTAACAGTTTATCCAAGTCTAAGATTCTGGCTGCTTCTTCTACTTTTTTCTTGATTTCATCTTTTGGAACTTTTCTTAATTTTAATCCAAACGCCATATTGTCAAATACGGTCATATGCGGATATAAAGCATAGTTCTGGAATACCATCGCAATGTCACGATCTTTGGGTTCTACATCATTTACCACTCTACCGTCAATGGAAAATTCTCCAGACGAGATGTCCTCTAATCCGGCAATCATTCGCAATGTCGTAGATTTTCCACAGCCGGAAGGCCCTACGAAAATAATAAATTCCTTATCCTCTACTTCAAGGTTGAAATCCTTTACTGCTTCAAATCCGTTCGGATACACTTTACAAATGTGCTTCAATGATAAACTAGCCATTCTTGAAATCCTCCTAAAATAAGTTTGTACTTCATTTCATCTGTTAATACTTTACCACTTATCAGCCATTATTACTATTCGGGAACTACACAAAAAAAGCTTGCATTTCTTGTTGTTTCAACGAATACAGTAAGAAAAACATGATTTTTTCATCATTTTAACGAAAGAACCATGTTTTTCTGTACAAACTGCCGAATTATATATTTCTATTTATCTTCCATCATCTAAACGAAGATGTCTTGGCAGGCCATTTACCATAATGCCGTTAAACTCACCCTGAATCAATGGAAGCGCATAGTTTACAAAATCTTCCGTTACGCCGTTTCCTTTTTCGTTGATCCACTCTCTTGGAACCATTTTTTCGACATTAGCAATTTTATGAATATCGTAGACGCTGGTGGACGTGCGGTATGGATGATCCGATACACGTTCAATTACCGGCATCTTTCCTGTCTCACCTTCGTCCGCCGCTTTCACTGCCGCTGCGCCTGCCATAAACGCTTCATTGATGTCTGTCAAAGAAGCCATATGGGATGCGCATCTTTGCAATGTGCTAAACTCTATCGCCCTTGTCTTGCAGCCAATTTCACTTCCGATTAAGTTTGCAAGGTATGTTGCGGAGCCTGCAAGCTGTTTGTGGCCAAATGCATCCACATAGTCCGATCCGCCGCCCATTTCACTGATATATGTGCCGTCTGCGGTACGGATTCCTTCAGAAATCGCAACAAAGATTGTGCTCTTTTTCTTCATCAGCTCTCTGACTTCTTCCGTAAACGCTTTTGTATCAAAAGCGACTTCCGGCAGGTAAATTAAATCTACGCCTTCGCAGTCCTCTCCTTTTGCAAGAGCGGCTGCGCCTGTCAGCCAGCCTGCGTTACGTCCCATGATTTCAATAATTGTAACCATTGGCGTATTTGCAAATCCTCTGCCATCGCAGATAACTTCTTTTACAGAAGAAGCGATATATTTTGCAGCGCTTCCGAATCCCGGTGTGTGGTCTGTAATCGGAAGGTCATTGTCAATCGTCTTTGGCACGCCCATAAATCTCTGGGATTTGCCATGCGCAGCGGCATAGTCAGAAAGCTGCTTAATGGTATCCATGGAATCATTTCCGCCGATATAAGTAAACACTTCAATCTCTAGTTTATCTAAGATTGTAAAAATCTTTTCGTAAAGTTCTTCGTTGCCCTCGGAAGCCGGAAGTTTATAACGGCAGGTTCCCAAATAAGAAGCCGGAGTGTGCTTTAAGATTTCAACCTCTAAATCGCTCTTTAAGAACTCGGATAAATCCACATACTTTTCTGCCAATAAGCCTTCAATCCCATAACGCATCCCATACACTTTTCCAGCTCCACATGCAAGAGCTGTTTTGTAAACTCCTGCCAGACTGGAATTGATAACAGCGGTTGGCCCGCCAGATTGCCCTACAATTACATTTCCTTTCATTTCATATCCTCCATTACTGTTTTTTACTCTAACATTTTGATTATAACATAGCTCGTCTGAAAAAAAAAGAAGTTATCTAATTTTTCTTTTATATAGAAATACAAATTTTGATTCACAGTCCGGGGATTATTCTTAACTTTTAAAATGGAAAAGCTCCCACTAGGCTATTTGCCGCTCTTATCGTCACCGTCTAATCATTTGATGATGAAGCAGCAAGCCAGACCAGCCGCAACGGCAATTAAAAAGGATTCAAATAACTCTATGTGAACTTTGTTTTGTTGCGGGTATCGGTGAGCAACACAAAGATTATAACATATTACCCAATATATCTTGTACTTTTTCCTATAAATTGTTCTTGTGATTATGACTATCGCAAGTCAATACCCGCTTTCATATGGCGCCAACCTCATTGCAAATTTCCAGAGAAATATTTTTTAAGCTCTCCCACAAAATAAAGAGATCCAAACGCGACCGTCCGTATACATGATTTGCCGTTTTCTTTTCCGTCTAAAAATGGCTGTAACGCTTCACAAAGGTCAGTTTTGTTTTCCGCTTCCACTCCAAGCCGCCGGAAATATTCCGCCAGATTTTCACCGGGCAGCGCGCGTTTATATTCCGGTGTGACAGTCGTCACCCGTTTTGCAAACGGCGCGACTGTCTCCGCCATTTTTCTATAATTTTTATCTGACAAAACTCCCATAATAAAATGGAATTTTTCATTTGGGTACAGACGGCGCAGGCTATGTGTAAGCGCGCGCGCTCCGTCCTCATTATGGGCGCCGTCAATCATCAAAAACGGCTGTTCACTCACCACTTCCATTCTGCCGCCCCAAACTGCTTTGGCAATGCCGTGATGCAGCGCTTCTTCTGATATTGGATACCCTATTTTTTTCAGTTCCCTTGCCGCCAAAATAGCAGCCATTGCATTTTCACATTGAAATTCCCCTAACATATGAAGCTGATACGGCGTTTCGTCCGGATAAGAAAAACCATGTTCAAGCCGGATAATCTTTTGTTCATCCACCATTTGAAATGGAATGGACAACTCCCTGCATCTTGCCTCTAACGTCTGAAATGCCTGTGGATGCTGGCTCTCAAAAACCGCCGCCGTCCCACGTTTTAAGATCCCTGCTTTCTCTGATGCAATTTCCGTCAAAGTCTGGCCTAATGCCTCCATATGGTCATACCCAATCTTTGTAACAATACAGACAAGCGGCGCATCTATTACATTTGTCGCATCCAGCCTTCCGCCAAGCCCTGTTTCCAAAACGACAAGCTTACAGCCGCGTGTTTTAAAATAAAGCATTGCCATTGCCATACAATAATCAAACATAGTAGGCTCATCTTCCAATTTTAGATCCAGCAGACGTCTCCCAAGCTCTGCCGCATCCGACAGTCCGATCTGTTCTCCGTCCACCTGTATCCTCTCTGTAAAATCAATTAAATGCGGAGAAGTAAAAAGCCCTGACCTAATTCCCGCCTCCTTTAAAACAGAGTGCAGAAAAGCTGCCGTAGAGCCTTTCCCATTCGTCCCTGCAATATGTATAAATGCAAGTTCTTTTTGGGGATTTCCTACCGCAGCCAATAATTTTTCACTTAATTGAACGCCCGAAAGATTTCCAAATCTCCGTTTCTGTTCTATTTCTAAGATAATATCCCTATCCGCCATCATTTTAAACCGCCATAATCACTCCGCCGTCATTGGCATACATACTGCTGATTCCGGCAGTGTCCACAACAACGACTTTTTTAAATTTTGCAAGCTTTAAAATTTCTTCTTTTACTTCTTTCGCCCTCTGGGGACAGTTACAATGAGAAATGGCAAGAACACGGTTTTCACTGTCTTTTAAACCGGAAACCACTTCTTCCACCAGCTCCGGCTCTTTAGTGACCTTGTGCCCGTCGTTTTGGATACGTGTGACGGACAGAAGGTTTTCTACCATGTTCAGAAGCCAGTTTGCGTCGTCGTGGATGGTGGTAATCAGCTCTAGCTTTTCGGAGGAATCCAGTTCGTCGTGGTTTTCAATGTAAGATGCGGAAGAGCCGATAATGCTGGTCAGCGGGGTACGCAGGTCATGGGAGATGGCCCGCAGGAGGTTTGCCCGGATCCGCTCTTTTTCTGCTTCGTTCAGTTTCCGTTCCCGCTCGGCAATCATTTCATCCTGCCGGGTGAGCTTCGTGGTCATGGCGCTGGTGGTGATGGTGATGATCAGCATGCAGACGAATGTAACCGGGTATCCGCTCATGGTAAAGTTAATCTCGAAGAACGGATAGGTGAAGCATCCGTTGATAAAGACTACGCAGAACAGGGAAGAGAGGATGCCGTACAGGTATCCGGTGGTCCATCTGGCAATCAGGATGAGGGCGAGGATGTAGACAAATGCAATATTGGCGGTATTATCCTGGCCAAAATGAAAGAATAGGAAAGCAAGCCCGGTTGCCAGGGCAAGCATGATAAGTGTGTACGAGATGTTGCGAAGGAAGTTTTTCATAGGTATTTGTCATGAAAGGGAAACGAATCCCCGGCTCCTTTATTTTGTATTGGTAATAATATTAGTATACCACAAATATCTGTGGAGAGAATAGGGATAATGTAGTATAATTTTGATAGCGCCGTACGGCAGCACCCGGTCCGGATGAAAAGTATTTCTTCCCCCGCCCCGGCATATACTGTCTGTAAAGACGTATATCCGGAGTTGTGTCTATGAATGTAGAAAAAAGGAAAAAGTGGAGAAATCGCGGGATTTTCCTGCTGGCCCTGGTTGCTGCCCTTGTTGGTTCATTTCAATATATTTCCAGCTACTCCACGGTTTCCGGCAATGTCAACGGAAAAGAGATGCCCATCTGTTCCGTGGAAATGAAGGAAAAGAAGGTGGCGCTGACCTTTGACGCTGCCTGGGGCAACGAGGATACCGCAAGAATTCTGGAGATTTTAGAGAAGCATCATGTGCGGGCGACCTTTTTCATGACGGGCGGCTGGGTGGGAAAATATCCGGAGGATGTCCGGGCAATCAAAGAGG
>OFHB01001796.1_pt1 | contig 11939 bp, 17 predicted proteins | sample 1521881 | NCBI WGS metagenome assembly OFHB01 (sample SAMEA3504090, study PRJEB24116) | mouse gut metagenome | biome: mouse gut; feature: mouse-associated habitat; material: faeces | place: Denmark | collected 2011
CCGCACCACCGACAAGGCGACCCAGATTTGCGCGAACCGTAACCTTCGCAATGACCTTTACCTCAATACCATCAATCGCTACTGCCGAAATCCATGGTGTTTCGATAATTTTAGGCGTTACACTCATACGTACCGCTTCAAACACATTTCTGCCCGCCAAGTCAATCGCCGCCGCACGCTCGAAAGACAGGTCAAGATTTGCCCTGTGCGCCGCAATCAGCGCATCAACCACATTATCCACACGCCCGCCGGAAAGCAGATGCGATTCCAGCTGGTTTGCGTTTACATTCATGCCCGCTTTCTGTGCCTTAATCAACGGGCGGATAATCTTATCCGCACGCACACGCCGCAGACGCATGCCGACAAGCGAGAATATGCTGACCTTTACACCCGCCGAAACTGCGGAAATCCACAGACCCAACGGTACAAAGCTCAGGAAAATCCCAACAATAACCAGAATCACAATAATAGGGACGATAAAGCTCATCATTTCAAATCCATAATACATTTCTTCTCACGCCTCCTCTTTCCTTACCCTGTTTTCTCATTTACTGATTTTCCCCACAGGCACGCACCGTTACGGTCTTTCCCGTAATCTGTACCACCTGCACCCGTTCTCCTCTGTCGATAAAATCGCCTGCGAACAAAAGTCGAAATTTTTCCCGCCGAAATCCGCAACGCCGAACGGCCGCAGTGTCGTCTGCGTCAGCCCTGTCTGCCCTAAAAGCCCCTGCAAAATGGTTTCATCAAAATCCTGTGTCTCCTGCCGGTCTTTCAGTATAACCTTGTTGTACAGCCCACTTTTCTTCGCAATCGCAATCATGACAAAGAAAAGCGCAACCACCAGCGCAAGCATTGCCAAAAACGCCAGCAGACCATAAATTCTATAAGTCAGCACCAGTGCGGCCAAAAGGGAAATCCCACCCAGTATGCCGAAAAGCCCAAAGCCCGGCATCAGGATTTCCGCAAAAAGCAAAATCAACCCAAGCAATGCCAAAACAATCGTCCATGGTAACATCTTACCCACCTCCCCGGGGATTCTCGTTGTTTCGATACCTCTTTGATACAATATAATAGTATCATAAAGAAAGCTTATTATGCAATGGGAATTCAAAATCGTAATAAATGTTTAAGAAATAGCTGAATCTTCCCGCGGACTGAAAGGCAAACATACTTTCTGTATGATTTTTCTTTTTGAAATTGCGAACACAGGTTTGAATTTCTCATTTTTTTGTGATATAGTAGGAATGACAGCAGGATTAGTCCTGTTCGTCTGAAACTGTTCCGAAATTTCCGTTCCATATTGGACAAGATAATAAAAGGAGTGAGCGCATGAGCGATTTATCCGCAAAGCAAAAACAAATATTGGAATATATGAAGGCCGAAGTACGGGAAAAGGGCTATCCACCCTCTGTACGCGAAATCTGCGACGCGGTCGGGCTGAAATCCACTTCCACTGTGCATGGACATTTATCCCGTCTGGAAAAAAAAGGGCTGATACGCAGAGACCCGACAAAGCCCAGAGCTATTGAGATTTTAGATACTTTTTATGAAGGACAGCAGCAGGAAATCGTCCATGTGCCAATTATCGGCAATATTGCCGCAGGCACTCCCATACTGGCAGAGGAAAATATTGAGGATTATTTTGCCATTCCGGCTGATGTGGTTCCTGCCGGGGAATCTTTTATTCTGAATGTCCGCGGCGATTCCATGGTCAATGCAGGCATCTTTAACGGGGACAGAGTTTTTGTCAATTCCTGCAGCACCGCCAGGAACGGTGATATTGTAGTCGCACTGATTGACGATTCTGCCACGGTGAAGACTTTCTACCGCGAAAACGGACATATCCGCCTGCAGCCCGAAAATGATACCATGGACCCTATTATCGTTGATGATTGCCTGATTCTTGGGAGAGTATTCGGAATCTTCCGTTTTTACCGCTGATAAGAAAATTTTAATTGATGAATAAATTCAGAAATTCCGCAGATATTAATAGAGCCGGATAGTTATATTGCCGTGCAGTTCACTTTCAAAAGATTTATGGAGGGTACGAAATGGGAAATAAATTTTTGGATGGCACTGCCCTCACCATTGCCATAATCGGTGCAATTAACTGGGCTCTGATCGGAATATTTCGTTTTGACCTGGTTGCGTTTATTTTCGGCGATATGTCATGGCTTTCCAGAATCGTCTACGCAATCGTTGGTCTCTGCGGGCTTTATCTGATCAGCTTCTATATGCATCTTGGCAGCAGAGGTGAAGCATAGTTGGACAACGGGAAGCAGCGATACTGATTGAATTCCGTTGTAATGAAGTAAACGCGCAGCAGGGCTGCGTAGGAAAATAATTGCCGCATGAAAGAAACTACCAATCCTTTCATGCGGTAATTATTTTATTCAAATTCACTGATATCTACCTGTCTGCCGTCTCTCCAGATACGTTCCAGGTCATAAAGCAGCCTGTTTTCCCTGTCAAAAATGTGTATAATCACATCTCCGAAATCCATCAGTATCCAGTTCGCCGTATTGTAACCTTCCGTCTGCTTTTCCGGATACCCTGCCCGGCCAAGATGCTCCTGCACATTGTCGCACAATGCCTGAATCTGATTCTTATTGGTACCGCCTGCTATGATAAAATAGTCCGCGATAACGGATACTTCGCTGATGTCGATAACATGGATATCCTGCGCCTTCTTATCCTGCAGGGCCTGGATAGCCAATCGGGCCATTTCTCTTGCGTTTGTTCCTGTTGTTGTATTATTTTCCATAAATTCTCCTAACTGTCAATTCTGTGAATAATAGCGCCATGTCTCTTCCGTTACCGGATCGATATCCCCGCCGGAATCTTTCAGATACTTCAGGGTATCCTTCAGGATTTCCAGCAATGCACCGTCGATATCGACAAACGCAAGCTTCCGTATCCCGTCCAGATTGGGCGCTTGCTTTCGTCCCGGTTCTATATAATCTGCCACAAAAATTATTTTCTCCAGCAGACTCATATTTTTTCTGCCTGTCGTATGGTTTTGTATGGCATTCAGAACATCCGGCTCCTTAATTCCGTATTTTTCTCTGGCCAGGCAGGCTCCGACCTTTGCATGTAATAAAAAGGGATTTTTTCTTTCCACTTCTGTCACTTTAATATGGTTTTTTCTGCAGATGGAAAGACGTTTTTCGTCAGAAAAGCATTTTGCGCAGTCGTGAAGTAATCCGGCAATCCTCGCATTATTGATATCGCTGCCATACCGCATGGCAAGTGCCGCGGCTGTATATTCCACTCCCAGCGTGTGTTCAAATCTTTTGGCATCCTGTACTTTTTCAACTGATTTCCTGATTTTTTTCAACTCATTTGCTTTTTTCACGGTAATAACCCTTTTCCTTGATATATGCAATTACCCTGTCCGGCACCAGGTATCGAACACTGTGTCCCTGAAGAATACGGCGTCGTATCTCTGTGGATGAAACCGACATCTGAAGGAAAGAAATCAATTTTATTCCCTCAGGGCTGCAATACTTCTGTTCCAACTCCTCTTTCTTCGCTTCCATCTCTTTCAGAGATACATCCCCCCTGACTGCAGCAGCCAAAATACAATTGCGCAAAATTCGATCAGGATACTTCCATCTGTCAAGCGTAAAAAGACAATCGGCGCCTGCAATAAAATAAAACGTATCCTCCGGATAAGCGGCCTTTAGCTGTTCCAGCGTCTCATAGCTGTATGTGCGGCCTTCTCTGACAACTTCCATGTCCAGGCACTTGAAAAAAGGATTGTCAAAAACGGCAAGTTCAACCATATGAAGCCGCTCCCTGCCCGGCAGAATATCCCCCGTATCCTTCATATAAGGAGAACCTGTAGGAATAAACCATACCTCATCCAAATTCAGTTCATCCCGCACCCATTCCGCAAGCATCAGATGCCCTGTATGAATCGGGTTAAATGTCCCGCCCATAATACCGATTTGCCGCATATTTACCACACTTTCTCTTCATTCCATTCACACTTATTGCGGCAGCACAATCCTGGGCTTATCCCTGTCCGGTTTATACAGCACAAATTTCTTGCCGATTACCTGTACCACCTGGGAATGTGTTCTTCCGGCAACCATTTCCGCAATTACACCGGGATCATCATCACAATTTTTCAATACGGCTACTTTAATCAGTTCGTTTCTGTTAAATGCCTCGCCAATGGCCTGTGTCAGTTCCGGCGTCAGACTGCTCTTTCCAACCTGGAAAACCGGGTCAAGATTGTTGGCAAGACCTTTTAAATATGCTCTTTGCTTACTTGTCATTATTTTTTCCTCTTACTTGCAGAAACAGTAATTTCCTGCATTATTTATAATAATCAAAGGAATGCCCATACATTCTCACAGTATCCCCGTCTTCTATTCCAAGCTTTTCCAGCTCTTCCAGTATGCCGGATGATTTCAAAAAGCCCTGGAAAAAAGTAAATCCCTTTTCGCTGTCCAGATTCGTGTATCCCAGCATTTTTTCTATTTTAGGACCCTCTACAACATATTCCTCGTCTTCATTGTCATATGTCACCGTATAACCCTGCTCCCCATCCCCAAGGAGGGCTGCTTTCGGGTCATATTCCGGCTCAAATACGGTTATTTCCTGCCCAAGCCCTTCCAGCATTTCACTTACGTGATACAGAAGCTCTTTGACACCTTCTCCGCTGACTGCGGAAATCGGATAGACGGAAATTCCCTTCGGCTCAAATTCCTCTTTAATCGCCTTCAAGGCACTGTCTTCTCTGTCATATATGACATCAATTTTATTTGCTGCAATGACCTGCGGGCGCCTGGCAATGTCCGGATTATAAGCGTTCAGTTCTCTGTTAATGGCATAGATATCCTCGATCGGATCCCGTCCTTCCGTCCCTGCCGCATCCACAATATGAATGATCACTTTTGTGCGCTCAATATGGCGCAGAAATTCATGTCCCAGCCCTACGCCCTCGGAAGCCCCCTCTATAAGCCCCGGGATATCCGCTATGACAAAACCTCTGGAATGCCCGTCTTCCGAACTTCCGTTCAAATCCACCACACCCAGATTCGGATTCAGAGTGGTAAAATGGTAATTGGCTATCTTGGGTTTCGCATTGGTCACCCTGGCCAGAAAAGTAGATTTCCCTACGTTTGGCAAGCCTACCAGGCCTACATCCGCAATCACCTTCAGCTCCAGCAGCAATTCAAGCTCCTGTGCAGGACGTCCGGGCTGGGCATACATGGGCGCCTGCATGGTGCTGGTGGCATAATGCTGGTTCCCGCTGCCGCCTCTGCCGCCTTTTAAGAGAACCACCTTCCTGTTATCGCCGGACATGTCCACAATAACCTGCCCGCTTTCAGCCTCTTTAATCACGGTTCCGGGCGGAACCTTCAAAGTAATGTCCTTCCCGTCTTTTCCGCGGCAGTTCTTCTTGCCTCCGGGTTCACCGTCACCTGCCTTATATTTGCGGACATTGCGGAAGTCAATCAGGGTATTCAAACCTTCATCCACCGTAAAAATGACATCCCCGCCCCTGCCGCCGTCGCCGCCGTCGGGACCGCCTGCAGGCACATATTTTTCATGCCGGAATGACACATGTCCATCCCCGCCTTTACCGCTTCTCACATATATTTTCGCTCTGTCTGCAAACATAAATGCCGCCTTTCCATAAAATGTCCCGTTAGAACACAAGTCCCCCGGTACACAAAAAACACGGACCCCAAACTGACATGTTTGGAGTCCGGAACGTTTCGAACTATTCCTCTACAGGATAAACGGAAGCCTGCTTCTTGTCTCTTCCTTTTCTCTCAAAACGAAGAACACCGTCTACCAGTGCGAACAGAGTATCATCCCCGCCTCTGCCTACATTAACACCGGGATGAATCTTGGTTCCGCGCTGTCTGTAAAGAATATTCCCAGCCTTTACAAACTGTCCGTCAGCTCTCTTCGCACCTAATCTCTTAGACTCGGAATCTCTGCCGTTCTTTGTGGAACCGACTCCCTTTTTATGTGCGAAAAATTGAAGGTTCATATGAAACATGGTTTACACCTCCTCGAATTTAACTTGCAAATACTTCCTGCCGTATTCCCTGCTGATATTTTCCAGTGAAAACACCATGGAATCTACCAGGAAACTCGATTTTTCCCGCAGAACACCCTCAAAATCACATCGAAAGAAACCGCTTTCTTCATCTGCCGTGACCTTTATTTTCTCACCGGCCAGCTCTTCCAGGGAATTGGCCGTACCAATCGTCAATGCCGATATGGCCGAACACACTATATCCGGCTTGCCGCGTTTCGCGTATTCTGCATGTCCCATACAGAGAAAGCCTCTGTAGGAACCGTTTTTGTCCTTACGGACGATAACTGTCGTCATAAGATTTAAGCGTTGATTTTATCAATCTTAACCTTCGTGTAAGCCTGTCTGTGACCGTTCTTCTTATGGTATCCGGTTTTTCTCTTGTATTTGTATACAATAACCTTCTTACCTTTGGTCTGCTCAACAACACTGGCGGATACTGTTGCGGATGCAACGTCCTCACCAACCTTCAGACCTTCGTCACTTACTGCAATAACACGGTCGAAAGTAACAACACTGCCAGCCTCTGCATCCAGCTTCTCAACATAGATGACATCGCCCTCTGAAACTTTGTACTGCTTTCCGCCTGTTGCAATAATTGCGTACATAATAGGCACCTCCTTTATGAACCGTCGGTTCATCTTACTCGCTGATTTTGGTGGTATCCATTGGATACACTTCTACCGAATCATGCGGCATACAAATGTATTAACATGCATGCAGATGGCAGATAGAACACATCTCACTCCTGTCTAATACACACTATGACAGTTTAACACGACATCCCATAAACTGTCAATCCTTTTTTTAATTTCTTTTCTCGAAATCCTCTACATACTGGGCAATCAGCTTTACCGTACCTTCTACGCCGAGTACACTGCTGTTGATGCAGAGGTCATAGCTGTCGGCACGTCCCCATTTCTTTGATGAATAATAGTTGTAGTAGCTCTGACGCTGTTTATCCTTCTTGATAATCATATCCCGCGCCTTGTTCTCATTCAGCTCATACTTCTCCATGATACGCTTAATTTTACACGATTCATTGGCATAGATAAAAAGATCAACCACATTGCTCCTGTCCGCCAGGGCATAATCTGCGCAGCGCCCTACAATAACACAGGGACCTTCATCCGCGATTTTCTTGATGGCATCAAACTGGGCCAGAAATACCTTATGGCTGATTGGCATATCCACAAACGAGGAATTGTTATAACCAAAGGAATATGTGTCCATAACCAGATTATATAGAAATGAATTGGTAGGGCGTTCATCGTGATTCTGAATCATTTCCTCACAGAATCCGCTCTCCTTTGCCGCCCTGGTCAAAAGATCCCTGTCATAAAATTTAATGTCAAAATATTCAGCCACTTTCTTGCCAATCTCACGGCCTGCCGAGCCAAATTGTCTTCCGATTGTAACCACCGTATTCATACCAATACCTCTCTTCTTTCCAGAGTATAAAGACTTTGCTGTTCCCGTAAATCTTTACCTGCTTTCATTATACATGAAAAAAGAGATTTAGACAATAAAAATTCAAATAAAAGCAATCTACAATATCTCCAGCAAGCGGCTGAAATACGCCGGAAGCGGTGCGTCCAGTTCCAAATATGCGCCTGAGGCAGGGTGCCTGAACCCCAGGGTCTTCGCATGAAGGACCTGTCCCTGCAGTTGGAACGGCACATTGCGGCTGCCGTAGGTTTCATCCCCTAAAAGCGGGTGGCCGATGCTGGACATATGGACCCTGATTTGATGGGTCCTCCCCGTCTCCAGCTCACATTCAATATAAGTATATCGGGAAAAGTACTTCAGCACCCGGTAATGTGTCACCGCATGTTTTCCGTTTTTCTCATTGACAGCCATTTTCTTTCTGTCCGTGGGATGTCTGCCGATTGGCCTGTCAATGATTCCCGCCTCGTCCTTCAGGATGCCATGACATATCGCATGGTAGCGCCTCGTTACGGTATGCGCCTTCAGCTGTTCGGCGATACTGTTGTGCGCAAAATCATTCTTACAAGCGATCACGGAACCCGTGGTATCCATGTCGATTCGGTGAACGATTCCTGGGCGCATGACGCCATTGATGCCGGACAGGCTGCTTCCGCAATGATACATCAGGGCATTCACCAGTGTCCCGCTGTAATGCCCGGCAGCGGGGTGTACCACCATTCCCTTGGGTTTGTTTACCACTACTACATCATCATCTTCATAAAGTATGTCCAAAGGTATGGGTTCCGGTGCGATATCAGGCTCTACCGCCTTTGGCAGTCTGAAGACAACGTTGTCTTCTGCCCGGACACGATAGCTTCCCTTCACAGGCTGCCCGTTTACATATACCGAACCATCCTTGATCATTTTCTGTATAAAAGAGCGCGACAAAGAATCGATAAGCATGGATAGGCACTTATCGATTCTCTCGTCTTCTGTCTCTTCTGTTATCTCAAAACGGAACTCGTCCATTTCCGCCTCTCTGTTCTGAAAACTGTTTATCAGGTGCAACTAAAACACAAAAAATCACTCGGCAGCCTGTTTTTTTCTAAAATTGAGAAAACCCAATTCTTCGTCCTTGTATACAAACATAAACAATACAAACAAAACAATCGCAGACACTACGATATAGCAATCGGCTACATTAAAAACCGGATAATGAATCAGCACAAAAGAAATGAAATCCACTACAAAATCAAACCGGATTCTGTCTATAATATTTCCCAGCGCCCCGGCAATCAAAGCTGCCAGCAGGACATGCAGGATACGAAAACGCTTTCCCTCCGGTATCCTGCACAAAAAGAACATTATGATCGCCATCACGATAAAACCCATTGTCAGGATAAAAATCTTTCTGTCCTGAAATAAGCTGAATGCCATCCCCGTATTCTCCACATACTGCAATTCCAGAACTCCGTCAATCAAAACCACCGCCGGGTTTCCTTTCAGACGGTCCAAGGCCAGATATTTTGTAAACTGGTCCAGTGCCAGCAGCAACAGCATAATTACGGCATCCATCCCCAACAGTTTCCAGTTTCCATGGAATGTTCTTTTGTCACCCTCACGCATGAGCATCCTCTTCACTATAATATATTTCGTTAATGGCCGCCAATATTTCCTCATCCGTCACGGAATTATCGATGACAGCCTTTCCGATTTTCTTCAGCAGCACAAACCTGATCTTTCCCGACTCCATCTTTTTGTCTGCTTTCGTCAGCCGCAGTATCTCCTGAGGTTCAATCTCTTCCACAGATATAGGCAGGTAAAAAGGAACAAACATATCCCTCACCTCGTAATACTCCTCCATTGAAAGCAGTTCTCGCTTCCAGGAAATATATGCCGCGGCTACGGCTCCCAATGCCACGCATTCCCCATGATACAGGCCAAAATTCTTTGCCTTCTCTATGGCATGTCCGATTGTATGCCCAAAGTTCAGAAGCGCGCGATCCCCCTGCTCCAGGGGATCCTTCTCTACAATGAACTTCTTGATTGTACAGCTTCGAATAAGCATTTCCTGCAGCACGTTCAGGTCACGCTCGCAAATCTCATACATATTTTCAATCAGCCACTCGTAAAAAGCCGCATCCCTGATCAGCCCGTGCTTCATAATCTCGGCAAAACCCGAAAAATATTGCCGCTCCTCCAATGTCTGCAGCAACGCCAGGTTCATATATACCAGACGGGGCATTTTAAACGCACCCACCATATTTTTATAACCATCAAAATCCACACCGGTCTTCCCACCGATGCTGCTGTCCGCCTGTGCAAGCAAAGTGGAAGGCAGCTGAATAAAATCAATTCCCCGCAGATAGGTTGCGGCAGTATATCCTGCAATGTCACCCACAACACCGCCGCCCAGTGCCAGCAGCATATCCCTGCGGTCAAAACCTTCCTCAATCAAAAAGCGGTAAATCCCTTTTACCGTATCCAGCGTCTTACTGGCTTCGCCATCCTGAAATACATATTTAACCGCCTTTCGGCACTTACCCTCCAATATATCAAGCAGGGAATTGCCGTATATATCATCCACCTTCGAATCGGTGATAATGCAGAGCCGCTTATTCTCACATTCCAGGCTCTCCAACTCCTGTCCTAATTCCCCGAAGGATCCGGAAAACACAATATCATAGCATGGCTTCTTATTATATAGTACAGACAATCTCTCTGACATACCTGTCATACCCTTTCTGAGTGGAATCGTATCACAGATTCCTAATCATTGATCACGCCGTCAAAAGAATCATGAAATATATCCTGATAGTCCCCTGACAGTTCCACTGAAGCAGGCGTGATTATGAGAATATAATTTGATATCTTCTGCAGCTTGCCGGAGATCGCACAGCAGGAACCGCAGACAAAATCCGTGATTCTCTGAGCCAGGTCCATGTCCAACCCTTCCAGGTTCAGCACAACCGTACGGTTTGACAAGAGCATTTGCGTAATGTCCCTTCCGTCATCCACGGAAGTGGGCTTAACCACACATACTTCCATATTATTGCTGATACCCGAAACCCTTCTGGAAGCCGGCTGCTTAATGGAAGTAATATTGCTGACCGGAGGCTGCCTTTTTACGGGAACCTCTGCACGTTCTTCCGTGTAATCTTCCATATGCCTTACTTTCGGGGAAGATACTCTTCTGGGAATCGGTTCGGGTTCCATCTCGTCATCATCCAGATAATCGTCATCATAATATCCGTCATCCTCTTCTTCACCGTTCAGCTTCATATAAGATAAAAACTTATCCATTACTCCCATTCTCTAATACCACACCTTTCGTTTACCTGCAGGCTGTCCTATTTCCGTACCTACCGTATATGCATCATGACTCCTTTGACGCACCGTAATATCTCTCGCCAAAAATCCCTGTACCAACCCTGACACAAGTAGCACCCTCTTCTATTGCTACGATATAATCCCCTGTCATACCCATGGACAAGACAGCCATATTAACATTATCAATGTTTTTCCCCTCTATGTCAACAGACAATTGCTTTAATTTTCGAAAAAACAAACGATTATCTTCCGGATTCTCCGTAAATGGGGCAATTGTCATCAATCCCTTTATATGAATCCTCTGAAGCGCGGCAATCTGCTTCACCAGTTCCGGAAGATCCGCAGGGCTGACACCATACTTGCTCTCCTCACCGGCCACATTGACTTCAATCAGGATATCAACCTCCGTATCCCTCCTGACAGCTTCCTTGCTGATTTCCTCTGCCAGCCGCAGAGAATCCACGCTGTGTATCATGGAAACCTTCCCGACAATGTACTTCACCTTATTTCTCTGCAGATGCCCGATCATATGCCACCGGATATCGGCGGGCAGGCTCGGAATCTTATCTGTCAGCTCCTGTACCTTATTCTCTCCAAAATCCCGCGCACCTGCTTCATACGCTTCTTTCAGGTCTGGAAGCGGCTTTGTCTTACTGACCGCAATCAAAGTCACCTCTTCCCGTTTACGCCCTGCCCTTCTGCAGGCAGCCGCAACCGCCTGTTCCACCGCATTCAGGTTTTCCTTTATCATATTGCCCTCCCTTTCAGGCCACAGGCCCCGTCATTTCTGGTTGATAAACTGATCATCCCGAACAGTCGAGGCATCTAACACGATATAATCATAAACGCTTAAACCATATTTCGTATTTGGTTTTACAATGGCATATTCATCATTTTCATACAGCACGGTAATCTGCTTGAAATCCGCATATCCTTTATTCATATTGTAAACACCAATCAGTGTGGCGCGCTTGCTGACAGTATAGGTTTCCTCTCCCTCGGCATCATACAGGTTCTCACCCAGGCCCAATATGGAACTGTCCAGGTAGTATTCCTTGCTCTCATTGTCAAAATAATACACTTCCACTTCCATGGTTTCAACAGGGATCGTGCCATC
>OFHB01001798.1_pt1 | contig 11929 bp, 12 predicted proteins | sample 1521881 | NCBI WGS metagenome assembly OFHB01 (sample SAMEA3504090, study PRJEB24116) | mouse gut metagenome | biome: mouse gut; feature: mouse-associated habitat; material: faeces | place: Denmark | collected 2011
GCGATCCAGAACCACCGCCTCGATCCCGCCCGGCTGGACTTTACCTTGGCCATGCCGGGGGATACCGCTGCCCGGGTGACAGCAGCAATGGAGGAACTGGATGGCTGTTCCCAGCAATTCTCCTTCTGCCGGACATACCAATCCACAGAGCGCCTGAAGCAGATGATACGGGAATTTCTGAACGGCCCAGCTTTTTCCACTGTTACAAACGCATAGGAGGATAGGAAGATGAGCACATCCATGATTCTGGACTACCTGGCCGGCCTGAGCGCCAACAACGACCGGGAATGGTACCACGCCCACAAAGCCGGGTACCAGGCGGCCAACAGACAGTTTGAGGAGCTGATACAGGCCCTGATCCTCCGGATAGGGGAGTTTGACAGCAGCATCCTTGGTCATGAGCCCAGCGAGCTGACCTTCAAGCTGGTGCGGGATACCCGGTTCAGCCACGATAAATCCCCCTACAACCCTGCGTTCCGGGCGCATATAGGCCCCCAGGGCAAGCTGCCAGTCCCGGTAGGCTATTACCTTATGGTAAAACCGGGAAACAATTCATTTTTAGGGGGCGGCCTGTTCGCTGACGTTTTCAAGGACGCTACAAAGATGATCCGGGATCATATCCAGGCAGACCCAAGCGGATGGGAAGAAATAATCCAGGAGGAAGGGTTCCGGGAATATTTTCAGGTACAGGGCACGGCACTGAAAAATGTGCCCAGGGGATATGACAAGGAACATCCCCAGGCGGAATACCTGAAATTTAAGAGCTGGTATCTGGAATATCCGCTGAGAGATGAAGAATTGACAGATGCAGAAGGGTTTGTGGTGAAGGCGGCAGAGCTTTTCCGCATCATGAAACCCTTTAACGATTATCTGAACAAAGCGCTTGCAGGGTTCCGGATGCCAACCAGGTAACATAAAAAGGGTTGAAAGGGATTATCCCCGGTAAGAGGGGCCGGTGACATCGCGGAAAGGAACAGGTAGCACCATGTGGAGACGTCTCTCAATTTATTTTAAGGAAATGTACCCGATCCTACCGAGATTTGCCCTGGGGCTGATCATCTTCGGGGAGATTCATTTTATCATCCTGTTAAATGCGGGCATCCGGGATTTCAGACTGGGCCCGCAGGAACTGATCGGCGGCTTTACCGTGTTCAGCTTCCTTCTGTGGCTCCGGATTGCGGACGATTTTAAGGACTATGAACTGGACTGCCGCCTGTTTGCCCACCGGCCCCTTCCCTCCGGAAGAGTACACAAAAAGGATCTGGCGGTTTTTGTCTCTGTCCTGATTGCGATTACCGTGCTGCTGAACCTGCTGTTCATGAATAATTTCGGGTTCTTCCTGTTTCTCTATATTTATGGGACACTAATGTCCCTCTGGTTTTTCAGCAGGAAAAAGATTCAGAAAAGCCTGCCCCTGGCCCTTGTCACCCACAATCCGGTGCAGATGATTATGAATATCTACATCATCTCATTTACCTGCCTTAAGTACGATCTGCCCCTTTTTACCTGGGTGAATTTCCTGGCGGCATGGACGCTGTATTTCCCTGCGCTGATCTGGGAAATTTCCAGAAAGATACGCGCGCCGGAGGATGAGACGGAATATGTCACCTATTCCAAACTGTTCGGTTACAAAAAGGCCACGCGATTTATCCTGCTCATCACCTGGGTGGATATCGTCACCAATTTTCTCCTGGTGTGGAATCTGAATAAACTGACTGTGCTTGCCCTTCTGACAGACGTGACATGGATGACGGTGAAATTTGTCCAGTTTATGAAAAATCCCGCCCGGTTTGCCATTGTGGATAAAGTGGAACGGTATACCTACATCCAGGAATCACTGATGCTGCTGACTATACCAGTTTATCTGATTTTCGGAAGCCTGTAAATCGGGAGTGCAGGGAGGGCTGAAGATGCAGGGAGGAGGCGACTGTGAAACAGGACATTCATATCAGAAAGGCTGTTAAAACAGATATTGATTGTATCGGAAAGCTATACGAGGATATCTGTGATTACCTGGAAAAGCACAAGAATTATTCCGGTTGGAAAAAGGATATTTATCCGGTTCGTTCCGATGCGGAAAAAGCGTTAATGGAAGATGCGCTTTATGTTGCCCGGGTGAAGGGGAAAACTGCAGGAACGATTATTTTAAGGCATGAGCCGGAGGAAGGGTATCAAAATGGCAGCTGGCTGACGGAGGATGATTACAGGCACATTTATGTAATTTATACGCTCGCTGTCCATCCCGATTTTCTCAAGTGCGGTGTGGGAACAGAGCTGCTGGCATTCGCGGAACAGACAGCACGGAAAGAAGGGTGTGTGAGCATCAGGCTTGATGTTGTCAAAGGGAATATTCCTGCGGAACGGCTTTATCAAAGATGCGGATATCAGTTGACAGGAACCGTAAGTCTGGGATATGAAGAGTATGGGCTTCCCTGGTTTCACCTTTATGAAAAAATTTTATAAAAGAATTATGTTTGGGCCTTGAGTAAAAATAACGGAGGCGCATATGATAATCACCCGGAAGAACCATATGACAACAGATATCGGCTCAAAAGCCGGAAACCTCTTCCTGCTCCAGAGGGCAGGCTTTCAAGTGCCGCCCTTTTTCTGTGTGGGCCAGTCTTTCCGTGAGGAGGAAGTCCTGGATTACCTTGGAGCAAATTTTCCGGATACCAGGTCTTTCTCCGTCCGTTCCTGTGCTTCTCTGGAGGATTCTGACGGATGTTCTTTCGCTGGACAGTTTAAGACCTTTCTGAGGGTTCCCCGGGAAGAAGTCTGCATGCGTATCCGGGAAGTCCTTGGCCATGGGAAGCATCCTGAAAAGACTGCATATTTTCAGGCTCATGGCATTGCTCCTGCCGCTCTGAAAATGCACGTCATCATACAGGAGATGGTGGAGCCGGACGTCTCCGGCGTCCTGTTCACCGCCAACCCCCAGGGGATTCTGAACGAATCCGTTATCGTATGCGGAAGGGGAGCAGGAGACCAGGTTGTGGAGGACAGGGCGGATGTTACCACCTATTATTATAATCTTGCCGACAAAAACGGTTATTATGAGCAGGCCGGGGACTCACCCCTTTTGACAGAGGGGGAGATAGAAGAGCTGATTCAATCCTCGCAGCAAATCCGGGTACTGCTTGCCTGTGGGATGACGGGGGAATCCGATGAGGCTTTCAGCAGGAATACAGACAAGGCATCTGATAAGGCTTTCTGTAGGAATACAGACAAGGCATCTGATAAGTCTTTTGACAGGAATACAGACGTGACACCTGACAAGGATTTCGACATAGAATTTGCCATACAGAACCACCATATATATTTTCTGCAGGCACGCCCTGTTACCTCCATTGACAGGACGGCCCCCGCCATTATCCTGGACAACAGCAACATCGTGGAGAGCTATCCCGGCATCACCCTGCCCCTTACCCAGAGCTTTATCCGGGATGCTTACTATCAGGTATTTAAAAGCCTGCTGCTCCACCTGACAGGGGAGCCTGAAACCGTGGAGCAGATAGACGGCAATCTGCAGCATATGGTGGATATGGCAAACGGGCGGGTATATTACCGCATCAGCAACTGGTATGATGTGCTGCTCCTGCTGCCTTTCAGCAGCCGCCTGATTCCCATCTGGCAGGAAATGATGGGTGTCAGGGACAAAAAAGTGTCTTCGGCACATTCTGCCGGAAATCCCGCCGGAAATCCTAACGGAAATTCCGGTAAACAGGGCAGAATCCGCCGAAAAACCCGGCTGAAGGTGGCATACTCTTTCATCCGTTTTTTGCTGACCTGCCCCAGGGAAATGGAGAAACTGGATCTGTATTTTCAGGAAATCATTCAGCGGTTTGAAGCCCTGGAGACGGACGCGGAGGACAACCGGATTCTGCTGAAACACTACCATACACTGAAGGAAATGACAGTGAAGCGCTGGGATATCACTTTGGTCAACGATATGTACGGCTTTCTTTTTACAGGGCTTCTGAAATCCCGTTTGAAGGCAAGGCATGTTCCGGATTATGAACTGGCTGCGAACCGTGCCATTTCCGGCGTTCAGAAACTGGAAAGTATGCGCCCCATCGAACAGCTGCAGAAACTGGCTCATCAGGCCGGGGAGGAAAACAGGTTGCCGGAATTGCGGGCAATACAGAGCAATGAGGCGTATTTTCAATATATCGGGCAGAGCAATCATGCCTTTTCCCGGGCTTTGCAGGCTTATGTCCGGGAGTTTGGCGACCGGAATGTGGAAGAACTGAAACTGGAAAGTAAAACCTTCCGCACGGATCCGGTACTGTTGATTCGCTGTATTCTGCAGTATGCGGAGAGCCTTTTCCTTGCGGACAGTGAAGTTTCAGGGGCAACTGACGCGGAAACTTCAGAAGCATCTGTAGATGCCGGGCATTCTTCTATAGAAAAAGCCGCTCCGCCTCCGCTCACCGGCCTGTCCGCGTTTTATGCGAAGAGAGCCGCTGTCGGCATCCGGAACAGGGAGAAATCCCGCCTTCATCGCGGACGGCTCTACGGTATGATGCGTGCCCTTGTGCTACAGATGGGACAGAACCTGTATCGGCAGGGGCGGATTGTGGAACCCTCGGATATTTTCTGGCTCTACTGTGAGGAAATCGAGGCGGCGGAGTTGGACGCTGTGCTTAACCTGGCCGGAATCATTGCCGGACGGAAAAAGGAATATGACGGTTACGCAGAACTTCCCGCCTACTCCAGACTGGTATTTTCCGGAAAAGTAATCGATAAGCATCCGCGAAACTGCTGCAAAATCCGTCATGACATTTGTCGTGATGATTGTTATGCGGCAGATGATCGGAATCGGCGGCATCCTCCGGAGGCTGGATTACAGGGTTCGGAAAGCGGTGCTGGTAATGTGCCGCAGCGCGTCTATAGAGGCACCGCATGTTCCCCGGGCATCGCGGAGGGGGAAGTGCTGTTGATAGAGACCCCTTCTCCGCTGCTTGACACAAAGGGAAAAATCCTGGTCACGAAAATGACGGACCCGGGATGGGTGTTCCTGATTGCGCCGGCAAAGGCCATTGTCTCCGAAAAGGGTTCCCTTTTGTCCCACACGGCCATCATCTCCCGGGAATTGAAGAAACCTGCCGTGGTGGGTATAGAACATATTACGGAATACCTGAAAACCGGCGACCGTATCCGGGTAGACGGAGATGCGGGCACCGTCACGGTTTTGCCTGATTGCTCCGAGACAACAGAGGGATAATGAAAGATGGAAAATTTACATTCTATTGCGGAAGCGAAATCATACGAAATAGTCGAAAAGATAACCGAGGGCTGTTCCGGGGACGAAAAATATAAGCTCAGAAAAGACGGCAAATACTTTTTGCTGCGGATCAGTGACAAGGCGAAGACATCAGAAAAAAGAAAAGAGTATGAACAGCTTGCCGGATATATGCATACGGATATTCATACTCACAAACCCATTCTGTTTGGTACAAATGCTGACATAGTTTATTCTATTGTATCATGGGTTGACGGGATACCGATCATGGATATCATAAAGAAAGATACTTCAAAAAATTACTATGAACTGGGAAAGAAAGTCGGCAGGGAGCTTAGGAAGCTTCATTCCTGTTATACGGACATCCCGAAAGCAGACTGGCAGGATATCGTGGAAAAAAGAGCCCTTCGTTTTCTGGAAAATTACCATCAAAGGAAGGTTGTATTTAGGGGAGAGTGAAAAACATAATCCCGGAGCATAATATCGCATTGATTTCCCTGTTAAAAGATACGGGAATCGAAATAAGGCAGGACGGCACATCAATAGAGATAGACGCCTCTAACCAAGGCTATTTACCGATACAGGCAGATGCGCTGCCGTATCCGGGCATGCCGTCGGATGTACAGCCTCTGCTGTCGGCACTGGCGGTTTTATGCAAAGGGGTATCGGTGATAAAAGATACCGTATTTGTGGACAGGTTTCAATATGTAAGCGAATACAAGAAGATGGGCATCGATATTTTCCGGTCATATAACCATGTATATATCTGTGGGCCCCAGCGCGTCCAGGGCGCAGCCGTAACAGGCGAGGATATCAGGACGGCCACCAGCCTGGCATTGGCGGCACTGTCCGCAGACGGAAAAACGATCCTTTATGGCTATGAGCATATCAGGAGAGGGTATGAGGATTTTGATAAAAAGATGAATTCGCTAGGGGCAAAGATAAGCCTGGAAATCCCCATGCAGCCGTGATATAATGTCCTTATTCAAGACAGAAGATGCCATTTATCAGGAACTATAGGAGGGAGAAGCAATGAGCATTTTATTTGCAAGGCACGGGGAGACAGACTGGAATATCGCGAATAGGCTGCAGGGGACAACGGATATCCCTCTTAATGAAAACGGGAAAGCCCAGGCACGTCTCCTGTGCGGGAATCTGGAAAAAGACCATAGAAACATCTGCCGCATCTACAGCAGCCGTCAAAAAAGAGCTCTGGAAACAGCTCAGGCAGTGGGCTCCCAATATCATGTGCCGGTACAGGTAATCCCGGGATTGGAAGAAATGAATTTCGGCGTATTTGAGGGCCATACCTGGGATGAGATAGAACGCCTGTATTATGATGATGTCAGAAAGTGGGAGTCTGACAAACGCTATAACAGGCCTCCGGAGGGCGAGTCCTGTCAGGAATTGCTGGAAAGGCTCTTTTCAGCTCTTGACAGGATCATGGAGGAAGCCGGAGATGAGATAGATGCGGGAAAGGACATTCTGGTGCTGACCCATGGCACGGTGCTGATGTGCCTGCTGGCGCTTAAAAATGGCCTTGATTTTGCTACGGCATATCTGACAGCAAGGGTTGAAAATGGGCAGGCCATCAAGCTTGAACCGGAGGAATTGCGGAAAACGAGGCTGAAGTTGTATCCAAAACGATAAAAAGGAAAACGAAAATGAGAATAGAACCCATAGAAACATCAAGGCTTATCTTGCGGGGCTTTACAAAAGAAGATGCATCCTGGGCTTACAGCATATGGAATGACCCTGAAATGGGAAAATATCTGGCCGATGAAGCAAAAGAGGAGATTGACCCCGCATACATCAAAACACTGGAGGAACTTGGAGAAGACGAGGAGTGCTGCTATCTGATTCCGGTGCTGAAAGATTCCGGACAGCGTGTGGGAACATGCAGCTTTATAGCCAGCGAAGACAAAAAGGTGTATGACATCGCCTACTGTGTGCACAGGGATTTCTGGCGTCAGGGATATGCCACGGAAATGGCCCGGGGGATGATCGAATTTGCGCGTGGCCAGGGGGCGGAGAAGGTTACCGTGTACGTCAGTAAGGGAAATATCCCTTCCAATCGTGTGGCGGTAAAATGCGGCGGGAAAATAGTGGATGAGAAAACGTTCAAAAAGCGGGGTACTGATATTATTATGGAAGATTATTTATATGAGATACTGCTTTAGGGATAAGTTGATAACCCGACAGCTGAAATTTCTTCTTGACTCTGACACGGTGTTATCCTTTATGCTCAAAGTCAGGAAAGGAGAACAGCCATGGAACAACCTAATAATCACTTCCTTACCATCAGCCAGGTTTCCCGGATGTATGGCGTCACCCCACGGATGCTTCGGCATTACGAAAAGCTGGGCCTGATCAAAGCCATACATCGGGAGGATTACGCCTACCGGATATACGATGAGGAGGCGCTCCGGCGTGTACAGCAGATCATCATACTCAGAAAACTGCGGCTTCCCCTGAAAGACATAGCCATCCTCCTGAGGGATGCGGAGCAAAGCGAATCCCTGCGGCTGTTACAGGGTAAGCTGGCGGAGCTTGACGATGAGATCGCTTCCCTGGCGCTGATCCGCAGGCTCTTAAAGCAGCTGGCAGGACGGCTATGTGAGAGCCGGAAACGGCAGATGCATTTTGAACTGCTGGAAGATAAGGAGCTGGCGGAGATTGCCCGTGGCCTTTCCTTTCCCAAAACAACCATAAAGGAGAGTGCAAGTATGGAAGAACTGAACAAAGCAGGAGAAAACCTGGACAAATCCCTGCCGGTGAGGATTCTGCGCGTGCCGCCTTTCACCGTGGCGTCTTACCATTATATCGGGGAGAATCCGGAGGAAGCGGTGGGAGAGGTGGTGACCAGGTTCGTGCAGGAGAGCGGACTGTATGAGAAGAAGCCGGATGCCCGGATGTTTGGCTTCAACCACCCCAACCCGGGCGTCCTGGAGAATGGGATCCACGGCTATGAGGACTGGGTCACCATCCCGGAAGACATGGAAGTTATGGCTCCTATGGAGAAAAAGAAGTTCTCAGGCGGCCTGTATGCTGTGCTGACTATTGCTTTCCCGGAATTCCATCTCTGGGAAAAGCTAACTAAATGGGTGAATGAAAGCCGGGATTTCGAACCGGATTACAGCGGGCTGGGAGAGGAAATCATGGGCGGCTGTCTGGAAGAACACCTGAACTGGGTGTACGCTGCCCACAATGGGTGGAAAGAGGATGGCCTTCCCGGACAGATCGACTTAATGCTGCCGGTGAAGCCCAGAGGGAAGTAAAACTGTGTTGCGGTGACAGCCTTCAAAGGCCAAAGGAACCATGGCAAGATATACATGGTTCCTTTGGTTGGTAGCTTTTATTCTACTTTTTGTGGAAAATCTAAACAGATACTTAATACATTGTCGTGATATTGTGCTGTAATGGTTCCCGCATTTGTTCAACCAATGTTTTTGCGATAGCAAGCCCCAATCCCGTTGCGTTTCTTGCTGTTTCTGCAGTAAAGAAACGGTTAAACAGTTTTCCAACCTGTACATCACTTAGATTTTGTGCTGTATTTGAGAAAATAATTTCCAGGGCTGCATAGAATGACACCGGTTAAGAACAACTTTACCATAATCAAACTGTTTTTTGTTTATTACATATTTGCAAACTGGTTACTATTTACAGCCAAGGAGCCACACAAAAAACATTTCCCCCGTTCCGGTTGCCTTGGTGTAACCGGAACGGGGGAAATGTTTTATTTGCTTTTAAGAATTCCTATTGTAATGGAATGCCTGGTAGGCTCTCCTTTTGCAAGTATCACCTGCAGCGATGTGTTCCCCTTTCCATCCCAACGCTGTACCGTGGATTTTACCGTTGAACCTGCATATGTCCCTGTATTTTCATGTTCATTAGAACTAATTCCAAAGCTCTTGGAAAATTCCTCCGATACCTGGAGATAAAATTCTTCTAGCGTTTCATCACTCACTGACCTGAAGGATAAGTCTGCCAATTCTCCTTCCTCAAAATAAAAATACATTTCCCCTTTAATGCCCAAAAAACTGAGTTTATCAGCTATTTTGTATGTTCCAGGGGCCGCTTCTTTTGCCTCTTCCAGCTTGTATCCAAGGATAGCTTCCGTTTCCTGCATGCTGCTTCCCCATGGTATTGACTGAAATCGGTACTCGCCATCAATGCATTGAAAATCAGAGATGCTTATTCTGTCAGTAGCCTTAGAACAGCCGGAAATAATAACCACAATTAATAAAGCAATGTAGCATATTTTATTTCTCATATTTCAAAAATTTCTCCTAATATTAAATTCTGGACTTAGCTATATGTCATTGGGCAAACATCACAATCTACAATAATTGTAGTGAACAACGGATGGCCGGTTTTTACTAACAAGTACATTTAGATGGACACAAAATACTTTTAACGAATTATATTTTCATAATTATCACCGGCTTTCTCCTGATATATTTTTACTTCCTATCAATTTTCTTATTATATTAATAATAACATATTTGTTATCCTTATTGAAGAATTTATTGTTCTGTATTTATTGGATTTTAGAAATAATGTAATAGCTCAGAAAGCAATGTCATTTAATTAACAACGATATTTTTATGCCTAATGGACACCCCTCCAATGGATGGCTTCCTTTTCCAGTGCCGAAAACTTGCTTTTTCTCTCTTTTTTTTTTATACTATAAGAAGTGTGGAAGAGAGTTACATTGTCAGGGAAACCTCATGCAGTGTTTGGGTAAATGAAATCCGGGGCTGGCATGGCCTGCGGTTTTAAACTTATTTTTGGCGCAGTATTGCAAGCGGGGCTTGGGATATATGGGAGAGGATATAGATGAAAAAAAGAATTTGCTTTTTGGCCATAGCAGTTGTTTCCAGCCTGATGTTAACTGCCTGCGGCCCTTCGGAGAAGAAGGTGGGGGAGGCCCAGGAAAAGTATGTGCAGTTAATAGAAAAGCATAACCAGGTGGTGGAGATTCATAAAAATGTTGATGACGCCTCCTTTGACGGCGCACTCCTGGAATTGAAAGGCAAAGTAGCAGAGGTGGAGGCATATAACCTGGCGGATATGCATGACGATGAGATTGACCTGCTGATTCAGATCATGGATGCCCTGATTGCGTCCTATGACGGTTACCTGGAAACCCTTTCCGAAATTAAAGGGCAGGAGGAAGCGGCAGTGCGGATCCCCACAGCCATAGCCCTCACAAACGGTACGGAGCTTTCCTTTACCGGCCTTAAGCTGTATGAGCAGGGAGATAGCGCCATACATGTTGATGTGCTGGAGAATCTGGAGCCGTTGCTGCCGGGGCAGTCGCTGACAGGGCTTTTGGTACAGCGGGATGTGGACAACACCCCCTGGGTCCTGGCATTAACAGATTCTGAGGGCAGGGAATATGAAATAGCAATCCATGGGGAGGACTATGGGGAAAGTGTTTCCCTTGACCTTGTTCCAGGCGGTGGGGACCAGGGCCTGGCAGTCCGCCCAAAGAGCCAGCAAGAGCCAGAGAGCCAGCAGGAGCCAGAGGGTCAGCCGGGGCCGGAAGGCCAGCAGGAGCCTGGGAGCCAACAGGAGCCGGAAGGCCAGCAAGGGCCGGAGGGGTAACAGGAGCCTGGATTTTAAAATAACTGATAAATCTATCATGATTATTAAGGAGCGGCACAATGGAGAAGGCATACCAATTGGAATTTTTCGGGGAGAAAAGCGGAAGCCTGTTTGTCAATTGCTGCGGCATGTCGAAAACAGAGCCTTTTCACAGCTTTGGCCCGGCGATCAAGCCCCATTATGTGATCCATTTTATTTTAGGGGGCAGGGGGCGCTTTTCCATTGGGGGGAGGGAATATTCCCTGGAGAGAGGATTTGGCTTTTTGATCCCGCCGGACGCCCTTGCCTTTTATCAGGCGGATGAAGTGAATCCCTGGACATATATCTGGGTAGGGTTTTATGGGAGCATGGCAAAGGCACTGATTACGTCCATGGGATTGTCGGCGGCGAATCCTGTGTTTAAGTCGGACAGGGAGACGGAGCTTTATCAGGCGGTGATGGATATGATGGAGCACAATACAGTGGGGATTGCCAATGATCTTCGGAGAAACGGGCAGCTCCATTTGTTTTTGTCCCTGATAGCTGAGAGCGCCCATATTGAGGAACGGGGGGAGACGGATAAGGCGGACCAATATGTCAGGCGGGCGGTGGAGTTTATATTGAGCAACTACTGCAACCCAATTAAAGTGACGGATGTGGCGGATTATGTATGCATTAACAGAAGCTATCTGTATACATTGTTTCGGACAGGAGTGGGGATGTCGCCCCAGCAGTTTTTGACCACCTTCCGTATTACCAAGGCGGCGGAGCTTTTACAGCTTACGCAGCATCCCATAGAAAGCATTGCATTGTCCTGCGGCTATACGGATCCGCTTGTGTTTACCAAAGCATTCAAACAGATGAAGGGCGTATCACCCTCTGTCTGGAGGAAGGAGATGCAAAAGGGGGAAACCAGAAGAAATAAAGAATACTTAAAGCAGATAGAGGACTTTATCAATCAGGTTCACGAAATCAACAGTTAACATTTTGACAGGTATATGCAACATAGCGTTCTGGTATTTGACGGCGGAAGCCCATATAATGAAATCATATGGAAAGAGATTTCAAGCAAGTATGGCAGCAAAATGATATTGGAGG
>OFHB01001811.1_pt1 | contig 11876 bp, 8 predicted proteins | sample 1521881 | NCBI WGS metagenome assembly OFHB01 (sample SAMEA3504090, study PRJEB24116) | mouse gut metagenome | biome: mouse gut; feature: mouse-associated habitat; material: faeces | place: Denmark | collected 2011
ATTCATAGAAATACACTTGTCTATCGTTTGGATAAACTTCAAAAAAGCACAGGCCTTGATCTGAGAATTTTTGAAGACGCTATCACTTTTAAAATCGCTTTAATGGTTGTAAAATACATGAAGTACAAGGAAGAATATGAATTCTAAAGAAAGGCATACTTTGGAAATACGAGGTGAGAATGAATGATTATACTGGAAGATGTGAGTAAGGCATACTCAACAGGCGCTCCTGCCTTAAATGGGATTAGCCTTCACGTCCAAAAGGGGGATTTTGTATTTATTGTTGGAGACAGCGGCTCAGGGAAGTCTACGCTAATTAAGCTGTTGTTACGGGAACTAACACCTACTGCAGGAAACATTGTAGTAAATGGGACGGATGTAGGAAAGCTGAAAAGGAGAAGGATTCCTAAATTCCGAAGAAATATTGGGGTTGTATTTCAAGATTTCCGATTGTTAAAGGACAGGAATGTCTATGAGAATGTGGCCTTTGCCCAACGCATTATAGAGGTCCCGGGACGGGAGATCCGGCGGAATGTCCCCGCCATCCTGGCCACCGTGGGTCTGGCCGGCAAGTACAAGGCCAAGACCAAACAGCTCTCCGGAGGCGAGCAGCAGAGAGTGGCCCTGGCCAGGGCACTGATCAACAGTCCTTCCATCCTGCTGGCAGACGAGCCCACCGGCAATCTGGATCCCAAGAATTCCTGGGACATCATGAAGCTGCTGGAGGAGATCAATGAGTCCGGCACCACCGTGGTGGTAGTCACCCATAACCGTGAGATCGTCAACGCCATGCAGAAGCGCGTGGTTACCATGAAGAAGGGCGTGATCATCAGCGATGAAGAGGAAGGGGCATATATAGACGATGAAGATTAGCACATTCTTTTATACCATACAGCAGGGTTTCCGCAACCTGTTCCGCAACAAATGGTACTCGCTGGCATCCATCGCCACTATTGCGGCATGCCTCTTTCTGTTTGGGGTTTTCTATGCGATTGTGGCCAATTTCCAGCATATGGTCCGGGGTGCGGAGGAGAATATCTGTGTCACCGTCTTTTTTGAGGATGATATCACGGATACCCGGATCGAGGAGATCGGTACCATGATCCGCGGCCGCACGGAAGTGTCGGAGGTGGTTTATATTTCCGCGGAGGACGCGTGGGCGGACTATCAGAAGATTTATTTCGGGGACAGGGTGGATGAGTTTATCGCAGGTTATCCTAAAAATCCCCTGGCCGGGTGTATGAATTATGTGGTGTACCTGAGCGATGTGTCCATGCAGGACGCGCTGGTGACTTATCTGTACTCCATCGAAGGGGTACGCCTGGTGAACTATTCCGCCCTTACGGCCAGTACCCTGAGCGGCGTGAACCTTCTGATCGGATATGTGTCCCTGGGCATCATTGTGGTACTGCTGGCGGTGTCCGTGTTTCTGATCAGCAACACCGTGACCATCGGTATTTCGGTGCGCAAGGAAGAGATCAATATTATGAAATATATCGGCGCAACGGACTTTTTCGTGCGCGCTCCCTTTGTGCTGGAGGGCATGCTGATCGGTCTGATCGGAGCAGCCATCCCCTTGTGGGCGGTGCACTACACTTATGACAGCGTGTTGGTTTACGCCACGGAGAAATTTTCCATGCTGAGCCATCTGCTGATTTTTCTGCCTGCCGAGACGATCTTTGGCGTGTTGACTCCGGTCTGTCTGGGCGTGGGTGTAGGCATCGGCTTTGTGGGCAGTATTTCCACGGTGAGAAAGCACCTGCATGTGTAGGGGCCGGGGGATAAGGGCGACGGCGGGGGCAGCCTGTGCCGCGCAAGGGGATTGACATGAAAAAATGGAAGATAACAGGGGGCCTGGTATTGGCGGCGACGCTGCTGTGCGCGGCGGGAGGGGCCCGGGTATCCGCCACCAATCTGTCCAATATCACATCGGAATCCATTCAGGAGATGGAGAATCAGATTGATAATGCGCAGAATGAACGAGATCAACTGAAAAACGGTCTTTCCGACATCAGGAAACTGGTGCAGCAGTTGGAGCAGGAGAAGAAGGACCTGAAGAACTATGTGGTAAAGCTGGATGAGAACATGGCTCAGATCGAGCAGAAGATCGCGGACCTGAAGACACAGATTGCCAACAAGGAAGCGGATATCGTGGAAGCCCAGAGGCAGCTTGAAAATGCATTGGAAGTGGAGGCCGGGCAGTATGAAGCGATGTCAAGCCGCATAAGATTTAGTTATGAGAGGGGCGAGAACTATTTCCTGGACATGATCATGGGAGCCTCCAGCTTTGCGGATTTCCTTAATCGCAGTTTTTACATGGAGCAGGTGGCTGAGTACGACAATCAGATGCTGGTGTCTTTTATCCAGACCAGAGAATATGTGGAGTTGTGCAAGGCACGCCTGGAGGAGGATAAGGCTTTTCTGGACGAGGCCAAGGCGGGGGTGGAAACCGAGCAGGCGGCCCTGGAAGAGTTGATGAACCAGAAGGAGCGGGAACTGAACGCCTACGAGCAGAGGATCAGCACGGGAGAACAGTCCATTGAGGAATACGAGGCGGACATCAAGGCCCAGAACGAGTTGATTGCCGCTCTGGAAAAGGCGGTGGAGGACGAGAAGAAACGGATCCTGGCCAGCAGCGGCAAGGTGCTGACCTACGACGGCGGCACATTTAAGTTTCCCCTGGCCTCCTACACCCGGGTGTCTGATGATTATGGCATGCGGCCGCATCCCACTCTCTTTGTGCAGCAATTTCACAATGGCGTGGATTTTGCATCTCCCAAGGGGACAGCTATTTACGCGGCCTATGACGGGATTGTGGTGGCAGCGGATTACAGTTCCACCATGGGGAATTATGTGATGATTGACCATGGCGGCGGGCTGTATACCATCTACATGCATGCGTCCAAATTGTATGTGAAGAAAGACGATGTGGTAGCCAGAGGCAATACCATAGCGGCGGTGGGTTCCACTGGGCGCTCCACCGGAAATCATCTCCATTTCAGCGTGCGGTTGAACGGGGAATATGTTTCTCCCTGGAATTATATCTCACCTTAAGTATATTTTATGTTAAAGTATGGAAGATTGTAGTCCAGACCGGTGTACATTGACTGATATCGTATGCCGGGCATGGATTGAAGCGGAGTTTGGTGCGGCCCGATGACAAATCTGCCGGGATGCTGAATGAGCATACTGCAGTCAGTATAACGGGCATGATGCAGGACAGGATTTTGGGAATGCAGGAAAGAGGAAAATATGGAAGTATATGATCATCAGAATAAGCGCCAGGGCGGTCGGACGGGACAATTTGCAGCCGGACTGGTGGTAGGCATTTTCACCACGTTGTTAGTGGTATGTGTGGCGTATCTGGGATTCCAGATCCAGCAGACGGTGGAGAACGCACGCCAGGAGAGCCAGCAGGTCAATGCGGGCGGCGCCGGACAGGATGGCAGCCTGAGTGAGACGGTGGCGGATAAGATCGACAGGCTGGTGTACATGATCGAGAACTATTATTACAAGGATGATGTGACCCGCGAAGACCTGGAGGAGGGAATCTACCAGGGACTGATGGAGGCGGTGGGGGATCCTTACACCAATTATTTTACCGCCGATGACTTTGAGACATTCATGGAGCAGGCCACCGGTGCGTATTACGGCATCGGCGCCTATGTAGCCCAGGATGTGGAACGCAACTATCCCAAGATCAACAGTCCCATCCCGGGTTCTCCTGCGGAGGAGGTGGGCATGCGCCCCGACGATATTATCTACGAGGTAGACGGGGTTTCCACTTATGGTATGGATCTGGATAAAGTGGTGAGCCTGATCAAAGGAGAGGAAGGCACCACTGTGAATATTACCCTCTATCGGAAAGGGGAATATCTGGATGTGGAAGTACAGCGCAGGCAGGTGGAGATTCCCACGGTGGAGCAGAAGATGCTGGGAGACGGCATGGCCTATATTCGAATCATCGAGTTTGACGATGTGACGCCGGGGCAGTTCAGGACGGCTCTGGATGCTTCCCGGGGCAGCGGCATGAAGGGACTGGTGCTGGATCTGCGGGGCAACCCGGGAGGAAGCGTCAATGCGGTGGTGGATATTGCCAGAATGCTACTGCCCAAGGGTCTGGTGGTGTACACCGAGGATAAATACGGCAAGCGTGAGGAATATACCTGCGACGGCAGCAATGAATTTGAACTGCCGCTGGTGGTGCTGGTGGACGGCAACAGCGCCAGCGCCTCGGAACTTCTATCCGGCGCCATACAGGACTACGGCAAGGGAACGCTGGTAGGGACCACTACCTTTGGCAAGGGGATTGTGCAGCAGATGCTGACCCTGCGGGACGGCTCCGCCATCAAGATCACCATCAGCAGCTATTTCACGCCCAAGGGCCGCAATATTCACGGCGTGGGCATCGAGCCGGATGTGGCCTGCCCCTTTGACGGGGAGGCTTACTATGGCAGCGGCTTTGACAATCAGCTGGAGAAGGCCCGGGAAGTACTGTCGGAAATGATAGAATAGATAAGTCCGCCCTGTCGCGGAAACAGATTTCCTAACTGCCATATCCACGGCGGCTATGCCCATATCGCATAGCCGCCGTTTTCATCCCCTGGCTTAAGTGTTGATAGAACGAATGTTCTAAATACATCTGTACAAACTCGGCATGATGTGATAGAATGTATAAATGTCAGATCACAAATTTTTGCGGACGGAATGTGTGCCATGGCAGAGTTTGTGGAAAACTATATGAGAATATTTTTATGGCGGAAACTTTGCCGGGACTTTTACTTTGGTGATCGTGACTGCGGCGCTGGAAGAATTAGTTCTTCTTGTTGAAGATGAGAGGACCAGGATTGCACAGGAAATGGATTGGTGAGTTTTTGATATGAATTCGCTACACATGTGTAGCGGATTCATGGTCTCATTTGCGTTCTTTTCAGATACAAATGTGCACGTTGTGGTTGCCATTCACGTTTTATGGATAATAATAATAATACAATTTCGTGAAAGAGAGGTTATCTATGCCAGAGTTTAAATTACATGCTTCATATCAGCCCACCGGCGATCAGCCCCAGGCCATTGAAGCCCTGGTTGAAGGATTCCGGCAGGGCAATCAGTGCGAGACTCTGCTGGGGGTCACCGGTTCCGGTAAGACTTTTACCATGGCCAATGTGATCGCGGCGCTGAACAAGCCCACTCTGATCATTGCCCACAACAAAACCCTGGCGGGACAGCTCTACGGCGAGTTCAAGGAATTTTTCCCGGAAAATGCAGTGGAGTATTTTGTGTCCTATTATGACTATTACCAGCCGGAGGCCTATGTGCCATCCTCGGACACATATATTGCCAAGGATTCCTCCGTCAACGATGAGATTGATAAATTGCGGCTGTCCGCCACAGCCTCTCTGTCCGAACGCCGGGACGTGATCGTGGTGGCCAGCGTGTCCTGTATCTACGGTCTGGGCAGTCCGGACGATTACCAGGAGATGATCGTGTCCCTGCGGCCGGGTATGGTCAAGGACCGGGATCAGGTGCTGCGGGAACTGGTGGACATCCAGTATGACCGCAATGATATGGATCTGCAAAGGGGTACTTTCCGGGTGCATGGAGACGTGGTGGAGATCTACCCGGCCCAGGGCGGAGACTATCTGATCCGGGTGGAATTTTTCGGGGACGAGATTGATCGGATCGCCGAGGTGGAGCCCCTGACGGGCAAGGTGCATGCAGTGCTCAACCATATCGCCATCTTCCCGGCCTCCCATTATGTGGTGGCGGCAGAGAAGATTAAGCGGGCCTGCGACAACATTGAGATCGAACTGGAGGAGCAGGTACGTTTTTTCAAGGGGGAGGACAAGCTGATTGAGGCTCAGCGGATCGCGGAGCGCACTAATTTTGATGTGGAGATGCTGCGGGAGGCGGGTTTCTGCTCCGGCATAGAGAACTATTCCAGACATCTGAGCGGCTCGAAACCCGGGGAACCTCCCAAGTGCCTGATGGATTATTTCGGGGACGATTACCTGATTATCATAGACGAGTCCCATATGACCATTCCGCAGATCGGGGCCATGTATGCCGGGGACCGGTCTCGTAAGACCACGCTGGTGGACTATGGATTCCGGCTGCCATCGGCGTTGGACAACCGGCCGCTGAACTTCTCGGAGTTTGAGGCCCATATTGACCAGATCCTCTTTGTTTCCGCCACTCCGGCAAAATATGAGGAGGAACACGAACTGCTGCGGGCGGAACAGATCATACGGCCCACGGGCCTGCTGGACCCCCAGGTGGATGTGCGCCCGGTGGAGGGCCAGGTGGACGACCTGATCGGGGAGATCAACAGGGAGGTGGAGAAGCACAATAAGGCGCTGATCACCACCCTGACCAAGCGTATGGCCGAGGATCTTACCGATTATATGAAAGAAGTGGGTATCCGTGTGAAATATCTCCACTCGGATATAGATACTTTGGAGCGGGCGGAGATTATCCGGGACATGCGGCTGGATGTATTTGACGTGTTGGTGGGTATCAATTTGCTGCGGGAGGGTCTGGATATCCCGGAGATTACGCTGGTGGCCATACTGGATGCGGACAAAGAAGGATTTCTGCGGAGCAGTACTTCCCTGATCCAGACCATTGGCCGGGCAGCCCGTAACGCGGACGGCCATGTGATTATGTATGCGGATGTGATCACCGATTCTATGCGGGCTGCCATTGATGAGACCAACCGCCGCCGGGCCATTCAGAGCGCCTACAATCAGAAACACGGCATCACGCCCCAGACCATTAAGAAGGCCGTGCGGGAGTTGATCAGCATTTCCAGGGAAATTGCCCGGGAGGAGGTGCGTTTTGAGAAAGATCCCGAATCCATGAGCCGCAAGGAACTGGAGAAACTGATCGCCGATATCCAGAAGAAGATGCAGAAGGCGGCGGCGGACCTGAACTTTGAGGGGGCGGCCCAGCTGCGGGACAAGATGCTGGAATTGAAAGAGAAACTGCGGGAGATCGAGGCGTAAAGCCGATGGATCCCTGCATCCACATAGTGATAAACTGTGGACTATATATAAAGACAAGCGAGGTATGTAACATGGAAGAAACAAAGAAGATGCTCCCCAGGAAGGAGTACATCAAGATAAGAGGAGCCTGCGAGCACAATCTCAAGAACATTGATGTGGATATACCCCGGAACGAGTTCGTAGTCCTGACGGGTATGTCGGGATCCGGCAAATCCTCCCTGGCGTTTGACACCATCTATGCCGAGGGACAGCGCCGGTATATGGAATCCCTTTCTTCTTACGCCAGGCAGTTCCTGGGGCAGATGGAGAAGCCTAATGTGGAGCGGATCGACGGGCTGTCCCCGGCCATCTCCATAGACCAGAAGTCCACCAACCGCAATCCCCGTTCCACGGTGGGCACGGTGACGGAGATCTACGACTACTTCCGCCTGCTGTACGCCCGTATCGGCATTCCCCATTGCCCCAAGTGCGGCAGGGTCATTGCCAGGCAGACGGTGGACCAGATGGTGGATCAGATTATGGAATTGGGAGAAGGCGCCAGAATCCAACTGCTGGCGCCGGTGGTCAGAGGACGGAAGGGCCTGCATGAGAAGGTGTTTGACCGGGCGAAGAAGAGCGGCTATGTCCGGGTAAGGGTGGACGGCAACCTGTATGAATTGTCTGAGGATATTCCTCTGGAGAAAAACATCAAGCACAATATAGAGATCGTGGTGGATCGCCTGGTGGTGAAGGAGGGGATTCAGAAGCGTCTGGCGGATTCCATTGAGAATGTGCTGGAACTGGCAGAAGGACTTCTGGAAGTAGACGTGATTGACGGAAAGATGCTGAATTTCTCCCAGAGTTTTTCCTGCCCGGACTGCGGTATCAGCATCAGTGAGGTGGAACCCCGCAGCTTCTCCTTCAACAATCCCTTCGGAGCCTGCCCGGTGTGCTTCGGCCTGGGGTATAAGATGGAATTTGACATGGAACTGATGGTTCCCAACCAGAAACTTTCCATCAATCAGGGCGCCATCGTGGTGCTGGGCTGGCAGTCCTGCAATTCCAAGGGAAGTTTTACCAATGCGCTTCTGCAGGCCCTGTGCAAGGAATATCATTTTGACTTGGACACTCCCTTCGAGGAGTATCCCGATGCGGTCAGGGACGTGTTGGTGAACGGGACCGGGGGCAGGGAAGTTACCGTATATTATGAAGGACAGAGAGGGAAGGGAGAGTATCCCGTGGCTTTCGAAGGGCTGGTGCGCAATGTGGAGCGCCGTTATCAGGAGACGGGTTCCGAATCCTCCAAGGCCGAATATGAGACCTTTATGCGGGTCACGCCCTGCAAGGAATGTAAGGGCATGCGTCTGAAGCAGGAATCTCTGGCGGTTACCGTGGGGGATAAGAATATTTATGAAGTCACCGCCATGTCCATTGTAAAGCTCTATGATTTTGTGATGGGACTGAATCTTACGCCTCAACAGGAGATGATCGGAAAGCAGCTTCTAAAGGAGATTCGGGCCAGGGTGAAATTCCTGCTGGATGTGGGACTGGATTACCTGTCTCTGGCCAGAGGTACCGCCACACTTTCCGGCGGCGAGGCACAGCGGATCCGTCTGGCTACCCAGATCGGCTCCGGCTTGGTGGGGGTGTGCTATATCCTGGACGAGCCCAGCATCGGCCTGCACCAGCGGGACAACGACAAACTGCTGGCCACTCTGAAACATCTCAGGGATCTGGGCAACACGCTGGTGGTGGTGGAACATGACGAGGATACCATGCTGGCGGCAGACTATATCGTAGACATCGGCCCCGGGGCGGGCTCCCATGGCGGAGAGGTGGTGGCAGTGGGGAATGCCCGGGAGATCATGCAGGTGGAGGAGTCCGTCACAGGCCAGTACCTGAGCGGCAGGAAATTTATCCCCGTACCCGTGAACCGGCGTAAACCCACAGGCTATATTAAAGTGCTGGGCGCTACGGAAAACAATCTGAAGAATGTGGATGTGACCTTTCCCCTGGGCATCATGACCTGTGTCACCGGTGTCTCCGGTTCGGGCAAGAGCTCTCTGGTGAACGAGGTATTGAATAAACATCTGTCCCGGGATCTTAACCGGGCCAGGGTGATTCCGGGAAAACACAGGGGCATTGAGGGCATGGAGCAGTTGGATAAAGTGATCGACATAGACCAGTCTCCCATCGGACGCACGCCCAGATCCAACCCGGCCACCTATACCGGAGTGTTTGACATGATCCGGGATCTGTTTGCTTCCACGCCGGATGCCAAGGCCAAAGGTTACAACAAGGGAAGATTCAGCTTCAATGTGAAGGGCGGACGCTGTGAAGCCTGCAGCGGTGACGGCATCATCAAGATCGAGATGCACTTTCTGCCGGATGTATATGTGCCCTGCGAAGTCTGCGGCGGAAAACGTTATAACCGGGAAACCCTGGATGTGAAATACAAGGGCAAGAGTATCTACGATGTGCTGGATATGACCGTGGAGGAGGCGCTGCCGTTTTTCGAGAATGTGCCCACCATCCGGAACAAGATACAGACTCTGTATGATGTGGGCCTGTCTTATGTGAAACTGGGACAGCCCTCCACCACCTTGTCCGGCGGCGAAGCCCAGCGGATCAAGCTGGCTACGGAACTGTCCAGGCGCAGCACGGGTAAGACGGTGTATATTCTGGACGAGCCTACCACCGGCCTGCATTTCGCGGATGTGCACAAGCTGGTGGAGATTCTGCACAAGCTGGCGGACGGGGGAAATACGGTTATTGTCATCGAGCACAATCTGGACGTGATCAAGGCGGCGGACTATATCATCGACATGGGGCCGGAGGGCGGAGACCGGGGCGGCACGGTAATCGCCCAGGGTACGCCGGAGGAGATTGCCCGGGCCGCCGGGTCCTATACGGGCATCTATGTGAAAAAGATGCTGGAGAAGGGTTAAGTCGCGGCGGAAACAGCCGATATATGTATGGAAAGCATGGATGCGGAAAGGAAACGGAAGGAACCGTTTTCTTTTCGCATTTAAAAAATTCTAAAATTTTGCGAAACCCCTTTGAAAAAAAAGTGTTTTCATGTATAATGTACGTTGACATTATGCGTCCGCGGCAGGAATTGATTCCGGACCCGGCGGGCCCGTTGACTATTTTCAGAAAATGTGGAAACATTATCATAGATACCATGAAAGGGGTAGCAGCATATGTATACTGATATTGGAATTGATTTGGGTACCGCCAGCATTTTGGTTTACATCAGAGGAAAAGGCGTAGTCCTGAAAGAGCCGTCTGTTGTAGCTTTCGATAGAGACACCAATAAGATTAAGGCCATCGGCGAGGACGCCCGGCTGATGCTGGGGCGCACGCCAGGCAATATCGTAGCTGTGCGTCCCCTGCGCCAGGGGGTTATTTCCGATTATACAGTAACGGAGAAGATGATTAAATACTTCATCCAGAAAGCACTTGGCAAAAAAAGCTTCCGTAAGCCGCGCATCAGTGTCTGCGTGCCGAGCGGCGTAACCGAGGTCGAGAAAAAAGCCGTGGAAGATGCAACCTACCAGGCAGGAGCCAGGGAAGTCATGATTATAGAAGAACCGATTGCAGCAGCAATCGGGGCAGGCATTGATATTTCAAGGCCATGCGGAAACATGATTGTGGATATCGGGGGCGGAACGTCGGATATCGCAGTGATCTCCCTGGGCGGGACAGTGGTAAGCACCTCTATTAAGATCGCAGGGGATGACTTTGATGATGCCATTGTAAGATATATGAGAAAGAGACACAACCTCCTGATCGGTGAGAGGACCGCTGAGGACATAAAGATCCGCATCGGTTCGGCATTTCCGAGACCGGAAGTGGAGGAAGTGGATGTCCGTGGACGAAATTTGGTGACCGGTCTGCCAAAGACCATCACGGTCACTTCCGAGGAGACCGAAGAAGCGCTAAAGGACACGACGCTGCAGATCGTGGAGGCGGTGCACAGTGTTTTGGAGAAGACGCCGCCGGAGCTGGCAGCAGACATCGCAGACCGTGGGATCGTGCTGACTGGTGGAGGAAGTCTTTTATATGGGTTAGAAGAGTTGATCGAGAGCAAGACAGGTATCACCACCATGACAGCAGAGGAACCAATGACGGCAGTGGCCATTGGCACTGGAAAATATGTAGAGTTCCTGAGTGGAACGACCAATGAGAGCTGAAGAGGAGGAAAGTAATGTTAAGAGGTCTTTATACTTCGTGGACAGGGATGGTCAACGAACAAAATCGATTGGATGTTATCTCAAATAATCTGGCAAATTCAAATACTGCTGGATATAAGCAGGAAAGTGTAAGCAGCCAGGCATTTGACAAATTGCTGACAATTAAGATTAGAGACGGATCTCAAGCATACCACAACGAGGCCATCGGCACGATGAGCCTGGGTGTGAAGATTGGCGAGGTGTATACAGATTATACCCAGGGATCGGTGAGAAACACCGGCGGGAACTTTGATCTGGCACTGAGCGGGAATGGATTCTTTACGATAAATTATACAAATTCCAGAGGAGAGACTTCCACCAGATATACCAGGGACGGAAGTTTTCTGGTGACAAAGGAAGGCATTCTGGTGGATTCTGAAGGAAACCGGGTGCAGGGAGAAGGTGGAGACATTCAGATCCCCACGGATGCAAAAAATGTTGTGATCAGCAATGACGGAACGGTGACAGCAGATGGAGTTATCGTTGACCGGCTGAAAATAACGGATTTTGCAGATTATGATTACATAGTAAAAGTTGGCGACAATATGTACAAGATATATCTGCCTGGCAAAGGACTGTACTTAACTGCAACTAATACTAATACTCCAGTAGCTTCCAGCATTGGAAATGCTGATGCTCTGACAGGCGGCACTGGTGG
>OFHB01001812.1_pt1 | contig 11875 bp, 11 predicted proteins | sample 1521881 | NCBI WGS metagenome assembly OFHB01 (sample SAMEA3504090, study PRJEB24116) | mouse gut metagenome | biome: mouse gut; feature: mouse-associated habitat; material: faeces | place: Denmark | collected 2011
TCCATCGGTGTTCTTTTACCTCTCTATCTTTGATGCTTTGGGTGATATTAAAAGCCAATGGACCCGTATCAAGAGCCGGATAGAGAAGAACATTCAGGTAAATGCAGAGCTGACTGCAGAAGACAGACATTATTTGCGTTTTGTGATGAAACAGAGCCGCTGCTTTGAAGCGGTCCTGGCGGGAGGAGAACCGGATCTTCGAGGGGACTGGAGGGAGACTTATGGGGCCCTCAGAGCAGGTGTGGATGCATACAGGCTGGATCAGTATCTGCGCAGGCAGGTCAGGAGACACCTGGTAAAACCTCACACAGATACGGCGGATGGATTTACCATTTCGCCCAAGGGATACAGATATGCCGATCATGGGATATACATTTCCATGAAAGAGAGCCGTCAGAGACTTTTCATTCTGCTCACGGATAACAATCGCTACTCCAGGCAGATATACCTTCGGCTTTATCCGAAGGAAGGCAACATTACCTTGAATGTGCCGGTGGAGGTAAAGCAGAGGCACCCTGGAGGATATGAAGGGGAAATCGGCCTGGCCCTGGGGCTTCGGTGCATGTTTGTCACCCATACAGGGCAGATGTATGGGGAGAAATATTTTGAATATCAGTCCGCGCTGACGGAATATGTCAGGGAACGGCTCTCCCGCCACCGCAGAAATGCGGGAAATAATCCGGGTATGAAAAAATACACTGCGGGAAAGAGGCGGCTGGAGACGGCGCTGCACTCTTATGTGAATGCGGAGATCAACCGGCTGCTGGAGACAGAAAAACCTGGAGTGGTGTATATTCCAAAACTTCCTGGTATGGTGAAAGCAGGAGTGAACCGGAAAGTGAATGCGGGTCTGAACATGTGGCAGAGAGGCTATGTGAAAAAGAGGCTGGAACGCAAGTGCAGGGAACGGTCCGTGGAGCTTGCGGAGGTGTTTGGAAAAGGTATCAGCACCGAATGCTGCCGCTGCGGGGCGGAGGGCAGGAAGGAAGGGGATATATTCCGCTGCAATTCCTGCGGACAGGAGATGCCGGAGAGACAGAATACAGCTGTAAATGTGCTGAACCGGGGAAAAAAGCTGAAGGCCGGGAATGCTGGTGAAACTTGAGGCGTGGACGGCAAAGGATAGGCCGGAAAAAAATTGAATTAAGAGTTCAGAATAGATGTGATGATGAAGCAGGTAAGGTTTGAATTGAGAAATAGATGACACAGGTTCATTATGAAGGATTCCGTGGATGAATGCGCCGTCAGGCTGTATTTGACCAGAACCGGAAACGGGAACAGGACTGCGGGAAAATTCTTTTGATAGCTTAAGGCAGGTACTGTCTGAGCAGATAAAAACAAGAACGGCATTGGAAGCCGTCCCTTTTGGGGACGGGTATTGGGTATGCCAGGACCCATGGGAACTCAGGCGCGGGATTCCGCAGATGCAGCAGGTAATGGATGTGCATGGCACAGAAATGGCAGGCAGCATTCTGAGAAGTACCGGGAGCGAAGCGGGCAGGCGGGGAGTATGCAGGAGATTTTCAAACGCAGAAAGAAGAGTCTGTCAGCATCACCTGTAAGGGTGACAAAATGTGCCTTATTATAATATATGGAATAGTCTTATGAATTGAATCATGATTGCTGATATGTTAGACAAAATGGATAGTCAAGATCTGTTGATGATACCAGTAGTATGACAGCGGGTTTATACACAGGGAGGAATTTAGGGAGAATAGTTTCCTCCCCAGTTTGTGTACGTGCCATAGCGCGTGGATGGGGGCAGCTGTGAGGAAGGCGCAGAAAAAACAGGCGGAAGAGTTTACGGACTTATTGGAACAGGTCCATGGGGAAATCAGAAGGCTGATAGAGACAGGCGGTGCTCTGGCAGCCATGGATCTGTTGGTACAATGTCAGGAAGGAGCTGTTCAGCTGGGAGAATTGATAGAGAAGACAGAAGGGGATGACTGTACAGTTATTCCCGTGTTGGAGAATTACTGTGAGCTGGCTTATCATATCCATGAAGAACTTTCTGCTGGAGTGGGAATCACCCCCAATAAAATCCATAAAAGGCTGCACAGGCTGTTGATTCAGATCAAAAACAGGATACGAAATGACATCAAGGTGCGGTATGAGATGGTATTCCTTCCATACAAGGCATCCATGTGGGATTCCCTGGAGAGTGTGTGGCAGGCTGCGGATGCTGATCCGAACTGTGACGCCTATGTGGTTCCCATTCCTTATTATGACAAAAATCCAGACGGTTCCCTGGGAGTGTACCATTATGAAGGAAACAATCTTCCCTCTTATGTGCCGGTAGTGCATTATGACACATATTCCTTTGAGAACAGGAAACCGGATGCCATATATATCCATAATCCATATGATTATGCAAATCATGTCACAACGATTGATCCCAGATTCTATTCGGAAGAATTGAAGAAATATACAGAATGCCTGGTCTACATCCCTTATTATGCCACCTCCGGCGGTATGGCCGAGGGGCAGATGCAGTGCCCGGCTTATTATCATGCGGATTATATCATCATACAGGCAGAGAAATACCGCCAGTTTTTTGATTCGGCGCTGCCGGCGGAGAAACTGGTGCCGCTTGGTTCACCCAAGTTTGACAGGGTTATCCATATGTGTGAAAACCCACCCCAGCCGCCGGAGGAGTGGAAGGAGAAAATGGCGGGCAGGAAGGTGTATTTCTATAATACCAGTATCCAGGGGATGCTGGGGAACACGGAGGCTTTCCTGAAAAAGATGGAGTATGTGTTCAATACCTTTCGGGGGAGGCAGGACGTCTGCCTGCTGTGGAGGCCCCATCCGCTGCTGGAGTCCACTTTTGAATCTTTGAGACCCATGTATAAGCCTGCGTATGATGCCCTGAAACATGGATTTATCAGTGAGAATCTGGGGATATATGATGAAACACCGGACATAGAAAGTACAATTGCGCTCTCGGATGTCTATATCGGAGATGGGGCCACAAGCGTCACATCGCTTTTTGGCGTTGCGGGGAAACCGATTTTTGTTTTGAATAATAGTATTCACACATTGCCGGAGAAGGATGACTGGCGAGGGGAAGTGGTTAATCCTGCGTTTGATATGTGGGGAAATGACAGATTCCAAGTGACCAGGAACAATCAATTGTGGTTCTCTGAGAATAATAATTATCACTATCATTTTTATATGGATCTGGAGACGGGTTATTCTTCAGGAGGATATTATATAAGAGCAATTGAGATAAAGGATAAGATTTATGTGCTTCCCGGTAATGCACAGAACCTGCTTATTGTAAAAGATAAGAAGATTAAAAAAATCAAGTTTAAGTATCAGATCACACAGCCAGGAGCCTTTTGTGGTTCTTGCTATAACGAAAAGTACATTTTTCTGATCCCATACAAATATCCGTTTTTGATTCGTTTTGATCTAGTAACGGAAGAAATCTATTATGTGGACGGAATAAAACAGTTTAATGTGAGAGATGTGGATGGAAAGTGGCAGGTGGGAGATGCGAACTATTATGAGAATGAGATAGTTTTTTCTTCTCCAGTAGATAATAATTTGCTGTTTCTTGACATGGATACATTAAAGACAAGGGTGCTCAATAGCAATTCAAAATGTAGTGTTGGAATTCAAGGTATTGTACCTGATGGGGATGATTTATGGCTCTTGCCTCTGAAGGGGATGACTATATCATGTTGGAATCCAAAAACTGGGGCAATAAGGGAATACGGAGATTTACCCCAGAACTTTAAATCCATAAAATGGCCTTATGGACTGGAATGTGAGGAACGACCCTTTGGCGGAATAGCATTTTCCAGAGAAGGAAGCAGGGAAAATATTGTCATTTCTCCCTTGTGGGGAAATATGTATTTATCTCTTGACAGGGAGACAGGAAAAATGGAGAAATGGGATCTTCCAATATTGTGCGCAGATCGTAAAAGAAATGGATATTTTGGAACTGCAGGTATGGGCTATTTTGTTATTACAAGATTGCAGCGTGGGAAAGCCCGATGCCGGTTATGGTATGTGCCAGAGAGAAAACTTTACAATGTTAATATTGATACAAAAGAATTTGACGAAGTAGTTGTAAAATTTGACTATGAAGAACTAAAGGAATATGCTTCAGGTTTTATGGAGGAATCAGAGTGGCTGCAGTACAGTTTAAATGAAGGTGCATTTAACTCTCTGAAAAGCCTTCTGGATGAAAAAGTAATCGGAAATCAGTTTGACAGGGAAAGACAATTAAGGGCATTCTCTAAAATAAATGCGGATACAGCAGGAACATGCGGGAAACGAGTATATAGTTTTGTGGGGGAGAAAATCGGAAGGATTCTCTAGTTTCGGATAGGACGAAGTCGATTTTTCTTTCTTTAGTTGGAAACATTGGAAAAGGGGAAATTTGTGGGAAAAGGGATTATAAAAGTAATTACATATGGTACATTTGACCTTTTCCATGAAGGGCACTATCGGTTGCTTCAGAGGGCAAAAGCTCTGGGAGACTATTTGATTGTAGGTGTCACTACGGAGACATATGACAGGGCCAGGGGGAAACTGAATGTGGTGGATTCCCTGGCTACGCGTATTGAGAACGTGAAGAAGACAGGTTTTGCAGATGAGATCATCACTGAAGAGACACAGGGCCAGAAGTTTAATGATATTAAAAAATTTCACGTTGATATTTTCACGGTGGGCTCTGACTGGACTGGTACCTTTGACTATTTGAAGGATTATTGCCAAGTTATTTACCTGGAACGGACAAGAAACATTTCCAGCACCATGTTACGGGAACAGAAACAGCAGATACAGCGGATAGGGATTATAGGAACCGGCAGGATTGCCGGCAGGTTTCTTGTGGAGGCAAAACTTGTCAGCGGATGCAGTGTACAAGCAGCTTATAATCCTCATCCTGGAAGTGCGGCAAAGTTCGCTCAAAAGTGGGGGATTGACGCATACTTGGACATTGAAGATTTTTTTTCTGTTGTTGATGTGGTGTATATCGCATCTCCCCATGAGACTCATTACAATTACATTAAGGCAGCTTTGGAACATGGGAAACACGTGCTGTGTGAAAAGCCCATGGTGATGCAGGGAATCCAGGCGGAAAAACTGTTCAAATACGCGAAGGAACGGGGATTGATACTTTTTGAAGGAATCAAGACCGCATATTGTCCGGGATTCAGCAGGCTCCTGGGAATTGCATGCAGTGGGACGATCGGTAGTGTCCGAAATGTGGAAGCCTGTTTCACGAAGCTGGAGGCACCAGACACGAGGGAGCTGACAGATCAAAAGTACGGCGGTAGCTTTACGGAACTTGGAAGTTACTGCATGCTGCCTGTGCTGAAACTTTTTGGGAAGGATTACGAGAAACTGGAATTTGAGACAATCAGGGGAGAGAACGGGCTGGATCTTTTTACTAAAATATCTCTTCGTTACTTTGGAGGAATTGCCACTGCAACCTGCGGATTGGGGGTAAAGTCGGAGGGCAGACTTCTGATAGCTGGTACAAAGGGATACATTGTGGCAGAAGCACCTTGGTGGAAGACAGCCTATTTTGAGGTACACTATGAGGAGCCTGGAAAGGTGGAAAAATATTCCGAAAGTTTTCTGGGGGATGGCCTGCGTTATGAAATCAGTGATTTTTTGTCCATGATAAACGGGAGTAGTGACAATGGTTTTAAACTGACCCGGGGTGAATCGATTGCACTGGCTGAGATTATGGAAAAATTTCTGGAAACGGAAGACCGCATATTGTGAAGATGAAAAGGCAGGAATGTAGGAGGTGCGAAGATGAAAATATGGGCGCATAGAGGATGTAGTCAGATGTATCCGGAAAATACTCTACTTGCATTTGAGAAGGCGGCATCGCTGAAAAACCTGACTGGTATAGAATTGGATATACAGCTCACAAAAGATGGGGAAATCGTGGTTATCCATGATGAGCGCGTGGACAGGACTACAGAGGGAACAGGATATGTGAGGGATTTTACCCTTTCCCAGCTGAGAAAGCTTCACATTTATGCGGACAATCATCCGACTCAACAGGTGCCAACGATGGAGGAAGTCTTGGTTCTGTTGAAACCTGATTTGAAATCCGGTTTGCGAGATGCAAAACAAAATCTGGCTCAGAAGGACGCAGGAGCCAGATCAGGGCTGATTCTGAATATAGAACTGAAAAACAGCATTTGTTTTTATGAGGGGATGGAAGAAAAAATCGTGGAGATGGTTCATAGACATGGTTTGCAGAGTGCAGTGGTATACTCCACTTTTCATGCAAAGTCGCTGGCTAAACTCAGAAGATTGGATGCAGATGCGGAGCTAGCCATTTTGGATACCAGGGTTTCGGACTGTCTGTATAAGGCAAAGGGCGGATGTGGTGCGTCGGCACTGCATCCCTTCTGGCAAGGTATTGATCTTCCGCCAGAAGAGCTTGTGGGTATAACAGTGCGTGCCTGGATGTCAGGACATCTGTATCCGGAAAAACCAACAGGAACTAAACTGGATTTGACATACTTGGAAAAACAGGGAATTACAGATGTTATTTTGAATGAACCAGAGGTATATGTCATGTGAAAGTCAAAATAGTTACAGGGCGGCCCTATTATGACAACAGGAGATGATTTGACAAAAAGTAGCATGAAGAGAGGGACATAAAGCAGATGCAGCAGAATAGTGAAGATTGGATTGAACATATAGCTGAACAGGTACACTTGCATTATAAGGGGCGGAAAGTTGTCATATGGGGTAGCTATGGGGTGGCGGATTCCATTAAAGGCAGCTTAAAAGAAAAGTTTGGAATTGACACCGCGTTTTATGTGGATGGTGATAAAAGCAAAGTTGATGGCAAGATGGTATTATCGCCAGAATATCTGGACGGAAAGTCAGGACAGTATTATGTTGTTGTACCTATAGCATTTTATTCTGCGGTAAAGGAACAATTGGTTCAGGGGGGTACCGTAAGGATATAGATTACTTTTACTTTTGTGATTGTGTCCTGCGGCAGGAAGCGGATTATTATGAAGATGCACATGGAAATAAGATAATTGGAAATTATCAGGGTTTAAAATTTGCGTTTTCGGGGTTTCAGTCTGTGATAAAAATTGGAGAAGGAGTTCAATTTTGTGAAACCAGCATATATCTTCATAATGGGGTAGAAGTTGTGATTGAGAGAGGAGTTCAATGTCACGAAAACCATATTTGTCTCTATAATGAAGCTAAGATTATTATTGAAGATGGAGTAGAGTTAAGAGAAAATCAGATAACAATGAATCAATTTTCAAAAGTTGCAATTGCCAGAAAAGCTGTACTGAAAAAGAGTCATATTACTATTGGAAAGAATCCATATTTTATGACGGCGATGGAGGACATATATATTTCGAGGTGGAGAAGGGGGCGGAATGTCATATTGGTGTTCAAGGAAAATTTATTGGATCAGGAAGCGTATTTTTGGGAGAAGATACACTGTTGAAGGTCGGAGGTGGCTTTAGCATAGGAGATAATTATCGGATAACCTTAAATCCCCATACCAGCATTATTATAGGAGATGATTGTATGGCATCTTATGATGTTGTTATACGTAGTAATGATGGACATTCAATATTTGACGTGTGCTCGAAGGAAAATATAAATTCTTCATACGAGATCAGCAGAGAGAGAAATGTGATGATAGGAGATCATGTTTGGCTGGGACAGCGTACAGTTATTTTATATTATACACAGATTGGGGATGGAAGCATTATAGGGGCAAACAGTCTGGTTAAGAGTAAAATTCCCAACAATTGTATAGCAGTGGGGTGTCCTGCAAAAGTAATCAAGAGAAACATTGCCTGGAGCAGGAAAGAGGGGGCAGAACACATTGATGAGTGTGGAAAGAACTACGTTCATTATACAGAAGAAATATAAATGAAGAAAACATGAAAGATATAAGCAAAAAGGAATGCAGAATCTATGAATGTGTCAGAATCAAAGCAGTACGATATATCTGCAGAGGAATTGAAACAGATTCAACTTATCCAACAGGATTTGATAAAAGAGGTGGTACGAATCTGTAAAAAATGTGATATTCATTTCAATATGGTGGGCGGCACCATGTTGGGGGCCGTCCGACATAAGGGATGTATACCATGGGATGATGATGCGGATATTGGTTTTCTGCGAAGTGAGTATGAAAAATTCAGGAAGGCATGTCGGACAGAGTTAAACCATGAGAAATACTATATGCAGGATTTGCGTGATACAGAAGGGTATCGCTGGGGGTATGGAAAATTACGCAGAAAAAATACTAAATTTGTGCGTCTGGGACAGGAATTTATGCCTTATGACCAAGGAATATCCATAGATCTTATGCCGTTTGATAATGTTCCGGACGAATGGATTTTGAGGAGGTTTCATTTCTTTCGCTGTTTTTTGTACCGCAAAATTTTCTGGTCAGAAGTGGGGAGCAGGACGGAAAGTAAGAGACTGACAAGGATGGTATATAAATTGCTGAAGATGGTACCTATGAAAAGTGTGATAAGAAGTTACCAGCGGTTTATTGATGCCGGACAGAGAAAAAAGAGCCGATTGGTTCGGATACTCACTTTTCCCACACCCAAAGGGGTATATGGATATGATAGAAAATGGTATACTCATTTGACAAAATATCGTTTTGAAAAAATGATGCTGCCTGGAGCCCGGGATTATGATGGCTATTTAAGGGTGAAATATGGAAACTATAAGGAATTGCCGCCGGCTGAGAAGCGCAAAACGCATCCAGTCTCGAAATTGGAACTGCCAGGGGAGTGATGGGGATTGGGAGCAGAAAAGAGATATAAAGTAGGATATACTGACGGGGTATATGATTTGTTTCATGTGGGTCATCTGAATATGATTCAGGCTGCGAAGAAGTATAGTGAATACTTGATTGTGGGAGTGCATGGAGACGATGTTGTGGAGGGATACAAGAATCGCAGGCCCATTATTCCGGAAGAAGAGCGCAGGCGGATTATCGGGGCGATTAAAGGTGTTGACAGAGCAGAAATCAACCGTTTCAGGGACAAGTTAAAGCTATGGGAGTTATACCGTTTTGATGTAATATTCATTGGAGATGACTGGAAAGGAACAGACCGTTGGAATCAATTTGAAAAACAGCTGGAGAAAGTTAATGTTGATGTGGTATATGTCCCCTATACAAAAGGAATATCCACTACAGAGATTCGCGAAAAAATTATGGGGGAATTGGAATGAAGCCTAAAAAGAAAATAGCTCTTACAATGGGTGATCCAGCAGGAATAGGACCTGAGATAATTATAAAAGCACTGAGCCATGTAGAAATCTACCAGAAATGTATTCCTATTGTGGTAGGAGACCAGGCGGTGTTGGCAGATGCGGTTCGATTTTGTGGCTTGCCGCTAGAAATACAGGAGATTTCAGATGTGGAGGAAGCCAGGGGAGAATTTGGAAAGATAGACTTGATTAACTTGAAACAGGTTATGGCGGGAGCTTGGGAATACAAGAGAAACAGTGCGGAATGTGGGGAGGCATCTTTTCAGTATGTAGTATATGCCATTCGGCTGGCGATGGAAAAAAAGGTACAGGCAGTGGTGACGGCGCCCATTAACAAAAAATCTCTCAATATGGCAGGGTACCATTACAGCGGACACACAGAAATATTTGCGGAATATACCGGAACAAAAGATTTTGCAATGCTGCTTGCCAGCAAAAGTCTGCGTGTGATCCATGTTTCAACACACTGTTCTCTGCGAGAAGCCTGCGACAGGGTTAAAAAGGACAGAATACTGAAGGTTATCCGTCTGGCACATGAGGGGATGCAGCAACTTGGATGTCTGCATCCACGTATTGGGGTTGCAGGCTTAAACCCGCATTGTTCTGAAAATGGTCTGTTTGGAACTGAAGAAGAGTGTGAGATTTTACCTGCTATAGAAGAAGCCAAAAAGGAAGGGCTTCACGTTGCTGGACCAGAGTCACCGGATACTGTTTTTGTAAAATGTCAGGCAGGACAATATGATATTGTTGTGGCAATGTATCATGATCAGGGACATATTCCGTTAAAGCTGAGTGGTTTTAAGTATAATCTTCAAAAGGACAGATACGAATCAGTGAGCGGGATTAATTGTACAATCGGTCTTCCGATTGTGAGAACTTCAGTGGACCATGGGACGGCTTTCGGGAAGGCTGGGGAAGGCCGGGCCAATGAGGAGAGTATGGTGGATGCTGTTTTTGCGGGAGTAATGATGGCAGAAAACAGGAACATATATGGTTAAAATATAGTCAGTGAAAAAGGGAAATAAAATGGAGAATAAAAGGATTTTAAATAAACTGTCACCTGAGTGGAATGAGATCAGTGAAATTGTGGTATATGGTTTTGGAAGAACTGCAGTCAGGAATGTGGATAAGCTGGCAGAAGATTTTCATATTTCTTTAATTATAGATAAGGATCCTCAAATACATGGAAAGCAGTACGGCGATTGCAGAGTTCAGACGTTTGATGAAGTAAAAGAGAACTTGCCGGGGAAAAAAGTAGTCGTAGCAACAAGTTCTGTGGCTTATACGGATATTTCCAGACAGCTGCAAAGTCTGGGGATGAAAGAGCATATAGATTTCTGTCGTCTGAAAGATTTTATGGCGGAGTGGTATTGGAAAAACCGCCATCAAGTGTGTCTGAGCCAGACGTTTTCATCTGTGACATCACGCTGTACATTTCGGTGTAAACATTGCAATTTCTTTGCTCCATATTTTAAAGAAGGCATTCATTATGATTATGATGAAATTGATATTTTAAAAGATTGTGATTATTCTAAAACATATGATGCAGCATTCTTCTATTTAAATAAAAAATATACACAATCTTTAGACATTGCTAAACTGATGAAAAAAAATAATCCTAACTGTATTATATTTTTCATTTCTGATTGTTATCATTATATACATGAAGCATTTCAAATTAATGCTTTTCAATATATTTTTAAATGAAATGGAACGAATGTTATTAAATTATAAAAAAAGAAATTTTAAATTTATGCTTCATACAAATAGTGGTAAGATATTGTTTAGAACAAAAGATATTATATATGTAGAAAGTTATTATAATCATCTTAAAATTATTACAACAAAAAATACATATATATCTAATATTAAACAAAAAAATAATAATACTAAAAAAGTTTGAAAAATGATATTAGCTTGTTACTAACCGATAAAATTTTAAGGAATTCATACAACTTAAAACACATATGTTTCTTTATAAGAAACCAGTAAATCCTGGCTGCCGTCGCTGTTTATATCTGTCAGGTCGAAATAAAAACTTTTTGTTCCTTCCCACTCCTCTCCAAACCCATTTACATAAGTCACCGAGTCGCCGTCGTTCACGCAGCCCATACCTGCTTCTCCATTTATAAAATGCCTCAATACTTCAAGGCTGTCCGCCTTCCACTGGGGAACCTCTCCCTTTGTGATAATGCCTGTTCCCTCATGTGTGACAATCTCCGCCTTCTCTATCTCAACAGGTACGGACTGACCGCCGCTCATGACATCAGCATATGCATTGAGGTAATTGACCATTTCCTCTAAGGTACATGGTTCCATATCGTAGAAACAAGTGTAAGGCAGTTCATGGTGATGCGAAGCTTCTTCCAAAAATGCTTCGGCCTCTTCCTCCGTGCATGTCTTTATCTGTTCGCCGTTTTCTACAATGCTGAAAGGCTCACTGTCGTCAAGAGGTTCCCATTTTGCCAATGCGCGTTCACAAACCAGTTCCGTATTTCCTTCCTTAAAAGCATGCTCCAGCCGTACTACGGCCGCCCATATATATTCATCTCTGCATTTTGTTCCCGCGTTAAAACACTGTTCCGTAAAGCTTCCCCTGCCGTCGGTCTCTTCCGTAAGCAAA
>OFHB01001816.1_pt1 | contig 11864 bp, 10 predicted proteins | sample 1521881 | NCBI WGS metagenome assembly OFHB01 (sample SAMEA3504090, study PRJEB24116) | mouse gut metagenome | biome: mouse gut; feature: mouse-associated habitat; material: faeces | place: Denmark | collected 2011
CGGAACCGGTGGAGGCTTCGGTGGATTACATGCTGCGGCATCTGCACTATGAGATTTCACTGAAAGAGATCGCGGATCATGCGGGCCTGAGTGAAACGTATTTCAGTGCCCTTTTTAAAAAGGAGACAGGGGAGACGGTCAGTACGTTTATTCAGCAGAGCCGGGTGCGGGAGGCAGAAAGTCTTCTGCGGTATTCTGAGTATTCTCTGATGGAAATCGCAGAGTATCTGGGATTCTGCTCCCAGAGTCATTTTTCAAAAACATTCCGGCGCTATGCCGGCGTGACGCCCGGGCAGTACCGCAGAGAGCATTTTAAGAGAATCTGGTGAAAAATACAGTATGAGAATATTAGTTACAAATGATGACGGAATCCATGCGGAGGGAATCCGCCGGCTGGCGGAAGCCGCCACGGAATTCGGGGAGGTCTGGGTAGTGGCGCCCGGACAGCAGTGCAGCGCGATGTCGCAGCGGATTACTGTGCACGGGGAGGTGTGCGTGCAGCCGGCAGATTTTCCGGTCAGCGGCGTGCGCAGTTACCGTGTGGAGGGGACGCCCGCGGACTGCGTAAAAATCGGTCTGCTTTATCTGATGCCGGAGAAGCCTGATTTTGTGTTTTCCGGCATCAATAATGGCTATAATGCCGGATATGACATCGCGTATTCCGGCACGGTCGGGGCGGCGATGGAGGCGCTGATGCAGGGCGTGCCCGCGATCGCGTTTTCCAGTGAGCCCAACGGTGAGTACGGGGTTCTTGAGGAGTATTTAAAGCCTCTGACGGAAGAGCTTCTGAAACGGGAGACGGCGGCAAATGAGATCTGGAATGTAAATTTTCCGGGCTGTGTGCCGGAGGAATGCAGGGGAATCCGCGAGGTCCGGCGCACGGCGGCGCGGCCGTTTTACCTGGACCGCTATGAGCGGAAAGAGCTGGCAGACGGAGGCTTTAAGCTGCTTCCGATCGGGGTTCGCGTGGAAGAGGCGGCAGGGGATGACGATGTAAGCGCAATCCTGAAAAATTATATTTCCATTGGAAAAATACGAAACTATCTGATGGGGTAAACGGATATGGAAAAGATTTCCGGTATGAAGGCCGGGGACGGACGGGAGGCAGCCGGAATTTTTAAGAAACCAGTACTCAGATATGAGTTTACATCCTCTGGGAATTCATGTAAAATACAGGTACCGGACAGTGGTCCGGGGACCGGATCGCCCGCAAAAGCGGACGGGCGGAGGGAGGACTGAATAAATTTTCTGAGGTATGGAGGGAAAAATGGAGGAAACCATGAAAAAATCAAAAGTGTATTATACCAGTTTTAAGACGACAGCCAGCGAGAACCTTCTTCAGAAATTAAGGCGTCTGTGCCTTGCCGCGGGCATGGGAGAGATTGATTTTCAGGATAAATATGCGGCGATCAAGATTCATTTCGGGGAATACGGCAACCTGGCTTTTCTGCGTCCCAATTATGCGAAAGTGGTCGCGGATCTTGTGAAGGAACGGGGCGGAAAACCGTTTCTCACGGACTGTAATACGCTTTATGTCGGTACCCGCAAAAATGCCCTGGACCACATCGACACGGCCTATGCCAACGGCTTTTCCCCGTTTTCCACCGGATGCCATGTGATCATAGCGGACGGGCTCAAAGGGACGGACGAGGCGCTCGTCGCGATAGACGGGGAGTACATAAAAGAGGCGAAGATCGGCCAGGCGGTGATGGATGCGGATATTCTGATATCGCTGACGCATTTTAAGGGACATGAGTGTACCGGCTTTGGCGGGGCTCTTAAGAATATCGGCATGGGCTGCGGCTCGCGTGCCGGGAAAATGGAAATGCACAATGACGGCAAACCGGCGGTGGCCGGGGAGCGCTGTGTCGGCTGTGGCGCCTGCCAGAGAATCTGCGCGCATGCAGCGCCCGTGATTGCGGAGGGAAAAGCTGTTATCGATACGGATAAATGTGTCGGCTGCGGCCGCTGCATCGGTGCGTGTCCGAAAGATGCGGTTCATCCGACGCAGGACAGCTCAAACGACATTTTAAACTGCAAGATTGCTGAATATACAAAGGCGGTCTGTGACGGACGGCCGTGTTTTCACATTTCCCTGATCTGCGACGTGTCACCGAACTGTGACTGTCACGGGGAGAATGACGTTCCGATTATTCCCAATGTCGGTATGCTGGCTTCATTTGATCCGGTGGCCCTTGACATGGCGTGCGCGGACCTCTGTAACCGTCAGCCAATGCTGGAGAATAACAGTGTTCTGCATGAAAATTATATGGCGCATTCACATGAAGACGGGGAAGCGGCCGCGGATCACTCGGATTATTTTCACATAACACATCCGGACACAGACTGGAGGAGCTGTATCCGCCATGCCGTAAAGATCGGTCTTGGGAGTGCGGAATATGAACTGACGGAAATCTGAGAAGTGATTTTTTATGCTGTGCGCCGCACCGCCGGCAGATTCCGGGCCGCGGATATGCGTGGAGAAAAGTGTCCGCGGCGCGGTGCGTTTCTTTGCCGGCCGCGGCATAAAACAGGGGGATTTATGAAGAAAATAATAAGAATCCAGTCCGCCCTGCTGGCAGGGATCCTGCTGTCCGCAGCGGTGCCGGGAGAGACGGCCCTGCGGGCGGAGGAAACGGCGAAGCAGATTGATATTCTGTTCACGCATGATACGCATTCCCATCTGAACAGTTTTTCTACCGTTCTGGACGGAAAGGACACGGTGACCGGCGGATTTGCGCGGATAAAGACACTGATTAACGGCTGGAAAGAGAAGAATCCGGACACGCTGGTGCTGGATGCCGGTGATTTTTCCATGGGAACACTGGTGCAGACGATATTCGGGGAGGAGGCCGCGGAGCTTCGCATGCTCGGCGAGATCGGATGCGATGTCACAACACTCGGCAATCACGAGTTTGATTACCGCTCGGAAGGGCTTGCCAGTATGCTTGAGAGCGCGGCGTCAAAGGGAAGCGCGCTCCCGGAGCTTGTCGTCTGCAATGTGGACTGGGAGGCCATGGAGAAGGCGGGGCTGTCGGAAGGGCAGAAGGAGATTGCGGATGCCTTTGACACCTATGACGTGAAAGATTATGTGATTCTTGAGAAAGGGGACGTGAATGTCGCTGTGCTGGGCGTGTTCGGGGACGACGCCCTTGCCTGTGCGCCGACCTGCGAGCTGCTGTTTGAGGATCCGGTAAAGGCGGTAAAAGAGACCGTGGAAGAAATACGGTCGGACACAGATGTGGATCTGATTGTCTGCGTCTCGCACAGCGGGACCTGGGAGGACGAGAGCAAATCGGAGGATGAGATTCTCGCGAAGAGCGTTCCGGAGCTGGATCTGATCGTCAGCGGACATACTCACACGGAGCTCACAGAGCCGGTTATACACGGGAATACTGCGATTGTCTCCGCTGGCGAATACGGAAAGCATCTGGGCAGCCTGTCCATGCAGCAGGATGAGGGAGGCCGCTGGTCCGTCGCGGACTATGAACTGCTTCCGGTGACGGAAGAGATCGCGGCGGATACACAGACGCAGGAAAAAATCGATGCATTTATGGAGACGGTGGATGCCGGCTATTTATCGGCATTCGGATATACCAGGGAACAGGTGCTGGCCATAAACGAGGTGGATTTCTGCAGCCTGAAAGACCTGGAAATGATTCATACGGAGCTGAATCTGGGAGATATCATATCTGACGCATATCTCTATGCAGCCGGGGCCGCGGGGGCGCTGAATAAGGACATCCCATCCCTGGCGGTGGTTCCTGGCGGCACGATCCGCGATACTTATACGAGAGGTGCCGTCACGGTGGAGAGCGTATTCAATTCTTTCTCCCTGGGGACGGGGCCTGACGGGGTGCCGGGGTATCCGCTGATCTGCGTCTGGCTGACCGGAGAGGAGCTCCGGACCGCGGCGGAGATCGACGCGTCGGTTTCTGACTATATGACGACGGCCCGGCTGTTCATCAGCGGCATGAATTTTAGTTATAATCCGCACCGTCTGATACTGGACAGGGTCACGGACCTGTACCTGACCGGAGAGGACGGCGGCCGCATGGAAGTGGAGAATGATAAGCTCTATCAGGTTGTCGCGGATCTCTACAGCGGGCAGATGCTTGGCGCAGTCACCGGCATGTCTTATGGTCTGCTTTCGGTTGTGCCCAGATATGAGGACGGCACGCCGATAGAAGACTTCGAGGATGTGATCATCACGGAAAACGGGAAGGAATTAAAAGCCTGGGATGCCATTGCACGGTATATGACATCATTTCCGGATACAGATGGGGACGGTATCCCGGAAATACCGGTATATTACAGCACACTTCACGGCAGAAAAGTGGTGGAGGAGGGCAGAAGTCTGTCCGATCTGCTCAGAAATCCCGGCAGATATGCGGTTATGATGGCGATTGCGGCGGCGGCGTTTCTGCTGGCGGCTGTTCTTCTGATTTTTCTGCTCACAAAAGCGATCCGCCGGAGAGGGCGCGGAATCAGGAGAAGCCGGCGCGGCGTGTGATGCGCGGCAGAAGAGATGTTCCGGAATACAGGGGGCGCTGGCTCCCGGTGTGATGCATGAAACAGTTGGGCCTTAAATAGAATGAAAAAGAGTCTGGATTCGTTGCAGCCCGCAGCCTGCAGGCAGGATGCAGCCGGGGAGCGCGGTCTGTGACCGGAAATCATTACGGGAGTGAGAGAATGAGCGCACAGGACAAGACGGAACATATTTTACGTAAGATTCACATCCTGCTGTCCGGGAGTGAGGTATATGGTGAGGACACGAACCGGGTGATCGTTGATAAAAAACAGATGCAGGAGCTCCTTGCCCGTCTGAACGCCGGTATTTATGAGATCATGGATGAATATGATCTGACACAGCAGAGCCGGGACGCGGCGGACCGGGAAGCGCGCAAGCGGGGCGAAGAGATTGTGTGGGATGCGAGTCGCAAGGCGGAAGATGTCTACGCGGCGTCCGTGCTATACACAGACGAGGCGCTGTGCAGGGTTTCTGATATCATGCAGGAAGCAACTGAGTCCATGAAGAAGATATACGAAAAGATGAGCGACGATATGAAAAAAGAGCGGGACATCGTGCGCCGCGATCAGTCGGAGCTGAAAAGCCATCTTCAGGATCTGGTGGATACGGAAAAATATTTAAAACTGATTGAGGAGCGGAATAAGGAGATCCGGAAAGAGAAGGAGCGGGAAAAAGAAAAGGAGCGGGAGAGAGAGAGGGAACGCCGCCTGGAAAAGGAAAAGCGCAGAGAAATGCTGCGGGCGAAGGCGGAACCCGGGGAAACGGCGGAGCCGGACGAAGGGAAGGCAGCGCCGGATACCGCGGCGGCTGCGGCGGCAGAGCCGGAAAAGTCCGCGTTTAAGGTTGTAAAGCCTGAAATTAAGATCAATCCGGAATATTTTGAAAAAGCCGGTATTCCGATGGAGGAAGCTTTGCCGCCGGAAGCCGGGGAGGAAGAGCCGGAGCCGAAACAGGTTATCCCTGAAATCAAAGTGAATCTGGACGCGGAGTATTTCCGCTGGAAGGAGGAGGCGGGGGAGGACATGGCGGTGGAGAAAAAGACAGAGAGGCATTTTCTGTTTGGAAAGCTTTTAAAATAATGTTCAAAGATAAGATAGCAGAGTCCGATAAGCCGGAAATCCATGTCAGGGTTTCCGGCTTATCTGCGTCCGTTTTTCCACACAGGGTTTTCTGGTCTTCCCATGTATTTCTGAATTCTGTTATTCCCGGACTGCGACGCAGAGTGAAAATAGGGGAAATATGTAAAATTCTGGAGAAATAAGAAAAAAATTGTCGATAATGGGCGGAATACTACGTTTAGCGATTGCAATATCCGGCTTAAAGTGATAATATGACAGATATCAGCAAAAATTTTTCTGAAAGCCGGTGAAAAAATGAAAAATGGGAAAAACAGGAAAATTCTTAGAAGTAAAGAAAAAAGGGATTGTCTGGGAATGCGCCTGAAACACTATGAGTGGATTTTTGTCATAACCGGAAAGCCGATAGATCTTCTATTGTGCCCGCTGCTGCTTCTGCTGGTGCCGGGGGTGTTCTGGTGGTATGTATTTGGTCCGCCCGGGGAATGGAGGCGGCTGCTGTGGTATGCCTATCTGATAATAGACGGGCTTCTGCTTCTGCGGTGGGGGAGTATCGCGTCGGCGAAAAAAGAGCTGAGGGATCACCCGCCGCAGGAGGAATATGAAAAAAGTATAGAGGAGCTCCGGCAGAGACTGGAGATGTATTTTCCCAGTGAGGAAGATGGTAAAAAAAAGGAAGGGAAAGAGGAGGAGCAGAATGACAGCTGAGAGATAAATACGGAAGAGATCCGGTACCTGTCTTTTGAAGCCGCATATAATCACGAAAGAGGCATAGGCATAGTGACCTGTGCAGACCGTTACTCATCTTTGTTCTGAATTGTAAAAAGATCATCTTCACCGGCCACGTCAAAATTGGCAATGTGCAAATCTTCCCGGCATTCTTTACTTTGATGATAATTCCCCTGCTGATCAACTTGCAGAACATTCGTTCCTGTCAAATTGTCCTGTACGAAATATGGAATAAAAGAGTCCGCAGGTGGTATAACACCTGCGGAATATATTTTCTGGCGGAGTACAGGGCTGAAAAATCAACCGGATTGGCAATATACAACAGAAAATGGAAGACCTGGGACATGGATATAAAAGAAATGCCAGGGAAAGATGTTATCCGAAACACTTGTGGTCTGAATGGAAATAAAAGAGTGCTGAATAAATGGTACAGCTATAAAGTCATGCTGAGTCTGGAAAATAAAAAACCCCTCTGATTCGGGGATTTTCATAACGGAGAGTGTGGGATTCGAACCCACGTGCCCAGTAAAGGACAACTGCATTTCGAGTGCAGCTCGTTATGACCACTTCGATAACTCTCCGCAATGTTACTTATCCAGTATAGCACATTTTTTTATAATTGCAAGCCATCTGTTAAAAAAATATAATGAGTTAAGGAAAGGATTGCCAAATATCCGGTTTTGAGTTAGAATACTGGTAAAAGACAGCAGAAGTGTACATTGTTGCAGAAGTTACATATTTTATAGCAATTAGCTGAAGGAAGGGGGAGCGTATATGAGCAGTATTTCAGGAGTCGGTTATTCGTCTTATGCGGATTATGGCAGGTTTGCATCCGGGCGTAAGATTCAGACTGCCGCGGACGGAGCGGCCCAGCTTGCCATTATACAGAAGCAGGATTCGCAGGTTCGCGGGTATCAGGCCGGGGCGCGCAATATTGGGACTGCGCAGGATCTTCTGAATGTTTCCGACGGGGCGATGTCAGGTATTACGGATTATTTACAGCGGATCCGTGAGCTTGGTCTTCAGGCATCTAACAGCGCGCTTATGACAGATTCGGATCTTGAGGGCATCCAGCAGGAGATTGACCAGCTCAAGCAGGGGATTTCGGACATTGCGGCCAATACGAATTTCAACAGGAAGAATCTTCTTGACGGGACTGCGGGAAGCCTGCATGTCGCGGCGAACGCGGACGGCAGCGGGATGGATCTTAACATGTCGGACGCGACATTAAAGGCGCTGGGGATCGCGGATTTTGATGTGACGAAGGAGTTCAGCCTTGATTCCATTGACAGCGCGCTCGAGAAAGTGGGTTCCGGTCGCAGCAGTATGGGAGCGCAGAGCAATGCGCTTGAATATGCGTACAACTACAACACAAATACGGTTCTGAATACGACTGCGTCGAAGAGCAGACTGGAAGATCTTGACTATGCGGGGGCGATATCTGATCTGAAGAAGCAGGAGACTTTGCGCGAGTATTCCATGTTTATGCAGATGCGGAAGCAGCAGGACGAGGCTAACAGGATGCACAGGCTGTTTTTTGCATAGACAGACCTGAGGCGAAGGTTACAATTATAAGTATCAGGGGACAGGTAGAGCAGACTTTACTGTCCCCTGCTTTTTTCGGGAACGGTACAGGGGGAGGTCTGTATGAGAAAAAAGATTTATGGCATTCTGTCACTGATGCTTTTTCTGTCACTGTGCTTTCTTCTGCCGGAACATGTTCTGGCGGATGGCGCTGTGGGAGACGGCAGCGGTGGAAGCACCTCGGAGACGGTGATTCCGGGGTATACGTTTTATACGATCGACGGGGAACCAGTTTCGACGGAGGGCGACGGCAAGAGCGTGACGGTCCTGATTTTTGGAAAGACAGACTGTGGCATCACGCAGGGGACGGTCCGGAACATCGCGGCAAGCGACTGGGTGAAAAGCCCGGATATCCGGGTGATTTTCGCGGCCCTGAACACGGAATCCACTGATGTGGTAAAGAATTTTAAAAATGCATACGGCTGTGAGAATATTATATTCTGTCCCCAATCCTATTATGTTCCGGAAGCGTGGAATGAGTACTGCAATCAGTTTTCGCTGAGTACAAGATCGTTTGAGCCCGGATCGTTTCCGCATATTTTTCTTCTGGACGCCGCAAATCATCCGAAGAAAGGGTTGTCGGGCAGTCAGACTGCCGCGACGATTCTCGCGGAGATACAGAAATTTTCGGATCCGGGCTACGAGGAGAGGGATCCGCTTCTCACGCTTAATATGAGCGGGGAGGAAAGCTATGCGTATGCCCGGTCCGTGTTCGCGATTGTGAATCAGAAGCGTGCTGAAAATGGAAGACCGCGGCTGGAACTGGACAAAGAACTGACGGAGGCGGCGATGCAGCGTGCCGCAGAGCTTTCTCTGTATTACAACCACACGAGACCGAATGGGGAGAAAGCTACTTCGATCTTAAGGCGGGATGGATGTACCAGAATCGCGGAGAATATTGCGGTGGGATATCTGACACCGGATGCCGTGATGAGCGGCTGGATGAGTTCCCAGGGGCATAAGGCGAATATCCTTGATCTGTATCTGAAGGGGATTGGGATCGGATGTTTTCGGGATAACCAGGGTATCTGGTACTGGGTACAGTATTTCGATGATAAGCAGCCGTGTGTGCCGCTGACAGAGAATGGCAGCAGACAGGTGACCCGCCCGGTTTCCATCCGCTCCTCCGTCGTTAATTTGTCGGTGGACGAGACGGCGCGGGAATTTTCGTGCAGCGGCGCGGGCACAACGGCTGCATTTGGGATTTATAATCTCAACAGGGCATTTCCGTACAGCAGGCCGCAGCTGAATCCGGGAGATTTTGATTTCACCAGCAGCAATGCGTCCGTGGCGACGGCCGGCGCCGACGGAACTATCGCAGTGGGGGAGCCCGGAACGGCAGTGATTAAGGCGACGATAAAGAAGTCCGCCGTCTCGGTCAGCCTGAATGTTACCAAAAAAGAGCACACCCTGAAAGATGAAGTTATCGCTCCGACGAAGACTGAACAGGGGTACACGGTTCACACCTGTACGGTATGCGGGTATTCGTTCACGGATTCGTATGTCCCGGCAGTTCCGGAGGCGGAGCCGGGAAGTCCGGGAGAGGGTGACGGCGGAGCCGGTTCCGGGGACGGAAACAGTGACTCGTCGGGAAATGGAAACAGTGACTCGCCGGGAAATGGAAGTACTTCAGGAAGTGACGGTTCGCTGGGAGGCGGAAGCTCTTCCGGAAGTGGAGGCGTCGGGAGCGGCGGTACGGGCACGGGGACTGTCGGGGGATCCGGTGGAAGTACCGGCGGCGGTTCTTCCCAGTCGGGCGTGCGCAATGTCAGCGGGCTCACGGCGGGTTCGAAGGAGAAAACCATTACACTCAGCTGGCGCAAGGTGTCCGGAGCGAAGGGATATTTTGTATATCAGCGAAATAATACAAAGAAAAAGTGGGTGAAAATCGCAACCGTAAAGCCGGGAACAACCACATACACGGTCCGGAAGCTGAAGCCGGGAACGGCTTACCGCTTTGCAGTCAAGGCATACGCGACAAAGAACAAAAAACAGGTTACCAGTAAATCCTACACATCGGTGGATGTCGCGACAAAACCATCCGCTGTAAAATTCACCGTCACTGCGGGAAAAGGAAAAGCGACATTTAAATGGAGCAAGGTGAAAGGTGCGACCGGCTATACCATTTATTATAAAAGGAAGGAGACCGATGCTTTCCGGAAGCTTGGAAGCACGAAAAAGACCAGTTTTACAAAGACAGGGCTGGATTCCGGTAAGTATATTTTTACAGTGAGGGCGTATAAGACCTGCGGGGGAAGAAAGTATATGGGGACCTCGGCAGCAAAGACTGTAAAAATCAATTAGAAACTTCTTGACGGGCATTTCCACTTTGTGCTAGTATATAGGGTGCACTATTATGGTGCAATAGGCTTATCATGCCGGTTTTATATAGTTAGTGACAGAATTTCACATACCATATCTTGTGGTTTTGTATATACCTGCGGGTACAATGGGTACCTGCAGGTATAATGTGTATCCGGGGGTGTGCCATACCGGCGTACACTAAAAATTTGATAAACGAGAGGTGAAACGTCAATGGAGAAAAACAGAATACGTCCCGTAAAGGCTGGAAAAGGCATACGTATGAGTTATTCGCGGCAGAAAGAGGTACTTCAGATGCCGAATCTGATAGAAGTCCAGAAGGATTCCTATCGCTGGTTTCTGAAAGAAGGCTTAAAAGAAGTCTTCGGCGATATCTCGCCGATCGCGGATTACAGCGGACATCTGAGTCTGGAATTCGTTGACTTTACATTGTGTGAGGATGATGTAAAGTATACGATTCCGGAATGCAAAGAACGCGATGCCACCTACGCGGCACCTTTGAAGGTGAAGGTAAGACTTCACAACAAGGAAACAGATGAGATCAACGAGCATGAGATTTTTATGGGCGATCTCCCTTTGATGACGGAAACCGGAACGTTTGTGATTAATGGTGCGGAGCGTGTAATTGTAAGCCAGCTGGTGCGCTCCCCCGGTATATATTACGGAATCGCCCATGATAAGGTGGGAAAGCGGCTTTACTCCTGTACCGTGATACCGAACCGCGGTGCATGGCTGGAGTATGAGACGGACTCCAACGATGTTTTTTATGTCCGTGTGGACCGGACCAGAAAAGTTCCGATCACTGTGCTTGTCCGTGCGCTCGGTGTGGGCAGCAATCAGGAAATTGTTGACATGTTTGGTGAGGAGCCCAAAATTCTCGCGAGTTTTGGAAAAGATGTTGCGACCAATTACGAAGAAGGTCTTCTGGAATTATATAAGAAAATCAGACCAGGCGAGCCGCTCACGGTTGAGAGTGCGGAGAGCCTTATTTCTGCAATGTTTTTTGACCCGCGCAGATACGATCTCGCGAAGGTGGGCCGGTATAAGTTTAACAAAAAACTTTCCCTGAAAAACCGCATCAGCGGACATGTTCTGGCAGAGGACGTCGTGGATATGACGACGGGAGAGATTATCGCGGAGGCCGGGACGGAAGTGACGCGCTCGATGGCTGACGACATCCAGAATGCCGCGGTTCCCTATGTGTGGATTCAGGGAGAGACCAGGAATGTCAAGGTGCTCTCCTCAATGATGGTTGACCTGCGGAATTATGTGGACTGCAATCCGAGAGAGCTCGGCATTACCGAGCTGGTTTACTATCCGATTCTTGCGCAGCTGATGGAAGAGCATCCGGACATGGAAGACTTAAAAGAGGCCATCCGCAAAAGTGTGCATGATCTGATCCCGAAGCACATTACCAAGGATGATATTTTTGCTTCTATTAATTACAATATGCATCTGGAGTACGCGATTGGCAATCAGGATGACATCGATCATCTGGGCAACCGCCGGATCCGTTCCGTAGGAGAGCTTTTACAGAATCAGTTCAGAATCGGTCTTGCCAGAATGGAACGTGTGGTTAAGGAAAGAATGACCATTCAGGACATTGAGGTAACAACGCCGCA
>OFHB01001821.1_pt1 | contig 11833 bp, 6 predicted proteins | sample 1521881 | NCBI WGS metagenome assembly OFHB01 (sample SAMEA3504090, study PRJEB24116) | mouse gut metagenome | biome: mouse gut; feature: mouse-associated habitat; material: faeces | place: Denmark | collected 2011
CTGCCAGGCTGAGGTGCCAGATAAAAGGTTTGAAGCTAAGAATGGAAAGAAGTATCATGTGAGGCGATGATACTTTCTTTTCCTGTTTTTTGGAATGAAATGATATATGCCATGTTTTTTATATTTCTTTTGAAAAATTTTGCTAACCTATATAAAATATGTAGGAATTTTTTGCAATTGAAGGTATAATAGTTATGGATAATATTTTTTAATATTGCCTTTATATGGAAAAGTATTTATAGTATACAATATAATTTAGGAAGGAGGCTGCATAAATGTCAGTTATCACATATAATGACCAGTTAAGAAATTTATTAGCAGATGTGGAATGTGTACTTGCTTTTGACACGGCGGCAGATTTTTTGGGACTAACAAATGGCGGATATAGATCAGTAGCACAGATATTTGTCAATAAAAAGCAAAATATAGATGGGACGGAACAGATTTTAGTGCCATCTCTTGAGACCCTTGTGTGTGAAGAACGAAACGGGCTATTATGTACTACTGTAAATCAGACTATCAATGACCTTTTAGAGCAAAATGGGGATGAGCAGATTATCATGGAGAGTTTGGCAAATTATTATGACGCACACAATGAGAGTTTTGATGGACTTGAAGTGCCAGAGCATTTGAAAGCGAGATTTGAGAAATATAAGACATGGGCGGTTGAATATTATGAAGAGTAGGTGATGTGTTTGGACTTAATAGAATTTTTGTACAGAGTGATGGAAGAACTGTCAAATGCAGGTGTGCCGATTGTGTTTAAAGGTGCGATGGTTCTTAATCTTGCAATCAAGGACAATAATCCATCAAAAGTTGAAAGAGCAACTAGAGATATAGATGGAGATTGGATTGGTGAATTTCCGACTATGGAGGAAATGGAAATAGCATTAAGAAACGCAGTAAAAGAAGTGGATTCTTCCTTAGATGTCCAAGCCAATAGAACATTCGCTGAAAGAAAGTCTGCAGGTTTTAGAATTATCAATGAAATTGGAGAAAAGATTGCAAGTATTGATTTAAGCGTCAGGCAGAACCGATTTTGCAGACCTTATATTTCTTATGTGAATGGAATATCTATTACAGGAGCCAGTTTATCCAAAATGCTGTCAGATAAAATATATGCAATTTCAGGCGAGAATGTATGTAGAAGAATGAAGGATGTATTGGATATTTATGTGATGTCTTTTATTACAAAAATTGATATAGAAGAATTGTATCAAATATGGACTGAAACAGGTAGGGAATTGGGGGATTTTGAAACATATAAAACAAGATCGCCAAGTTGGGTGAATCTTATAATAAAATGAAGGGCATAAAAAATAAACCTGATTTTATTGAAGTATACAGTCGGGTAACTGATGTAATATGTAAATTGGAACGTCAAAAGGGAATAGAAACTCCGACTAAGAAAGAATCAAGATAAATTTTAAGATAGAATAGAGAATAGAAATACAAAGATGCCAGATAGATATGGTTCTGGTGTCTTTTCTATATATAAGTCGGATAAGTGAATATGAAAATAGCTTGGCAATAACTTCCCATCAATTTTCACTGTACTTAGCAATAATTTCCCATCACCCTAACGGAGTTATGCGGATTTGCGGACTTTTGGCCGCTAAAAAAGTGAAAAAAGTTCGTGACAATTACTTGACATCAACAGGCTGGGGGGCGCTTTGTTTGAGGGAGAGTCTGCCGGTTTAAAGAAGGGAAATGCTGCCGGGATAGTATAGAGCAGTATATATTTGGGTATTCTCTGAGTTAGGATAGGTAAAATCAATTTGTTAATGGAATAGTATATATATTGAGGAAATAAATTAGGATTTGTGACAAAAATATGAAAAATACTGGTAACACTTGGAATTATATAGTATAATAGCTCTGATTTACCTGTGCAAAAATGTGCATTTTTAATCACTAACTTTTGCCTGTAATGTATTATATTAGAAAGGACGTGACATACATCTAAAAGCGCCAATATTTTACATGTGACACAAAGGAACGAATTAAAAAGTAGAGGGATTATATTATGAAGAAAAAATTGTTATGCATGATATTATCTGTCGCAATGGTATTTACTTCGGTGGATATGAAAGCAGCGGCAGAAACCGCAGAGGAACACTTCCTTTCAGAGGAGAATTCTGTCAGCCAAGAGAGCATGACAACTCCATCTGAGACAACAGAAGAATCTTCAGCGAATCAGGAATCTTCAGAGTCAACTTCAGCGGAAGACAATACAGATTACTCTGAAAATGAAACAACAAAACAGGAAACAGAAACGGCTTCTGATGACCAAGCAACAAGTGAAATCGAGACCGAAGCCCAAGCAGAGTCGGAGACACAAACAGAAGTTGAAACGGAAACACAAACCGAGACTACGACTGAGACTTTGACCGAAAATTTTACCGAAACAGAGACCGAAGCCCAAACGGAGTCTAAAACCGAAACAGAGTCCGAAGTTCAAACAGAGTCGGAAACCGAAACAGAAACCGAAACCGAGGAATTAACTAGCGAGAAGACACTTCAAGTATCTTACCGCACTGCTGATGAAATTCTCGCATTTTTGAAACAAGAAAAAGCACTAAAAACAGACAAAATTACTTATAAAGAGCAACCTATTTTTACGGCACCTTATGAATCAGGTACTTTGTCAGCTGACACGCTGGACTCTGCTGCAACGATAGTACGTCAGATTCGTTTTATTGCGGGTCTGCCCTATGAGATGTCTTTAAATGACGAATACAACCGTTTGAGCCAATCGGCAGCACTTGTAAATTATCTTAATGATGAGTTAAGCCATGAGCCATCACAACCTAATAACATGGCAGATGAACTCTTTGATCAGGCGTATAAAGGTGCATCCAATTCTAATATTGCATTTGACAACAATCAGAAAAAGACCTTAAATGAGACGCTGATTGATTCTTGGATGGCGGATAAAGACAGCGAAAATATATCACAGCTTGAAAACCGTAGCAGAATTTTGAATCCGTCTATGGAACAGATTGGTTTTGGAGCGGTAACAGGAAGCAAAGGCATTTATAGTGCAATGTATACAACAGACCATTCTGGAGAAACCGAAAATATATCTGGCATTGCTTGGCCTGCCCAGAATATGCCTATCGAATATTTTGGCAACGATTATCCTTGGTCAGTATCCACAGATGAAATTTTGAAAGCTTCCGAGATTCGCGTAACATTGACAAGAGAATCCGATGGAAAAAAATGGAACTTCTCAAAAGATTCGGCAGATGGTGATTTTTATGTGTACAGTGACAATTCCGCACAAAAAAGTAACATTATTTTCCGACCAGAAACATCTGATATTACAGCTTATGAAGACGAAGATTCATTCCAAGTAGAAATAAGCAAAAATAAAAAGCCTTACATAAGTTATACTGTCCAGTTCTTCTCTATTACTGAGGAAGAGAATATTCTTACAGCGCCCGAGGCAAACATCACAACAGGAGAAAAAGTTGCAAAAGAATCCAAGTTGATTCTAACAAGTGAGGAGGACGCTGCAATCTACTATACAACCGATGGCACAACTCCTTCTATTGACACCACTTTATATACCGAACCAATCTCTATTGAAACAGATCTTACAGTGAAAGCAATCGCTGTAAAGAAAGGGTATACGGACAGCGATATTGCAGAATTTATATACACTGTAGTTGAAGATGCACCTTTGCGATACAATATAACTTTTGAAACGAATGGTGGCACAATCTTATCAGCACAGTCCGTTCTGGAAAATGAGAAAATTGAACAGCCTGATACTCCAGTAAAAGAGGAATATTTATTTGAAGGTTGGTTTAAAGAACCAGAATGCGAAAATATATGGGATTTTGAAACGGATACTGTAACAACAGATATCACACTCTATGCAAAATGGACAGAGGGAGAGACTGAGACAGAAGCAGAAACCACTGATGCGGCAAGTACTTGTCTTGTCACTTTTGATATGCAAGAATTTGGGAAGCAGATTGAATCTGTAACCGTAAATAATGGTGAAACATTCGCAGCGCCAGAGACACCAACAGCAGAAGGATATACCTTTGCAGATTGGTATCAAGAAGCAGAATGCGAAAATATATGGGATTTTGAGACGGATATTGTCACAGAGGATATTGTGTTGTATGCGAAGTGGATTCCTGCAGATGATGCGGATATTAGTATAAATGCTTCACAAGGAGCAAAAGTGGAAGATATACGTATCGATTTAGGTCTTGAATCAGCAAAGCTTAAGACAAATAATATTAAACCAAGGCGTTATAATGGTACACCCTATGAACCCAATATAACTGTTTCAATAATCAAGGGAAAGAATCGCGTTACGCTAAAAAGAGACAGAGACTACACACTCACATATAAAAATAATGTAAACGCTGGAGAGGAAGCTGCTGCAATCATTACAGGAATTGGAGGATATAAGGGACGTAAAACAATATATTTTACAATCAATCCGCCAATCAATTTAGAAGAAGCAGATACCAGAATTAGCGATATTAAACCAAAACGTTATAATGGTACGCCCTATACACCTAGTGTGACTGTTTCCGCAGTCGATGGAAAGAAACGAGTTACACTCAAAAAGGATAGGGATTATACACTCACATATAAAGATAATGGCAATCCTGGTGAGGTAGAAAAGGAAGCTACTGTAACCATTACAGGAAAGGGCGAATACACGGGAAGTTTAACAAAAACCTTTAAAGTACTGCCACAAATAGATTTAACTGCTGATGCAACAAAAACCATTGTTAAAGGTATCAAATCAAGAGTTTATAATGGTAAAGCATATGAACCCAATGTAAGTGTTTCAATACTTAGCGGAAATAAACGAGTTACATTGAAAAAAGGTAGAGATTATACTCTTAAGTATGAAAATAATGTCAATGCTAGTACAGATACAACGAAAGCTTCTGTAATCATTACAGGAACTGGAGAATATAAAGGAAGTTTATCAGAAAACTTTTTTACAATCACTCCTAAGAGCATCAAAAAACTAAAGGTTATTACAGGCAGTAAGCTCATTAACAGCGGCAATCCATCAATTATCATTTATGATGGAACCACAAAATTAAACAATAAGGACTTTACTGCTGATTATATTGACCCACAAGATCCTAAGAAAGCAAAGCTAACACTAACAGCAAAGCCAAACACCAATTATACAGGATCTGTCACTGTAAAACTCACCGTATATGATGTCGAAAAGGAATATTATATTAATTCAGCCAAAATAGAGATTACTGGAGATACAACATATACTGGAAAAGCTATTACAAGAAATGTTAAACTTACGATAGGAGATGTTGAACTAAGAAATAATAAGGACTACAAAGTGCAGTATCAGAATAATACAAATGCTGGAACAGCCGTAATGGTCATTACAGGAAAGGGTAACTATAAAGGTAAATTTGCAGGTACTTTTAACATTGGTAGGGTAGATGTCAATAAATATAAAGTCGTAGAAGGCATCCCTCAGCATGTGACTATAGCAAATATCTCCCCCAAAACTTTTAATGGAAAAGGACAAAAACCTGCTGTAACAATAAAAACAGTACGTGGCAAAAAATTAGCTTTAAACAAAGACTATACTGTTGCTTACGCAAATAATCTCCATGCTGGAACGGCGTCAGTCACAATCAAGGGAATTGGCAATAACTGTAATGGAAGTACCACTATAAAATTTACAATTGAACCACAGGAAATCAAAAAAGCCTCCGTTAAGGCAACAAAAGCAACCGAAAAAGAGCCAAGTAAAATTGTATTGACTTATAACAAAAAAGAACTGAAAGAATTCGCAGATTACGCAATTATAAATTACAGCGAGCTGGCAAACAAACAGGTTTCTGTTACAATAAAGGGCTTTGGAGATTTTGAGGGAGAAGTGACAAAGAACTTAAAGACAGAAATCCCGGAAGAAAATGAAGATGTGAATGGCTCCTCCCCTGCAATATCCTCAAATATAGGAGGTCACAATTACAGTGATTTTGAAGGCTCACACATAAACTCATACTTGTACCAGAATGATGATAATACCTTTGTGCGCGTAGAGTGCATCGGCAATAATAATGTCTGTGTAGAATCCTATACATCCGATTATCAGTTCAAGTCGCAGAAAATTATTAAGATGGAGTTGTCTAAGTTTGGCGGCTTCTACGCGGGTAAAGATTTTTATTTCCTTGCATTTGGGGAAAGAAATCCTAACAAAGATGACACTCAAGAAGTATTGCGTATCGTAAAGTATGATAAGAACTGGAACCGCAAGGAAGCAGCCCGTCTATTCGGTGCAAATACTTTAGATCCATTCAAGAACGGAAGCCTTCGCATGGTAGAGTGTGACGATATCCTGTATATTCGCACATGTCATCAAATGTATAACACACATCAGGCGAATGTTTCCTTAACGATACAAATTTCCACAATGGAAGTCCAGCAGCAGATTACGGGTGTGTCTAATCTTAGCTATACCGGATATGTAAGCCACTCCTTTAATCAATATGTTTTAGTTGATGATGACAACACGCTGCTGACCGTCGATCAGGGAGATGCTTACCCACGTTCTGTTGTCCTGGTGAAATACAATAAAAAAGCCCCTGATGCAAATGCATTCGGTGGTAATCGTGCTGTTTCTGTACTGCCAATGGGCGGCTCTGGTGCACACACAGGTGTATCTGTAGGTGCTTTTGAGGCATCTGATACCGCTTATCTGGTGGCTGGAAACTCTGTGGACCAGAAGGCAAATCCGTATTCTACAGGAACAATACGAAACATCTTTGTGACCAGTACACAGAAGGATAATTTTTCAGCAGCCGGTACAACGCAACATTGGATTACAAACCATAAATACATCGAATATACAGATGTGAAGGGCAATCCTCAAAAGGTGGCAGAGGCTGTAGTCACCACACCGCATCTGGTCAAACTAAATGGTAACGAGTTCATGCTGCTCTGGACAGAAACAGTTTCAGTTATAAAGGAAAACAAGCCAGTCAAATCAATCGTCCAGAAGAGTATACTACTCAACGGAAATGGTGAACCCATCTCTGGTATATACAGCTTCGATGAACCTCTATCGGAGTGCAAACCGATTGTCGTAGATGGAAATCTGGTTTGGTACTATACCGATAAAAGCGAACCAAAATTCTGCACTCTGAACCCGAATGATGTCAGAAAAGTACCACGTTAATTTTCTCAAAGTGATTTATAATAATAGGAAATGTTGAATGAGATGTAAAGAGGGAAATAAGTACAGACTCCAAGAGGCCATTGGCTAGAAGATAGAAAAATATGAGGTTAAAAGTGTGAATTTGTTCCCCCATTAACAGGAGATTGCTACATGAAATCAAATTTTTCATTTCTAAAGAGTCACTTTCCAGTATTAGAAAATTTTGGAGAGTTGGCAGAAAAATATTTATATAGCGATTCTAATTCTTGTCTGATGAAGTTGGGGATGATTGGTGAAACCATTGTCAATTTGTGCTTTACCTATGACAAAATTTCTCTCCCTCGTGATAACACAGCAGTAAACAGGATTGACAATTTGTTTGACGAGGGAATGATTCCCCATGATTTAGCGGATATTCTTCATGCTCTGCGAAAAACGCGAAACAAAGCAGTACATGAAAATTATGAATCTGTAGAGGACGGAAAAGCGTTGATCCAAATGGCGTACAGCTTATGTGAGTGGTTTATGCAGACAAGTGCTGGGATTGGAATTATCAGAATCAGCCCTTTGTGATGCCCTCTGATACATTTGAACTTGTCAGCGCCAACAAGCAGAATGAGCAGGCATATGAAGAAGAACTGATAGAAGAAGCAGAAAACACAGCGATTGCTGCACCCACCATAGAAAGGGAAATCAGGAGGAAGCGTTCGGGTATGGCTGCAAGCCAGCGAGTTAGATCCGAGGCAGAAACACGCTTCCTGATTGATGAGCAGCTCCGTAAAGTCGGCTGGGAAGCTGACACAAAGGAATTGCGTTATTCCAAGGGAACACGTCCTACAAAGGGACGCAATCTTGCAATTGCAGAATGGCCTACCGATTCCACTGTTGGAAATAGAGGTTATGTAGATTATGCACTGTTTGTAGATATGCAGTTGGTGGCTACCATTGAGGCAAAGGCATCCCATAAAGATATTCCTTCGGTTATAGATTATCAGTGCAAGGATTATTCCCGAAATATTCGCAGTGCAGACCAAATTTATCAAATCGGTACATGGGGAAGATATAAAGTACCGTTTACTTTTGCCACCAATGGCAGACCATATTTAGCACAGTATGATACGAAAAGTGGTATATGGTTTTTGGATTTGAGGCAGCCTGACAACGCTCCCAAGGCATTGAAAGGCTGGATGAGTCCTATGGGAATGCAGGAGTTGCTTGAAAGGGATATTTCTATGCGAAATCAAGAATTGCTAGAAATGTCCTATGACCTGCTACGGGACAGAGATGGACTGAATCTTCGTGAATATCAGATAAGGGCGATTGAGGCTGCTGAGAAAGCGATAATCAGTGGTCAACACAACATCTTGCTTGCAATGGCTACTGGCACAGGAAAGACGCGCACGGTTCTGGGAATGATCTACCGTTTTCTGAAAACAGGACGTTTTCGCAGAATCCTTTTCCTTGTGGATAGGACAGCACTGGGAGAACAGGCATCGGATGTGTTTAAGGAGGTTAAACTGGAGGATTTGATGACCCTTGATGATATTTACAACATCAAAGGTTTAGAAGATATAAATATAGATCGTGAAACCCGCATACAGGTTGCCACTGTACAAGGTATGGTCAAGCGGATTCTACGTAATACAGGCGATACTATGCCCGCTGTTTCCGATTTTGATTTAATTATAATTGACGAAGCACACAGAGGGTATATTCTGGACAGGGAGATGGGAGAGGACGAGATTCTTTATCGGAATCAGTTGGATTATCAAAGCAAATATCGTAGTGTTGTGGAATATTTTGACGCTGTGAAAATTGCGCTGACCGCAACGCCAGCGTTGCAAACTACGGAAATTTTTGGACAGCCTGTGTTTAAATATACATATCGTGAGGCGGTGATTGAAGGGTATCTGGTTGACCATGATGCACCCCATAAGCTGACGACGAAGTTAAGCAAAGAGGGAATCCATTACAAAGAGGGTGATATAGTAGTGTGCTACGACCCTGTGACTGGTGAAATCACAAATTCTGAGCTTTTGGCTGATGAATTGGATTTTGATGTGGAAGCTTTCAACCGTCAGGTTATAACAGAACCGTTTAATCAGACAGTTTTGACTGAAATAGCCCGTGATATTGATCCGGAAAATCCCGATGTACAGGGCAAGACACTGATTTATGCCGTCAATGACGACCACGCAGATATGATTGTAAAGATCCTGAAAAAAATATATACAGCAATGGGTGTGGACAATGACGCGATTATGAAAATCACTGGTTCTGTAGGCGGCGGCAACAAGAAAAAGGTGCAGGAAGCCATTAACCGTTTCAAGAATGAACGTTTTCCCAGTGTGGTTGTCACAGTGGATTTGTTGACTACGGGAATTGATGTGCCTGAAATTACAACGTTGGTATTTCTGCGCCGTGTGAAATCGCGAATCCTATTTGAACAGATGATGGGGCGCGCAACCCGTCTGTGCCCAGAAATCCATAAAACTCATTTTGAAATTTATGACCCAGTGGGAGTTTATGACTCTTTGGCACCCGTCAACACAATGAAACCTGTTGTGGTAAACCCAGAAACCACATTTGAGCAGCTTTTGGATGGGTTAGAAGTGCTGGAAGATGAAAATCAGGTCAAAAACCAGATAGACCAGATCCTTGCAAAGCTACAGAGAAAAAAGCGTCACATGGATGATAGAATGATGGAGCATTTTGTTAACATGACAGAAGGAAAAGACCCCGCCAAGTTCATTGCGGATATACAGCAGTATCAACCAGAGGATGCGAGGAAACGGCTGCTTGCCTATACAGAATTATTTCAGATGTTGGGAAAGTCGAAATCCAGCGAGCGACGCCCGGTGGTTATCTCTGACCATGAAGATGAGCTTCTGGAACATACTAGAGGGTATGGCAGCGGCAGCAAACCCGAAGATTATCTGGATGCGTTTGCTGCCTATATCAATAATCATCTAAATGAGATTGATGCGTTGAATATTGTCTGTACAAGGCCAAAAGATCTGACTCGTGAGAGCCTGCGATCTCTGCGGTTGACACTGGACAGAGAAGGGTTTACCATACAACAGCTCAATACGGCTATTTCTCAGATGACGAATGAGGAAATTGCCGCAGATATGATTAGTTTGATACGTCGTTATGCCATTGGATCCACCCTGATTTCTCATGAGGCCAGAATCAGGCGGGCAGTGGACAAGCTGAAAAAGGCGCATGAATTTTCCAAACAAGAACTTAGCTGGATTGTAAGAATGGAAAAATATTTGATAGAAGAATCTGTTCTGAATGTAACAGTGTTTGATGAAGATGGGCGTTTTAAGGCACAAGGAGGATTTGCAAAGATTGACAAAGTATTTGGAAATAAACTGGAAAGTATTGTTTTGGAACTGAATGAATATTTGTACGATGATGGAGGGAAAACAGCATAATGGATATTGGATATTTATTTCAGAGGGTATCTTACTATATGGCTAATTCCGAGTTGAAAGAGCAACGAGGTGGGCAGGTATGACAACACAGGAAATTGTCTCAAAACTTTGGAATCTCTGCAATGTTCTTAGAGATGATGGTATTACCTATCATCAATATGTCACAGAGCTGACTTATATTCTTTTTTTGAAAATGGCGAAGGAGACAGGCGCAGAGAGTCAGATACCAAAAGACTACCGATGGGACACGCTAATGGCAAAAAGTGGTATTGACTTGAAGAAATTTTATAAGGAGCTGTTGAACCATCTGGGTGAGAATTGTACGGGTCGTGTGCGTGAAATTTACCAGGGTGCATCTACCAATATAGACGAGCCGAAAAACCTGGAGAAAATTATCACTACGATTGATGGGCTGGACTGGTTTTCTGCCCGTGAAGAAGGGCTTGGAAATCTATATGAGGGACTTTTGGAAAAGAATGCCAACGAAAAGAAATCAGGTGCAGGACAGTATTTTACCCCTCGTGTGCTGATTGATGTCATGACCCGTCTGGCGAAGCCGCAGCCAGGGGAACGCTGCAATGACCCTGCCTGTGGTACATTTGGCTTTATGATTGCAGCGCATGAATATGTCGCTGGCCAGACGGATGACTTCTTTGACCTGGATGCAGAAACCGCCAATTTTGAGCGAACAGAGGCTTTCACAGGTATGGAGCTGGTACACGATACACATCGCCTTGCATTGATGAATGCCATGCTGCATAACATGGAAGGAGAGATTACGTTGGGGGATACGCTGTCTAATCTTGGTAAAGGAATGAAGGGCTATGATGTAGTTCTGACGAATCCTCCATTTGGGACAAAAAAAGGTGGCGAACGTGCTACTCGTGATGATTTTACTTTTCCTACCAGTAATAAGCAGTTAAATTTCCTGCAACATATTTACCGCAGCCTGAAAACGGACGGGAAAGCCCGTGCTGCGGTGGTTTTGCCTGATAATGTTCTTTTTGCGGATGGTGAAGGAGAGAAAATTCGTATAGACCTGATGGACAAGTGCAACCTGCATACAATTCTGCGTCTTCCTACAGGTATTTTCTATGCACAGGGAGTAAAGACCAATGTATTGTTCTTCACTCGTGGCAAAGCAGATAAAGGCAATACAAGGGAAGTATGGTTCTATGATTTGCGCACCAATATGCCTTCTTTGGGCAAGACCAATCCT
>OFHB01001822.1_pt1 | contig 11830 bp, 12 predicted proteins | sample 1521881 | NCBI WGS metagenome assembly OFHB01 (sample SAMEA3504090, study PRJEB24116) | mouse gut metagenome | biome: mouse gut; feature: mouse-associated habitat; material: faeces | place: Denmark | collected 2011
GGCGAGGCCCAGACCCGCCAGTTGGCCAAGGCCGAGAACCGCCGCCTCTTCGCCGGGCAGATTGAACGGATGAAGGCCCACGATGGGCGGGCATATGGTCTTATCCGAGAATTGGCGGAGGCGTTTCCGGCCTGAGGGAACAACGCTCCGGAGCCTGTCGAAAATGCCTCACCCAGCGCAAACGGCATGACCTGCGGGCCATGCCGTTCTTCAATTCTTCAATGCATGCAGTCACGTTGCACCTTCTCTGGTCAGGCGGAACAATGCTATCGCCAAACGCGTGAACACCAGGCCGATAACCCCAAACCCAATCCGCATGACAAGCTGCGGGAATCTATGGCACCATGCCACGAACCAGGAATCCAGGTTTTCCGTCCGTATGTGACATGTGAATCCGGAAGTCCTGCATGGCGGAATCCCTCCGCACCTTGACACGGAAACCGAATTATGATACCGTTATGGCATTACGGAACTTCACAGGCGACCGACACAGCCCATGACGGGCAAGGCTCTCAGGAGGCATCGCAATGGAACAGACAGTCATCCAATTCGACAATCATGACCATCGGATAAAACACTACGAACTGCTGCTGGAACAGGATCTGGACAATGTCCCCCAGCTTCCCCTTCCGGAAGGCTACCGCTTCGTCTTCTATCAGTACGGGGACAGGGATAGCTGGATTGACATCGAGAAGTCCGCAAAGGAATTCTCCACCTATGAGCAGGGGCTGGAGGCCTGGAACAGATATTACGGCGGCAGGGAGGATTCTCTCCTGAACCGTATGGTATTTGTGGAAAATGCCGAGGGCGAGAAGGTGGCCACCGCCACGGCCTACTACGACATCACCGGCCGGGACAAATCCGGTTCCGGCTGGCTACACTGGGTGGCCGTCCGCAGGGAGCAGCAGGGAAAAGGCCTGGCGAAGCCTCTGATTGCCCATGTGCTGGATATCATGCGGAATCTAAACTATACCCATGCCAAAATCCCCACCCAGACCACCACCTGGCTGGCCTGCAAGGTCTACCTGGATCTGGGCTTCCTTCCGTTGCCCCAGAATGCCGTCAACAGCCTGGAGGATGGCGAATCATGAAAGCGCTGACAGGTCACAGGGCGCTGGAGGCCTTCGATGCCGCGTCCATGGAGGAGATTCTTGCGCAGCGCGATACATAATGGAGGTATATCAATGAACGTAAACAAGTGTATCAAGGAATCTTTTACCGTAATCGGCAAGGAGGGCTCCACCCGGGACGGCGAGGGCTTCATCCGGAGGCTGTGGGAGGATGCCAACTCCCATTTCGCGGAGGTACAGCATCTGGCGAAAAAGGACGAAAACGGCGGCCTGGCCGGCATCTGGGGTGCCATGTCCGATTTTTCCCGCTCCTTTCGGCCCTGGGAGGAGGGGTTTACCAAAGGGCTGTATCTGGCCGGGGTGGAATGCGATGATGAGGCACAGGCCCCGGAGGGCTGGACGAAATGGGTGGTTCCGGGCTTCGAATATGCCTATGTAGAATGTGACGGCGGGAACGCCTTCCCGGAAATGCTGAACTGGCTGGAGGAGAACAGCCTCTCCCTGGCAGGAGCCGTGCATGATTTCACCTGTCCGGAGACAGGAAAGCAGTACATGTTCTTCCCCATCCGGCGGCTCTGATTTTACAGGGAGCAATTCCCCACGGCTCTGATGTCGCAGCGGCATATCCCGGCGGCTTTGATTTTGCAGCGGCATTTCCATGAAGCTCTGCCGCAGGGGCGCTTGGTTTCCTCTCCGCACTGTGCCGGTTTTGGCTTTTATACTGTGCACCGGCTACATTTACAGTTAACCCACGGTTAATCATTGAAACCACAAAAGCTGCCGGGCAAGGGCAGCTTTTGACATCCGGCGGCAAGGAATTCCAGGGTTCCCCCGTATCTTCAAAGCCCCGAAAACTCCATATTGACGGATTTTTCCGTAAACCCGTATTTCTCATACATGGCCCTGGCCCCTGCGTTCCTGGCATTGACCTGCAGCTCCAGACCGTCATATCCCCGCTCCCTGCACAGCTCCAGCAATGTGTCGAACAGTCTGCGTCCGATGCCCTGCCCCCGGTAGCGCTCCTCCACCGCCATGGAGTCCACGAACAGCACGTCCCGCTCTTTTACCGGGCCGCCAGAGATATGGCGGACAAGGTAGATCAGCAGTCCCACCACTTCCCCCTCCAGGTCTGCCACTAAGACCTGCTCCTCCGCCAGATGGGCCAGGTATCTGTCGTAGGGCAGTATGGGGTCTGTATCTATGTAGATATCCGGCCTCCAGCCCACATGCATCCTGTGCACCTGTTTCATGATGCGTTCCACCGCGCCATAGTCCTGCTCTGTTGCCAGCCGTATTGTTGCTGTATTTTCCGATTTCTTTCCTTTTTCGTGCATCATGTCACTCTTCCTTTTCGCTATCCAATACCAGTAAGATTTTATTGATTTCAGCATTCACGTCCCTGCGGCAAGTATATTTTTCTCAATCCAATGGGCCACACCGTCCTCATCGTTGGACCATGCGACACAATCCGCAGCGGCCTTTACATCCGCAACCGCATTGGAGACAGCGACTCCCATACCGCATATTCGAAGCATTTCCATATCATTTACATCATCGCCAAAAGATACAATATCGTCTAAAGGGATATCCAACCGCTTTGCCAACTCCACGATTGCCTGTATCTTGCCCGATTTTTCCGGCAGGAAAGCGTACCAGTCCTCTCCCCGATAACCTTGTAGGCGGCAATGATTTCTATCTGCAATTTCTACCGCCACGCGGCTATCGAGAAGTTCCGCCACGATTTTATTGACCGGGCCGGATAGGGGCTTCTCATAATCACAGAAGACGGCTTTATATAGCTTCTCCGACTCCGATATGTGATGACTGTTCCAAAAGACTCGACGTCCTGATGCCACTGTTATTTCCGTATCTGGATTCTGTCCTTTCAGCTCTTGTATAATCCGGTTCGCATCAGCCGTATCCATGCTACAGCTGTAAACTTGTATCCCACGCTGATGGATCAGAGTCCCATCCGTAGTGATTTCGTAGTCCGGTTGGATTTCTTCTATGTACCGTTCTGCCCCTATCCAGTACCGGGCAGTGGCAATCGCGATAAGGATTCCTCTGCTCTGGCATGTTTTCAAAATCTGCTTTGTATATCCTGATATGCTGCCATCAGAATGCAGCAGCGTGTAATCCAAATCCGTCAAAATCATTTTGGCATTCATACTTTTAACCCTTTCAGATACTCCTTCTGCTCCGCCGTCACCCGGTTGCTCTCGCGGGCTTTCTGGATGGCCTTGTTGTGCGTCCAGGCATCCAGGCGCTTCTCTTCCAGGAACGGGAGCACCGTCTCGTACTGCTTGGCCAGGGCCGTAGCGAAATACCATGCCCGCATCATGTTGACATAGTACTCCTCCGAACGGATTGCCGCCACCCACTCGGGGTACTCCGGCCGGGACACCTCATCCAGATAGAAGCGCATCAGCATCCCTATTCCGAAGCGGACAGTGTAGGTCTCCGTGGAGGAAATCCACCGGCGGATAGGCTCCAGAAGCTTGTCTGTGTGTCTGGCGAACACTTTCGGAGCCATCATGTCGCAGGTGGCCCAATTGTCGATGTAAGGCAGGAAGCGTTCCGTCTGCTCCAGGCATTCTTCATAGTCCCGGAGCTGCTCCACCACAAAGGCATGGAGATTGTCTTCGTCATAGTATTTATGGGGGAGCTGTCCCAGGAATTCCCCAATCCTGGGGTCTTTCGCCCATTTTTTTGCCAGCGTGCGCACCTGCGGGGTGCGCACGCCGATAATCTTCTCACGTGCCACGGTGGGAATCAGTTTTGCGTGGAAGTCCCTGTAGCCCTCGTCTCGCAGTTCCCACAATTCAGCTTGTATTATATCGGCTATACGTTTATCTGTCCGCTCTTCCATTTGTCTTTTATCCTCTCCGTCCAACTTCTGGCCATGCATCGCCATACTTCCTGCAGCCCGTCCTGTCCGTCCTTCTGCGGATTCTGCAGAAGCCCAAATCGCCTATCCAAATCCCCTGAACCTTCTAGTCCGCCAGGCTCCCATAAAAATCCACCGCGCCGGATGCTATGCCACTCCTGTCATAGGCGGTCAAATCCATTGCGGCGGCTTCCTCCACCGTCGCTGTCCGGATTCCATATCGCTTCGCCGCATCCACCAGTTTTTGCTGTTGCCGTGATGGGTGGACTCATAGATGAGAATCGTTTTCATTAGCAAGGAATTGTCTACGCCAATTCCTGGGCAGTCCATCTCCATCAACCACCAGGGATAGGTCAGATTGACGGTCTGCTGGTTCTCTATCCCCAGCAGAAAGCGCACGCCCCAGGCCCTCGCCTCCCCCAGATAGTCCCGCTCCCGGAACGTCAGCTTCCCTTTTGCGTCCCGCGTCGGCAGGAAGCCGTCCGCCTGGCTGCATTCCCAATCCTTCGGCAGCTCCTCCCCCAGATAGTACTCCAATACCGAGCGAATCCTGTCCGGGCGCTTCATGTACGCCTTCAGCGCATTGTTTGGTCCCCCCATGGCACTCCTCTCCACAGGGGTGCCGAATATGGTAAAGCGCCGCGGAATCCTCCTCGGGCGGAATCCGTCTCTTTCCCCTGCTTATGTCAAATCGTTGGTCTTAAGCAGGGAGTTCTGAATGGTAGAATGTCAGAAGTTAAAGTCCCGCGCTGGCTGGCGCGGCCCGAATGTCCTGCTTGCCGAATCTGTCTGGAGCTGTCTGCGCTCCATTGGATGAACTTAAGTATAGCACAATGCCCTCTTCATGGCAAGTTGAAATTTCATGAACGCCTCCACCAGGCCGCAGAACTGGCACGAAGACTGATGCATCCGTATCATTATCCCGGACGAATTTTCCAGGATTCTGCCGTACCAATCCAGCTCCGAAGCGGAATTGGCCGTGTCGCAGGGAATGGCAATGCCCTTTTCATTCATATAGCAGTCATATAGCAGTCGGCCTTCAGCCGGAAAACAGACAGATAGATAGATATTCTTGTAGTACCGGTCGAACCGCCTGAACAGGATATTGATTCCGAGCCTCATTCCAAGCACTGCCAGGATATGCCCGAAGCCGCGCCCAGTCTCCAGCCCCGCCAGTATCATCCGAATAAAATACACGCCATAGAATACATTCATGATTCAGGAAATTTCTTTGGGGAATTGATATGCTCCGCGAAAAGCTCCAAGTTTAGGTGTAATCACTATTATTGGCATAAGATACGTTTCCCGTACAAAGCAAAGAAACTCTATGCTGCTATCTACAGATAAGTTATTATACTACATAACGCCAGAATTTACCGTACTGTATTGGTTAAACGTATATGGCTGGCGTTATGTAGTCGGGTTACTTGGAAATTTTAACTGTTAAGCAGTATAAATAATCCTTAAATCGGTTTGCGGAAATCAAATTTATATCGTGATGACGAAAATTATCTGTGTGCTTTTATGAAACCGAGAATCAAAGATGTGACAAGCGAAAAGCGAAACAGCAGGGAGCGCAAGGTCTGCATCAGTTCCACATCCTCCGCATATTCGCCGACTGGTTATACTACACCAAGCAGCCCATGCAGATACTACTTGCTATTATAATATGGAAAGAACAAAAAAGGAATAAAAGAAAAAGAGAAAAAAGAAAAGAGAGAAAAACGGCAGAATAGCCGCAGAGCAGTTTGCCAAAGGGAACGTGGAATAAATTGGCGCACCGCTCCGCCCTTTTTATGCCGCGAAAACTCCTTGACTAACGACAGACTGCGGAACCACGTTGATTTCCATCATAGAAGCTTCCCTGAACTTCCCCGGGCTATTCCGGACTGTTCCTGTAAAATCACACAACCGCCGCGGCTGCGATGCAGTACGCCAGGATGCACCAAGGCTTTCCCAGCAGAATGATTGTAACGAATTTTCGCATACTCATCTTCGTGATGCCGGTAAAATAGCAGAAATAGTCGTCCGGGAACAGCGGCAGCACCATCCCCAGGAACAGCAGCACCGTGTAGAACCTGCTCTCTGCCGCCCAGGTAGCCCATTTCTCATACTTCTCTCCCGGGAACATCCGGTTCACCAGCCCTTTCCCGAACTTTCTGGCCAACAGGAACGCAATGATGGAACCCGCGGAGATTCCGATGTAATTGCACCAGAATCCTCCCATCCATCCGAACATCACCGACCCCACCACGCAGCCCAGAAGGCCCGGCAGAACCGGCAATATCACCTGGGCTGCCTGGAAGGCCACCAGGAAAAGCGGGGCTATCAGGCCGAATCCCGCCACGTATTTCTGAAAGGTATCCACCGAGTCGAATTCTCCGTCCAGATATGCCTTCAGCAAAATAATCATAAATGCCGCGCACATCGCCATCAGCCCTATGGTCACCAGCTTCTTGTATTTTTCCGTCTGTCTGTCAAGCGTCTGTTGTTCTCTGCATGCGATATCCATCTCTCTACCTCACCTGTCTCTCATTATATTACAGCTTAGGAATTGTCGGAAAATAACTGATGCAACTTGTTTAGGAGAAAGCCCAGAAATACAACGAAAACGGCTATAAACTTGCATCAGTTATTTGTAGACAATTCCTTAAGAACTGCCGGAAGACAATTCCTTACTTCCCTTTAAGAGCCTCGAGAAGCTTATCTGTCGTTCTGTGGGATTAGTATAGCCTGCATTTCTTAACAGACTGCCCTGACAATTCTAAAGAATTTTTAAATAAAAGCGAAAACAATGCAAAAAGCCGGGAGCTTCCCTCCCTTTCGGAACAGAAGCCCCCGGCTGCACGAATCACATTCTATCAATACCACACTTTCACCGTCTTGATCTCAAAGGCCCTGAAATCAAGGGCCAGCTGCTGTACAGGCCCGTACTCCTTCTGAACCTCCTCCAGCATGTCAGTCACCGCCGCCCCCTTCACGGGAATGCCGAACGCCAGGCTGACGGTCTCCCCGGAGCCCTCGGCTTCATACAGGCGCAGCACGAAGCTCTTCTCCCCGGAACTGTCCTCCCCTTTAGACTCCGCGGGCTTCACCGTCTCCACGATCACATGGTCGCTGCCCACCCGCAGCAGACTCTCCATAGGCAGAGCGCCCTCCACGATGACGGGCTTCTCATTCAGCAGATAAGCCGGGCAGATGACGTTCTCCGCGGACAGGCTTCCCAGGTGGGGAAGGAACGCGTAAGTGCACTCATGGATGCCTTTGTCCCCTCTGAAATCCGGCAGACAGCCGCCCTTGTGCAGCGACAGCCGCATCTGGCCCTCCTGTACGCTGATGGCGTATTTGCAGTCATTGAGCACTGCCGCCCCGCAGCGGGTCTCGGACAAGTCTGTATACTTATGGTTAGACACCTCAAACTTCGCTTTTTCAATGGAAGTGTTCCGGTTGGTCACCCGGCGGATATAGCCGAACTGCACTTCCTGGCTGGCGTAATCCGTGTGAATCGTGGTGTCGAAAGCCGTCTTCAGGAACCGGTGGTCATCCTGCCAGTCCATCCTGGTATCGAAGACCACTTCCGCCGAATCTGCATAGAAAATCACATCCTGCTCCAAAGTGGACTTCGCGCTGAGACGGTAACGGTTCCGGATACGGTACTCCACGCCGCCATCGGCCACCACCTCGGAGGAAAGCAGCTGCGCACAGTCGCGGAACTTGCTCTCACAGTCCGCGTCCACGTCCCAGTTGTCCCAGCTGGCGGAGACCTCCTCCGCCAGCAGCAGCGTGTTGAGCGCATAGCCCTCGCCCCGGAGCTGTCTGCCGTTCCTCTTGTCCACCAGGGACTCCAGGTAGCCCTTTTCGTTGAACACCGCCTTCACCATCGGCGTCTCCAGCACATTTCCTTCCGCTTTGAACACAGAGTCCGCTTCCGCATGCTCTTTCGTCATCTGCAGCACCAGGCTGCCGAATGCGGGTATGGTGATGCCGCGGACTGCCAGCTTCCGGCTGCCGTCCCTGTCCTCGATCACCTGTTGGACATAGTCCCCGCTGACATAAAAGCCCTCAAAGGGCAGATAGACCACATCGCTGCGGTCAAAGGACAAGGTATTCACCAGGGTGACCGTCTTACCGGAATCCGCACTGCTTCCGATATCCGCACTGCTCCCAGCATTCGCGCCGCTTCTGGTATCCGCCCCGCTTCCGGCATTTTCCCGGACCGCCGCCCCCGTCCCCGAAGCCGTAGGAAATCAGACGCATGTCGGAAACCGTCCGCTCCTTGATGGTGTTGCCCCCGCGATCCAGTAGATTGTCCTTCATGGCGGCAGGATCCGGCCATACATGGGTCCTGTTGAAATGCACCAGAACCCCGGAACCGTCAATTCCCTTCCAGATAAAGGTATCGTAGGGGAACTCATTGGTGTCATTCCAGGCAATCTTGGTGGTCAGGAAATACTTCACGCCGCAGCCCTGCATGATCTGGGGCAGCGCCGCGCTGTAGCCGAAGGTGTCAGGCAGCCAGAAAGCATCGGATGTGTAGCCGAAATTCTCCCTGGTGAACTTCTGCCCCCAGACGAACTGGCGGACCATGTACTCGCCGGAAGGGATATTGCAGTCGCACTCGATCCACACGCCGCCGTTGGGCTCGTAGCGCCCCTCTGCCACGCGCTTCTTGATGTCCTCGAACAGGTCGGGGTACATCCTCTTGATGATGTCGCTGTGGTAGGCCGAACTCTGGATAAAGGTGTATTCCGGGTACTGATCCATCAGGTTCATCTGATTGGCGTAGGTTCTGGCGCATTTCTTTTCCATCTCGCCCCTGTGCCAGAGCCATGCCGTGTCCATATGAGAGTGCCCAATCAGTCCCGCGTAAGGGAAACCGCTTCTACCCTTTTCAACAATCAGGTACCGAAGCCACTTCTGCCCTTTTCAACAATCGGTGCCGCAACACCCGCAACTCCCCTTTCGTCCGCTACATCCATTGCATCCGTTTCATTCATTTCGATATCTTACGATTTCCTATGTTCCTTTTTGAGAAACTTTAAAATATATTTACATTTGCGGTTCCGGATATTACAATGAAAAACAAGAATCACAGATTCCCCTATAACAATAAGCGCGACACACGCGGACAGGAGAGAATATGGCTATTTCACTGACTGATTTACAAAAGGACTTCATCAATCTGCGTTTCGGCACCTTCATCCATTTCAACAGCGCCACCTTCCAGTTCAATAAGGGGGAGATTACCGACTGGGAATACGGCCACGAAAACGGCGGAGACCCCAGGCGTTTCCCCTTCTGTGAAAAGGACTGGAATCCCACGGATTTAGACTGCAGGCAATGGGCCGCCATCGCGAAAAGCGCGGGCTGCCGCTATGCCGCGCTGACCACCAAACATCACGAGGGCTTTGCCCTATGGCCCACCGCCTACTCGGAGCACTGTGTCAGGAACGCTTCCCTCACGACGGACGTGGTAGCCGAATACCTCAGCGCGTTCCGGGAAGCCGGCATAGAAGCCGGTCTGTATTTCTCCATTCTGGATCTGACAGCCGGAATCGGCAGAAAATCCTGTACGTCTCAGCAAAAAGAATTAATCAAAGGCCAGATAACGGAGCTCCTGACCCGGTACGGAAGAATCCCTTTCCTGATTGTGGACGGCTGGGACGCGGGATGGGGCGGACCCACTTACGATATGCTGCCTTTCCAGGAGCTGGACAGCCTGGTCAAATCTCTGCAGCCCCACTGTCTGTTGATGAACATCGGCTGTACGCAGAACAACGGCAACACGGATATCCCCGTCTTCGAGAACGCCGCTGGCCAGGAACTGGAGGACAGCTTCCGGGGGCCCGGCCTGCTCTGCAACAAGCTGACCCGCACCTGGTTCTGGCGCCATGACGACCCCCAGACGCCGGTCACCAGCGCTTCCCATGTGCTGGAAAAAACAGACGAATACTTTGCCAGGAACGTGAATTTCCTGATCAACTTAAGCCCCAATACCCAGGGGAAAATCGACGACAACCTTGCCGCCGAATTCGCGGAAATCGGAAAGCGCATCACCTTCCCGGCTCCCGTGGACAGCTTTTAAACATAGGATTTCCTCACACAAGGCGCAGCCTTCCGGCTGCCCCTTCCATCCAGACTACATTTATTCCCTAATCCCTCCATGTCGCCAAGCCTTCCCTCTTCCCTGATATCCCCTATCTTCCTCTTTGCACTTTCTCAATGATACACCTATGCTCTTTCTTCTTTTTATGATAAGTTATGCCTACCAGTAAAATTTCTTTCTCATATTTTTCCAATACTCCTGTATAGTTCCGGGCTTTTATCTGACTGATTGCCCCCTCTGCCGACTGATTCCACTTCAATTCTACAATCATAGCCGGTTTATCAGAATGTCTCCTTGGCACAAAGACGATATCTGCAAATCCCTTTCCTGCCGGCAATTCCCGTATCAACGTATAATCCTTTCTGGCACTGTAATAGGCAATCGTGATTACACAGCTCAAGGAAAGCTCATTGTTATAAGCAAGCACTGATGTATTGGCCGTATGCACCTCATCTATTCCCCTGGCCACCGCTTCGGAATCCCCGCGGATTGTCGCTCCCAATAATTCCTCCGAAGCTTTCAGCATCTTCACAACGTCCTCCCAGCCTCCGTCCTCTATGGCATTTTCGAATTCATCAGCCACTTCCTGGTTTGGGATAAAAGTCTCCTGTCTCTCCGAATCATATGCCAGATACCCTAGATGAATCAGCAATGTCATCACATCATCCCGGCTCTTCACGCTGGTCATGTCGTTTTGGAACCTCTGGGGATTGATTCTGCACCGGCCCCCGCCCAGCATCAGCAGAATCGCATCCTTCAATCCGTCAAAATCCATGTCGATATACATCTTAAGGGCTTCATATGTCTCCGTCCCCGTCCAGTAATTCCCGAATTCCTCACTCAGCATAGCTTCCACCACAGACCGCGGACTATATACGGATCCCACCCGATTAAAATAATATCCGTCATACCAATGCTTTGCTTCCTCAAAATCCATATGGAATTGTCCGCACAGCCCCCGGACTTCCTGTTCCGTAAAACCCACATATTCCGACAGGACACCCGGATTGATCATCGTGAACTCTTTAAAATTATTCAAAGCCGACTGGGTTCCGTATTTCTTAATCGGCAGAATTCCTGTCATATAAGCCAGCTTGGTAAACCGGCCGGCCGGTGCGCTTTTCAACAGCCCCCGCAGAAATTCGATATATTCTCCCTGTAACTTTTCGTCAAATCTGTCCTCACGGAACAGACAGTCCCATTCATCTATGATGATGACAAATTTATCACCTGTCTCCCTGTTTATTTCAGCCAGGGCGACTGGCAGAGATTCTTCCCCCTCTCCGACAGAATCCGGATAAGCTGCCCGAAGCTCCTTTATCACTTCTTTCTGCAAGGACGAGACAACGGTCCTTCCGCTTCCTGATGTCGCCCGAAACCAGGCAATGTCCAGATACAGCACAGAAGACTGATTCAATTCCCTCTCAAAGGATGGATCAGACCCAATCCGCAGCTTTTGAAACATCTCATAAGAGTCACAGGTTCTGTCATAATATGCGGCAAGCATTTTGGCCGCCATGGACTTGCCGAAGCGCCGGGGCCTGCTGACACATACATATTTGCGCTCTGTTTCCAGCACTTTGTTCATATAAGATATCAGGCCTGTCTTATCCACATAGATTTCCGAATTCAAAGATTCCTGAAATGTCCCGTTGCCCGGATTCAAGTAAACTCCCATACAATTACCCCTATCTCATGATATACTACAGAATGCCAGAATTTACCGTACTGCACTGGTTAAACGTATATGGCTGGCGTTATGTAGTC
>OFHB01001824.1_pt1 | contig 11822 bp, 9 predicted proteins | sample 1521881 | NCBI WGS metagenome assembly OFHB01 (sample SAMEA3504090, study PRJEB24116) | mouse gut metagenome | biome: mouse gut; feature: mouse-associated habitat; material: faeces | place: Denmark | collected 2011
GCTCCTTCAGCCGCTCTCCCCCCTCCTGGAGGGCCACCGGGACCGGGACGCTTTGCCAACCGCCCCCCTCCCCCGCCGCCCGCAGAAGGGTATCTCCATAGGCCTGCCGCTCTTCGGGCTCCAGCCCGCCTAGCACCATCTCGTCGCAGGACAGCTCACAGGCACGGTCCACCTCCCGGCTCATCCACCACACCAAAGGGTTGAACCAATGGACACAGACAATCAGCTGCACCAGCCACTTGTAAAGCAGGTCCTTCCTCCGGAAGTGCACCAGCTCGTGGCGCACCGTATGGCAGAAATCCTCCTCCGGCAGGCGGGAGGAGGGGAGCACGATACAGGGCCGGCGCAGCCCCAAAAGCAGCGGGGAGGCTGCCAGGGGATTGACGCAGAGCTCCACGGGAGCCCGGACGCCGCTCTTCTCCCCCAGGCGGGCCAGGCAGTCCAGCTGCTCCGGCTCCTCCACCGGCTGCCACCCCGCCCGGATATAGGCGCAAAAGCTCTGGTAAGCGGTGGCCTTCCGAATCAGAAGTGCCAAGGCCACCCCCAGCCACGCCATCCACAGGGAACCCCGAAGGGCCGTCCCGCCAGCTGCTGGGGCCGCCTCTTCGGGAGATAAAGGCTCCCCCTGGGACGGCAGCTCGATTCTGCCGTCCGCCGGAGGAAGATGCTCCCCGGAAACCGAGATGGAAGCCCCGCTGGCTTCCCGGAAAAGCGCCCCCACCGGCCCCGCCCCAGGGGCAAAGGGCAGCAGCAGACGGACAGCCACCACCAGCCAGATGTAATATTGCCAGCGTTTGCTGAGGCGCTCCCGGTAAAGGGGGCGGCAGAGAAGCAGGGGCAGCATCAACAGGGAGCCGGACAGGGAAAGGGACAAAACGGTGATAAATAAACGCTCCATCATTCCTCTTCCCCCTTTTGCCAGAATTTTTTCAGCTCCTCGTAGTCCTCCGGGCTTAGCAGCTCCCGCTGGATAAGGGTACTCACCAGTCCCCTGGCATCCCCTGCGTAGAGCTTATTGAGGAGGGTTTGGGTCTGGGCCGCCTGGTAATCCCCCTCCGACACCAGGGCGGTGTACCGGTTGCGCCGCCCCAGCTTGCTGGTTTTCAGCAGTCCCTTTTCCACCAGGCGGGAAAGGAGGGTGATGACAGTGTTTTTCTGCCAATCCCGGCCAGCCTTTCCCAGCTCCTCCATAATCTGGGCGTAAAGGGCGCTTCCCCCACTTGCCCAGACGATTTTCATCAGCTCCAGCTCGGAATCAGAAACCTGTAAAATCATTTTTGCTCCTCCTTTTTATGATTACACTTTGTAGTCTTAATTTTAGGATAACACCTTGTAGTCCATTTGTCAAGACCAGAATAATCGATGAAAAAAGGAGAATTTGTTCAGCTTCTTTATCACTATTGACAATTCCCATTTTGGCGGCGGCGTGCTATTCTTTATTGCAGTAACCTTGTAAAGGGAGGAACCCCAAATGAAGCATACCGCCTGCCGCGCCGGTTACCTCTATTACCGCTTTCCCCGATTTTGGGAGAAGGCTTGTTCCGGTTTGGCTGAAAAGGCAGGCGTGTAAGTTTTCCTGGTTCTAAAACCATCGGTGTATGCCTGACGACCCACAGCCCAGCCGGCTGTGGGTTTTTCGCATAACCGGCCTATTTTATCATCGCAGGAGGAAGCTACCATGATTGTCGTACTAAAGCATAATCCCAACCCGGACCAGGTGGAGGGCCTTGTCAGCTGGCTCCAGGAAAAGGGGGTGGGCATCCACAAAAGCGTCGGGGAGGCCAACACCATCCTGGGCCTGGTGGGGGACACCTCCAAGCTGGATATTGACCTCATCGCCGCCCTGGACATTGTGGAGGACGTAAAGCGGGTCCAGGAGCCCTACAAAAACGCCAACCGGAAGTTCCACCCGGAGGATACCGTCATCCCCGTGGGGAACACCCAGATCGGCGGCGTCACGCTGACCATCATGGCGGGCCCCTGCTCCGTGGAGAGCGAGGAGCAGGTGGTGGCCATCGCCAAGGCGGTGAAGGCCAGCGGGGCCACCATGCTCCGGGGCGGGGCCTTTAAGCCCCGTACCTCTCCCTACGCCTTCCAGGGCCTGGGGGAGCAGGGCCTTGCCTACCTGCGGGCCGCCAAGGAGGAAACCGGCCTGCCCATCGTCACCGAGCTGATGGACCTTTCCCAGCTGCCCCTCTTCCGGGATGTGGACGTCATCCAAATCGGCGCCCGGAATATGCAGAACTTTGACCTTCTTAAGGCGGTGGGCCACCAGGATAAGCCGGTGATGATTAAAAGGGGGATGTCTGCCACCTATGAGGAATGGCTTATGAGCGCGGAATATGTCATGGCCGGGGGCAACGAGAAGGTCATCCTCTGCGAGCGGGGCATCCGCACCTTTGAAAGCTACACCCGCAACACCCTGGATCTGGCCGCCATCCCGGTGATGCGCCGCCTCACCCATCTGCCCATTATCATCGACCCCAGCCACGCCACCGGCAAAAGCTGGCTGGGGGAGCCCCTGGCTATGGGGGCGGTGGCCACCGGGGCGGATGGCCTGCAAATCGAGGTCCATAACGACCCGGCCCACGCCCTTTGCGACGGCCCCCAGTCCCTGCGGCCGGAGGACTTCCAGGGGCTGGCCAAAAAGCTCCTGGCCCTGCGGGCGGCGGTCCAGGGGATGGAGGGATAAGGGATGAAGGTAGGCATCGTGGGCCTGGGCCTTATGGGTGGCTCGATGGCTAAAAGCATCAAGGCCCGCACCAGTCACACCGTCTACGGCATCGACCTGGACCAGGAGACCATGAGCCTGGCCCGCCTCTGCGGGGCCATTGACGGCCCTCTCACCGGGGAGAACCTGGCCCGGTGCGACCTGGTTCTGGTGGCCCTCCGGCCCCAGGCCGCCATCGACTGGGTGCGGGAAAAGGGAGCCGGCATCCCCAAGGGGGCCATCCTGGTGGATTTTTGCGGCGTCAAGCGGGTGGTAGTGGAAGCCCTTGCCCCCCTGGCCGAGGAATACGGCTTCTCCTACATCGGAGGGCACCCCATGGCCGGGCGGGAGCGGGGAGGCTTCACCGCCTCCACCGAGGACCTGTATGTGGGGGCCTCCATGATTCTCACCCCGGACAAGCGGACGGACATGCAGCTGCTGGAGACAGGAAAAAAAATCATCCGCAGAAGGAAGCAGTTTGTCGAAGATCTGAGAGAACTTGTCCACGATATTCACTACAGGATTTCCGGGGAGCGGGAAGAGCTTGTGTTGAGCTATGAGGCGAATACCGATGACGGTGCGTTTGAGGACGCGCTTGTGAGAGCGCGGGTGCGTGACAGAAAGATGTGTCAGACGTCTGTAGGCCCTCACCGGGACGATCTTCTTTTTACGATCGGAGGAGTGGATATCCGCAGATTTGGTTCCCAGGGACAGCAGAGGACGTCGGCCCTTTCGCTGAAACTCTCGGAGATTGAGCTGGTGAGGACGCTGATTCACGATACGCCGGTGCTTTTGCTCGATGATGTGCTCTCTGAGCTTGACAGCAGACGACAGAACTATCTTCTGAACAGTATCGGTGAGATACAGACGATGATTACCTGTACGGGTCTCGATGAATTTGTCAGGAACCGTTTTCAGATCAACAGAGTGTTTCAGGTTATGAACGGACAGATCTCGGAAAAGGGATTGTGTTCATGAAGTTTATGGAGGTTCATATGAGTGCAGAAAATGAATACGGAGCGGACCAGATTCAGATCTTAGAGGGACTTGAAGCAGTACGCAAAAGGCCGGGCATGTATATCGGAAGCACATCTTCACGGGGACTTCATCACCTGGTGTACGAGATTGTGGATAATGCGGTCGACGAGGCTCTTGCGGGCTACTGTAAAAAAATAGAGGTTACGATTAATCCGGATAACTCGGTCACCGTAGAGGATGACGGGCGGGGGATTCCGGTCGGAATGAATCAAAAAGCGGGAAAGTCTGCCCTTGAGGTGGTGTATACCGTGCTGCATGCCGGAGGAAAGTTTGGCGGCGGCGGATATAAAGTGTCAGGCGGTCTGCACGGCGTGGGGGCTTCCGTGGTGAACGCCCTGTCCACTGCGCTCAGCGTGGAAGTCTACAGCGGTGGAAAAGTATATTTTCAGAGTTATAAGATCGGCAAACCGGATGAGCCGGTGCGTGTGATTGATGACTGTGATCTTGAAAAGCATGGGACGAAGGTGACTTTTCTGCCCGATTCCACGATTTTTGAGGAGATCGTATATGATTATGACACTTTAAAACAAAGACTCCGGGAGACGGCATTTCTGACCAAAGGTCTGCGTATCCAGCTCACCGACACGCGCGAGGAGCCTTTCCGGAAAGAGGAATTTCACTACGCGGGAGGAATCCGTGAGTTTGTCACATATCTGAACAAGAGCAAAGAGGCGCTCTATCAGGAGGTAATCTACTGCGAGGGAAGCAGGGATAATGTCTATGTGGAAGTCGCCATGCAGCATAATGATTCCTACAACGATGCGACATACAGTTTTGTCAACAATATCATTACACCGGAGGGCGGAACCCATCTGGCCGGTTTCCGCAACGCGCTGACAAAAACATTTAATTCCTATGCGCGCGCGGGTAAGATTCTGAAAGACACGGAGCCCGCCCTCTCGGGGGAAGATATCCGTGAAGGACTCACCGCAATTATCAGCGTAAAAATTGAGGAGCCACAGTTTGAGGGTCAGACGAAGCAGAAGCTGGGGAACAGCGAGGCGCGGGGGGCAGTGGACTCGGTGGTGAGTGAGCAGCTGACCTATTTTCTTGAGCAGAATCCGTCTGTCGCAAAGACGATCTGTGAGAAATCCCTGCTGGCCCAGCGTGCCAGGGAAGCCGCGAGAAAAGCCAGGGATCTGACGAGAAGAAAGACTGCGCTGGAGGGAATGTCTCTTCCCGGAAAGCTTGCGGACTGTTCGGATAAAGATCCGAAAAACTGTGAAATCTTCATCGTCGAGGGGGATTCCGCAGGAGGTTCGGCGAAGACGGCGAGGAGCCGCGCAACGCAGGCGATTCTGCCGCTGCGCGGAAAAATTTTAAATGTCGAGAAAGCGCGGCTGGATAAAATCTACGGAAATGCGGAAATCAAAGCGATGATTACCGCGTTTGGTACCGGAATTCACGAGGATTTTGATATCACAAAACTGAGATATAATAAAATCATTATCATGACGGATGCGGATGTGGACGGCGCACATATCAGCACACTGATGCTCACTTTTTTATATCGCTTTATGCCGGAACTGATTCGTGCGGGGCATGTGTATCTCGCACAGCCGCCGCTCTTTAAGATTGAGAAAAATAAAGGCATCTGGTATGCCTACAACGAAGAAGAGCTCGGAAAGATCCTCGCGGAGATCGGGCGCGACGGCAATAACAAGATTCAGCGCTATAAGGGACTCGGTGAGATGGATGCGGAACAGCTCTGGGAGACGACGATGGATCCTGAACGGCGCGTGTTAAAGCGGGTCACGATCGATGAGGAAAATTCCTCTGAAATTGACGTGACGTTCACCACTCTGATGGGAGATAAAGTCGAGCCGAGACGTGAATTTATCGAGGAAAATGCGAAGTATGTGCAGAATCTCGATATCTGACAGACATAAATGGAGATGTGACAGATGGATGACAAAATTTTTGACCAGCCTGGCGGCATTGATAAGGTGACAGAAGTAGATCTGAAAAAGACGATGGAAGAATCCTACATCGATTATGCCATGAGCGTTATCGCCCAGCGCGCACTTCCCGATGTGCGGGACGGCTTAAAGCCGGTACAGCGCCGCGTCCTGTATTCCATGATCGAGCTCAACAACGGACCGGATAAGCCGCACCGCAAATGTGCGCGTATTGTCGGGGATACGATGGGAAAATATCATCCGCACGGAGACAGTTCGATTTACGGGGCGCTGGTAAATATGGCGCAGGAATGGTCGTTCCGCTATCCGCTTGTGGACGGACATGGAAATTTTGGCTCGGTCGACGGGGATGGCGCTGCGGCCATGCGTTATACGGAGGCGCGTCTGAGTAAGATTTCGATGGAAATGCTCGCGGACATCGGCAAAGATACCGTGGATTTTGCGCCGAACTTCGACGAGACTGAAAAAGAGCCGACAGTTCTTCCTTCCCGTTATCCGAATCTTCTGGTAAACGGGACAACAGGGATCGCCGTCGGAATGGCTACGAATATTCCGCCGCACAATCTCCGTGAGGTGATTGACGGAGTCGTAAAAATCATCGACAATCAGGTGCTTTATGACCGTGAGACTGAGATAGAGGAGCTGCTCGCCATCGTAAAAGGACCGGATTTTCCGACCGGCGGAACAATCTTAGGGACTGCCGGAATCAACGAGGCCTACCGCACCGGGCGCGGAAAAGTGCGCGTGCGGGCCGTCACGGACATCGAGCCGATGGCAAACGGGAAGAACCGTATTGTTGTCACGGAACTTCCGTATATGGTAAACAAAGCCCGCCTGATTGAGAAAATAGCGGAACTGGTGCGTGATAAAAAGGTTGACGGTATCACGGATCTCAGGGATGAGTCGGACCGGCAGGGAATGCGTGTATGCATTGAACTGCGCCGGGATGTCAATCCGAATGTCATATTAAATCTTCTCTATAAGCACACACAGCTTCAGGACACATTTGGTGTGATCATGATTGCACTTGTCAATAACGAACCGAAGGTTCTGAACCTGTTTCAGATTCTGAATTATTATCTGCTGCATCAGAAGGATGTCGTCACACGGCGGACAAAATATGAGCTGAACAGGGCGCAGGAGAGGGCACATATTCTGCAGGGTCTGCTGACTGCGCTTGATCATATCGACGAAGTGATCAGCATTATCCGCAGCAGCCGCAGTACGCCGGAGGCGAAAGAACGGCTGATGGAGCGTTTTTTACTGACGGAGGTACAGGCGCAGGCAATTGTTGATATGCGTCTGCGCGCGCTTACAGGTCTGGAACGCGAAAAGCTGGAGGCGGAGTACGCTGAGCTGATGGAGCGCATCGGCGAACTGCAGGCGATTCTCGCGGATGAAAAGCGTCTTCTCGGCGTGATAAGGGATGAAATCCTTGTCATTGCAGAGAAATTTGGAGATGACAGGCGCACGGCGATCGGTTTTGATGAGTATGATATTTCGATGGAAGATCTGATTCCGGTGACAAACACCGTAATCACAATGACCAGGCTTGGATACATCAAGCGCATGAGTCTTGATAATTTCCGCGCCCAGAACCGTGGCGGCAAGGGTATCCGGGGTATGGAAACGATCGGGGATGACTATATTGAAGAACTGCTGATGACGACTTCTCATCATTATATGATGTTTTTTACAAGCACCGGGCGCGTCTATCGCATGAAAGCGTATGAGATTCCAGAGGCGGGACGAACGGCGCGGGGAACCGCAATTATCAATCTGCTCCAGCTTCAGCCCGGTGAAAAAATTACAGCCGTGATCCCGATCCGTGAGTATACCGAGGGACATTTTCTGTTTATGGCGACCAGGAGGGGAATTGTAAAGAAAACGCCGATCACGGATTACGCAAATGTTCGCAAAACGGGGCTTGCAGCGATCAGTCTGCGCGAGGATGACGAGCTGATCGAGGTCAAAAAAACAGATAACAATCAGGATATCTTTCTTGTCACAAAGTACGGTCAGTGCATCCGTTTCCGGGAGACCGATGTCCGCAAAACAGGCAGGATGTCGATGGGTGTTATCGGAATGAATCTTGCGGACGGTGATGAGGTGATCGGAATGCAGATGGAATCCCAGGGAGAATCTCTTCTGATTGTCTCGGAGAGAGGGCTGGGAAAATGTACCATGATCTCCGAATTTTCAGCCCAGAACCGCGGCGGCAAGGGAGTCAAATGTTATAAAATCACGGAAAAGACCGGAAATATCGTCGGTGTGAAAGCTGTCAATCTGGACGACGAAATTATGCTGATCACAACCGAGGGAATTATTATCCGGATCAAGGTGAGCGATACGACACTGCTTGGGCGTATAACTTCCGGCGTCAAACTGATAAATCTGGATGAAAATGTGACGGTTGCGAGCATTGCAAAGGTGAAAGAGGATAAGAGCCTTCTGGAGGAAGCGGATACACTGGAGCTTCTGACTGACGAGGAGGAAGCCAGGAGTGTGGCAAAGGCTGCGGAGAATGCAAAGAAGGCTGCCGGCAGGATTACGGAGACGAATGAAGAACTGATGAAAGAACTGCTTGAAAGGGCAGAGGCGGATCAGGAAAAGGAAGGGGAGGAAGAGCTGCCGGAGGAACCTTCATGACCGGAATTGTTTTAAGGAGCATTTTGAAAAAAGAAGATGGCAGAAGAATAAGAGCGGATTTCCGGCAGGCAGTCCGCTCTTATTCCGTTTTATCTCAATGCCGGTATGCGGTTTTTGAAAAACCAGGCTTTCCGGAGCAGGTCCTGCGATCACGTGGAAAATGAGTTTTGTCCCGGACTATTTACATTCCGTGGAACAGATGTTATAGTAAATCCGGTGGGCAGCGACACTGCGCGGATCATATTCTCCACACAGAAATGATACCGCAAAGATCTGCGCGCCATATCGGGAAAGATGAATAAAACGATCGGGAGATTGCCTGTATCCGGCGGCGTACAGTGACCGGGGTTCCGGAGCTGATACGGCGGGGAATGGGATGATCGCATACTGCTTCCGGAAGGGGGCGTTCGTCAGATTGGACAGTATGCAGATTGGTTTTATCGGCGCCGGGAAAGCCGGCGTATCACTTGGAAAATATTTTAAGGAAAAGGGCGTCAGCGTGGGAGGTTATTACAGCAAAAGCCCTGAGTCTGCCCGCTGGGCGGCAGATTTTACAGAGACGACACAATATGAATGTTTGCAGGATATTATAAGCAGCTGCGATCTGCTTTTATTTACCGTGCCGGATGGTGTGATCGGGGAAGTCTGGGAACAGGCCATGCCGTACATTTCCGGTAAAATCGTCGGTCACTGCAGCGGTCTTCACAGTTCGAAAATCTTTTCTGATACAGGTAAGGTTAAATGCCGCGCCTGTTCCATACATCCTCTTTCTGCGATCAGCAGCAGGGAGAGCTCTTATAAGGAGCTTTCCGGTGTGCTCTTTACGCTCGAGGGAGAGGAGACAGTGATCCCCATTATTGAGAAAATGTTCCGGAATATGGGAAACCGGACAAGAATTATTTCAGCGGAAAACAAAATAAAATACCACGCCGCCGCCGCGCTTGCATCCAATTATATGACGGGCCTTTTTTCCATGGCGCAGAGCCTGTTTCTGGAATGCGGATTTGAGGAGAAAGAGGCGGAGAGGGAACTGTATGCGCTGTCGAAAGGCAATCTGGATCATATCAGGAACCAGGGATGTGTGGATGCCCTGACGGGTCCTGTGGAGCGGAATGACGCCTGTACAGTGAAAAAACATCTGGATGTCCTGGATCCCGGAATGAGGGAAGTATACCGGAAAAATGCGCAGTATCTGGTCACTCTGGCGGAACGGAAGCATCCGGGGAGGGATTATACCGCGGTCAGGGAGATCTGCGGCAGTATGGAAGGAAAACAGAAAGAATATGCACAGACAGCAGGTGCGGAAATGAGGAAGCTATGAAGAATACAATACTTACACTTAAGAAGTGCAAAGAGAACCATGAAAAGACCGTTATGGTGACAGCCTATGATTATACCACGGCAAAGATTATGGATGAGTCGGGAGTAAATATGATCCTGGTGGGCGATTCGCTCGGCATGACGATGCTCGGCTACGAGGATACGCTTTCTGTCACGATGGAAGACATGATTCATCACTCGGCAGCCGTGGCGAGGGGAATTGAGAGTGCGTTTCTGGTGACGGATATGCCGTTTATGTCGTATCAGACATCTGTCTACGATTCGGTTGTAAATGCCGGAAGACTTATGAAAGAAGGGAGGGCCAACGCAGTCAAGCTGGAGGGAGGAGCAGAATTTGCACCGCATATTGAGGCAATCGTTAAGGCCTCAATCCCGGTTGTGGCGCACATCGGGCTGACGCCGCAGTCAGTCAATGCGTTCGGTGGTTTTAAGGTTCAGGGAAAAGACGAGGCGGCCGCGAAAAAGCTGATTTCAGATGCAAAAACACTGGAGGAAGCCGGCGCCTGCATGGTGGTGATGGAATGTGTGCCCGCTAAGCTTGCAAAGATTGTCACGGAATCACTGAAGATTCCGACGATCGGAATCGGCGCCGGGCCGCACTGCGACGCACAGGTGCTGGTCTATCAGGATCTGCTGGCGCTGTACGGCGGATTTAAGCCAAAGTTTGTCAAAGTGTTTGCGAACGCAGGGGATGTGATACGCGAGGGAATGAGGGCTTACATAAAAGAGACAAAAGAAGGTACATTTCCCGCGGAGGAGCACTGCTTTAAAATCGAGGATTCGGTGATAGAAAAACTGTACTGAAAACATAGCGGGATGAAAAAATTCCGGGCAGAGAGGGAGGAATATATGCAGATTGCAGTAACAATAGAAGAAGTAAGAAAACAGGTCCGTGCGTGGAAGCAGGAGGGATTAACGGTGGGTCTGGTGCCGACAATGGGGTATCTGCACGAAGGTCACACCAGTCTGATGGACGCGGCGCGGGAAAATGACAGGATTGTCGTCAGCATATTTGTCAATCCGATGCAGTTCGGGCCGAATGAGGATCTTGCCAGCTATCCAAGAGATCTGAAACATGATGTGGAGCTGTGTGAGAAACATGGCGTGGATCTGGTATTTCATCCGTCGCCGGAGGAGATGTACGGGGGAGAATTTTATTCCTATGTGGATATGAATGTGCTGACGCAGGAACTCTGCGGGCTGAGCAGACCGGTACATTTCAGGGGTGTGTGTACGGTGGTGACAAAGCTCTTCAATATTGTGACACCGGACAGAGCGTATTTCGGGCAGAAAGATGCGCAGCAGCTTGCAGTCATCCGGCGCATGGTAAAAGATCTGAACATGCCGCTCACCGTCGTCGGATGTCCGATTATCCGCGAGGCCGACGGACTCGCGAAAAGTTCACGCAATACTTATCTTACGCCGGAAGAGAGGACAGCGGCGCTCGTTTTAAGCCGCTCCGTTTTCCTTGGAAAGGAAATGGCGGAACAGGGGGAGAAGGACTGTGGAAAAATCACGTCCGCGATGACTGCGCTGATCAGGGAGGAGCCTCTGGCGGAGATCGACTATGTAAAGATAGTGGATGCGGGTACAATGCAGCAGGTGGAAGAAATCAGGGGAGCGGTTCTCGGAGCAGTCGCGGTGAGAATCGGTACGACCAGACTGATTGATAACTTTATGACAGGGATATAAAAGGGAAGATGGCAGGGGAAGCGAAAAGATTATGACGATCACAATGTTAAAAGCAAAGATACACCGGGCTACTGTGACGCAGGCGGAGCTGGACTATGTGGAGGAGCACCTGTATATCCTGTCCGGCTTTTACGGGCTTCTGCGGCCCTTCGACGGCGTGACGCCCTACCGGCTGGAGATGCAGGCCAAGCTTCCGGTGGGCGGGGCGAAGGACCTCTACGGCTTCTGGGGAGACCAAATCGCGGAGGAGGTCTTTGCCGGCGCGGACTGCGTCCTGAATTTGGCCTCCAAGGAGTACAGTGCCTGTGTCACCAGGTATGTGCCAGAGGGGGCGCGGGTGGTCACCTGTGTCTTCGGGGAGCGGAAGGATGGCAAGATCGTCGAAAAGGGCACCCAGTGCAAGATGGCCCGGGGGGAGATGGTCCGCTTTTTGGCGGAGAACCAGCTGGCAGAGCCGGAGGACGCCAAAGGCT
>OFHB01001826.1_pt1 | contig 11811 bp, 10 predicted proteins | sample 1521881 | NCBI WGS metagenome assembly OFHB01 (sample SAMEA3504090, study PRJEB24116) | mouse gut metagenome | biome: mouse gut; feature: mouse-associated habitat; material: faeces | place: Denmark | collected 2011
CCAGCAGCTGCCCATAGGCATAGTCCACCGTGCTCCTGGCCACCTGGAGATATTCCGCCAGAGCACGCGTAGAGGGAAGCCTCTCCCCTGCAAGAAGCTTCCCCCTTCTGATTTCCCCTCTGATATGCTGATATATCTGCTCATACAGACAGATGTCCCCCTCTGTCCGTATCTGAAATGTCATTTCATTCAAAACGTCCTCCCGCTCACCCCTGCTGTTGCTGTTTCTTCTTCATGTCCAGCATCACCTGATCCTTCATGTCCCTGGCCTTGTCCTTGATGCGGGAGTTGGCCGTCCTGGAGGTGATGATGCTGCTCAAGAGCCTTACGGACATATCATAATCCTGGAACCGCGCCGCCAGCACCGCCAGCAGATAGTCCACTGTGACCTCGTTCATGCCGCACAGAGGGAACATCTCCGTCTGTCTGGCCTCCGTGAAGCCCTTGTAGGCATTGGCCAGAAGCTCGTTCTCCTGGGTCTCCCATTCCGCCACGCGCTTTTCGTCCGCTTTGGCCTCCTGCTCCTTCAGGCTCTCCAGATAGCCTCTCGTGAGCCATGCGTACTTCAGGCATATGTATGCTTTTTCGCTTGGTTTCGCACGTTTTACCACAGACCCTACCAAAGCCAGCTTGTAGCGCTGTATGGCCTCCTCATAGGTATAGGTCTCCCCCTGGCTGGGCGGGATGCGCACGGTCTGGCTGATCTTCTCCCGCACCAGCTTGGCCTGGCTGGAGGTGATGCCTGTGAAATAGCGCATCAGCGCGGCATAGCCGCAGACCGGGCACATCACCACCTCATACTTGGCCGCGTCAATCCCCTCATACCTGGCCCGGAGGTCCGCATCCGTGCCCAGGAGCTTGGCCTTGTTGGACTTCATGACCTTGGAAGTGAAAGAGCTGTCGCACACCGGGCACACAAAAGACCTGTCATAGATCAAATCCTTTTCCTGGACCTTGGGCGCCGCCACCTGCTCCTGTTTCTCCGCCTCTTTTTTCTTCGGCTCCTCAAAGAGGCTCACATCCTCCAGGTTCCCCAGGCCCAGGCTCTTCAAACCCGATAAAATCCCCATACTCTCCTCCACCTCCCCACAAGTCGTCCCAGGGCCCGCCCGGTGCCCCTGCCGCCCTCCGCCGCGGAGCATAAATCCCCCTCCCGGCACCCCTCCCTACATCCATGTCTCCCACAGGAGACATGCCCGGTCTGCCTTTGCTTTACTTGGGCAGCACATAAGAGCTTTTCAGCGAAACGATGCGATTGAACACCAGGGCATCCGGCCGGGAGTCCTTTGCGTCCACGCAGAAGAATCCCTGCCTCACGAACTGGAAGCGCGCATACTTTTCCGCCCCCACAAAGGCAGGCTCCAGCTTGCAGCCCTTCAGAACGGTGAGGGAGTCGGGGTTCAGGTTCAGGCTCCCGTCCTCATTGTACACGCCCTTCTCCTCATCGATGATATTCTCGTACAGCCTGACCTGGGCGGACACCGCAGCGTCCGCTGCCACCCAGTGGATGGTGCCTTTCACCTTCCTGCCGTCCGGGCTGCTTCCGCCCCTGGTAGCAGGATCATAGGTGCAGTGTACTTCCGTGATCCTGCCTGCCTCGTCCCTGACGCATCCGGTGCAGGTCACATAGTATGCCCCCATAAGGCGCACTTCATTGCCCGGGAACAGGCGGAAGTACTTCTTGGGAGGCTCTTCCATAAAGTCCTCCCTCTCTATATACAGCTCCCTGCCAAAGGGAACCTCCCTGCTGCCCAGAGCTTCATTCTCAGGATTATTGCCCATGGTCAGAACCTCTGTCTGTCCCTGGGGATAGTTGTCAATAATCAGCTTTACAGGGTCCAGAATCGCCATCATCCTGGGGGCTTTTGTCTTTAAATCCTCCCGGATACAGTATTCCAGCATGGCATAATCCGCAATGGAATGTGCCTTGGAAACCCCGCAGAGCTCCACAAATCTCTGGATGGATTCCGGGGTAAATCCCCGCCGGCGCAGGGCGGCAATGGACACCAGTCTGGGGTCGTCCCACCCGTCCACAATGCCCTCCTGAACCAGTTTCTTAATGTAGCGCTTTCCCGTAACCACATTTTTCAGATAGAGCTTTGCAAACTCAATCTGCCTGGGAGGACGCTCATACTCCACCTCCCGCACCACCCAGTCGTAGAGGGGTCTGTGATCCTCAAACTCCAGCGTACAGATGGAGTGGGTGATCCCTTCAATGGCATCCTCAATGGGGTGTGCAAAGTCATACATGGGGTAGATACACCAGGCATCCCCGGTGTTGTGGTGAACCATATGGGAAACCCTGTAGATGACCGGATCCCGCATGTTAATGTTGGGGGAAGCCATGTCTATCCTGGCACGCAGCACCTTCTCCCCGTCGGCGTATTTCCCGTCCTTCATCTCCTGGAACAGCCGCAGATTCTCCTCCACAGTGCGCTTGCTGCCGGGATCCTCCCTGCCGGGTTCCGTCAGTGTTCCCCGGTACTCCCGGATCTGTTCCGCCGTCAGGTCTGATACATAGGCCTTTCCCTTCCGTATCAGCTTCACCGCGGCCTCGTACATCTGTCCAAAGTAGTCGGAGGCGAAGAAGAGACGGTCTTCCCAGTCAGCCCCCAGCCACTGGATATCCGCCTTGATGGACTCCACAAATTCCACATCCTCTTTGGTGGGATTGGTATCGTCAAAACGCATGTTAAATTTGCCGTGATACTTCTGTGCCAAACCATAATTGAGCAGGATGCTCTTGGCATGCCCTATGTGGAGATACCCGTTGGGTTCCGGGGGAAAACGGGTACACACCGTGTCATATACCCCGTCCGCAAGGTCCTTGTCGATCATCAACTCAATAAAATTCTTCGATTCTGTCTCACTCATATGCCCTCACCATGCCTTTCCTGAATACACGTATTTGCATTATAACATATACTCTCATAAGCTTTCAAGGACAATTTGTATTCCCCCTCAGGGATCAGCCCCTCCAGCATAAAGCCTCCGTCTCTTTGGCTTCCACACAATTACAGCTGTCACCTACAAAGAGCCCGGGGGATGCTTCTCCCCCAGGCTCTTTGTCCTGGCTCCTTTCCCATTTTGGGGCAGGCTGCCGTCCGTTTAATGGTGGAACAGTCGGATGCCGGTGAAGGCCATCACCATGCCGTACTTGTCACAGCACTCTATCACCGCGTCGTCCCGGACAGATCCTCCGGGCTGAGCAATATACTTCACGCCGCTCTTATGGGCCCTCTCGATATTGTCGGAGAAGGGGAAGAACGCGTCGGATCCCAGAGTCACATCCTGCATTTTGTCAAGCCAGGCCCGTTTTTCCTCCCTGGTAAACACCGGGGGCTTCACTTTGAAGATACGCTCCCACGCACCCTCCGCCAGCACGTCCATGCACTCGTCCCCAATATACACGTCGATGGCGTTATCCCGATCCGCCCGGCCCAGGCCGTCCACGAACTCAAGCCCCATAACCTGGGGGGACTGGCGCAGGAACCAGTTGTCCGCCTTGGTGCCTGCCAGCCTGGTGCAGTGAATTCTGGACTGCTGTCCGGCGCCGATGCCAATGGCCTGCCCGCCCTTCACATAACACACGGAGTTGGACTGGGTGTACTTCAGAGTGATCAGAGCAATCTTCATATCCGTCAGCGCCGCTTCCGGCACTTCTTTGTTGGCAGTCACAAGGTTGGACAGCAAACCGTCCCCTGCATCCAGGGTATTCCGTCCCTGTTCAAAGGTAATGCCGTACACCTGCTTTCTCTCCAGGGGCGCAGGCTCATAGGTCTCGTCCATCTGAATCACGTTGTAGTTTCCGCCCTTTTTGGCCTTCAGCAGCGCCAGGGCCTCCTGGGTATAACCTGGGGCAATACAGCCGTCGGACACTTCCCTCTTGATAAGCCTGGCCGTGTCCACATCGCACACGTCGGACAGGGCGATGAAATCCCCGAAGGAGGACATTCTGTCCGCCCCCCTTGCCCTGGCGTAGGCGCAGGCCAGAGGCGAGAGTTCTCCCAGATCCTCCACCCAGTAGATCTGTGCCAGGGTGCTGTCCAGGGGAAGCCCCACCGCCGCCCCTGCAGGGGAGACATGCTTGAAAGAGGCCGCCGCAGGAAGGCCCGTGGCCTCCTTCAGCTCCTTTACCAGCTGCCAGCCGTTGAAGGCATCCAGAAAATTGATATAGCCCGGCCTGCCGTTCAGCACGGTGACGGGCAGTTCCCTCCCGTCCTCCATATAGATTCTGGAAGGTTTCTGGTTGGGATTACATCCATATTTTAATTCAATTTCTTTCATGTTTCTTCCTCTCTTCTCCCCTGCCGGGAAACAGGGGCTGCCGCTCTCACTGGTTCTTGTTCAGGATCCGCGTTTCATATTCCCCGGTGGCAATGTCAATATACCTCACAAAGAGGGAGACCTTGTTCTCCTGGTTCAGACTTTCCCAGAGCATGCTCCCAAAGGAATCGATATCTCCTTCTATGGAAATTCTTTTGGGCTCCCCCTGAAAGCTGGGCAGGGGGTTGCCGTCGTGCATGTAGGTGTGCAGAAAGCGTCCCTCCCCCGGTGCGGGATTGTCATAAGTAAATGTATGTCTGCAGCAGCAGGAAGGATCTCCGCCGTTGCTTTTCAGAATGGACATGGCAAAGGAAAAACTGCCCTTTTCCAGATGGAGCAGGCCGGAAATCCTGGGCGTATAGTTGGGGCCGTCGGGCTCGTACTCCCGGCTTCTCAGAGACTGCTCAAAGGTCAGCCCTTTCTCAAGGCCCTCATAGATGGTATCCGTCTGATCCCCATTTGTAACAATGGTATCATTTCCCAGAACCCTCACCGGCGCATAGATTACAAGACTTGGATCCGTCATTTTGGAGGGCTCAAAAGCTTCCGTGCGTATGCCCTCCCCTTCCTGCACAAAAATGCGGTTGCGGCTGTTCTCACTTCTGCCCATGATGAAATAGGCCGCCACAGCCTTCTTCCCGTCCGTGGTCCGCCCGATGATGATTCCCCTGCCGGGATAGGCGTTGTTTTTTAATTCTTCCTGCAGCATCTTGGTTTCCTCCATATCTAGTTCCGGAACTGTATTTCTACCGCAAAAAGCCGGCCCTCTGGGGTGCCGCCGAATATTGCGGTGCCCAGACGGTCGGCTCGGTTGAATGCCGCACTCCCTGTAGGTTCTCCTACTTCCGTCAGTCATGCAGCCCTGATTTCTTTATCTTACACGTTTCCTGTGTAATTTGCAAGATATTTTTTTCCTCAAGCAGCCCTGTCTATACAAAGAGTTCACAGCCCTGCAGCCTGAACTGCTCAATCTTGCGGTCGATCTCCTCCTGGGTCACATCCAGCTTTACAGCCAGGCAGCTCTTGCACAGATATTGGGTGCTGTGCCTGCTGACAAACTTTTTGTTGGCGCCAATCTCGTTGAAGGTCAGCCCCCTGCCGCACTGTGCGCAGGCACTCATTACAGCTCCACCAGCTTTGCCCGGAATACCGCACAGTCATAGGGCTCCAGCTCCCGGATGATGGTGGCGTTCTTCACTCCGCTGACCTCCCCGGTCCAGAGCTCCTTCAGCTCCAGGGTCATGCCGGTGCTGAGGGGAAGTCCCAGTTCATCCAGGTTCACCCTGGCGCAGGCTTTTCCGTCGCTCAGATTAAACATGCCTATGGCCAAATCGCCGTTTTCAAGCTGTCTGGCGTAGAGCAGAAGCTCGTCTCCGGTCCAGGTGCCGTGCAGTTTTACCGGCTGTCTGCAGGTTCTGTCCTGGTTGATGCGGATGATCTCCTCATTGCCCAGAATTTTTCTGGTCTCGTCGTTCAAGTTTCTCACATCGCAGCCAATCATCAGAGGAGAACCCATAAACGCCCAGATAGAGAAATGGGTCTTATACTGAACATCGTTACAGCCCTTCAGGCCCACATTTCCCTTGCCGTACATGCCCACCACAAGCATATCCATGTCGTTGAAGCAGCCCAGCCCGTTGTAGGGATGGAGCTTCTCCTGCTGCTTTGTAAGATCCTTCACGGATTCCCATGTATCAAAGATATCTCCCGTGGAACGCCACATGGAAGCCGCCGTGGTCTTAATCCATTCGTGGGTCTCATCCACACCCCAGGAACATGCGGAAAACAGAATGTCCCTGCCGCAGTTTTCCAGGGCCAGACCCATGCGGCGGTACAGATATTTCCCGGGTATAATGGGACTGTGGTAGCAGTAATCGTACTTCAGGAAATCCACTCCCCACTCCGCGAAGGTACGGGCATCGATAAATTCGTGCTCGAAGCTGCCCGGATATCCGGCACAGGTAAGATTCCCCGCGCAGGAGTACATTCCGAATTTCAGTCCCTTCGAATGTACATAATCCGCCACGGCCTTCATGCCATGAGGAAATTTCTCCGGATCCGCCACCAGGCGCTCCTCTTTGTCCCGCTCCTTCAAGGACCAGCAATCGTCGATTACGAGATATTCGTACCCCTTCTGCGGCAGGCCGTTCGCTGCCATGGCATCCGCCGTCTCGAAGATCAGCGTCTCATTGATATTCTCTCCGAATGTGTTCCATGAGTTCCACCCCATGGGCGGTGTCAATTTTACCATAATTTCTTACCTCCATTCCAGTTCCGCATCCGCCGTTCCAGTGCCCTTTCCGGCGAAAGCTCTCCGGCCTCTCAGGGCTTTCGGCCGTAAAGCTTTCGGGGCACTTCCACGCCGCCTGCTGTGTCCAGTTCCGCATCCGCCCTCTAACGGTGCGCCCAGGTAGTACGGGAAAACAAAATCAGTATCGGGAAAATCTCCAACCTGCCGGCCAGCATATCCAGCGACAAAACCAGCTTTGAGAAAGTGCTGTAAGCGGCATAATTGCACGTAGGCCCTACCATTTCAAAGCCTGGTCCGATATTGTTAAAGCAGGCCAGCACAGCCGAAAGATTCGTCGTGATGGAAAACCCGTCTATCGAAATCAGAAGAAAGCTCACCACTGTCAGGATTGCGTATGCCGCCAGATACGCGTTTGTATTCTGAAGTACCTTCTCGCCGATGGGCTGCCCATTGACACGCACCACCTGTACCTTCTGAGGATGCACGATCTGCTGTACACTTCTGCGCAGACTTTTCATCACCAGCAGTGCCCTTCCGCATTTAAAACCGCCCCCCGTACTGCCTGCACTGGCGCCGATGATCATCAGCAACAGCAGAATCGTCTTGGACAGCCCGGGCCAGAGCTCATAATCCGTGGTTGCAAAGCCTGTGGTAGTCATAATCGTTGCCACCTGAAAGGCCGCGTGGCGCAGGGTCTCCCCGAAAGTGTCATAAAATCCCCTCAAATTCCAGGTAATCACCAGGATACTGCCCGCCACGATACCGAGGTAAAGCCGCAGCTCCTCATCTTTGAACACGCTCTTAAACTGCCTGATCAGAAGCAGGTAGAAACAGGTGAAATTCACCCCGCACAAAAGCATAAAAACCGTACAGACATTCTGAATATAGGGACTGTACCCGGCAATAGAATCGTTCTTAATCCCAAAACCGCCGGTTCCCACGGTTCCGAAGGCCGTACACACTGCCTCGAACAACGGCATTTTGCCCAGCACCAGAAACAGCACATCCAATATGGTCAGCAGTATATATATCAAATACAGGATGCTGGCTGTCTTGCGCATCTTGGGCACCAGCTTTCCCACATTGGGTCCCGGGCTTTCAGCCCGGAGCAGATGCATAGTATAGCCGTTATCACCGCCTCCGGCAGAAGAAACTGCCAGCAGGAATACCAGCACTCCCATTCCGCCCAGCCAGTGGCTGAAGCTTCTCCAATACAAAATCCCCTTTGGCACATTTTCCACCTGGGGCATAATGGACGCCCCCGTTGTCGTAAACCCGGACACAATCTCAAAAAAAGCATCCACGAAATCGGGAATCACCCCTGAAATACAAAACGGCAGGCAGCCCAGCAGACTCATAACGATCCAGCTGAGACTGACACAGGCCAGCCCCTCCTTTGCATAAAACTTATTTTGAGACCCCTTGCTCAGTAATCTCAGCAGTCCGGCGGCCAGAACAACCGCCCCCAATGTCCACATAAATGCCCGGACAGCCCCATACTCCCTTTCCCACAGGCTGATCAGCATGGCCGGTACCATAAATACTGCTTCTACCATCAGTATCTTACTGATGAATCTTCCCATCAATTTATAGTTCATAGCACGCCTCGCACCTATCCTGATTTACGATTCAAATATATCGTTCAGCTGAAAAATATTCTTCCCTTTGCTGGTCACGATATAGACGATATCTCCGCTTTGGAAGAAGGAATCTCCGTTCGGAATCTCCATCTTCGCACCCTTGGCGATACACACCACAAGCACTCCCTTCTTCAGCTTCAGATTTTTCAAAGGCACTCCGCAATGCCGAACCTTTCCGTCCACCAGAAATTCCATAGCCTCCGCCTGTCCGTCTGCAATGGTGTGTACGGTCAGGGCGGCGCCTGTCTGATTTTTCATGGCACGCACATACTGTACGATGGTATTACAGCACAGCTCCTTGGGGGAAATCACACTGTCCAGAGACAGATTTCCCAGTATATCCGTATTTTCGATATGTCCCAGCTTCGTGATGACCTGCGGTACTTTACAGCTGGCGCCGTAGAGCGAAATAATCATATTCAGTTCATCCAGCCCTGTCAGAGTCACCAGCGCATCGCAGCCTGACACCCCCTCCTGCTCCAGCAGCAGCTGATTACTTGCGTCGCCCTGGATGACGCATGTGCTGGGAAGCTGCGCCGCCAGCTGTCTGCACCGCTCGGCATCCTCCTCGATGATCTGGATTTTGATACCGCTGGATTCCAGCTGTTTCGCCAGATAATAACTGACACGCCCGCCCCCACAGACAATCACCCGCTTTGCCTTATGCGTAATTATTCCCAGATTTTTTAACAGGATGGTCAGCGTATTGGTAAAGGCCGTAACAAAGATCCGATCCCCCTCGCGGAGTATGAAATTGCCGTTGGGCGCTATCGCCCTCCCTTCCCGCAGCACGGCACAGACCAGTATCTTACATTTGACAATGCCGTACATATCATTCAGAGCCACATTGCAGAGCTTGCTGCGTCCGTCGATGCGCAGCTCCACAATCTCCACACGCCCCTTTGTAAAGGTATCCCGCTTCAGAAATCCGGGGTATTTCAGGAGACGCTCGATTTCCACGGCCGCCTGCCGCTCCGGATTCACCGCCATGGATAATCCGAACATTTCCCTCATGGCAAAGATCTGATCCATATACTGGGGATTGCACACCCTGGCAATGGTGTGTATATTGGCATTCATTGCATGCGCGGTCATGCAGCAAAGCAGATTCACCTCATCCGCGCCTGCCATTGCAATCAGCAGATCCGCCTCCTTCACGCCAGCCTGTCTCAGTACATCCATGGAAGCGCAGTTTCCCTGCACCACCATAATATCATAGCGCTCTTCGCTGGATTCCAGTACCTTTAAATTGGAATCTATCAGTGTCAGCTCATCACCCTCGGCAGAAAGCTGGCGGGTCAGCGCAGCCCCCACCTTGCCATTGCCGGCAATTATTATTTTCACTGATATCAAACCTCATTTCCTACATATTTATTTCAATTCTTCGTAGTATAGACGGATATCCGCACAGGAAACGCCCACACTACAGACGCTTCTTTTCTCTGCCTGTTTTGTGGGCCCTGTTTTAATTCACGATCCTGCGCACTCCCAGAATCGTTCTGTATTGTGCCTGGCTGACCTTGATCCCGCCGCTGGGATAAGGATTGCTATTGCTGGCATGGACGATCAATCCATCGCCGATATAGATTCCCACATGCCCCTCATAGCAGATTATATCACCCGGCTGAGCATCACTGTAGCTCACCCCGATTCCGTTATTCCGCTGCTGGTAGGATGTCCTGGAAATCGAATACCCGAAATCGCTGTATACCCGGTAAGTAAAACCGGAACAATCCGCTCCGCCGGTGAGACTTGTCCCTCCGGATACATAGGGATTACCCACATACTGCAGGGCATATTGCGCAATTTCCTTCCCTTTGGCGCTGCCGGAGGAACCTGCCACAACTCCCGCGCCGTTAGACGTACTGCCTCCTCCGTTGCTTCCGCCTCCGCTGCCTCCGTTATTCCCGCCTCCGCTGCTTCCGCTATTTCCGCCTCCGGACGCAGCGTTGGACGCCGCTGCCTGAGCCCTGGCCAGATTTGCCTTATCCTGCTGCAGAATCTTTTTCGCCACGGCCGCTGCCTGTCTCGCCTTCTTGATTTCGGCCTCATAGTTTGCGGATTCCTGCTTTTTCTTAGCCAGCATTCCGTCCAGGCTGGCCTTCTCTTCCTGCAGCTGTGCCTTATCCGCCTCCAGCTGCTGCCTGTCCGCCTGCAGCTGTTCCTTATCTGCCTCCAGCTGCTTTCTGTCCTCCTCCAGCTGTGCCTTCTCATCCTCCAGCTTCAGCCACAGTTCATGGACCTGGTTCTTCACTTCGATATATTCCAGCAGCATGGCATTCTCATATTCCTGTACCTTTTCCACGCGGTCCATCTGGTTCAGAATATCCGAAAGTCCCTTGCCCCCCAAAATGGCATCCAGGTAAGAATCCTCGCCCCGCTCATAAATCATCCGGGCACAGACAGCCATATTCTCCCTCTGTTCTTCCTCCCGCTTCATGGCAGCCTTGTACTCTTCCTCGGTCTGTACGATCTCCTGCTGCTTTCGGGCAATCTCCTCTTCCTTGGCCCGGATCTCGTCCTCCTTCAAGGCGATCTCCTCTTCCTTTGCCTTGATCTCGTCTTCCTTCAGGCTGATCGTACTCATCATATTGACAATCTCGGCATTCAGATCGTCCATCTGCTCCTGCAGGATATCCTGCTCGCTCTCCAAGGCCACAATCTGGCTGTTGATCTTATCCAGTTCATTGGTGTGCTGATTGATCTGGCCCTGAATTTCGGAAACCGAGCTGGCCCGGGCAGCCATTGGCGTATCCCCCGCAACGCATACACATACCGCCAGTAAAGTAACGCCTGCTATGAAATTGATTCTTTTTTTATCTGCTCTTCTCATAGTTTTAAGCATATCACATTTCCCGCAATTTTTCACCATGCAAAATATTAAGAAATTGTAAACTGGCAAACAGGGGATTACAGATCACAGTTCTTCACTGTTCTGGGGAAAGGCACCACATCCCGGATATTGCTCATCCCTGTCAGATACATCACGCATCTCTCAAATCCAAGTCCGAAACCTGCGTGCCGTACGGACCCGAACCTGCGCAGATCAAGATAGAATGCATAGTCTTCCCGATTCAGCCCCAGTTCATCCATTCTCCGCTCCAAAAGCTCCAGTTTATCCTCGCGCTGGCTGCCGCCGATGATCTCTCCGATACCGGGCACCAGACAGTCCATGGCCGCCACCGTTTTGCCGTCCTCATTCAGCTTCATATAAAACGCCTTGATCTCCTTGGGATAATCCGTCACAAATACAGGGCGCTTAAAGACCTCCTCCGTGAGATACCTCTCATGCTCCGTCTGCAGATCGCAGCCCCAGCTCACCTTATATTCAAATTCATCATTGTGTTTTTCCAGAATCGCGATCGCATCCGTGTAAGTCACATGGGCGAAATCAGAATGCAGCACGTGATTCAAACGCTCGATCAGTCCTTTGTCCACGAACTGGTTGAAGAAGTTCATCTCCTCCGGCGCATACTCCAGCACATAGCTGATAATGTGCTTTAACATCGCCTCCGCCAGTATCATATCATCTGTCAGATCCGCAAACGCGATCTCCGGCTCGATCATCCAGAACTCCGCCGCATGTCTCGTGGT
>OFHB01001827.1_pt1 | contig 11810 bp, 10 predicted proteins | sample 1521881 | NCBI WGS metagenome assembly OFHB01 (sample SAMEA3504090, study PRJEB24116) | mouse gut metagenome | biome: mouse gut; feature: mouse-associated habitat; material: faeces | place: Denmark | collected 2011
GGTCAGGCGGCTGTAGTCGAAGCCGGGGGCCAGGTCCTCGATGCGCATGCTGAAGATGTCGTCCTGGGCGCCGGTGAGGGCGATGAAGCCCTCGTTGGCCCAGACCACCTCCCCGCCGCCGGCGTGGAAGACCACGACGGGCAGGGGGGTGTTGAGCATGCTGTTTTTGCCGATGGAGTCCGCGCCGCCGGTGATGGCCTCGATGTATTTGGTCACGTTCCTCCGGCGACGGGCCCGCTGGCGGCGGTGGTAGAAATACAGGGCCGTCAGCGCCGCCGCCTCCGCCGCCGCCAGCAGGGGCTGGACGGGAATGGTCAGGGCCGCGAACAGGGCCAGGCAAAGGAAATACAGCTGCAGATTCGGCTCGATCAGCCGGGACAGCTTTCTATGCATAACGGGCTCTCCCCCTCTTCTCCCGGACGCGTTCGGAACGGCCGGATTTCTGCGCTTGCCGTAAGAATACATGCTATTATAGCACAAATAGCGGTCGCTGACAAGGAGAGTTTGAAGGATTCGGACGCCCCGGGGCGGGCGTGCAGTACATGCCGGACCATTTCCCGCGTGCCTGCCGCACGATATGCCAATAACGGCGGGACGCAGCGGATACGTAACCCCCTGGGGCTGTTCAACGCTCCAGGGGGAATTTTATTCTGTAAATACTTTGCTCAGCTCGATGAAGCAGCCATCCAGGACAGTTACCTTCGCCACCCCCGTCCGGTTATAGACCTCATGGGGGAGCAGCAGCCCATCCGACAGGGTAAATACTTGAACCGTACGGCTGTCCGGGTCTGCGATCCAGTACTCCCGAACCCCGGCTCGCTGGTACAGGCCCAGCTTTACTAGGCGATCATGACGCTGCGTGGACGGGGACAGGATTTCGATCACCATGTCCGGAGCGCCCTTGCAGCCGTGATCATCCAGCTTGGATGCGTCGCACACAACGACGATGTCCGGCTCCACCACCGTGTCTATCTCCTCGGGGATATCGCCGTCCTTCTCAAACAGCCGGACATCGAAGGGAGCGGAATAAGCCTGGCAGCGTTTCCCCTCCAGATAGTTCCCCAGCTGCCGGCATATCTCGAAGCTGATCCTCTGATGCTCCCTGGACGGGGCCGGGGCCATCAAGAAAACCTCCCCATCAATCAGCTCCGCCCGTTCGCTCTCGTCCCAACCCAGAACATCTGCGAATGTATAGCGGTCCTTCTTTGCCGGTAATGCCATCCTAATCGCTCCTTCCCTGCAGCGGTGCGCGGAGCACCCTTTCCAATAGGATATTTTGATTGTACCACGGCCTTTCCCGGATTGCAAGAAGGAGGGTCCGCGAAGCCGGGGGGCCGGGGGGCCGTCCCCCTTGCAAAATGACGAAATCACCCTTGCATTCTGGAAAAATCTGCGGTACAATGAACGTACGAGACACAGAAGCATAAAGGCAGGGCGTGAAGGGCTCGCACCTCCTCCACGCCCCTATGCAGGACGAGTACGCGTCCCACACAGCAGAAAATCTGCACCAAAATCCATTATAACGGTTTTCCCCAGGATTATCAAGGGGAGATTTGATGGAGCGTGTGTAGCTTCCGGCGGTGTAGGGCTTATTCACCCTGCGCCGCTTTTGTTGTCTCGGCGGGAACGCCCATCGGGGGCCGGGAAATGGAAGTACCGCCCCCGGGGCAAGTACCGCCGGGAAATTTTAAGGAGGTTATGACCATGAAGACATCACCGCAAACACGCTTTTTATCCCTCATTCTCGCCCTTGTTCTAAGTTTTTCCCTCTGCCCCGCCGCGCTGGCCGCCAGCCCCTTTTCCGACGTCTTGGAAAGCCATTGGGCCTATCAGGACATTATGGCCTGCGTGGAGCAAGAAATCGTGACCGGTTATGAGGATGGCACGTTCCGGCCGGACGACGAGGTTACGGGCGTGCAGTTTGTTTCCATGCTCGCCCGCACGTTTTACAACGGCAAGGTCGAGGCCACCAGGGACGCTGCGCCCGCCGGCTCCCCCTGGTATTGGCCGTATGTTCACGTGGGCGAGGAAACGATAGGGCTATCTCCCCATTTTATCACGATTGGGAATCAGCCCATGATCCGCGCGGATATGGCCTACGCGGCCCGGTCGGTTATGGACACAGAGAAGTACTCGCAGACGCTCACTGCGGAGCAGAGAACGTCTGCAGGGACGGCTGTCAGTGATTTCAATGATATTCCCGGTGAGAGGCAAAGCGGCGTCAGGTACTGTCTCGCCGCCGGCGTCCTCACGGGTATGCCGGATGGGAAGTTCCATGCGGATCAAACCATGACCCGCGCCCAGGCCTGCGCCGTTGTTATGCGGCTGTTCCGGGTGATTGACGGGTTTAATCCCGGCGTCAGGGAGCGGAGCAATACGCCGGAAGCGCCGGAACAGACCGGCCTGCTGGCCAATGGCAAGGAACCTACGGTGGAGAACGTAATGGCTATCCTGGATGAGATCAAGGAGGAGTATCCCACGGGGACTATCTGGGGCACATCCGATGTGCCCAACACTAATTATTATTTTAATTATGATTCTATACGCCTCTCTCAGGGTAAATGTGATGTTCCCCAATTGATGCGTTCTATTGGCGAAGCAAATTTCAGCCTGAAATATGCCTGTGGGGGCTGGATGTGCATGGTATCCGATCGTATTTTTGGCTTGAAGGGTTTTCCCGCCCGTGAAGTCACTGCAATTGAGGATGTCCGGCCTGGCGACATTTCCGTTTCTTTCGACAAAAACAACCGGGTCTACCACGTCGGTATTGTACTGTATTTGGAGGAGACGCTTGACGGCGGCTATCATTTTGGCAGCTGTGATGGCAACTCAGCCTCAACAGTAACTTGGTCGTATCCGGTTTCTAGTGCGATCGCAGCAAAAGGCACCGATCTAAATACCCCCTCTCCCTATACCGGTTGTTATACCCGCATCTTTACCCGCTATCCCACCGACCCGGATCCCGCAGATTTTTACAAATATGTTGTGGAGAAAGATTTTTAAAGCGCCTGATTTTCCCGCCCGGCCTCCCGCCGGGCGGGGGCCTTTTTGGCGTTGCTGCGAACGCTTCAAGCGCGCCAGCAATTGGGGAGCGGGGCAGGGCAAAAGCCTGTAAGGGGTCAAAAACAGTCGGGGCCGGGGAGCAGCGATATGCTCCCCGGCCCTCTGTTATGGTTCTGTGAAAACTTCCGACAGGCCAATCAGGCAGTCCTCCGAGATGTTCACCCTCATCACGTCTACGGCCATACCGAACCCTTTCACAGGGCAGTGGCCATCCTCCAAGACGAAGGACTGCCGGCGAAGGTATATCGTTCTTTCGATTTCGCCGCTCCTTTTCCAGACGGCCCCCTCTCCAGCCATCAGAGGGGTCAGAAGCATCGCTGCCACGTTCCATAGCGGCTTCCGCTCCTATTCAAAAAACACTTTGCCCAAATCAATAAAGCATCCCTCCAGCACGTTGACCCGTGCAATATCACCACGGGTATATACCTCGTGCGGCTGAAGAATGCCGCTGTTCAAGAGCATGACACGGATTGTTTTGTCTTCCGGATTGGCGATCCAGTATTCCAGGACCCCTGCCCGCTGGTATAAGCCCAGCTTCACAAGCTGGTCATGCCGCAGGGAGGACGGGGAAAGGACCTCGACCACCAGGTCGGGCGCGCCCTTGCACCCGTGTTCGTCCAGCTTGCTGCTGTCGCATACCACGGATACATCCGGCTCTACCACCGTGTCAACATCTTCCGGAGCATCCCCGGCCTGTTCAAACAACCGAACCCCAAACGGGGCCGAATAGACTTCACACTTCTTGCCCTCCAGATAATTGGCAAGCTGCCGGAAGATCTCTCCGCTGATTTTCTGGTGGACCCTGGACGGCGGGGACATCATGACGGCCTCCCCGCCGACGATCTCGATCCGCTCATCCCCGCCCCAGGCGAGGCAGTCGGCGAACGTGTACCGCTCTTTCTTCGCTGGTAATGCCATGATCCTTCACTCCTTTTCCTGATGGCCCTCTCTCCGGCCCCCGGGGGGGCCTGGGACGCCGTTGTCCCGCTCCATAGCCTCCCGTATCGCCCGGTTGATGAAGCCGCTTACGGATTCGCTGCGGGCCCCTGCGTGGGCCTTGATCGTATCCGGGCTGCCTTTTTGCATGGTAAAGCCAAAATTAGATTTCACATAATTTGTAACAGCTTTCTGCTGTGGCTTTAGATACAGCCATAGCCTTTCTCCTCTTTGGGGGAGACGCGGTTTATTGGGCATTCCGCTTCATCTATACTGTGATTATACCAGAAAAATCTATTAGCATCAATAGCAAATCCCAGGCAATTGTATTAGCGCAGGGCCTGCGATTTAGATATAAACCAATACCAATGCGCTGCGCCAGACATCCGCACCAGTGGGGTTATTATCACAGATGAAAACATCAGGCATATTCAAGAGCGACGCCCGAAAGATTTCGAGAGATTTTCCGGTTATCTCAAGGAAATGTTGAGAAGCCGGACTATCTTTACAAATCTGAATAAAGCGGCTATAATAAACATAGAATACGCTGGTTCTTTGAGGTGGTAGATTTCGTCCCGACCACACGCCGATGGTAACGACAGGGGAAACCCGAGAGATGCAGGAGAAAGGGACGCCTGCCAAAGAACCAGTCTATAAAGGGGGCTGCGTTTTACGGCCCCCTTTTCTTCTTTTGAAAGGGAGGGGCATCCGCCGTATCAAAACGGGTTAAAGGGTCAAAATAAGGGCCGAAAACGGAGGGCCGGGGATATGTTCCCCGGTCCCTTTCTCACGCATATTTCAGCCGTCCCTTCGGTGCCGGCACCGGCCTTCCCATCTCTTGGGCCGTCTCGATCCACTCTTGCGCGATCAGCTCCACGTTGTGCAGCGCGTCCTTCGCCGTGGGACCGTCCGCCATGCACCCGGCCAGCTCCGGGACCTCGGCGATATAGGCGTTGTCCTCCTCGCTCCAGTACAGAATGATCTCATATTTCATGGATAGCACCTCCCAGCTGATACTTCAAAATGACGTTCCGGACCTGCTTTACCTGATAGGGCTTTGCCTTGTTCCCTGCGGGCTGGAGATTGATGATCTCCTCCACATCGTCCCTAGTGTAGATAAAATGGTCCCCCTTTATGCGGCGCTGGAACCCCAGCCGGTCCAGGACTGTTTGCAGGTCGGTGAACAGCATATTCTTGTCCCTGACGCCGCTGAGGACAGCAAGCAGCAGCTTCTCATATTGGCTCATTCCTCGACACTGCCCTCTCTCCGGCCCCCGGAGGGGCCTGGGACGCCGTTGTCCCGCTTCATAGCCTCCCGTATCGCCCGGTTGATGAAGCCGTTTACGGATTCGCTGCGGGCCCCTGCGTGGGCCTGTACGCGGCCATACTGATCGTGTTCCATTCTAGGGCTTGTTTGATAAATGGCGGAATGCCCAACAGCGAGAGATTTTTTCGCTGGGCAAGGCAAAAATTCGCAGGAATCCTGACGGATTTCAAGAATTTTTAACGCCGCACAGTGGAAAAAGATCCGCTGCTTGGGCGTTTTGACATTTTTCAAACATGCCCTAATTTGCCATGGAAACGCAAAAATGGGGAAATCAGCCCGAATCCGCCGGCAGTGGAACTTCGTCGTTCCCGATTGCGGCGTTTGCCCAGACGTAAGGAGACAGCGTGGCAAAGCCGTTGGTGAAGTAGATGAATAAGTCCAGCTGGAAGACCGCCTGCTCCCCGTTCCCGCCCTCCCCCAGGGCGAACATCAGTGTGAATCTCGCGGCATAATCAAACCACTCCTCCTCGCTGAGCCAAACCTCCGTGCCGTAATAATTCTCCAGGAACACCCGCCAGTTCTCCGCCTGGGCATAGATGGGCTCTTTGCTGACGCTGAAGACATAACTGCTCGAAGATCGCGCGCAGGGGAGCGTGATCAAAAACGCCTTTCCGGCAGCGTCGTCCATCCAGACATAAACGTTGCACGCTCCATCCTCCATATTCCAGTCAAGCGTCCAGGTAGGGATGGAACCGCTCTCATCATTGGCGCACAGTACCTGAGGATAAACCGTAGGAAGGGATGACGCCGCCGCATCAATCAGTCCATACTGGAGCAGGCTCGTCATGAGCTCCTCCCCTGCGGTCAGAACCTCCATCCAGGTCATGCGGGCCTCCCCCGCCCGCTCGTTCTCGGCAATGTAAAAATCCTGCCCCGCGACCAGCTTCAGCGTCCGGCCCAGATCCGTCTCCTGCCGGAGGGTCAGGCTGAAAGAATCGAAATCCCGGACCTCCGCCTCCCTCTCCCGGGCGTCCTGGAATCTGGACGTGGCGAAGGGCATCGCCGCCCCCGCCGCCACCAGCAGCAGGGTAAACAGCGGCAGCCAGAGCCGCCTGAGCCGTTTCATGGCCTCCCTCCTCTCAGCTCCACGGTGACGCAGGCCCCATGGGGCACGTCGGCGCGGTTGGCAAATTGAATGCTCCCGTTATGGAATGCCGCGATCTCCTGGCACAGGGCCAGCCCCAGGCCAAAGCCCCCCTGCTTCCGGGAGCGGGCCTTGTCCACCCGGTAAAACGCCTCCGTCAGATGCGCCAGAGCCTCCTGGGGGATGCCCCTGCCGGTGTCCAGCACCTGGATGCGGCAGCCGTCAGGGAGCATTTCCTGGCGGAAGAGGATGGACCCGCCCTGGCCCATGGCCTTCTGGGCGTTGTCCGCCAGGTTCAGCAGCAGCGACCAGGCCAGGTCCGGCTCCAGCAGGCAGGTCCCCGGCTGGCAGTCACAGCGCACCGTAATCTTCCGGACGGCCAGCAGGGGCCGCAGGCGGTCCGCCAGCTCCTCCACCAGCTCCGCCGGACTGACCTCCACGAAGGGCAGGTCCCGCTCCTTCACCACCAGCAGCTCCAGCAGCTTCCGGGAGAGGTTGGACAGCCGCTTGCCCTCGGAGTAGAGGTAGTCCGCGGCCTCTGCCTGCTCCGCCGGCGTCAGCTGTCCGCCCCGCAGCAGGTCGGCGTAGCCGATGAGGCTGGTCATAGGGGTCTTCATCTCGTGGGCAAAGCTGCCCACAAAGCGCTCCTGCCGCTCCATGGCCTGATGCAGCTGAAAGATGGTCTTTTCCATCTGCTCCGCCATGGCATTGAAGTCCTCGGACACCGCCCCGATCTCGTCCTCGCTTCGGACGGGCACACGGCTGGAGAACCGTCCGGAGGCGATGGCCCGGGAGGCCCGGGACAGCCCCGTCAGCGGTGCGGTCAGCAGGCGGGACATGGTGTAGGACGCTGCGGCGCACAGCGCCGCCATGACGGCAAACACCCGCAGATAGGTCCTCTGCTGCTCCTGCCGCATGTCGTAGAGACTGGAGACGTCATGGGCGCTGTGAAGGCACAGGGGCTCGCCATTGGTCTCCGCCGTACCGGACAGCACCAGGTAGTACCCGCCGGACCAGTCGTCCACCACCCGGACCATACACTCCCCGGGCTCCGGAACTGTGAGCTGCTGGAGATAGCGCGCGAGGTCCGTCTCCGACTGGTAGAGGGCGCCCTCCCCGCCAGGGACGCAGAGATAGAGCGCGGACCAGAGAGAGTCGTTCTGCTCGCACAGCTGCTCCATGGTCCGGGCGATGGCCCCGGCATCCAGATAAGGGTCCAGGCCGTTGACAATCCTTAGAGCGCTCCAGGCCATGCGGTAGGAGGCGAAGGCAGCGTCCTTCTCCCGCTCCAGGGAGCTCTGAAAGAATCCAGTGATCAGCAGGCTCCCCCCGGCTCCGAAGAGCAGAGACAGCACCGCCAGCATCCACAGCGTCATTTTCACCCGAAATTTCATGGCTCACTCCGTCTCCAGGCGGTAGCCCACCTTGTTGACCGCCCGGAGCGTGGTTTCCCAGCCCACCTTTTTCCGCAGCCGCTGGACATGGAGATCCACCGCCTTGCTGCCGAAGGGATAGTCCCCGCCCCAGACCCGCTCGTAGATGGTTTCCCGGTACATGGCGCGCCGGGGATTCCGGGCAAAGAGAAGGAGCAGGTCGTACTCCGTCTTGGTCAGGTTGATCTCCTCTGCCCCCCGCCAGACCCGCATGGAGGCGGTGTCGATCTTCAGTCCGCCGGTTTCCAGCACCATATCGCACTTCTTATACCGCCGCAGCACCACGTCAATCCGGGCCAGCAGCTCCACGGTGTCAAAGGGCTTGACAATATAGTCCTCCGCCCCCAGACGGAGGCCCTTCACCCGATCCGCCACCGCCCCTTTGGCGGTGAGAAAGATCACCGGAATCTCCAGAGGCCGGATGTATTCCATCAGTTCGAAGCCGTCCACCTCCGGCAGCATCACATCCAGCAAGATCAGATCGTACACCTCCCGCTCCAGCAGGTTGGCCGCCTCCGCTCCGTCAAAGGCGCAGGTGCAGTGGAATCCCTCCTTGGTCAGGCTCATACGGATCAGGTTGGAAATGGGCTTTTCGTCCTCTACAATCAAAACGCGAATCACCTACGGCACCTCTTTTCTCCGCCGCTTTTCTGAAAGAAAAAGCAGTAAAAAGAACATTCATCCGCCCTTCATTCCGCTGCGTTTTCCAGGATTACCCAACGCATCGGGCGGCCCAATGATTGTACGCCCGCAGTAAAGAACGGTTCTACAGGATTAAATTATATCATTCCGGCATCGAAACGGCAACAAAACCGCAAAAAGCAGGGAGGAGGCCTTTGCCTCCTCCCACAATGCCTGTCAGCTCAGATGCCAGACATCCTCGTTGTACTGCTCGATGGTGCGGTCCGAGGAGAAGTATCCGGCCTTGGCAATGTTCACCAGCATCTTCCTGGCCCATGCCTCTCTTCCGGCGTACTGCCGGAAGGCCTGATCCTTGACGGCGATATACTCCTCCACATCCAGCAGAGCCATGAACCAATCCTTGCCCTTCATATCCCTCCACAGGGCCGTCAGGCTCATGGGATCGCCGATGGACAGCAGCTCCGGAGACAGCAGGAAGTCCACCAGCGGCTCCACTCCGGGAGAGTGGTAATAATCCAGCGCCCGGTAGCGCTCCCCGCCCTTGTCGTCATAGAGATGGATCACCCGGCCGCTGTGTTTGCCGAAGGTGAAAATATTCTCCGGTCCAACCAGCTGGGCAATCTCCACATTGGCTCCATCCAGAGTGCCCAGCGTCACCGCGCCGTTGGCCATGAGCTTCATGTTGCCGGTGCCGCTGGCCTCCTTGGAGGCCAGGGAGATCTGCTCGGAGACATCCGCTGCGGGAATCAGCCGCTCCGCCCAGGTAACATTGTAGTTTTCCAGCATCACCACCCGCAGCCAGGGGCTTACCTCCGGGTCGCTCTCAACCAGCTTTTGCAGGCAGAGAATAAGATGGATAATGTGCTTGGCCATGACGTAGGCCGGGGCCGCTTTGGCGCCGAAGATCACCGTGACAGGGCTCTCCGGGGTGTTTCCCGCCTTGATGTCCAGATACTTGGCGATAACATACAGCGCGTTCATCTGCTGGCGCTTGTACTCATGGAGGCGCTTGATCTGCACGTCGAAGATGGAATCTGGGTTCAGACGGATGCCCTGAGCCTCCTCCAGCATCCCGCAGAACCGCTCCTTGGCGGACCGCTTCACCGCCAGCAGCTCTTTCAGCACCTCCCCGTCGTTGCTATAGGCCAGCAGGTCCTCCAGCTTGCCGGGCTCCTGACGCCAGCCGGGTCCGATATGTTTGTCAATAAGCTCCGTCAGCGCCGGGTTGCACGCCTCCAGCCAGCGGCGGAGAGTAACGCCGTTGGTCTTGTTATTGAACTTCTCCGGGTAGAGCTCATAAAACGGCTTGAGCTCCGCCTTTTTCAGGATCTCCGTGTGCAGGGCGGCCACACCGTTGACGGAGCAGCCATAGTGAATATCCATGTGGGCCATATGAACCACGTTTTTCTCGTCCAGAATGGCGACCTGGGGATCGGGACAGACCTTCCGGGCCCGCTTGTCCAGCTCCCGGATGATGGGCACCAGCTGGGGCGCCACCTTCTCAATAAAGGCCAGGGGCCATTTCTCCAGCGCCTCCGCCAGAATGGTGTGGTTGGTGTATGCGCAGGCCCGGCGGACCTGCTCCACAGCCTCATCCATGGTCAGCCCCCTGGCGGTAAGCAGGCGGATCATCTCCGGGATCACCATGGAGGGGTGGGTGTCGTTAATCTGCATGATCACGCGGTCCGCCAGCTCCCGGGGGCCGTATCCCCGCTCCTCCAGTTCCTGAAGAATCAGCTGCGCTCCGGCGGACACCATGAAATACTGCTGGTATACCCGCAGCAGGCGGCCCTCTTCGTCTCCGTCGTCAGGATAGAGGAAGCTGGTCAGATGGTGTGCTATGTCCGTCTTGTCGAAGTCAATCCCCTTCTCCGGAGCATCTCCGGGCTCCTCCACATCAAACAGATGCAGGCGGTTGGCCTTGTCGTTATATGCGCCGGGGATGGCCACATCCCACAGCACCGCCTTCAGCTCCCGCTCCCCGAAGGAAACCGGGAACGTCTTCCCCGCCGGAATCAGCCAGCTCTCCTTTTCCAGCCAGGGGTCGGGGAGTTCCGCCTGCTTGTTGTCCACGAACTTCTGATGAAACAGGCCATAGTGATAGTTCAGGCCCACGCCGTCTCCCGGCAGGCCCAGAGCGGCGATAGAGTCCAGGAAGCAGGCGGCAAGGCGGCCAAGTCCGCCGTTGCCCAGGGAGGGCTCCGGTTCCTGGTCCTCCACGGCGTTCAGATCCTGACCCATTTCTGAGAGCAGATCCCGGACCTGCTCCCGAATGCCCAGTGCCAGCAGGTTGTTGTCCAACAGCTTCCCCATCAGGAATTCTGCGGAGAAATAGTAGAGCTTCCGCCCGCCCGCCGGGGCGGGACGCTCCGCCGCAAGGCGGCTGGTCAGGGTCAGCAGCGCCTCATACAGCTGGCGGCTGCCGCACCGGTCCGGGGCAAGACCGAACCGTTCGTGGGTGATTTGTTCCAGATGTTCTCTCAGATCCATAGTCAAGCAATACGCTCCTCTCCAGATTATGACAGAAAATTTCAGAATTCACGACGCCGTAGCGTCCTTGATCAGCGGCAGCTGCGCCACGCTCTCCCCGGCAATCAGCTGGAAGGGCACCACCTCGTGAATGGGACGGCCCCGCCGCTCAATGCCCCGCAGCAGTATATCCACACCGCGCTCCGCCATGTGCTGGGTATTCTGGCGCACAGTGGCCAGCCGGGGAACCAGATAGTCGGAGATGGGCACCCCATCATAGCCCACAATGGACACGTCCTCCGGCACCCGCTTTCCCAGATCCCGCAGAGCCCGGATAGCGCCCATGGCGGTCACGTCGCTGACCGCAAAAATAGCCGTCAGCTCCGGGCACCGCTCCAGCAGCCGTCTGGCGGCAGCATAGCCCTCCGACAGAGAATACCGGCAGGGTTCGCACTGCCTCTCCCCGTCAAAGGGAAGTCCCAGCTCCCCGCATGCCTCTACGCATCCCATAAAACGGCTGTGGCCGATTTGGAAGCAGGACCAGTTGCCCCCCAGCATTCCGATATGCCGGTGGCCCCGGCCGGCCAGGAAGCGCACCGCCTGCCGGGCCGCCTCTCTGTCGTCGGTGGTAATGGAGGAGAGATTGTCAAAGCCCAGATCGCCGGCAATATTGGTCAGCAACACGCATGGGATGACAATCTCCTGAAACTCCAGGCGGAACAGCTTTCTGTCCCCGCCCAGGAACATGATTCCCGCCGGCTGGCGCTCCCGGCACAGCTGGACCGCGTAGGCCACCTCGTCGGCGTCCTCGTCCAGGTAGTACACCGCCGCGTCCCGGCCCGCGTCCTGCAAAAGC
>OFHB01001843.1_pt1 | contig 11749 bp, 18 predicted proteins | sample 1521881 | NCBI WGS metagenome assembly OFHB01 (sample SAMEA3504090, study PRJEB24116) | mouse gut metagenome | biome: mouse gut; feature: mouse-associated habitat; material: faeces | place: Denmark | collected 2011
AGTAAAAAGCCTCTACACCGCGGAGGCCACCAGGAAGATCTCCGAGTTCATCCCCTGGGTGCGGGTCCAGGAGGTAATATGGCTCCCCGCTGAACAGGGGCATTTCAAGCCAAAGGTGGTGATTACGCGTGCCTGACAATCTTCAGATAGACCAGCTTCCCGAGGTCAGCTTTATCGACGGACTGAGCGTGGATGCTCTGTGCAAGGAGATGGTGGCGGACTATGAGCGGTACATGACGCAGGCCACCGGGAACACGGTAAGCCTGGCCCGGGCCAGCCCCCACCGCATGGAACTGTATGCCGCTGCCGCCCAACTCTACCAGGCGATGCAGTACATCGACCGGGCAGGCAAGCAGAACCTCTTGAAATACAGCTACGGTGAATTTCTGGACCACCTGGCCGCCTTTAAGGGCCTGACCCGCCGGCCGGCCGCCTCCGCTGTGACCACGCTCCGGTTTACCGCTTCCGCCGTCCGGGACACCGCTATCGGGATCCCCAGCGGCACCCGTGCCGCCACCCGGGAGCTGTTGTATTTCCAGACCACACAGTACGCTGAGATTCCTGCCGGGGAGCGCAGCGTGGACGTGCCGGCGGTCTGCGTTGTGCCGGGCTCGGCCGGGAATGGTCTGGCCGTGGGGGCCCTGGCTGAAATTGTAGACCCGCTGCCCTATATCGCTGGTGTGTCCAACATCACAGCTTCAGAGGGCGGCGCGGATACGGAGAGCGACCAGGAGCTGGCGGAGCGGATCTATCTGTTCCCCGGGTCCTATTCCACGGCGGGCCCAGAGGCCAGCTACCTGTACCACGCCAAGACCTACAACGCCAATGTGGGTGATGTGGTGGTGACCAGCGACCAGGCCGCAGGCTCTGTGGAGGTGTATTTCCTGCTGGACGATGGCTCCGCGCCCGGTCCCGAGATGGTGACAGGGCTCCAGAATTATTTGAGGGACCGTCAGATTCGGCCCATGACCGACCTGGTGACGGTTTCTGCGCCGGCGGATGTGCTGTACTCCATCGACCTGGCCTACTACATCAACCGCAGCGACAGTAACCGGGCGGTGGCCATCCAGAGGGCGGTCAATGCCGCTGTGGACGCCTACATTACCTGGCAGAGGACCATTGGCCGGGACATCAACCCGTCCAAGCTGGCGGAGCGGGTCATGGCAGCGGGGGCCAAACGGGTGGAACTGTCCGCCCCCGCCTTTACCCCGGTTGCCCGGACTGGAGTAGCCAGCCTGGAAGGGGCCCCACAGATCCGCTATGGAGGGCTGGAGGATGATTGACCTACGGGGCAGCCGTTTCACGGATATTATGCCGGAGAACCTGGCCAGCCAACTGGAAACCCAGGCTTTTGCCTATGCCCTGGGCCGCCAGGTTGAAAAGCTGTGCGACTACGCGGACGGGGTGCATATTTACGCCGCCGTGGCCTCCATGCCGGAGAAGATCCTGGACGTGCTGGCGGTGGAACTGCGGACCCCGGCCTATAACCAAAGTTTCCCCATTGAGGTCAAGCGGGCGCTGATCGAGGGGACACTGACATTTTACGCACACATGGGGACCCCGGCGGCGTGTAATCAGATCATAGAAATCATTTTCGGGGCCGGTTACATAGAGGAATGGTACGACTACGACGGGGATCCACACCATTTCCGCGCCTGTGTAGGGCAGAACGGCGGCCAGATCAATCCGGAGGACCTGGAGGAGTTCCGGCGGGTTCTGGGGAGCGTCAAGCGCCTTTCCAGTTGGCTGGACGGCGTGATCACCCTTTCCACCTTTGAGGCGGAGATCCTAAACTTTATCAGCAGAATGGGGCGCGGGTATATGTCCACCCCCCTGCCGGAAGTGAAAAAGGAATATCCGCTGACAGCAGAAATTCAAATGGGCGGCGCTTTTGATACATTTACCGCCACCACTTTGCCGGAGGTGGCGATGGAATACGGAATGAACGCCAACGCATACGCCGCCGGTATTTTCGGAACAATCACCGCCACCGCTATGCCGGCGGCAGGGTAAAAGGAGGAAACCATGTTTTACGGTTTTGTAATTACAGAGGCCGGAAACCGCCTACTGGCCAAAATGGTGGCAGGGCAAACGCTGGAACTGTCCGGCGTGATCATGGAAAAAGGAACGGCGGACAGCGCGGAGGCAGCCAGAAAGCTGACTGCCCCCATTGATCCCGGTCCCGCCGGAACCAGCACCGTGCCAACGGTGAAGGACAGCACGGCCACCATGACGGTGGAATACCGCAGCGACCTGAACGGCGGCCTTGCCGTTGGATTCTGGATCGGCGGCTTTGCCATCTACGCAAAAGACCCGGAAACGCTGGAAAATGTCATGGTCTACTATGGATCCCTGGGCGACGCAAAGCAGTATGTGAGCGCCTATACCCAGGGCACGGCCCCGGACGTGCGCCGCTATCAGGTTTCCATTACAGTGACCGCCGGGGTGGAGGTTTCGCTGGGCTATCCGGCAGAGGCGTGGATGACCGCCCAGGACGTGGAGGAGTATTGTACCGCAGCCGTCATGCCGCAAATTTACGGGCAGATCGCCGGGGAAATCCTAACCGGGCGGGTTTATACACCACTGGCGGACAGGACCGGGGAGGAGATCGTAACCAGGGACGGCGCCGGAATATCTGTATATAGGAGGGAAACCGAAAACAGACAGGAAAGCAGCTACGGAGCAGAAACCGCCCTGCTGTTCCAACTGGTCAACGATATGCGCGTGGACTACACCCGCCGCCTCCAGGCGCTTACAAACGCCATCATGTCCGGCAGTCTGACCACACCGCTGGCGGGGAGAAATGGGGCGGTCATTACAACCAGGGACAGCGCGGATATTTCCGCTGTCAAAATACTTTAACGGGAGGAAAACACAATGAGCATTAAGACAAACGAACTGCAGAAAATCACCAGCCTGCGGGGAACGGACACGATCCTGGTGGACACGGACGAAAAGGGGACCGGGCGGGCGCCGTTTGACACGGCCACCGAGTTTTTCAAGGAAACCTTTCTGTCCAGCGGCGTCCCATACGGGAAGGAACTGACCGACAGCTGGGCAAGTCTGCGGGCCAAGATCATGGCCGGGAACTTCACCGGGATCCATATCGGAGATTACAAACCGATCACCCTGACTACCGGCGAGGTGGTGATCATGGAAGTGGCCGGAATTGACCAGTATTATCTCTGTGGCGACGCACAGATCGGACACCACATTGATTTTATTTCCCGCGACTGCCTGGCGGGAACCAAAGTGTTCAACGATACCAACACCAACAACGGAACGGCGGCGGAGCCGAACCCCTGGCGGGCCTCCAAACTGTTCCAGACGCTGAACAACGACACCACCGGCGTGGTGGCCATCCTCCCCGCAGACCTGAAACCCTGCATCATCGAAAAGCGGGCGCTGCTGGAAACCCGTTTTTCCGAGGCGGGGGCGCTGGATAGTTCCGCCGGATGGGCGTGGAACAACATGGGCAAGCTGTGGCTGCCCACCGAGGTGGAGGTATTCGGAAATACATTTTGGAGTGATGGGGATGCCGGGTGGACCGGCGGAGGTGGCTGTAACCTCCAGTACCCCATTTTCTACGGCGGCGCAAAACACATTATCAAGGGCGCAGGAAACGGTGGTGGCCGCTGCTCCTGGTGGGAGGCGTCCGCACTCCGCCTTTCCGCCGCCAGCGTGTGCGTTGTCATCGACGCCGGCGACGCCAGCGGCGCCGTGGCCACGGACGGCGGGATTTTCGCGCCCCTGTGCTTCCGTATCGGTTAATCGGAACCATCCCGCCCCCATGTGGGGCGGGATGGGGAGGACGGAAAGAGGGGCAGGAAAATGAGTGTACTAAAAAATAAGCGCAGCGAAAGCCAACTGGAATTTTACCACACGGCAACGCTGATCCGGGCGGAACTGACCCGGTTTGTAATGAATGAAAAAATCGTGCCAAAGCGGTGGCGGCCTGTGTTCACGTTTCCTATGGTGGAGAAGATTATAAAATTGATCGACTACATCACGGCGGCGAATACCATATATCCGCAAAATTTACGGGAGGCGGAAAGACGGCGCGACTATCAGACACAGGCCATTATTACCGTAGAGCAGATTTTACAGCTTTTGCAGTACATACTCAACACCCTGCCAGTCAATCCCGATAAATTCCAGCCGGTCACGGAGTTATTACTGAAAGAGGGATCCCTGCTGCGGGGCTGGAGGAAATCGGACAATAAATTCATAGCAAAATTCAAGGATCAAGCACCTTAATTTTTGCATTGGTTATGCGCTGATAAACCGTCGTCGTGGTGGCCGCTGCAACTGGTGGGAGGCGTCCGCACAACGCCAGTCCGCCACCAACGTGTGCATTGTCAACAACAACGGCAACGCCAACAACAACGTGGCCACGAACGGCGGGATTTACGCGCCCCTGTGATTCCAATACAGCCCGTTTTCTGCGGGCTGGGCCAGACCGAGTAGACGCCAGAAACGGCGCTGAAAGCCGTGCCTGATTTTCAAAAATCTTTTTTATTTGGAAGGAGCGCATGACCATCCCGTAAGGGTAAATTTTGGCCTTGATATGATCGGGCGGACGCTTTCGTGCATGGCTGGCGTGTCTGTGTGTATCACACCAGTTTCATGCCCGGTATCATTACGCGGCTATTTCATAAAGACACACCCGACCCGCCGGGAGTGGCGACCCGGAGGGAAGGATCTGCCGTACAAGGCCACCAAGACCTAAAGGAGAAATTCGCATGACTTCACTGGAGCGGCGGCGGGAGGCCAGATACCAGAGGAGGAAAACCGCCAGAGAGGAAAAGAAGTGGAAACGATACGCGGAAAATGACCGGCTGGAAAACATAGTCCGGTATAAGTCGCTATATCGGGGCAACCAGAAATCTATGCGGAATGTCAGCTGGAAAACCAGCGTCCAGCGGTATCAAATGAACCTGCTGCGGAACATGGAGGAAACACACCAAAAGCTGGAGGCCGGGGAAAACATCACAAAGGGATTTGTGGAGTTCGACGCCATGGAGCGCGGGAAACTGCGGCATATTCGCAGCGTCCACTATTCGGAACGAGTGGTACAGCGGAGCACCTGCGACAACGCCCTGGTGCCAATGCTGGGCCGCAGCCTGATTTATGACAATGGGGCCTGTTTGGAGGGCAAGGGCGTGGACAGGTGCATGGACCGCCTGACCGCACACCTGCAGCAGTTTTACAGGGCCAACGGTTTCAGTAATGACGGCTGGGCGGTGGTATTCGATTTTTCGGGATATTTTGACAATATCCTGCACCGGGAATGTTTCGCCGTGTATTCAAGAGCATTTCGGGACCGCCGGATCCTGCGGCTTTTGAAAGATTTTGTAATTCCGTTCGGCTATCCGGCAGCAGAAACAAACTGGCAGAGGGTAAAACGGCAGGACGCGGAACAGTACACCGGGAAAAGCCTGGGGTTAGGAAGTCAAATTTCGCAGATCACGGCGGTGAGTTATCCCAATAGCCTGGATCATTTCATTAAGCAGGTTTTGTGTGTGCGCTGGTATGCCAGATATATGGACGACGGCTATATGCTATTTCGGACAAAGAAAGAGGCAAAGGAGGCGGTGGGCCTTGTAATTTCATTTTGCGAACCCCTGGGCATTTCAGTCAATCAGAGGAAAACCAGGATCGTCCCGATCCGGCATGGTTTCCGATTTTTGAAAGCAACGCACCGGCTGACAGAAACGGGAAAGGTTGAGCGGAGAATGTGCCGGGAGAGTATCACCAGGCAGCGGCGGCGGTTAAAAAAGTTTGCCGCAAAAGTGGCAGCTGGGGAAATGACCGTGGAGGACGCGGCGACAGCATACGGGTCATGGAAGGGCTACGCTCTACACCGGGGCGGCAGAAAAGCCGTCCAGCGCATGGACAAGCTATTCCGGGAACTGTTTGGGGTGGCGGCGCCAAGGTGCAAACTACAATAATTTTGGAGGAAACGAAAATGGAAAACCAAAACATGAGGATCAACCGGGAGCAGATGATCGCAAAGGTGATCAATGCCAGGTACAGTGTGGACGACCAGATCGCTATCCTGCGCCAGAAGGACACCAAGCCGGAGGAATACCAGGAGTTTTTCGACTTTGCGGAGCAGGTAAAAAAGGACGTGACGGCGGAGTATGCCGCCCTGGGTGGCGGTGACGGTGAATAATGCCAAGCTGATCATGGACCTGTGCGCCATCATCGACCAGCAAAATGTGATCATACAGGCCCAGGCCATGGAACTGGCCCAGCATGACGCCCTGACCCGTGCGGAGGAGATCGCCGCCCTGCGGAAAAAATACGCGGAGGCAACCGGCGCCCCCGTTGAAAAATTGGAGGTGTGAGGCATGAATGAGCAGGAAATGGCGGTAAAGCTGGCGGAGGTGGACGCCCGGAGCAAATCCAACACCCACCGCCTGGACGAGGTGGAGGGAAAGGTGGACACGCTCCAACGCCTGACCACCGCCGTGGAGGTCATGGCCACGGAGCAGCGGCACCAGACCGAAACCATGGCGGAGATCAAAACCGACGTGACCGCCCTGGGGACAAAGGTGGACGCCATCGAAAAGAAACCGGGCAAGCGGTGGGACGGCATGGTGGACAAGTTCCTTTATGGCCTGGTGGGTGTGCTGGCCGGGGCGCTGGGGGCTGGCCTGCTTTACCTGCTGACGGTGGCGGCATGACCGGCACCGTGGTGGTGGCCGCGCTGGCCATGGCCGCAGGGACCGCCCTGGGCGTTCTGCTGTGCCGGATCGTGGGGCCGCGCCTGTACCGTCCCCGCCGCCTCCAGCCGGACGGTGGCGGGGACAAGGGAAAAATGGGCGTCATGGACAAGGTGCTGATCCTGGAGGCGGTGATCCTGGTGGTATACACGGCGGCGGACCTGATCGTGTTCTGGCACACGGGCAGCGAACCGGCCACCCTGACCGCCTGCGTGTTCGGCGTCTGCGGCCTGGAAAACGGCGTCATGGGCTGGATCAAGACCAACAAGGACAAGGCGGCGGAGGCCGCCAAAACAAGCGGGAGCGGCTACCAGGCCGCGCCCATGGACCCGCCCACCGAGCGGGAGGAACCCCCGGACGTGGGCCTGTAAGGGAGGCAGCATACAAATGACAGAGAACCAACTGCGCCAGAAAGTGGCGGACACCATCAACGCATGGGTGGGGGCCACCAAGGGCAGCGCCAAACACCTGGACATTCTGGAGGTTTACAACAATTACCGCCCCCTGGCGCGGGGGTACAAGGTCCAGGTGAAAGACGCCTATTGTGCCACCACGGTGAGCGCGGCCTATATCCGGGCCGGGATCGCAAAGTACACCGGGACAGAGTGCGGCGTGGAGAAATACACCATTGTGGCCAAAAAGCTGGGAATTTGGGTGGAGAACGACGCCCACACGCCCAAGATCGGGGACGCCTGCGTGTATGACTGGCAGGACAACGGCGTGGGCGATTGCACCGGGGCCGGGGACCATATCGGGATCGTGACCAAGGTTTCCGCCGGGTCCTTTGTGGTCACAGAGGGAAACATGAGCGGCGGCAAGGTGGGCAAGCGGACCATGGCCATAAATGGCCGGTACATACGCGGGTTTATCTGCCCGGACTTTGCGGCGATTGCTAAAAAGCTGGGCGGGACCACCACCAGCACCACGCCGGGCACCACGGGGGCCTCCAGCGCGGCCAAGGGCACCGCCCACACCGTTGCGGCGGGTGATACCCTGGGCAAGATCGCGGCCCGCTACGGCACCACTGTGGACGCCCTGGCGGCCATCAACGGGATCAAAAATAAGAACCTGATCCGGGTGGGGCAGGTGATCTATTTGACCGAGGCGGCGGCAGCTGTGGCCAAGCTGGCCCGGCTGGGCGTGATTAACTCCCCGGACTACTGGCAGCAGGCCGCCGCGTCCGGCAAGGTCAAGTATTTGGACCGCCTGCTGGTCAAGGCGGCGGAGAAGATCACCAAGGCCGGGCCGCGCTCCAGCACCGTGGCCAACGCCGTGGGTGCCCTGGTGGCCGCTGGCGTGATCGACACGCCGGACTATTGGCTGGCCAATTACAGCACATTCCCCAGCCTGGACGCGCTGCTGTGCGCCCTGGGCGGGGCTGTGAAATAAAAATTTAGGGAGGACATAACCATGGAAACCATTCTGCAGTACATTCCCGCCGTTCTTTCGGCCATCCTGCTGGCGGTGCTGATCCTTATGGTGATCACCAATATCATTGTGGAGGTGGTCAAGAAACTGACCTGGGACAAGGTGCCCACCAACCTGCTGGCCTTTATCGTGGCCATGGCCGTGACCCTGCTGGCGTTTTTCGCCGTGTGCCGGATCCTGGCCGTCCACATTGTCTGGTACATGGTGGCCGCCGCCATCGGCCTGGGCTTTTTCGTGGCCTTTGCGGCCATGTTTGGGTGGGATAAATTCCGGCAAATGCTGGAGCAGATCACCCGTCTGGAGAACCGGAAAGAGTAAAGCGAGGACCCCCGGCACGGTGCCGGGGGTCCTTTGTATCAGGCCAGGACATAGCGGCGGAGGTCCTGATCTTCCGGGCTGTCCTGGTCCAGCCATGCGTCGAACCCGTCCGGGTTTCGCCGCTCTATTTCGTCCATCAACCACCCGCGCACGGTGGGAACCTGCGGGCCGTTCATTTTGTCGGTGAGTTCCCATAAATCAAGCAGCTTTTCCAGGCTGGAGTTTTTCAGCGTTTCCCGCGCCATCAATTCCGGCGTTTTCACTTTTGACCCCTCCTATTATTGAGATACCGACGGACCGCCCGGATCCCGTATTTGACCGGGACGAACACGGCCACGAAAATGGCCAGGGAAATTAAAAATTTCATTCTTGCGCCCTCCTATTGACAATGAATGTTGATTGTTTTATAGTGAGGGTGTGGGGTTTCGGGACCCCACACCCCCCTGGCCTTTTACCAGTTCAGCAATTTTTGAATTGCCAGAACCACCAGGCCGGAGATCACGCCCGCCAGAATGTTGTCCGCAAGACTTTCCATTCTTTTGGGCTGCGCCGTGGGCTTGCGCCTACGGCGCTTTTTATTGGCCATCTTAACCACCCCCTTTCCTCTTGAACTGTCTATATTATACATCTAACGTTAGATTAAAACAAGTGGTAAAATGAACAAATCTAACGTTAGAATTTTATATAATCTGACGTTAGATATAAAGCCCCGGCCAGGTAGCTGGCCGGGGTGCGTTTATTCAATCCAGGTTTTCAAAATGTTGTAGCCGTGGGAGGCAAACCTGTCAATTCCGGCCTGTGCCTCCTCTATACTTTCATAGTGGGAATAAATCACAACGTCCCACACCCGCGCCCCGTCGGTAACTGTGGCCACGACCTTATAATAACGCTTTTTCATGCTGTACCGTTCCTTTCTGCCGGGAAGTAGCCGCCCGGCCCGGCTATATGATTTTAGCGGGCAAAGAACACGCCCAGGCCGCTACCGTTCTGACTGCGCCACCCCTGGGGGTGAATGTCAGAAAGTTTGTGGAAGTCCTGGCGTCCGTCCGCCCACCGGATCACGGCCATGGTGGCGGCGGGGGTCCAGCGCGTGGCCTCTTTCTCCACAAAGCCGATAATGACGCCGCCAACCTGGGGGAACATGGCCCCGCAGTCACAGAGGACGGGCTGGCCAACCATGACCATGGCGGGCTGGGGCGCAGCCTGGGGGACCTGGGGCATATAGGCGGCCAGAGGGTCCGGGGCGGCGGGGGCCTCCTCCACGGGGGCCTCCTCATACTCTCGGCTGGCCCGGAACACGGGGGCCATGCTGTACCGTTCCGGGATGATATATTCCCCCTGATCGTCCGTGTGGATCTTCGCCCGGCGCTCTTTCCCGTCCCGCAGGAAAGTAACGGTTTTGGCCGTGCGTTTCGTGATTTCAATGACGAAAACACAATTATGATCGCAGGCGCTGGTGTCAAAGTATTTCTTGCCGATTTCAAAAGTAAACATATTCAAAACCTCCATAAAATGACGGGTGGTGTGTGGTGTGGTCCGTGTCGGTGCCCTTTCCGTATTGGTTCGGGAGGTTGACCGCTGCCGTACTCTACGCCCCGGCAGCCGGGCGGCTGTGTTTCCCTTGAACTGTCTATATTATACATCTAACGTTAGATGAAAACAAGCGGCAAAGTAAACAAATCTAACGTTAGATTTTTATTGAAATCTAACAGTAGATAAAAACAAAGGAATGTGGTAAAATGACGGTGAGGTGATTAAAATGGGTAGACCCAAAAAGGAAAACGGTATGAGCGCCACGGACTACAAGCGCGAATTTAACGAAAAAGCCTATGATCGGATAAACGGATATGTAAAGCAAGGGAAGAAAAGCCGGTACAAGGCGGCGGCGGACGCCATGGGGTGCAGCTTAAACAGATTTATGGAGCAGGCCATGGACAAACTGGCGGCGGAGGTGCTGGGGGAGGAAATGACAGAGGAATAAACGGGAGGGGCCGGGACACTTTCGGCCCAGCCTCCAGAGCCGAAACAACAAAATTTTTGATTGCTGGATATTCCAACGGGCCGGAAAACGGAACCGTGGTAATATTAAGAAAAATTTTGATTATTTCGGCGGCTGGAGGCGACTATGAGGGCATACACATTTCACGGGAAAAGGAATATTTGTGGTGATCGCATAAGACTGGCCCGCCTGGCGAAACGCTTTTCACAGTCTGATTTATGCAGACAATTACAACTGATCGGGATCCCGATGGAGCGGGACAGCATAAGCAGGATCGAGAGCGGCAGCAGGTATGTGGCAGATTATGAAGTGACCACCATAGCGGATATTTTGGAGGTTTCCGTGTTGTGGCTGCTGGGAAGAGAGTGAAACCGGCGTGGTATTGCACCGCGCCGGTTTTGTCATGCCAAAAGGAGGCTGCTATGAATTACAAGGGATATAAACATATCAGGTGGGAGCAACGGCTGAAAATAGAGGGCGCCCTGCGGACTGGGGCAAAACCGGCGGCGATTGCGCAGGAATTAGGGGTATGCAAGAAAACGATCTATAATGAGATTGCGCGGGGAATGTGCGTTCAGCAGACCAGCGAATACGAATTTGTGGAAAGATACTGCGCGGACGTGGCGGAGCGGAAATACCAGGAAAATTTGAGGGCAAAAGGGCCGGACATTAAGCTGGGGAAAGATTTTGCTTTTGTGGAGTACATCGAGGACCAGATCATAAATAAAAAGCGGTCCCCCGGTGCGGCACTGGCACAGATCCAGATTGACGGGAAAAAGTTTGATACAGAAATCTGTGAAACCACCCTTTACAACTGGATTTATCGGGGGGACATTTTCCTGAACTTGACCGAGGCGGATCTGCTGTATAAGGGGGGACGGCGGAACGAGGGGCGAAAAGCGGGCGACAATAACCGGGCCAGACCGGCCAAGGGGGACACCATCGAACAGCGCCCGGAGGAGATCAACAGCCGGGAAACTTTCGGAAACTGGGAAATGGACAGCGTTATGGGGTGCAAGGGCAGCAAGGCGGCCCTAGTGGTGCTGACCGAGCGGCTGACACGTTACCCCGTGATCGTCCGGGTGCCTGATCATACCATGGAAAGCGTGGTCCGGGCGCTGGACCGCATGGAGCGCCGCATGGGGGCAAAATTCCGGGAGGTTTTCCGGTCCATCACCGTGGATAATGGGTGCGAGTTCCAGGACTGCGAGGGGATGGAGAGATCCAAGCGGGCCAGGAAACCGCGCACAAAGATTTTTTATTGCCACCCATATTC
>OFHB01001851.1_pt1 | contig 11714 bp, 14 predicted proteins | sample 1521881 | NCBI WGS metagenome assembly OFHB01 (sample SAMEA3504090, study PRJEB24116) | mouse gut metagenome | biome: mouse gut; feature: mouse-associated habitat; material: faeces | place: Denmark | collected 2011
CCTTTCTTCATGCTCTGCACTTTCTCCCAGGTGGGCCGGTCGATAATGGCCTCGTGGACGTTGAGGAAGATTGCCCGGTTCTCCTCCGGGTTCTCAATCCGCTTTTTCATCTTGTAGGACTTGGAGTAGGATTTGAAGTTAATCACGTCACCGCAATACTCCTGCAAGGTGAGGATTTTCTTGATGGTGGTATGCCCCCATTTGGTGGGCTCCACGGTGCTCTTGGACCCGCCCCGGCTGGTTCCCTTGCTCCGCCAGTAGTAGGTGGGATTGAACACCCCATCTTTCTCCAGCGCGGCGGCGGTTTCTGCCAGCCCGTAGCCGTCCAGGGCCATTTGATAGATACGCCGGACAACGGCGGCGGCCTCCAGGTCAATCACCCAAAAGCGGGGGTCCTCCGGGTTCTTGATGTAGCCATAGGGAGGCGGGGACAGCGGTACGCCGGAATTGCCTTTCATCTTGTTCACGATCCGGCGCTTCTTGGAAATATCGCGGGCGTAGTATTCGTTCATGATATTCCTTCTGTAGAGAAAAAAGATGCAGCGGCAAACCGTTATTGCAGAACGGTTTGCCGCATTATACCAATTCTTATTCAATCTCTTCGGGCTGAGTTGGACTCTCTATTTCCTCCCGAGAATTTAAAGACACATTGATTAATCCTTGGATTACTCTAATTGCTCTCTTTGAGGCTAAAATTTTTGTCACTGTATTTTCTAATTCAGCTTTTGTTTGTATTTCAAAAATGTAATCCGCATCTTCTCGTTTAAATATTTCATCCGCAAGTCCTTGTTCAAGAATGATTTTTACAGGATAGCCACCTAGTCCATATTCAAAAAACATTACCCTAAACTTATAGTTAGGAAGTTTAACCGATGTCAGGTAAAACTCAAATTTGAATAGCCTATAACCAATTTCACCAAGATCATTTTGAATATTATATTTTTGTGATGTTCCAAGGGCCGCAACCAAAGATGCCATTCCACTTAAAGTGTCATATGATTCTATTGGTCCATCGTAGCTATTTACAATGCCCGTTACAAAGCCATTTGTAACAGATTCAAGCTGAGTTCCAATTTCAGCAATGGTAATATCCGGGCTTGTCAAATCAACTTCGTCGAATTTAAGTTGATCTTTTATATCCAATTTCTCACTCATAATTAGCCCTCCTGTATTTCAAAAACTATTGGCAGGTGATCACTATATTCTTTGTTTGGGTATCCCTTTTCATTTAGCAAGGTTCTTTCTCCAACCTTTGTTACAATTTCTAAACTATTCTTTACAAATTCACTTTTTAAACAGGCACGAATCATCACTTGGTCAAAAATATGCCAATATGAGCATCTAGGATTGCCTCCGGCATAGTAATATGTACCAGGTGGTGCATTAAAATCACCAAATAAATTCCACATTGGATTGTAAAACATTTCAAATTGCTGTCCCTCTATCACCCTATAGGCCTTTGAGAAATCATTTATAAAAGGCAAGCCATGAAAATTTACTGCCGATAAACATCCATCTTCGTAAGGATCTTCATTGAAGTCCCCAAGTATAATACTACGTTTTGAATCTAACTTTTTTTCGATGTCTTGAATGTCTTTCAGGATCGTTTGAATAACTATATTCCTCCTTCCCTGGTGTCCATCGCTCATTTGGCTCGGAAGGTGTATTGCACATATAATATACCTATTCTCAATAATTTGAATAGAATGCCGATATCCTTGCGCACCTGGTTCAACACGTTTCACTCTGCCGATTACCTTGATTCGATCACAACCAAGAGTGACATATGAATGCATACCCAAGTTATCTGCTAAGCTTTGAATGTTGTCTTGGTACTCAGCTAAAAAAACGATGTCAATATTTTTTTCTTTAGCTATTTCACAAACTATTTGATTTATTGAAATGTTTTTATATGTATTCCAAAACATTATCCTCATTATAGTGTGCACACTTTCCTTTTGGACTTTTATCTCTAAACAAATACCTTATATTCTTAATTTGAGAATCAGACCGCTTTAATTATTATAAATGATAGGTTCATAATTGCGGATTATTTGAAATAGATCTAACTGTCCAGTATTTTTAATCTGCTTATGTTTCAGAAAATCCTTAACGAAAGTCTTTTGCAAAATTACACCACCCGTGTACTTCTCATTCGCTCCTGTCAAGCATGGACCCATAGTTTTTTGTAAACATTTTGTGAATAAGCAAGAATTGGGGAGCTTTTACATGGAGTAATGTCGAAGGAGATATACAGTGTTTTGAGCGCGCCAACTGTCTACATCCTAATAATGAGGAGTTATCTCATTCTCTGCTTGCTCTCATTAGTTGGTACAGTATCTCTGTCGTGGTCTGTGCGACTGTACCATCAGCACAAATCACTTCCACAAATTGATCTTCGAGCCAGCGCAGATAAGCGTCTCCCTTTACAACATCTCGCCCAAGGCGGGAGAGGTCTGCCATCAGCAGAACATCAACTTTACCAGTAGCTACTGCGTTGGAAACTTCGGACAGCCCCCTACGGAAAAAGTCAAACCCACTGGCCTGTTCAGCGGTAGTTCCCACAATCTCAAAGCCATGCTGTTCAGCATAATCCTCTAAAGTGGTCTGCTGAACTGCCAGTGCATGGGCATCAGGGTACGCAACTCTGCAATAAATCCACGCTCTTTTCTGCTCCATTCCAATCACCTCCTAAATACCCAGCAGTAATAAGTGCCTGTAGCTCATCCTGATAGTTCCACTCAATTTCTACTCTATGATCCGGGAAAATGTGAATCACAGTCAAGACATCTGCAACAACTTCATCCGTGAGTTCCTGAACGGCAGTGTACTTCTTAAAAGCATCTACAAAGGGGTTCTGCAACCGAACTCCATCACTGCTGGATTCTAACTCTGCTTTCAATAAAGCAATCTTATCGGACAAACCATTGATGACTTCTTTGATACTGGCCCTTTGAGAGATATACTTTGTCTTGTCAATCTCTCCCAAAGCAAACGACTCATAAATTTGGTCTGTCAGATGCTTTTGCTGGTCAAGTGCATCCCGGAGATTACTTATCTGTTTGAGGATAGCATGGGGATCTCTTTTATCCTGGTGATGCTGTGCATCCCAAACCAACGAAGCATCGACCGCAAGAGCCGCCCGCAGATGGATGCCATTCAGAATAATTTCCCAAAGATCATGCTCTGATATTTGTACCTCTGCACAGGGACTTGCATCCGTCCACTTTGAAGCGCGGCAAAAAAAGTAAGGGTTCTTTGTTTCTACCCGCATCATGGCAAGGCCACAGATACCACACCGAACTTTTTTTCGCAAAGGCCGGTAGGCAGAAGAGACGTTCCGCTCCACATACTCTTTCAGAGCGGCCTGCGCCCGATCAAATTCTTCTTGCGTGACAATGGCCTCATGGGTGTGTTCCGTGATGATCCAGTCCTTTTTGCTGACCTTAACGCTGTGTTTTTGACCTATGATATCATAATAGCGTTTCCCAAAAATGACTTTACCCAAATATCGTTCATCTCGAACAACTCGGATAATAGCAGCGTCTGTCCAGGAGTTTTCTGCCTGCACGTTATTCCATGACTTTTGCGTACAACCTGCGGCAATTTTATAAAGCATGGGCGTCAACACGCAATCCCGATTCAGTGCTTTCGCTGTCTGCCTTGCGGAGTGTCCATCCCCTACCATCAGGAAGATGCGGTGCACAACTTCAGCAGCAGGAGGGTCAATGAGCAGGTGGTTTTTATTCTGCGGATCTTTGACATACCCATACGGTGCATAACGAGACACAAAATCGCCTCTCTGCGCCCGCTGTCGCTGCGCGCTCCGCACCTTGCGAGATAAATCCCGGCTATAGAGGTCGTACAGCAATGCCCGGAAAGAAGTATCCAGATTGTCCACGTCCATAGGCCGTATGCTGTCGATACCGTCATTGACCGAGATAAAGCGCACCCCGAGAAAAGGGAAAATACGGGAGATATAGTTCTCAACGGTCAGATAGTCTCTCCCCAAACGAGATAAATCTTTGACAATCACGCATTGAATTTTACCCTGCCGTACTTGGGCAAGCATATCTTGGACAGCCGGACGCTCAAAGTTTTTTCCGCTCCAGCCGTCATCGCAAAACTCTACCACCTCCGCATCCGCAAACTCCGGGATTTTTTTAAGATGTGCATTCAGGAGATCCCGCTGGTTTGATATGCTGTTGGATTCTGTTTTTTGAGTGTTCTTCAAATCCACGTCCTCAGAGGACAGCCGCAGATATTCCGCAATCACATAAATGCTCATTCCAGCACCGCCTCTCCATCTTCCTTCAAAAGACGAAGCAAAGCACCATATTCATCCCGGAAACGCAGTGTAATAAAAACGTGGCTGTCCCTATCAATCTCTATCCGCTCGATCAGTGCATGGGCCATTTCCTTCGTCAGCTCCAGCTCACACGCATACCGTTCACAGGTAATCAGCCATGGATTTTCTGCGGCTTTCTTCCGTTCATTTTGCTTTTGCTGTTCGGCGGCAGCCAAGCGGACTTTTGCGTTTTCTATATCCCGTTTATAACGGCACCGAAGTTCCATATACTCTTCTTCCGACATCAGGTGATCTACATAGTTTTGGTAGAGGCTTTCGTAGAGCATTTTAGCCCGCTCCAGCGCACTGTTCGCGTCAGTAATTTCCCGTTTGACCGCATCTTCATGGTCAACCGCTTTGGAGGAACAGCTATACTTTTCCGTTGCCATCTTCAAATTCCCAGCTAACGCAATCTCTCGCTGTAAAGTGTCCCACAGAATTTCCAGCAGAGTTGTTTCTCTGAGGTACTTTTTGGGGCATGAGGCCGGGTTTTCCGAATGCGTCAGACAGATGTAGGAGTAGTACCGATGCCCACACCGTTCTGACACGTTCTTGTAACGGATCATCGGTTTTTTGCAGTCCGCACAAAAAACCAGTCCCCGGAGGATGTGGGGAATATGTCCCAGATTATCAAAGCGACCAATTCGCTCCTGGTGAGTAGCACGGCATTGCTCAGCCATCTCTTGAACAATGCGGAAGGTTTCTTCATCAATAAGCGGTTCGTGCGTATTGGGGACAATGACCCACTCGGACTTTGGACGCTTACACAGCTTTTTCCCTTCGGGAAGGCTGTTGTAGGTACGCCCCTGCACCATATGTCCAAGATAGGTCTCACTTTGAAGGATTATCTTAATGATAGGAACGTGCCAAACTGAATTGGCATAGCGTTCTGCCTTAACCTCCCCTCTCATGTAGTGGTATCGAGATGGGGATGGTATCCCCATCTCATTTAGCTTGCGAGCGATTTGCAGATAGCTGACGCCGGATGCCCGCCATTGGAAAATCATCCGGACGATAGGGGCGGTTTCTGCGTTTAATTCCAGCTTATGATTGTCTGCGGCGGACTTCTGGTATCCGTATGGTGCCCAGGACCCAATGAACTCCCCTTTACGCTGTTTCGTTGCCAAAGCTGAGCTGGACTTTCTGGAGATGTCCCGGCTGTAAGCACCGTTGATGATATTTTTCAGCGGTACAATATAGCCATCGGCATTCCGTTCAGCGGTCAGAGTGTCAAAACCATCGTTGACTGCGACAAATCTTACATTCAAAAAGGGGAAAATCCGTTCCAGATAGTTGCCGGTTTCTAAATAGTTTCTCCCGAATCGGGATAAATCCTTGACAACCACACAGTCAATCCGGCCCTCCCGAATATCAAGCATCAACCGTTCAAATTCCGGCCTTTCAAAATTTGTACCAGTCCGTCCGTTATCGCAGTACATACCGCAGTAGGTCATATCCGACTGGCTTTCAATGTACTTCAAAACAAGGTCTCTCTGTGCGTAGATTGTATCTGCTCCCGGCTTGCCGCTGTCTTCCACGGAAAGGCGGATATAGCCGCCAGTCCGATAGACCCGGGCCGCAGAAGCGGAGGGTTCTTCTATTGCAGGCTGCACATAGTTGACCTTGCGTTTCGTCCGTGCCACGTCAGCCCACCTCCTGTTCGGAATGTGCCTGACGGGTAGCCAAGTCAACCAGCCAATGGTACTCGTTCTGCCAGCGGAATACGATTTCAACGGTATGATCTTTGCACAGCATAATGCGCTCAATCAATGTCACAACGACGGCCCTGTCCAGTTCTGTAACATTCTGGTACTTACGAAACTGTTTCATCCATTCGCGGTTCTCAGAAGAACCGGCCAGTTCTTGACGCATTTCCTCTCGGATGCCATCCGCCTGATTCTCGGCCTCTTGCCGGCGGCGGGTGTACTTCGCTTTCAAGTCCTTGTAATCGTCTCGATCAATGATGCCATCAGCCAGATTCTCATAAAGAGACTGCAAAAGTAACTGGGCTCGATCAATTTCCTTGCGTTTCTGGTCGAGCCGCTTTTGTAGCCGTTGCATACCAGCCTGTCGGAGCTGCGCCGTATCGGTCATCTTCAGCAGGTCAGACAAGTCAATTACGTTACTGATTTGCTGTTTCAAAGAATCCAGCACGATCTCGTTCAGGGTAATGTCCCGCAGGCGATGGGCTGAGCAGCAGGTCTTGTCCTGTTTATGGGCAGAGCAGATATAGTACACATATTTTTTCTTTCCCGATGACACGGTTTTTCGTACCATAGAGGCACCGCACTCCCCACAGAACAAGAGGCCGGAGAAAAACTCAACCGCCGCTCCACCAACGCTGGTACGTGTATCCAGAGCCAGCACTCTTTGGATAGTTTCAAAGTCGTTGCGCTCAATAATTGCGTCATGGTTATTCTCCACGATAGCCCACTCTGACCGTGGACGGTTGACCTGACGTTTGACCCGATAAGTTGGGGTCGTCACACGCCCCTGCTCCAGTGTCCCGATGTAAATAGGATTTTTTAATATCCGCAGGATTGTCTTGGCACACCAGGCGGAGTCTGCTTTTTTACGAAATTTCGTCTGGTAACGCATACCCTGAGAGGTTTTGTAATCCATCGGCGTTGGAACACCGGCGGCGTTCAGCCTATCGGCAATATCCTGTGTGCTAATTCCATCCAGTTTCCACTGAAAAATATCCTGTACCACACTGGCAGCTTCTTCGTCAATCAGCAGGCGGTTGTGGTCTTCCGGGTCCTTCCTATATCCATACATAGGGAAAGCTCCGATAAAATCCCCATTCCGGCGTTTGATATCCAAATGGCTACGTGTCTTGATGGAAATATCCCGGCAGTATGCCTCATTCACGAGGTTTTTGAAAGGAACAATCAGTTCATCCGACTCTGGATTGCGATGCAGACTGTCGTAGTGGTCATTGATAGCAATAAACCGCACACCGAGGACGGGAAAAATTTTCTCAATGTACGTTCCTGCTTCCAAATGGTCACGGCCAAAACGGGATAAATCTTTAACGACGATGCAGTTAATCTTTCCCGCCTTAATGTCTGCCATCATCTCCTGGAACGCGGGCCGCTCGAAATTCGAGCCGGTATAACCGTCATCCACTTTCATTCCGCATTCCCGGAGATCCGGGGCGCGGCGCAGATAGTCACGGATTAACTCTTTCTGACCCCTGACGCTGTTGCTCTCCTCTTTATCACCGTCCTCGCGGGAGAGCCGGACATACCCGTAGGTATTCCATACTTTCATTGTGTTTTCAGGCATAAGAAAACCTCCCTGTCTAAAGGCACAGTAAGCCCTTGGACAAGCGGGAGGTACTGATTCAATTCACCTATGTGTTTCTATTATATCAGCCCGTCCCCCGTTTGTCCAGAAAAATTTTCAGCATTTAGACCGTAGCTGAAGTAGTAGATTAAATGCAGAAAAGGTTTTTCAACCTTTTTCTGCATTATTTTTTTACCCAAACGGGGGCAGAAACGGGTGAAAGGGGTGATTTAGGTGAGGACTTTGACGCTGGACGACCGCAGGAAAATTGAAATGATGTGGGGAGAGAACGCTTCCCCGGTCAAGATTGCCGCAGAACTGGGTATCAGCCAATGCACCGTTTACACGGAATTGAAGCGGGGGCGGTGCGTCAGAGCGGGCGGCGACGTGGAATTGGATAAGAACTTCCGGCCTGTGTACAGCGCCGAGCGGGGCCAGACCGTGTACCAGATGAACTTGCGAAACCGTGGACGCCGCCCGAAGAGGGGCGTTGAACAGAAGGGAGCGGACGGAGTATGACCAACTTTGAGAAAATAACGGAGACGCCGGAGGCACTGGGTGAGTTTCTGGCCTCTCTCCCTGTTGCGGATGGGCCGTGGGATGTGGAGTTTCGCAAGGCGTTCTGCGCCAAATGCGAGCGGGAGAACTGCGACGGGAAGCGCTGCCCGCACAAGGCGGAGCGGAACAATCCGCTGTGGTGGCTGAAACTGGGCGAGAAGCAGGGCGAGGTGCCGGGCCTGTCCATCAGGGTCAAGGCGGCGTTCCCTATCCTGTGGGACCGGGAGTATTACACCGTGGCCAGGAAGCAGAAGGAGACGCGCGCCCCCTGCGTCTGCTGTGACAACACGGGGAAAGTGACCATTAAGGGCGTCGAGTACGCTTGTCCCAGGTGCAAGGGAGACTGGCGCGAGAAAGAGGTTGTCGGCACAACGACGGTCTACTCCGTCGCAAAGTGGGTGCTGGAAAGTATCAGTGTAAACCAGTACGGCTTATCGCTTACATTCAAGCAGACAAACAGCACGGAGCGGTGGGGCGGCAGTTTGCAGATGCGGCAATCGGACTTCCACGACATGGTATACAGGGACTACGGGAAAACCATAAAGGTCTACGACGACTACAAGGCCGCAATGGCGGAAGTGAAGCGCCTGAACGCGGCGGAGCGGGAGAAGCAGGCGTGAAGTGTAAGAAGTGCCGTCACTTCTACACGGTGATGGTTACGAAGGAGGGGTACAACCCGTTCCCGTGCTGTCACTTGTGGGAGGACGAGGGGAAACGCCCGGAACCGCTTACCCAGGCGTGCTTTGAGCCACGGGAGAAGAGGCGGAAAAATGCTTGAAGTTGTACCTATGACACTGAAAGAGGCAAACGCCTTTGTGGAGCAGAACCACCGCCACCATGGACCTGTTGTGGGCCACAAGTTTTCTATTGGCCTATCTGACGGGGATAAAATCGTGGGCGTCGCTATTGTTGGGCGACCTGTCGCCCGCCACCTGGACGATGGGTGGACGTTGGAGGTAAACCGGCTTTGCACGGACGGGACCCGCAACGCCTGTTCCATGCTGTACGCCGCCGCGTGGAGAGCGGCCCGCGCTATGGGCTATAAGCGGATAGTGACCTACATATTAGAAAGCGAGAACGGAGCGAGCCTCCGGCTGGAAATGCGTGGGACAAGCTGGGGGTCTGCGCTGGACTGGGAAACGCCGACCGGAAGTGGACCTTTACCCTGCGCAAATGAAAATCAGATTTGAAAAGGAGGGGTGACAATGGCGAGGAAAAAGACCTATCCCGGCGGCTTCCGGCTGACGCTGGCGACGGCGCGGGCGCTGGTCGTCCAGGAGTTCGGAACGGCAAAGGGCCTGGAGCCGGACCTGGCGACGTGCTTGGAAGGGTTCTTCACTATGCGGATGGGGAACATGGGCATATCCATCAGCCCGGACCTGGGGATGAGCGGGTGCATCGTGGTACGGGCGGGGCTGTGTACGGCAAGCCATACCTGCATCGGCTACTTCAACCGGGAGACGCTGGAGCCGGACTTTGACGTGATGGACAAGTACGAGCGACGGGAGAAGCGCGAGGCGCTGGAAACCTGGGTGGGAGACATCGGCCCGGACGCCTGCCACAAGCTGATTGACCAGATATGGGACGAGCAATAAACCGGCGGAAGGAATACATTCTCTCGCTGTCTTATGGCAAGGATTCTCTGGCCTGCCTGGGGGCAATCGAAGAATTGGACTGGCCGCTGGACCGCATTATCCACGCGGAGATCTGGGCAACGGACACGATTCCTGCGGACCTGCCTCCAATGGTTGAGTTTAAGAAACAAGCGGATGCCATCATAAAGGAGCGCTGGGGAATTACAGTTGAACACGTCCGCTCAAAATATAGCTACCAAGAGCGCTTCTATAAGATTTGTGAAGGTAAAAACGAGAAGTACCGAGGAAAAATAACCGGATTCCCTGGAATTATAAGAAATTGGTGCAACAGCGAGCTAAAAGTAAGCCCAATGAACAAGCTCAAAAAAGATTGCATTTCCTATTTAGGAATTGCGGTTGACGAACCAGGGCGTTTTCACAACCTGACGGATACCAAAAGAAGCCCGTTGTTTGAAGCGGGGTGGACGGAACAAAAGTGCCGGACCTAGTGTGAAGAGAACGGGCTTCTTACCCCGATTTATATAAGCAGCGAACGGGGCGGCTGCTGGTTTTGCCATTATCAAGGCGTTCAACAGCTAAGGCTTCTGCGGAAAAATTACCCGAAATATTGGGCGCTTATGCTGAAATGGGACACAGACAGCACAAGGTCGTTCCATTCGGACGGGCACACAGTACATGAATTTGACCAGCGCTTCCAGCTGGAGGACGAAGGTTTTCTGTCGGCAGATGATAAATCTTTTCGATGGTCCATGCTGGATGAAGCATTGAATTACAGATTATTTTGAAAGAGGGTGACAACGTGGGAAGCATAACATTACAGCTCAATCAATCGTTTCCAGGAAGTTGTCTTTCTTTGCGCTTGTCTTGTGGCAATGCGGACATTTGCAGGTGAAGTCATTTACGGAGAGTGAAACCGCATTTCCGCAGTAGGGACACGTCCCCTTGCGGACGCCTCCTAATTGCTGGATACCGAAAATAATCATTGCGCCGCCAAAGATGATTGGAAGGATACCGATCGGGAGAAACAGAAAGCCGCCAAGGCACATGACCATTCCACCCGCCGCCCAAAAAATGCCGGAGATATGAGAAGCGCTAGCGGATAGAGGGGTGCGCCTGACTTGGGTTACAGGTGCTTTTTCAGCTCATACCCGCAATGCGGGCAGGACTGCGCCGCGTCAGAAATTTCTTTGCCACATTCGGGGCAGGATACGAGGGCCATATTGTTTGCATCTCCTTTTTATCTCGGCTATGTTTTGTGTTGTATTGCCACAAGTGGGATATTGCCACAATGATACACCGACAATGTGGTAATGTCAAACAAAATTCTTTAATACACCACACATTTTCGGAGGTGGAATTGTGAAAGCGTTCAACTACAATGGACAGCGGAATGTATCGGGCGAGAGAATCCGGCAGGAGCGGACGCGGCAGCGGTGTACGCAATCGGACCTGGCGGCGAGGGTGCAGGTGAGCGGCGTTATCCTGGAGCGGGATTGTATCAGCCGGATTGAAAATGGCCTGCGGATGGTGCAGGACTTTGAACTGCGGGCCATTGCCGGGGCGCTGGGTGTCACGACGGACTGGCTGCTGGAGGCGGAGGAAAAATAATTTTGCCGTAGGCTTTTTAGCCTACGGCAACTGTGCTTTTAGAACGGTTGAGCTATTGATTTTCTGCCTTATTCTGTGTTAATATCCCACAAAAACGCAGAAGGGGTATTTAACAATGCGCAGCGAAAAGGGACGGATGTTTTCGCACCTGCCATGGAAGGACCGGCTTAGATAGCGTCTACACAAGATATCAGGGTTATGATAAAATGGAGACATCTTAGATAGCGTCTACTCGAGTTACGCGCGTATGGCAGCCCAAATAGCGATACAACGAACATGTACCGCGGCGATAAAAGCATCGGAGGTCTTGGCATAGC
>OFHB01001856.1_pt1 | contig 11681 bp, 10 predicted proteins | sample 1521881 | NCBI WGS metagenome assembly OFHB01 (sample SAMEA3504090, study PRJEB24116) | mouse gut metagenome | biome: mouse gut; feature: mouse-associated habitat; material: faeces | place: Denmark | collected 2011
ACGACATAACAAATTTCTGTTTCCGTCTCTTGCAGGAGCCATATACGGTAGCTCCCGCAAGGACGAAAACGAAATTTCTAATGTCGTTAACTATAAGAAAGGACACCTGACATGCTATACTACGCAGCGCCGATGGAAGGCATCACTACCTATATCTACCGCCGGGCGCACGCACGTTTCTACGGCGGCATTGACAAATACTTTACGCCCTTTATCGCAGGCAAAAAGATGACCACCCGGGAAGTGAGGGACATTCTTCCGGAAAATAATGCCGGCGTCGCGCTCGTGCCGCAGATCCTCACCAACAAAGCAGATGATTTTCTGGAGATTGCGGACCGGCTTGCCTCTTACGGGTACGACACCGTCAATCTGAATCTGGGTTGTCCCTCCGGTACTGTCACCGCCAAGAAGCGGGGATCCGGATTTTTAGGCGAACCGGAATCTCTGGATGCCTTTCTTTATGAGATTTATGAAAAATGTCCCCTGCAGATTTCCATCAAAACAAGGCTCGGCATCTCGGACCTAAGAGAGTGGGAACGCCTGCTGGACATCTATGCCCGATACCCGGTGCAGGAACTGATTGTCCACACCCGTCTGCTGCAGGAATTCTACACGGGTGCACCGCATCCGGAGGCTTTTGCCATGGCTCTGTGCCGAATGCGTGATACGGCCGGCGAGTCTGCGCGCTCCGCCGGGACTGCGCTTTGTTATAACGGAGATATTCTGTCTGCGGAAAGTCTGTCAGATATCCAGGCCAGCGTCGCCGCCTGTATCCACGATCCCGGCCATCGTGATGAGAATAACAAAAATAACAGGACCGGCGAAGCAGCTCACACTGCCCTCGGCACTCCTGTTATGGATCGTATCATGATCGGCCGCGGCCTGTTGCGTAACCCTGCCCTGGCCAGGCAGCTGCAGACTGGATGCCTCCCGGACCCCGCTTCACAGACAGCTTCGCCAGACCCGTCCGGCACAGGACAGGCGGCTTCTGACTGTCACCACAGCCGTCAAGACGCAGAAACACTTCGCGCCTTTCATGACGTCATTCTGAACGATTACCGCGGGATCATGTCCGGCGATCTTCCCGTCTTATTTAAGATGAAAGATTTGTGGACCTATATGATCACGGCCTTTACGACTTCCGCTCCCGCACAGTCCCCGGATGAGCCTGAACGGCGGACGGTGGAGAAGCACCTGAAGAAAATCCGCAAAGCCGACCGGATTCCGGAATATCAGATTGCCGTGGACGGCCTTTTCAGGGAATGCTTCGTCCGTTGACAGATATGCTCTACATTCTTTTTCCAGCATACGATACACTGTCGAATATAGTAAACGACATAACAAATTTCTGTTTCCGGCTCTTGCAGGAGCCATATACAGTAGCTCCTGCAAGGCCGAAAACGAAATTTCTAATGTCGTTAACCATAGATGCCACATGACAACAGGGGTGAAAAGCACTTTCACCCCTGCGCGTATCTGGTCAAAAACTGTTTCGTCCGCTCCTCCTGCGGATGGTCGATCACCTGTCTGGGATCGCCCTGCTCCACGATCACACCCTCATCCATGAAAATCAGCTGATCGGACACGTCTCTGGCAAAGGCCATCTCGTGCGTGACGATGATCATGGTCGTCTTCCGGTCTGCAAGGGAACGGATGACTTTCAGCACCTCTCCCGTCAACTCCGGATCCAGCGCTGATGTCGGTTCGTCGAAGCACAGAATATCCGGCTGCAGCGCAAGCGCCCTGGCGATCGCCACCCGCTGCTGCTGCCCGCCGGACAGCTGATGGGGATAATGAGACATGCGCTCCGCCAGGCCCATCTGTCGAAGCAGCTCCACTCCATGCGCTTCTATCCGTTCATAGATCTCCTTTTTCTTCTGCTTGAAATCGGGTTGTTCTTTCGCCAACAGCTTCTCGGAAAGCGTAACATTTTCCAATGCCGTATACTGGGGAAACAGGTTGAAAGACTGAAACACCATCCCGAAATGCAGACGCTTGGTGCGCAGCTCCTTTTCCTGTTCCCGGCGCGGCATGGAGGCGTCAAAAAGCGTCTCGCCCTTCACGGTAATGGAACCCTTATCCGGCGTTTCCAGGAAATTCAGACACCGCAGAAGCGTCGTCTTCCCGGAACCCGAAGAACCAATGATTGCCAGCGCATTCCCTTCTTCCAGCGAAAAGCTGACATCGTCAAGCACCTTCGTATTATCAAACTGTTTCCCGATATTTCTCACTTCCAAAATCGCCATGATCTTTCACCCTTTCCTTTATTCCCAGGCAGCACACATTTCACCTGAACTTACTCGGTATGTTGCACCAAATTGCTCAGTAGGGAATTTATACAGCCTTCCTCTATTCTACCTGAAATAATCCAGCTTCCGTTCCATATAGTTAAACAGCAGCGTCAGCACGCCTACAAAGATCAGATAGAACACGCCCGTGTAGAACAGCGGCCAGGTCAGGCCGTTGCTCTTCATAAAGGAATATCCCGCAAAAGTCAGCTCATAGGCCGCGATCATCCGTGCCAGCGAAGTATCCTTGACCAGCGTGATGACCTCGTTGGACAGCGGCGGCACCACCCTTTTTACCATCTGTAAAAGCGTAATGCGGAAAAAGATCTGGCTTCTGGTCATGCCCAGCACTTCCCCGGCCTCTCGCTGACCTGCCGGAACCCCTTCGATCCCGCCCCGGAAGATCACAGAGAAGTAGCAGGCATAGTTGATGCTGAATGCCACCACAGTAGCCGTGATACGGCCGCTCTCATTGCCGCTCCATATATTGTGCCCCAGCCAGAGTCCCGGCCCGTAGAAAATAATGATCAGCTGCAGCATCAGCGGTGTGCCGCGGATGATCCACACCAGCACCTGGATCAGATACCGCAGCGGCCTCCACCTGCTCATGGAACCGAACGCCAGCACCAGCCCAAAGGGCAGCGAGAACAACAATGTAAATAGAAAGATCTGAAACGTCGTCAACAGACCGTCCAGCAGAACCTGTGTCACATTCCAAAACATAAAAATTTCTCCTTTATTCCGCAGGCACTACAATAACCTGCGCATTGTTGCAGTAAGCGTTGGTGCATTCCATCGCCGACGTAGTCTCTGCGGTCAGCGTCATGCCATTCCATACCACATCAATATTTTTCGATTCCAGCTCCATGATCTTGTTGTCCCAGTCGATCACTACGAACTGCGCCTCTACTCCCAGCTTCTCCGCTGTCAGGCGGGCCATATCCGCATCAAATCCGACCCACTCTCCGGACTCGTCCTGATAATCCATCGGCTCAAACTCCGTGATCCCTACGATCAGGCTTCCTTTTTCCTGAATATAAGCCACATCGCTGTCTTCCGCAGAAGCCGTGAACTCCGCTTCGGCCTGCTCCACCAGCGCTTCCTGCACCCCGTAGGCCGCTGCCGTCTCTTTCATGCTGCCATCGGCATAACTCTCTCCAAATACGGCATTGATATAAGAAGCCAGGTCAGAACCCTTACGGCATCCCACACCGTATTCCTCCGTCGTCAGCTCCGTTGTGTGCGTCAGTCCCGGATAGCTGGTGCCTTCCCCGATCATGGCGCCTGCCATCAACAGATCAATGATCGCCGCATCGGATGTGCCGGCCGCAACCTCCATCAGCGCATCGGCCTGGGAAGCTACCACATTCGTCTGCAGGCCGTTATCCTGCGCCGCCGCTTCCCCTGCGGAACCTGCCTCTACCGCATACACAAGGCCCGTATCTACAGAAGACTCAGCGCCGTCTGCCGCCGCTGTGCCATCTGTGCCGGCATCGTCTGTCTCTGCCGCCGCATCCGTACTTTCTGCCGCTCCCGTTTCCGCATCCTGCGCCGCGTCTTCTGCCTGTGCGCTCTCCGCCTCGTTCGCCTGTGTGTCTGCCGCTTTACCTGCCGCGTCGCCGCATCCTGTCAATACCGTACCCACTGCCATGGATACCGCCAGCATCAGTGCAAATTTCTTTTTCATAAGCTCTCCTCCTTTGGTCTGCGGTCTTTATTTCGTATACTTCGTGATACCGCAAATCCGAATTGTATTTTATCATGGTAGTGTACTAAAGTAAAGAGGAATTTTTATCTACTGATTAGAAATAGCAACAGAGAAGCCGAAGGCTGAACTGTTACCAGAAATAAGAGGATTCTCCCCTTATTGTGTTGAAAAAGAAAATTTTATGAAATATAATAACTATAAGTACTCGTATAACCCACGATCACATCAAGAAATTCAAGGCAGGTATCTCACAATGACAATGCAGAAAGAACAACCCCTCAAACAACCAAAGCACAGCCGTGAAAATGTCCGCATCACCCTGAACATTGCATGGCCGTCTATCGTGGAGTCCTTTTTCGTAGCCTTTGCCGGGCTGGTGGACTCGCTGATGGTAAGCTCCCTTGGCTCCTACGCGGTGGCCGCCGTGGGCCTCACAACACAGCCCAAGTTCGTGGGCTTATCAGTATTCTTTGCCGCCAATGTGGCGGAGGAGGATCTGGCGGACGATGGCGCTTCCAATGAAAAAGTGGCACAGGTGCAGAAATTCGCCGGGGAGGAGAACAGCGAGGTGTTCGTCATCTGTGCCCAGATCGAGCAGGAGATTTCCGAGCTGGACGATGACGAGAAGGCCATGTTCCTGGAGGAGCTGGGACTTTCGGAATCGGGCCTGGAGAAGCTGATTAAGGCCAGCTATCGGATTCTGGGCCTTATGAGCTTTTTGACGGCGGGCGAGGACGAGACCCGTGCCTGGACAATCAAAATCGGCACGAAAGCGCCCCAGGCCGCAGGCAAGATCCACTCTGACTTCGAGAGAGGCTTCATCAAGGCGGAAGTGGTCAACTATCGGGATCTGCTGGAGCAGGGCTCGCTGGCCGCCGCCCGGGAGAAGGGCCTGGTGGGGATGGAAGGAAAAGAATATGTGGTCAGAGACGGCGATGTGATTCTGTTCCGGTTCAACGTCTGATGCTCCGCAGCAGCGCGGCGGAGCGCGGCATAACCGTAAGGCCGTCGGCATGGATGAAAGGAATGAGAGTATGAATGTTGGTGATATCGCGTTCCCCCATTTGGGAGTCTATTTGAAGGATGTGCCGAAGTCGTTCAGCATATTCGGGTTCAATATTGCCTTTTACGGCCTGATCATCGGAATCGGTGTCCTGGCGGGCATCCTGATGGCGGCCCATATGGCGAAGGTGACAGGCCAGAATCCGGATGATTATTGGGATTTTGCCATTTATGCCGTGATTTTTTCCATCATAGGGGCGCGGATTTATTATGTGGTATTCTCGTGGGATTATTACAAGGACGATTTGCTGGGCATCTTCAAGCTGCGGAACGGCGGCCTGGCCATATACGGCGGTGTCATCGCGGCATTTGCCACGCTGTTCGTCTATGGCAGGGTCAAGAAGAAGAACCCTTTCCTGATGGGGGACACCTGCATGCCGGGGCTGATCCTGGGGCAGGCTATCGGCCGCTGGGGGAATTTCATGAACCGGGAGGTCTTCGGGGAGTACTCCGACGGCCTGTTCGCCATGCGGCTTCCGGTGGAGGCTGTGCGGGCCAGGGACATTTCGGAGAACATCAGGGCCCATATCCCGGAGGGTGCCAACTACATCAGCGTGCATCCCACGTTCCTGTATGAGAGCGTATGGAATCTCCTGGTGCTGGTGGGGCTGCTTTGCTTCAGGAAGCACAAGCGGTTCGACGGGGAACTGTGCCTGCTGTATCTGGGAGGCTATGGGCTGGGTAGGTTCATCATCGAGGGCATCCGCACGGACACCCTGTTCATACCTGGTACGCTGGTGCCGGTGTCCCAGGTCCTGGCCATCCTGATGGTAGTATTCGCCCTGGGAGTGGATGTGGCCGTGAGGATGCGGATGAAAAAGAAGAAGATAGAAACATCATAAAACAGACCATGCCTGCACAGGCATGTACATGAGCCGGAGAAGTCGGGGAATTCCTGATTTCTCCGGCTTTTATTTTTTTCGCTGGACTTTCGACGGATTCCGGCAGTGGAACCTTCTTTTTCCCGAAATGGAAGGAGCAATGGGGGTGGATGAAATTCCATACCGGATATCTCTGAAATATCACATAATTATAAAATTTCTTAACTAATATTAAAAAAACCAAAGTCTATATATAGTATACGAAAGACATGCATAGCACAAAATATTGTGTTTCTTTTCGCGCGGAATTCGTTTGAAGACAACTCGCTATTATGCTCAGGGACTGACCCGTACATATTTTCGGCTTGTCAAATTAAGAATTGTATATTAAAATCAAATACGTAGTGGGATGAATATGGCATAGGATACCAAAAAGTGGGATGAAAACCCATAAAAGGCATCGAAATGCGCGGACTGGTGGTGATTGGTTTTGTTCATGGGCAGATACAATCATACAATTGATCCCAAGGGCAGGCTGAGCATCCCCTCAAAATACCGGGAGATCCTGGGAGATGAGTTCGTAGTCTCGAAGGGAATGGATGGCTGCTTATTCGTGTACGCCAACGAGGACTGGAAAGTCTTCGAGGAGAAGCTGGCCTCCCTCCCCCTGATCAATCCGGAAGCCAGGCAGTTCGCCAGGTTCTTCCTGTCAGGGGCCCAGTACGTGACCGTGGACAAGCAGGGGCGCATCCTGATGCCCCAGGATCTGCGGGAATTCGCCGGGCTGGAGAAGGATGTGGTGCTGGCCGGTACCGGAGGCCGCATCGAAATCTGGAGCCTGGAGAAGTGGGACGAGATCAACAGCCAGGCAGATATCAACACCATCTCCCAGGGCATGATGAACCTGGGGCTGACCATCTAAAGAGATGCAGGACGCCGGAGACGGGGAAGGGGGAGTTCTATGGAATTCAGGCATTATTCAGTGCTCCTGAGGGAGACCATCGAACAGCTTCAGGTAAAGCCGGACGGCATCTATGTGGACGGGACGCTGGGCGGCGGCGGACATGCCTCTGAGGTATGCAGGCTGCTGACGCGGGGACATCTCTACGGGATAGACCAGGACGGTGATGCCATAGCGGCGGCCCGGGAGCGCCTGGCGCCTTTCGGGGACAGGGTCACTTTCATCCGGGACAATTACCGCAATGTGAAAGCCGCGCTTTCTGTGGAAGGCGTGGAGAAAGCAGACGGAATCGTAGTCGACCTGGGGGTATCCTCCTACCAGTTCGACAATCAGGAGAGGGGCTTTTCGTACCGCTTTGACGCGCCCCTTGACATGCGGATGGACCGCAGACAGACTCTGACGGCAAAGGAAATCGTTAACGACTATCCGGAGAGCGACCTTTACCGCATCATCAGGGATTACGGGGAAGACAGATTTGCGAAGAACATAGCGAAGCACATCGTCAGAACAAGGGCGGACAAGCCCATTGAGACTACTTATGAATTAAATGAGGTCATCAAGGCCGCGGTTCCGGCAAAAATGCGCCAGAACGGGCATCCATCCAAACAGACCTTCCAGGCCTTACGCATCGAATGCAACAGGGAGCTGGAAGTGCTCAGGGACACTCTGGACGATTTCATTGATATACTGAATCCGGGCGGAAGGCTGTGTGTCATCACCTTCCACTCGCTGGAGGACCGCATCGTAAAAACTACTTTCCGAAAAAATGAAGCCCCCTGCACCTGCCCGCCGGAATTTCCGGTGTGCGTGTGCGGAAAAATACCCAAAGGGAGCGTGGTCACGAAGAAGCCCATTCTCCCCGGCGAAGAAGAAATCGCGCAGAACGCACGTTCTAAGAGCGCGAAGCTTCGAGTGTTCCAAAAGGCGTAAGTCCCGTGGGACAAAGCGGGACGGACAGCACAGGGCCGCCAAAAGGCCGGCTGCTGGGCGGACAGAAAGAAAACGAAGAAAGCAGGGATTGTCATGAGCCAAAATAGAAGGAACTATAGAAAGGCTGCACAGGAAGAGGACAGAAGACGCCGCAGCGGAGGGAACCGCAGCGAGTACGTCTATGGGAATACCGTGCGAAAAATCGAGCCTCAGGAAGAGTGGGAGCAGGCCCCCGCAAAGAGACCACATCCGGTGGTCCGAAAGAACCGGGAGAAAGCCAGGCATATGAGCGCAGGCTATGTGATGTTCCTGGCCGCGGCCCTGTGCGCATCTGCATATATTTTGCTGAATTATGTACAGCTGCAGTCGGATCTGACGAATCTGACCAAGATCGTGGCTGACAAGGAGAGCGAGCTGAACGGCCTGCGCCTCTCCAATGACGAGGAGTACAATCGGATCATCAGCGGCATCAACCTGGAGGAAATCAAGCGGATCGCCATAGGAGAGCTGGGGATGAGCTATGCTCAGGAGGGCCAGATCATCGAATACGAGAATGCGGAAGGGGATTATATGCGGCAGGTGACGGGAAGCAGCAAGTAGGGCGTTCTTGAAGGCAGGTTTTCGGATATGGGATGCTGCGCCGCGGCATCATGGAGGTATGCGTGAAGGGCAGAAGGATTAAGAAGTTTTCCATTAAGATGCAGAAAAAGCTTGTGGTACTGTACCTGCTGCTGTTGATTTTCTTTATCGGCCTGGCCGTCCGCCTGGTATGGATCACCAGGGAAAATGAGACGGTCTATCAGAAGCAGGTGCTATCCCAGCAGAGATATACTTCCACCACCATCCCCTACAGACGGGGGAACATCGTGGACGCCAAAGGTACGAGGCTGGCCACCAGCGAGAAAGTGTACAATCTGGTCATAGACGCCAAAGTCATGACATATAAGGAGGAATACCTGGAGCCCACGCTGAAGGCTCTGGGCGATAACTTCGACCTGGACATCAGCGCGATCAGGGATTATGTCACCAACAACAAGACTTCCTCCTGGTATGTTCCTCTGAAGCAGCTGACCTATGAACAGATCAGCGGCTTCCAGGAAGCACAGAAGGAGGACTCCAAGATAAAAGGAGTCTGGTTCGAGGAAGAATACAAGCGCATTTATCCCTACGGCTCCCTGGCGGCGGATGCAATCGGCTTTTCCGGCATGGACAACCAGGGAAGCTACGGATTGGAAGAGTATTACAATGATGTCCTGAATGGCATCAATGGCAGGGAGTACGGTTATCTCAATGATGACCTGACCCTGGAGCGCACGGTGAAGGCCGCTGTGGACGGCTATGATATCCATTCCACCATAGACGCCAACCTGCAGATGATGGTGGAGAAGTACCTGAAGCAGTTCGACGAAGAGCAGTCCAACGCATTCACGGCGGGGAACGGGGCGGAGAACGTGGGCTGCATCATCATGGAGGTGGATACCGGGGAAGTCCTGGCCATGGCCAGCCTGCCGGGCTACAATCTGAACGATGTGCGCAATCCCGCCCCTCTGCTGGGCACCAGGTTGTTGGAAGAAGTTACCAATGCCAACGGGTACATAGAGATACACAAGACGGATACCGTCATCACGGAAGAGGTCCTGGCGAACTTGAGCGAAGAGCAGCTGTATGTGAACCTGAACTACCTGTGGAAGAACTACTGCATCACAGGCACATATGAGCCAGGCTCCACAGCCAAGCCTTTTACGGTGGCCGCCGCCCTGGAGGACGGAGCCATATCTGCGGGCACTATGCTGGAATGCACAGGTCTGCTGGAAATTGGGGGCTATAAAATAAAGTGCCATGGCGGCGTCCACGGGATGCTGTCGCTGGAGCAGGCCGTGGCGAAGTCCTGCAACGTGGTCATGATGCGGGTGGCACAGCTGCTGGGAGCGGAGGAGTTCTGTGAATTCCAGAGAATCTTCAACATCGGGCTGAAGACCAATATCGACCTGGCGGGTGAAGCCAGGACGGCCAGCCTGGTCTATGTGGCGGAGAACATGGGGCCTACGGATCTGGCTACCAACAGTTTCGGGCAGAATTTCAACGTCACCATGATAGAGATGATCACGGCGTTCTGCTCCATGATAAACGGCGGATATTACTATGAACCCCATATGGTGAACAAGATCACCAATGCCAGCGGCGCTACGGTAAAGAACATTGAGCCAAGAGTGCTGAAACAGACCATATCGGAATCCACCTCGGAACTGATCAGGCAATACTGCAGAGCTGTAGTAGAGTACGGGACAGGAGGGACTGCCAGGCCTGCGGGGTATATGATCGGCGGCAAGACCGGGACGGCGGAGACCATCGATCCGAATACCCACAAACGTTCGGAGACCGAGCATGTGGTGTCGTTCATCGGGTACGCTCCGGCGGATGACCCTCAGATAGCGATTTATGTGGTGGTGGACAGGCCAAATACGGACAAGCAGGGAAATGCCAGGTTCGCCACGAAGATTGTCCGCAATATCCTGACAGAGGCCCTCCCCTACCTGAACATCTTCATGACCGAGGAGCTCAGCGAGGCGGAACGGGAGGAGCTGGAGGCGCTTCACCTGGATATCACCACGCAGTACACCCAGAAACCGGAAGACCTGCCGGAGGAAGGGCAGGAGGGCGGGGAACCGGCCGGCGGGACGGAATCGGGCAATGAAGTGTCCCAGCCCTGGATGAGCTATCCTCTTGACCCAGAGACCGGGTACAGGGTAGATCCAGAGACCGGCAGATTCTTCGACCCGCAGACCGGAGAGCCCATAGACGGAGGGGAATCGGTGCCGGATCCCAACCTTCCGGTGAATCCCAATCTGCCCACCACGCCGAATGTCCAATAGAAGCCGGCAGGACGGGAAAGGAAAGAAGCATAACCTCGTTGGAACAGGAATAAAGTATATTAACATCCTTTCATGAGGTTTGTATGCTGACGGACAACAACAAAATATTCCACAGGAAGAAGATACTGACGATTTTTCTCATCTGCGCAGGCGTCTTCCTGTTCCTGTTCGGAAGGCTCGTGTATCTGTGCGTCTGGCGGGCGGAGCACTATTCCGCGCTGGCCACGGCCCTGCATGAGAGGGAGCGCAGCATAAAAGCGGCCAGAGGCCGTATCCTGGACCGCAACGGCACCGTGCTGGCAGACAACAGGACGGTCTGCACGGTATCCGTCATACATAATCAGCTGGAGGACCCGGAACAGGTCATCGAAATCCTGAGCAGGGAACTGGAGCTCACGGAAGACTATGTGAGAAAGCGTGTGGAAAAATACTCTTCCATGGAGCGGATCAAGAGCAATGTGGATAAGGAGCTGGGAGACCGGATCCGGGAGTATGACCTTGCGGGGGTGAAGGTAGACGAGGATTACAAGAGATATTATCCTTACGATGAGCTGGCCAGCAAGGTGCTGGGCTTCACCGGCGGGGACAACCAGGGAATCATCGGCCTGGAGGTGGTCTACGATGAGTACCTGCAGGGGGAGGCCGGCAAGATACTGACCATGACGGACGCGAAGGGCATCGAAGTGGAATCCGCGGGGGAACGTCGGCTGGAGCCGGTGAGCGGCCAGGACCTCTGCATCAGCCTGGACATGAACATCCAGTCCTACGCGACGCAGCTGGCGAACCAGGCCATGGCCACAAAGCAGGCGGACAGCGTGTCCATCCTGGTGATGAATCCCCAGAACGGCGAGATCCTGGCCATGGTCAATGTGCCGGAGTTCGATTTGAACAACCCTTACGAGCTGCCGGAGGGCACGCCGGAAAATATTTCCGGGGAGGAGACCCAGAATATCCTGAACGGCATCTGGCGAAACGGCTGCATCAATGATACATATGAGCCGGGATCCACTTTCAAGATCATCACGGCGGCCGCCGGAC
>OFHB01001861.1_pt1 | contig 11663 bp, 10 predicted proteins | sample 1521881 | NCBI WGS metagenome assembly OFHB01 (sample SAMEA3504090, study PRJEB24116) | mouse gut metagenome | biome: mouse gut; feature: mouse-associated habitat; material: faeces | place: Denmark | collected 2011
GTTTACTCGGTTTTATATACAGTATTAACATTGTTGAATAGCGTCTTGTACCTTTGTAATGGTATTTATGAAGACCCAAGTGGTAACTGGCACGAATTAGACAGGGCTATGGTCCTCCTGATTGGGATAGTGGCATTTGGACTGTTTACGAATCTGCCTGTTAAGCCTTTAGCTCTCAGATATTTGATTGCATATATTCCCTCCCAGCTATTGGCGTTTGCGTATGTTTGGTTCAGCGGACTGCGGGAACCGTTGGCAAAAACAGCATACAGGGATATTTGGATTAACTTTACGGGTCTTTTTGTGGTGTTATGTATCATCAATACGGCCATCTATGTTTTTAAGAGAAAGGGAGAGCCGAAAGAAAGGTGATGTACTATGGGTATGCGGAATAAAAACTATACAGTATGAATCTGTATGGTTTTTGTGGCCAGTGCTTTCATAAGGTTGGGTGACGATAGGAGTGAAAATGTATGTATTCTTTACTGGTGATAAACTTAATTATGCCATTTGTAATGATTTTTGTGGGACATATCTTTAAGAAACATCCTGCGTCAGATATGGATCCGAATAATGGATATAACACACCAACTTCACGAAAAACGCAGGATCATTGGAATTATGCACAAAGTATTGCGCCCGATATTTTCATATTCTTTGGAAAAATTTTGGGACTAATTGAGATTGCATTGAGTGCAGTGATGTTTTTATTTCATGTCCCTATCCAGGCAGCCCTAAGTGTTGGGGGCATTGTTGGATGGGGATTCCTGTTTCTGGGATTTTATAAAACGGATTCGGAAATAGAAAAGAAGTTTATGTAAGAGATCAATATAAGCTGACGATGATGAAGAGGAAGAAAAAGAGGAAATATCTATGCTCAATGCAGGAAGCAGGATCGTAAATAATTGGATATATCCTATTGACAAAGGCTATGTACTGATTGATACAGGGTATGAAAGCGGATTTGCACATTTTAAAAAGCAACTGGCAAAGATGCAAATAGCCCCTCAACAGATACGATATATTTTTTTGACACACGCTCACGATGACCACGCAGGTTATCTGAATGAAGTACTTTCGGAATGCCCTGACCTCCAAATCGTTATGAGCGACAAAGCATTAGAAAGATTATATAGAGGGCAAAACTCTTTTCATGGCGGTTGCACAACTAAGATTGCCTTGTTCTTTTGTTATTTAATGAAGTTCGTTGGCAAAGGTAAGCATTTGTTTCCCTCAATAAAGCAAGAATATCAATGTAGATGTATTCAAGTGACCGAACAAAACCGTAAGCAAGTGGAACTTTTACTGCAAGGAAAAATTATTGATACTCCCGGTCATACCGCCGATTCCATATCGCTTTTACTAAATGACGGTTCTCTATTCTGCGGTGACGCTGCTATGAACGGCTTGCCAAGTTTACATAGAATAACCATTTGGGCAGAGGACAAAACGGCTTTTCTGAAATCTTGGGAAACAATCATTGCACTTAAACCAAATCTAATATATCCGGGACATGGCAAGCCGTTTGAATATGAAGACCTTAAAATAAATCTAAAACGAGCAAAAAATATGGAATTGTTACCGATTCAATAACTTCCAGTTTATCGCTCTAATAAAAGTCTAAAACAAGGCGACGGGGTAGGTATTTGGGTTTGGTGTGATTATTTATTACAAAAAAGAATACTGACTAAATAGATTATGTTTCCGGGCAGTGAGTTACAGTTCATGCCAATGTCAATTATAGCCGGCAGGCGAAGATTCTGGAAGGCCTGACAGGAAGCGTATGCTTTCTGGTCAGGCCTTCCACATCAGGCGGTTCTTCTCCCGAATGCAACCTGCCCTGTTATACATCAACTTGCGGCTTCAATATTCAGTTTTTTTATTGCGAAACAGTAAATAGCGAATAGAATAATCCACGTCTATTGATCAAATGGTCAAAAGTCCCTCTCTCTGCTACTTCTCCCCGGTGCAAAACAATGATTTCGTCATATTCCCTTAATACATTTTCCTCCAATCTATGGGTTACAATAACGCGTGTAATATTCTCCATTGCTAAAACGGAGTTCATAATGCTGCCTGCTGTTATCTCATCCAATGCGGCAGTCGCTTCATCCATCAGCAAGACGGATGTGTTTCTCAATAATGCTCTCGCAATAGAAATCCTTTGTTTTTCACCACCAGACAGTGCACTTCCATTCTCACCGCAAATATAACCCTCCCCATGACTGGCAATCAGCTCCGAAAGCCCTGCCCTGGCAATAGCTGATCGAACATCATCATCCGGGAAATCTTTGTAAAGTGTAATGTTATTGTAGACTGTATCGTTAAAGACAAATACACTTTGCTGCACAAGAGATATCATCTGAAAAAGCGAATCAGGGCAAATTTGCCGTAGCTCAGTCTCATCAAACATAATGCTGCCCTCATAATTATCATATGTTTGCATAATGAGATTTAATAAGGTCGTTTTGCCTGAACCGGAGCCGCCGACAATCGCATATTTCTTTCCCGGTTCAAAATCAAGATGAATGTGGTGCAGGATCTCTTTTTCCTCTTCATAACCAAACGACAGATCACGAATAGAAATGCCATGTGTCAGGGTATGAGGTATCTCTTCGCCGCTGGCTGCTTCCTGCTCGAACAGGAAATGTGATAATTTATCCATAATCGCTATGGCTGCTTTTCTATTTGCAAGAATCACCGGCATTCTTTCTATTGGCGAAATGACAAATGTAACCAACTGCAGGAAAACCAGCACAATTCCCGGTGTAATTCCCGTTCCTGATACAGCCATCCATGCACCGATTACAAAAACGCCGAGCCGCATTATTATGCTGGCGGCGGTGCTGAGCAAATTAACATTTTCCTCTGCATATCTTCTGGCATACTTAATGTTTTCGATTTTGCTGTTATCTACCTCAAACCGTTCCTGAATTTCTCTTTCTGCCCGAAAGCTTTTTATAACCGGGAAACCTGAAAGAATGTCCTTTATAATTTCAACATATCCTGCATTCCCTTCGGAAACCTTTTTCTCCGCCTCAGCCAGTTTTTTTGCGGGCGAGAGCGATATGACGATCGGCATAATGGACAGCAGGACTGCTACAAGCGTTAAAACCGGACTGTACCATAGCATTAGAATGAGCGCACCTGCAAAACTTACACTGATATCAACAACAGTAAGAATGCTATCAAGATAGTAGTCCTCAACCGAGCGCATATCATTTGTGAGAGCAGATATCAGTTTTCCAGTATTTTCATTGGATAATGCACCAATTTTCTTTCCCATTATTTTTTCGAAAATGCCTGCCTTGTACTGCTCCATTGCTGTTTGAATAAATTTTGGCCTTGCAGTGCGGTAAATAAAATATGCGATCATAAAAATTACAAACGTGACAGCGGCAATCAGTGCTGTTAAACCAAGTGATGTGGAGTCGTTACCTGCCGCTATGTCAATAATTTTTTGAAGAAGCCACGATACCACTAAGTTATATACACTAAGGACAACCATTGAAAGAATTGCCACCATAAGCCATGCTTTACTATGCAAAAATAGTTGATGTTTTAATTGCATCTGTTTTCTCATTCATTTTCCACTCCTTCATATAAAAATTCGGCTGCAGGGAAAAATCCCTGCAACCGAATAAAAAGTCATAGCTATCCTAAAGGACATACCATATGATCAGTAAAAAGGGGATTTGCTTTCCTGCAAAACGGTACGATAAATAGACGGCTGTCATCACCGAAAAACCACTATCATACCAAATATCTGTTGGCAGGAAAACTAAATCATCTTATTACACCTCCATTTTAACAAATCGTTTTCGTAAAAGATATAATATCATATTTGCGCCTGTTCTTCAAGACATATTCAGGTGATGCACTCGTGGTGACAGTTCATGTGATTTGCAAATCCTTCCCTGGCTATGATACTTTTCGCTCTTTATATAATCTTTTGCAGGCTGTATGTTGGCACGGATTGTATCAGGAAATGTACATGGTCTTTACCATAGGCCGCCGGGCGGAACTGAAACCAAAGACCACTCTTATTCTTCAACCACTTTCAGTTCCATATTTCCGGTCGAGCCATCCCCGCTGTACAGATAATACCATCCTCCCTGCGATAACAGAGCCTGCGAAGAATACCGCTCATCAGCCTCCGGGATGATATCCGCAATATTCTGAAAACGTTCCAGATATGCTTCATAACCAGCCCAGGGCCAGAATGTCTCCGCTTCCAGCGCCTGCATGCTCCGATCAGCGATCGTATACAAGTAGATTTCTCCACTGCCTGTCTTTGGCAGTATCTGTATCTGGCCTTTCTGGCTTACACCGATCTCTCCGCCCTGCTCCCGGGAAAAATCACACGCTGCAAGAGAAATCAATTCTTCTTTCCCGCCGCACCGGGCATCCCAGAGCCAGACTGATTGCCCTTCCTCAAATATCACATTTCCATATGACACGGCCAAAATCCGCACGTCCGATATCTGTCCTTCGCCGCCGTTTTCTGTGAGCCGCGCATTGCGCTCTGCCTCTTTACCCGTCGTATCTCCGGCCGGATTCGCCTGCGCTGCCTTTGTCCGTCCAAGAGCAATCTCCCTCTCTTCTCCGCCGTCATAGAGCAAAAGCGCTGCCGTTTTATCCGGATCTATGGCCGTATCCAGAGGGATCTCAAAGCAGAATTCCTCCGCCTCATCCATATGCCCGGACATACTTAACTGCATTCCGTTTTCTTCTACGACGCTCCCGTCCTCATACCGCACCCCTGTCAGATACACCGTCTTTCCCCATACGGCATGTTGTGCGGCTTCTTTTTCCGTATACATCCGAATCCGGAAAGGGCTGATCTCCATCTTACTGAAAAGCAGTTCATATTCTCCCAGTACACAAGTCTCCTGCTATTTCCAATGTCGCTGACTCTATATATAAAACCTGCACATTCACTTTGACTCTGCACCCATAACATGCTATGATAAATGCAATCGCTTCTATATAAATGTTTTGCAATAAATATTTTGCACCAAAATATACAGAGGAAATCATGCACAAACTTACTGACACAGCAAACACAGATACTCATACAGTGCATACAGCCATCAATGCTCTAACCCCGAATACACCTTCTGAGGAATCCCCGGTTAAAACATATGACGATTATTATGTACAGGACGGTTTCGGAACTCTGGATTATCCCGTCGGCGTCTACTATCTCGACCTGAGCAAATCCTACATGAACAGGATTCGCTGGCACTGGCATGAAGAGATGGAGATCCTGATCGTCAACAACGGTCACGCCGAAGTCTCCAGTGACGACGTCTCCTACCCCCTGAATCCGGGACAGGGCATCATCATCAATCAGAATGTCATGCATTCTATCCGCTCCATGGATCACAAGAACTGTACTTTCTATTCTCTTGTTTTCCATCCCGATTTCCTGTTCGGATACAAGAATAATTATCTGCAGACACAGTTTCTGCTGCCGGTTCAGAATTTTCATCTGTTTAAGATGATGGTCCTCAACGAGAACGATCCCTGGCACGAACGCATGTTGGACGCGGTCAATGACACGATTGCTGCCAACCTGACCAAACAATTCGGTTATGAAATTGCCACGAAAGGATACCTGTGCCGTTTCTGGGCGGAACTCATCTCCCGTTTCCCGGAATTGACCACTGCACCGCCGCCCCACGTTTCCACAGATGAGCAGCGTGTAAAGCAGGCCATGCTTTTTATCAGAAAGCATCATGCAGATCCTATCTCCCTGGACGAAATTGCCAACAGCATCCATATCAGTAAAAGTGAATGCTGCCGCTGCTTTGCCCGCACGTTACAGATGACCCCTTTTGAATATTTGATGAGATATCGTATTCTGGAAGCCACCAAGAAAATGATCGAAACCATCAAAAACCCTATGTCCATCGCTGATATCGCGTTGTCTGTAGGATTTAATAACGTAAGCTATTTTAATAAATTATTTAAAAAATTCCTGGGATGTACTCCCACCTACTATCGAACCCATAAAATTCCATCCGGCGAGATTCCCCAGAACAACAGTCCTTTCGAAGTTCCAATGATCTGATCCTTCTTCGCCGATACGACAGACCGGACTGTGCTGTTTTGCAACAGCGATACAGTCCGGTCTATATGCTTAAACAGTTCAGACTCCGTCTTCCCTGTTACATCTGCTTTCGTATTTATTCCCTATATATTCTTTGCACAGATATCCTGCAGGCAGCATTTGTCACAATATGGTCTGGTTCTTGCTGTGCAGACTTCTCGGCCGTGCCAAACCAGTCTGTGGCAAAAGTCGCTTCCTTCTTCCGGAGGAATAATCTTCCACAACGCCATCTCCACCTTTTTCGGTTCCTTGATGCCATCTACCAGACCAATCCTGTTGCACAGACGAATACAATGTGTATCCGTAACGATAGCCGGTTTTCCGAACACATCTCCCATGATCAGATTCGCACTCTTTCTTCCAACCCCCGGAAGCTTTAAAAGCGCGTCGAAATCATCCGGCACTTTCCCGTCATATTCCTCCTTCAGCATTTTCATACAGGCACTGATATCCCGCGCCTTGCTGTTGCCCAACCCGCAGGGATGGACAATCTTCTCAATCTCCTCCACCGGAGCATCCGCCAGGGCATTCACATCGGGAAATTTCTCATAGAGTTTCTCCACCACCACATTCACTCTGGCATCCGTACACTGGGCCGCCAGGCGCACACTCACCAGCAGCTTCCATGCCTGGTCATAGTCAAGGCTGCAGTCCGCATCCGGATATTCTTTCTTCAGTCTCTCAATTACCTCTAACGCAAGTTGTTTTTTGGTCATATTTTCTCCCTTTTATTTTTCCCGTCCCGCATAAATATCTCCATCAGTGCCAACCATATTTCTGAGAAAGGAAGGTATGCTATGAATCTTGAAAAAGTCGTGTGCAATTGTATGAATGTCACCAGCGGTCGCATTAAAGAAGCCGTGGACTCCGGGGCCAGCACTTTAGAAGAAGTGCAGGAGGCCACCGGGGCCGGCACAGTCTGCGGCGCCTGCCTGGAGGATGTGCAGCGTCTGGTGGACTACTTTGTGGAGCAGCGGGATACGCCGTAACCGCGGCAGCGCCACAGTTTTAAGGGAACTCAGGCAGGAAAATCTGTCGGAATTCAGTTCAGACAGCCCCTGCCTGCAAGTCTCTCCTTTAACATGCTGTTGCGCCCGGTGACGGTGACATTCTGCACTGCATAGGCCAGCGCTTTTTTTGTCCCCACCATCACCAGAATCTTTTTTGCCCTGGTGATGCCGGTGTAGACCAGGTTCCTCTGAAGCATGACATAATGGCTCATAAGTATGGGCATCACCACAATCTGATACTCGGATCCCTGGGCCTTGTGAATGGTGGCCGCGTAGGCGTGAACCAGTTCATCCAGTTCCGTCTGGTCATATTCCACCAGCCTGCCCTCGAAGTCCACTTTCAGGGTCCTCTCCCCTGGGTTCACCGTCTCTATTCTGCCGATATCCCCGTTAAATACTTCCTTGTCATAATTGTTTTTCACCTGCATGACCCTGTCGCCCTGGCGGTATACAAAGCCGCTGCGCCTGAGTCCCTCCCCGGCAGGGTTCAGGGCCTCCTGCAGGGCCAGATTCAGGCTGGTGGCCCCTGCCGCTCCCCTCTGCATGGGGGTCAGCACCTGTATCACAGAGGAAGACACCCCATATCGTGCGGGGAGCTTTCTTTTTACCAGATCCACAATCTCCGCCACCGCCTGCTCAGGTTCCTCCCGGGACAGAAAGAAAAAGTCCGTATCCCTGCCATTGGAGATATCCGGCAGCTGCCCGGCGTTGATCCTGTGGGCGTTCATGATAATGCGGCTCTCCAGGGCCTGGCGGAAAATCCTTGTAAGGCGCACCACCGGAAAAGCCCCTGACTCTATCACATCCCGGAGCACATTTCCCGCACCCACAGAGGGCAGCTGGTCCGTATCCCCCACCAGCACCAGGCGCATGCTGTCGGGAACCGCCTTCAGCAGGGCGTTCATCAGCACAATGTCTATCATGGAGCACTCGTCCACAATCAGCACATCCCCTTTTAAAGGGTTTTCCCCATTTTTCTGATATCCTTCCGGGGGCTTGCACTCCAAAAGTCTGTGGATGGTCTGCGCCTCATATCCAGTAGCCTCTGTCATCCTCTTGGCCGCCCGTCCTGTTGGCGCCGCCAGCAAGAAATCCATCCCCTCACTGTCAAAAAAATGAAGCATGGCATTGATGGTGGTGGTCTTTCCTGTTCCGGGTCCTCCAGTCAGCACCATGACTCCTCTCCTCATCGCTTCTACCACCGCAGTTCTCTGCATCTCGTCCAGACACAGCCTTCCACGTTCTTCAATGGCATGAAGCCTGTCCTGAATCTGACTCTCCTTTGCCTGATAATCCACATCCAAATCATGCAGCATCCTCGCCACATTCATTTCCATATAATAGTAACGGGACGGATAGATACGCACACCATCCGTTTCCTTCCTAATGACAATCTTCTTCTCGATTGCAAGATCCATCAAATATCTCTCAATATCCGTAAGCTCGACTCCTAAAAGCTCGCTCGCCCTCCTAAGAAGCACCTCCTGCTTTAGAAAAATATGCCCGTCATTTACACTCTGAAGCAGGGTATAAAAGATACCGCTGCGAACGCGGAAATCCGAATCTGCATGCATCCCCACCTTTATTGCAATCTCATCCGCAGTCTTAAATCCAACTCCCGGCACATGGTCAGCAATCTGGTAAGGATTCTCCTCTATAACACGGTATACACTCTGCCCATAATGCTGATAAATCTTTGCGGACAATGTGGTAGATATCCCGTATTTTTGGAGAAATATCATCGCTTGCCGCATATCACGCTTTTCCTCCACCTGCGCCGAGATCTCCCGCGCCTTCCGCTCGCTGATGCCCTTGATCTCCGCCAGCCTCTCCGGCTCCTGTTCCATGATCCTGAAGGTATCTTCCCCGAATTTCTTTACAATCTTTGCTGCCAGGGATTCCCCAATCCCTTTGATTGCCCCCGATCCCAGATACCGGCAAATACTTTCCTCATTGTCCGGGACCACTACCCTGGCGCTTTCCACCTTAAGCTGGCTTCCATAGATAGGATGCTCCACAAAACTGCCCTGCAATTCCAATGTTTCCCCGGCTTCCACCGCCCGGAAATTTCCCACACAGACGACCTCTTCCCCCTTTGCCGTCAGTGATACCACCGCATAGCCATTTTCCTTGTTCTGGAAAATAATATGGTCAACGTAACCTGTGACTGTATCCAAAATGGATCCCTCCTGCCTGTAAAAAAGGCTGCCAGACAAAACGGTAAAACCCGTTTTTCAGCAGCCTTTATGTCTTTATCCAATATATTTGTATCCGGCAGCCGCCAAAAAGCCCTCTGAAGATTCCTCTGTCATTGCTTCTGGCCGCTTACCTATTATTATAAGCTATAGTTTTGCTTCATTTGCTCATACATCATCTGCGCAAGCCCCAGCCCCTGTTTTTCTGTAGAGGTTTCCGCCAGGTCCTGGATCACTTCGTCCCGGAAATAGGTAACCAGGTTATTGTTGGGGTTAACGCCGTCTTCGTCCTTAAAGCAGTCTACTGTCTTTTGCATTTCTTTAAATATCTGCTCTAAAAAATAGGATTCAAACTGCTTGCACACATCCAGCAGTTCCTCGTCGGAAGCCTGGGAGTAATCCTTGCCGTCAACTGACTCTTTTAATTTGGAAGCTGATGTATTCTGGCTTTGCAGATAATTTGTATAAGAGGATATTCCCCCTACGTCCATTCCCTTTCACCTGCCCTTTCCGTTAACGTTTCAGATTATTGGCTGTCTGCAGCATTTCGTCTGATGTGGTGATTGCCTTGGAGTTCATTTCATAAGCCCGCTGGGCGATGATTAGATTTACCATTTCATCTGCCACCTGCACATTGGAGCCTTCCAGGTAGCCCTGGATAATCTTACTCTTGACCACGTCTTCATTGGTCTCTTCATTTAAAGCAGGGCCGCTGGCACCCGAAACCGCCCACATGGTGTCCCCCTGCCTTACAAGCCCGCCAGGGTTATTAAACTGATACATGCCGATGACCATATCGTCCAAAGGCTGGGGATTGTTGTTGCCGTCCGGATAGCAGACAGTCCCATCCTCACTGATAGTTACCCTGTTGGCAATATATTCCCTCCCCAGGGTAATTGTCCTGCCCCTGGAGCTTAAAACCGGAAGCCCATCCTGGTTTGTGAGGATCAGCCCCCTGGTGCCGTTGGTCGCCCAGGTAAAATCACCGTTCCGGGTATAATATGTATTCCCGTCAGCGCCCCTTACAGCAAAGTATCCCTCCCCCTCAATGGCAAAGGAAGTATTGCTGTTAGATGCCAAAAGGCTCCCCTGGGTAAAAATGGAATTAATGGAGGAATTCCGCACACCAAGGCCTACCTGGGAAGTGGTGGGCTTGGGATCCCCGTTCGCCGTCGTGGTAACGGAACGCAGATTCTGGTACAGAAGTGATTTAAACTGTGCCACCTGTCCCTTATATCCGGCGGAATTGACATTCGCCAGATTATTGGCGATCGTATCTACATTCGTCTGCTGTGCATTCATACCGGTCGCTGCCGACCACAAACTCCTAACCATAATTTAAGCCTCCTATAATCTACCTAACTGATTCACTGCTATATCAAGAGATTCATCATACGTCGTGATGACCTTCTGATTACTCTCATACTGCCTCTGAATTGCGATCATATTCACCATCTCAGACACGATCGATATATTGGACAATTCCAGAACACCGTTTCTCACCTGCGCAGTGGACTCCTGCTCCAGTCTCCTCGCCGCCGTCGTATCGCCTTCGAGTGCTGCTTCCAGATCCTGCTGTGCCGCTTCCTCACGCTGCTGTGCCGCACGCACCGCCGCCTCCAGATCCCCAAGGTCTTCCGCCCCACCGGCTCTGGCCGTGTTCAGGGCCCTCTCAGCCAGTGCAGTGTTAGTCCTCGCTCTGTTATAGGCCGCCTCGGCGCTCTTCACTTCATCGCTGGGTGCGATCTGGTAAAGGTTCTCTCCGAAATGCTCCAGCCTGTCATAGTCCTCAAAGTCCACCACACCGATCGTCGCCATCAGATTACCATCCTGATAAATATCGCCGTTGGTGTTGGCTCCGATCTGGCTGTCATTGGGATCCAGCTTGATGCGTCGTCTGTTCTCGTCCAGCACAAAATCTCCGTCCTGCGTCACAAGATACCCCTGCGCATCCATGGTAAAATTACCATCCCGCGTATATTTCACAGAAGTTACATCCGCCTTGTTCGTGTACTCTACCAGGAAAAATCCCGGCCCCGCCAGGGCAAAATCAAACTTATTGTCAGTTACCTTCATCGGCCCCTCGGAGTAATCCGTATAGTTTTCTCCGACCTTCACACCCATACTCATCCCGGTTCTGGACGACCATTTATTCGGATCATCCACCAGGCCTTCATCATAAACCCTGCTGGTGGAAAGATTTCTCGGCAGATTCCCCGGCTCCGACATATCTTTAATCTTATAAGCCAGCACCGTGTCAAAAGCCTGGCTGGTAGATCCTTCTTTCTTATAAGCATTGGTATTGGCATTCGCCAGGTTATTGGTCATAACATCCATTCTGTG
>OFHB01001870.1_pt1 | contig 11632 bp, 10 predicted proteins | sample 1521881 | NCBI WGS metagenome assembly OFHB01 (sample SAMEA3504090, study PRJEB24116) | mouse gut metagenome | biome: mouse gut; feature: mouse-associated habitat; material: faeces | place: Denmark | collected 2011
AACACTTAATACCTAATACTTAATACTTATTTTTCCGGTCCCTTCTTGATGGCTTTCACCATAATTCCGGCACCGGCAATCAGCATCACTGTAAACAGGAGCAGGAAGATAAAGAACGTAGTTTGCACGGAGCTTACATCCAGTTTGGAAATAGCAGCCATTGTAGGCAACATATCGCGGATGGCCCACGGCTGACGACCACATTCGGCAACCACCCATCCGGCTTGTCCGGCGATGTATCCCAAGGGAATTGTCAGCAGAGCAATCCAGTGCATCCAGCGCATCCGGCTCAAATCCTTTTTATAGATGAAGAAAAGAACGGCGATAAAGAACAGGATGAAATAGGGCGCAAGCATCACATAACTTATACGGCTGTCCCTGATATCCTGCTTTAAATACTGCCATTTTGTCTTTCTCTCCATATCAATCTCCTAATTTTAGTCGCTGCGCGACAGCTCTGAAGCATAAAGTCCCTTCGGCGCTTTCTTTGCCCTCGTGACTTTATTTAAGTCGCTGCGCGACAGCTCTGAAGTATAAAGTCCCTTCGGCGCTTTCTTTGCCCTCGCGACTTTATTTTAGTCGCTGCGCGACAGCCCCTTCCTTACTCTGCCTCTGTCGTCATTCCGAATTCCTGGCGTTTGCCTGTGATTTCCGCGTTGATATACTCTATGTACTCGTACATGGCTTCCCGGGGCTGCATCTTCTTGTCGTCCTCGGCCACAACCACGGTGTAGAAAGCATTGTTCACATTACGCCATGTGAAGTAACTGCCGGGCACCTGGCGGAAGCCCTTTACATTGGCAAGCTGTTCTTCCAGGGCCTCGTAGTCGTCCGACGGCCAGGGCAGATTGGCGAATGCCTCCACATTGGCGGTGGGATACCTGGCCGCCTCGCCCATAAGGCCTTCCATCTCCTTGCCGTAGGCGGTCTGGGTCTCCTCGGACAGCCACCATTTCATGAATTCCCAGGATGCAGCCTTATCTTCGGAACCGTTCATCATCATGCAGGCAAGCCCGGTACTGGCGGACACATTGTTCACGGAACCGTCCTCCTGCACAACCCCCGGCAGCGTGGTAAAGCCCCACAGCCCCTTGATATCCGGCGCGGACACCTCCAACACATTGTAAGTGGTGTAGTCCGCTATGATAATGGGAGACTCTCCGGTACGGAACCGCTGCTCCACACTGGTGGCACGGTCCAGTTTGTAATCGGTGTAAAATTCACAATATGCCTTAAAAGCGTTGATGGCTTCCTCTGAATTCAGCGCCGAGGCCGATCCGTCCTCATTGTACAGCTCCCCGCCATACTGATACAGGAGACTGGTAAAGGTCAGCTCCGAAGGCAGCATCCCCACACTCATCTGGTTCTTGCTCAACTCCGAAATCACCACTTTCATGTCGTCCCAGGTCTTGGGCACCTCCACTCCCAGTTCGTTGAGAATATCCTTCCGATAAAACATCATCTGGAAATTCTGGGTTTCCGGCAGTGCATACAGGGAACCCTCGAACCGGTACTGGGAAAGGGCGCTTTCCCGGAAACGTGCTGCAATCTCCTCCCAGTCCGGGAAGTTAGTCAGGTCTACCGCCGCGCTGCGCAGCCCGTAGTTTACCGGCAAATCATTGGAGGAGCCGGTGGTTCCTGTTGCGGAGGTAGCCACGGAGCCTCCGGAGTTGGCCACCTGCAGCGCCACATCCGGTCCCTGCCCCGCCAGGGAAGCCTGCAGCAGGGTGTTCATGTCCACCAACATCACGTTTACATTGATATTTTTCCTGGGGGTAAAGGTTTCGTCCACCAGGGATTTTATCACATTCGCCTGGTCCCGTCCGCTGCCCACCCACACGGTAATGGTGGGGCTGTCCCCGCCTTCCTCTGCAATGTTACCGATGGCATTGTAATCTACGATAAAGGAATAATAAAGCTTCTTAAATTCATGTCCCAGTTTGCTGAAAAAGGAATCCTTCACCTTTGGCGTATCCTGATCCGGAGACAGAATATACAGGGCGTCCAACTGCAGCGGCTGTGACTGGGCATTGGTAATCCAGGTTCCCAGGGCGCTTACATTGGTTTTGAAATCCCCCACCATCCTGGTAACCTTCTCCACATCCTCCAGGATATCTTCCAACTGATCCCGCATGGTGATGATGACATTTTCCTCGCTGCCCCGGACATTCAGCTCTTCCAGGCTGATAAGGATGCCGTCCAGATCTCCCTTGATCTCCGCAAGGCTCTCGCCCAGGCCCGGCAGCCGCTTCTCAATCTGGTAGTCCCGGTACTCGTCCGGGGAAACGCCTGTAATCCGGATGATATTGCGGTACACCGCATTCAGCTTGATTACCGTATTCTGCACATCGCTCACCACCCGGGCAAAATCTCCCAGAACCGCCTGCATCCGCAGGGTGTGGTGTCCGGCTGTGAGATAAAACCGGTAAGGTTCTCCCGCCTCATCCGACAGCTTCATCATTTCCCAGTCGGAATGGTAGGTGAAACCGTAATGACTCATCTCGCTGAAAGGCACTTCTCCGTCCAGGAGAATTTTCCGGGAGACATAGATTCCTTTCACGAAATTTTGCTTTGCGTGAAGGGCGATATGATAGAAACCGTCCTGCTCCACATCAAATTCCCACTCAATCCACTGCCCCGTATGACTCCAGCTGTTGCCGCCGATGGTATTGTTTTTCAATGCCCTGGCGCTGTAGGGATAAACCGACGGTGAGGACTGGTCCTGGGTTGGATAAAGCATACTGGAAGATTTCTTCTCCGCGTATTCCGCCTGAATCTCCACAAGCTTTCCTGAAGTATCCTTGGCCCCTTCGGAAAACCACGCCTTGTACTGTTCCTGATAATCCAACGGCGCCTTCCGGTTCCTTAAGGTTATCACCCCCAGTACCATGGGCTCTCTCTGGGAGACCACCGTGATGGTATGCTTTCCCGGCGTCAGGTACAGACTCAAAGGCTCCACCACATAGCCTTCCGCGTCGTAAAGCTGACTCTCCACCCATTCCGGCGCCTCCACCTGGGTGGGCTTCAGGTCATTTCCCTGATTGTCAGAGGCCCATTCGCTGACCGAATTGGTCCATACCCTGGAAAACTCGATTTCCGACAGCTGCTTGTACGGAAGCTCTCCGTCCAGGAAAAACGCCCTCTGAATGGAGGAACCGTTTCCTTCTACCGGATAGTAGGTCAGAGACAGCTGATACATCCCCTCGGTGCGGATGTCCACCTCATACTCCACCATCCCCGTGTCATGGGTCAGAACCGATGTACCCGCCCTGCCTTCGTAATCCGTCAGGACTTCCGGTTCTTCCCTGCCCTCGAACCGCACAAAGTCGCCGCCCTCCAGGACATACACATCCTCCGGGTAGACGCTTCCCTGATGCTGCTCCTGATATTCCCTGAAATCCTGGTACTCGGCCGTATAGTTCAGCACGTCCTTATACCCCTCCAGAGACTGCTCCGTCCGGGCCTGCGCCTTCAGGGTTCCATAGCCTCCCGGGCAGACAACGGACAGAGCCATGCAGACAGTAAGAAGACCGGTCAGGCCCTTTTTCCACCGTTTCTTCATCCATCTCTCCTCCTTTTATTGACATTAATTATTTAATTAATATTTTAGATTAATTTAATTATATTCTTAATTAATAAATTCGTCAATACCAAAGTGTAATTTTGACACTTTATACAAATAGCGGTTATCCATTTCATAAAAAAGCTTGATTTTTTGTCTATTATAACTATAATGGGTAAGTTTTGATAGGGTTATAGAAGTTTAACAGGAAACCTTAAGTTAATCAATTAACTTTATTTTAAGCTTTTAATCTCCATAAAAGCAGGTATAGAGTCCATATTTATACAAAAAGTTATATTTGAATGCTTATAAAATCGAAGGAAAAGCAAAATCAGATAAAGTGAATCGGAACAGGCCGGATTCCTGAACTTATAGATTCTTACAGAGGCAATTTGTCGTAAAGCTTCCGAAGAGCCAGAGACCGGTAAGCAAGTCGGGGAGATCTTATCCCTGCTCGCCGCGCCGCCCCTGCACCGCTTTAGCGGCAAACTTCCAGGTGCAAGGATCCGCACCTTGTGCACGGGCCTGCACATAAAGCCGAAAAAGAGCATGAGACTTTTTCTGCCCCATGCCCTACATCTCCCTTTTCGGAAAAGTGTTTCCATCAGCTACTCCACAGACTGGAATTATTAGATATTGTTATATATGTATTTCTGTAAAACGGCATTTTCAGCATACTTGTATTCCATAGTTTTTTAAACTCTTTTACGAGTATTTTTCTGTTGTAATATTGCTCATTGGAATTAACAAAATCCGCTAAAGATTCAGCAATAAAAATATATTGTTCATCATAACCAACAACAGGCACAAAATGTAAGTAGTTTTTATCCGTCTGTATCCGTATCATCACAATTACAGGATTTCCTCTGCTGACTTCATTTTTTAGTGCAGCGATATTTCCGGCGCAATACTTTACGTTAAAGCCATATTGGGAAAGTAAATTCAGTATCCCTCTTGGGTACACACGTCCATCTTTCTTTTTATTGGGAATGACCTCATATAAGTTATCACCATGTTCTTCAATATCCCAATGCCTCAAAATATAGGCTGATGAAAATGCAGCACATTGGTATCCGTTTTGCAAGTCTATTCTGTTTGCTTTTGTAATAACAACCTCCTTTTTCCTGCATTTTATTGAAAAATGAAAGTGTAATCCACCCATTAGGAAGATATCTGCAATTGTTATAATTATCACAGTATTTACTAACGTTGAAAGCAATATCACTATATCTATTTTCATACTGCCTGCCCCTGCTGCGGGGGCCGCACGCTGTCCTTCTCCACGATATGTCCCGCTACCAGATCCATACGTTTCATGGCTTCCGGGTCCTCCATCCGCTTCAGAATCTTTTTCAAAGCCACCTGGGCCAGGCCCTTCATATCCACCTCATAAGTGGTAATCCTGCGGTCCGGCAGTCCGGGATACAGATAATTGTCAAAGCCCACCACGGTTACATCCTCCGGCACCTTATGGCCCTGCCGTTCCAGTTCCTCAATCAGTTTGATGGCCACCAGGTCACAGTTGCAGACAAATGCCTCCGGCAGTTCCTCCGGCAGGGTGAGAAATATCTCCCCGGCCTCGTCCCGGTCCTCCATTCGCCACTCCTCCGGCAGCGTCAGCCCATGCTCCAACAGCACTCTCTGGAAACCGCAGAACCTGTCCATGATACTGCTTGTGGCATGAATGGAACCCACGTAAGCCATGCGGCGGAACCCCTTCTCATAGAGATATTCCGTCACCATGTACATGCCGTAAAAGCCGTCCGTCACCACTGCGTCCTCGGAAATTTCCTTATAATAAAAGTCCAGGTAAATAATAGGAATCTTCACACAGCTCCGCAGGAAATCAATATACTGTCTGCTAAGCTCCCCCATAACCACCAGACCCTCCACTGCATTTTCCCCCACAAAATTAGGCAGCCGCAGCCCTTCTTCCGCCTCATGTTTCAGAATCTCCGCCGTCACCATGCAGTTCCTGTTAGGAGCATCTAACGCCATTTCCATATACAGCTTCCAATAAAAGGTAGTGTAATCCGCAAGCCATTTTTCCGAGATTACCACCCCCACATGCCGCAGACTGGTATTCTTCCGCTGATCCTGAAAATACCCCATCTCCCTTGCCGCATTCAGGATTTTCTCCCGCACTGCGTCGCTGACCCCCTTCTGCCCCGTAAGCGCATTATGCACGGTCACCGCGCTCACGCCCACATGGCACGCTATATCCTGCATCCTTACCTTCGCCATACTCCTCCTAACCCGAAACCATAGTAACCGGAGGCACCCCTGATTCCGTCACCTGCCGCTGCTGTTCCTTAAAATACATATTAATATTTAAGTTAATTATAGCCACGGAACAGATGCTTGTCAATCAGTTTCAATGCCCCAATAAGGGTTGTTTCACAAAGCACCCAAAATTATCTTTTATTATAACCCCGCTATTGATCCCGTCAAAATCCTGTCTGCTGAACGCTCTCGCAGTCTTTCTTCCCTGCCAGCTGTACCACTTCCACAAGATGATGGAAGGGACATCCTCCCAGTCGTTTCCCAAGGACTTCTTCCACCCTTCCGGGCAAAGCTGCCATACGGCTTTGGAAAACCCATATTCCCTCACCTCATATCCCACTAAGGGATATTTTTTCTTTTCGCTTTTTATTCCCCTTCCGGCGTGATGACACCGATATAGGTATCTACCGGCTGTGGGTATTTCTTCCCGGGGACACACCTGGAGGCCCTCTTATAGAATTAGTAGGTGTTTCCTTTCTTTTTTACCGTAGTTCCCTGTGCCCGCTGCTCCTGCACCCAGTCCTGGTATCTCTTTTCTGTTGCCGCCGTAATATCCTCCTTTCTGTATAAGTAGTATATACCTATACTATATAGATATTATACCTCTACAGGACAAAAAAAGTCGAGGGTCATGGAAAATTTGTATAACTTCCATAACCCTCGTTAAAATGCCGTATTTATTATTTTCTATTATTCTTCATGAAACACCCCTGGAAGGCTTCTCTATGATATCAGATTTCCTGTTCATGGGTAGTTCCCCGAGGTGTTTTCACGCGCAACACAGCATTCCTGTTTATCTATCCACAGTCATAGCCATGGCGAAATAAATCCGGGAAATCATCCCCTGCCCCGTCTAAACTTCGCCCCCAAATTCCGTGATTTCCATATAGGCCGCAAATTCCGCCATCGAATCGGGCAGCGCCTCCCTCTCCACAAAATATAGTTCGTGCAGCGCCCTTGTGCACCCCAGGTATATTCTGCGCCGGAAATGGGGATTCCCTTCATTGGCCTGGATACAGCCCAGCAGTATCACGGCATCAAATTCCAGTCCTTTGGCAAGGATCAGGGGAATGATCACCAGTCTGTCCCTTATTTCATCCTCAGGCGAGATAATCAGCTGGGCCTCTTTATATTTCTCCAGATACGCTTTTACCCCCAGTGCTTCCTCATCGCTGTTCACAATAACCGCCACGGAATGGTACTTCTCCATCTGCTCCAGTAAAGGCACAAGGCAGGAAAACAGTTCCCTGCACTGCACATATTGAGGCTTCCTCACGGCCCGCTCAAAATATGAGTATTCCTCCCTGATCGGATGCCCCTGTTTCTCGATCAGCCGAAAAGCCAGCGCATTAATATCGCTCGAAGAACGATAACATTTCCGCAGCCGGGTCTGAATCAGTCCCGCCCCGAAAACCCTTTCATAATCCTCGTAATTCTGAATAGTCGTCACGGAATTGACGGTCTGATAGATATCGCCCAACAGCGTGAAGCTGCTCCTGGGAAACAGCCGTTTTATGATATACAGCTGCGGCAGACTGTAATCCTGGGACTCGTCGATAACGGTATGGAAGATATCGGGAAATGAAGCCGTCTCCCCCATCAGCACTTTGATCAGCAGATACAAGATCCCATCCTCATACAGAAGTTTTCCCCGTTCAAGGGAATGGTACAGCCTTACCGCCTCCCTGTCGCTCTCCCCTGTCCGGCGCAGATAATCCGCAAAGACTTCTCTCATCTGTACCTGCGGATCCAACCTGTTCAAGCGGATAATGCTGTCCCTGGCCGACTGTATATACTCATGCCTGATCATTTTGTAACAATGCCCTGCTTCCTTTGCCGATAAAATATCCTCCTGGTTTTCCAGAATATCGCTGCATATTTCCTCCTTATGCAGCATGAAATAGTCCTCAATGGCCTTTCTGACCACAACATTAAGTCTCTCAAAACGGGACTGAAAATCCGCCGGACGCCCGGTATCCAGTTTTCCCCGAATCTTCTCAGGAGACACCAGTATTTCCCCCTTATAGCGTATTTCCGGTATCTGAAAGGGAAAATCGGCAAAATAGTCAATACAGTACTGCAGCATCTCCGGAGAATACTTGATCCGAATCCACCTGGCCCGCTCCTCGGCAAAGCCGCCTTCCAGCGCCTTCAGCTGACTGTAATAGTCTTCAATCCGCATCCCCTTCCCCAGAAATTCTTCCAGGAAATCAGCGAATACTTTCTGTTTCGCAGGCTTCTCCCCAAGGTCAGGGAGTATGGTGGAAATATAGGAGCCGAATATGTTGTTGTTTGACAGAATCAGGATATTCTCGGACTTTATGGTGTCCTTATTGCAATAGAGGACATAGGCGAGCCGATGGAGCCCTATGCTGGTCTTTCCGCTGCCCGCCAGACCATAGATCAGGCAGGAATTCTTTGTATCGCTCCGTATTGCCGTATTCTGTTCTTTCTGGATACTTCCGATGATGACTTTGAGCTTATGGTCAGAATGCTTTGAAAGGACATCCCCAAGAATATCGTCATACATGGACGAATCTGTGTCATACACGGAGATGAGACGTCCCTCCTCTATTTTGTACTGCCTTTTTCCTGTGATTTCCACTTCATTCCTGTAGTCGCGTACCTGATACCAGGCAGGTCCGGAGTCAAACTGGTAGAACATGGAAGAAATGGGCGCCCTCCAGTCCACCACATAGATTTCCCGGGAATCTTCTTCTGTCAGACTGTGGATGCCGATGTAGATGGTTTCCGCTTCTCCCGTCTCCCCTTCCACAAAGTCCACACGGCCGAAATAGGGCGTTTTTTGCATTTTAATATGCCTCTGTATTTCGATTTCATTCCATTCCCACTGCTTCTCCACGGATTTTACCACAGTTTCCTGGGTGTTCAGAAAAATGACATCGTCAAAATCACGTACCAGGTGGCGGTTGTCCTCCCACATTTCCTTTCGCTCATGCAGGACCTGTTCCCGCAGCAGGATTTTGTCCTCCCGCAGCTTCTTCAGTTTATTCCGGATGATCTCTTCCACTTCGTCAAAGTGTGCCAGTTCCTTCTGAAAATCGCCTTTTTCCATCTCCGTTCTCCCTTCCCTGCCCTATATGCTATTTGCAATTGTCCGGAAACTTCCATACAATTACAGTTCGATTATAGTCTGCCGGGAAGCTTAATTACAAGACTTGTAATCAGACCGTTTTTTTGCTATAATAGATACAGGCAAAAAGACATCCCTTTTCTAAATGACTGAACTTCAAACGCCCAAATACTCCCCCTGTTCCCGCCTTAAACGCAGTTTTTTCCCTGCCAGGACCTTTAACTCCTTTTTCCTGTGTCACAAATTTTACCTTCAAATTCTTCTATTGTTTCAGCGCGGGCCGCTGTTTTTACCCATTGTGTGAGAACAGCTAAATCTTTCTGCGTACATATCGTTTGTTTTAATGTATCTGATACTGTACCGATTTCCGCTAATAATGTTAGAATATCCTCTGTTTTCGTCGCCGCCTCTACCTCTCTTTTTACTTCCGCCTTTACTTCTTCTTTTACTTCCGCTCTCATCTCTTCCCGTTCTTCCTTTAAAGACCTGATAATTGTGTACTCAAATGCCATATCGCTCTCCCTATCTCCGGCCCAGCTTAAGATTTCCTCCGCCACGGCCTCTTTATTCTCGCAGACTGACAGCAGTATGTACTTCACCCAATTTCGGAATTCTTCCCGTTCCTGCAGTCCGAGTCCCCGCACTCTGCCGTATGCCGTACGAATCGCCCCTACAAGCTCCATTCTTTTCCGGAACTTGTCACAGTACATGATATTGTCCAAAACCGTATTGGTAGACAGAATATATTCTTCCTCCAGCTTTGCAAGATCTACAAGATAGTTAGATTCAGAATATAGTCGCCGAACATTTCCCCGCTGTTCTGATAGTCACACATACTTGTAACGGCAGTCCATCTGTCCGAGCCATTATAAAATACAATGGGAACCATCGCAGGAAGCCGGAAACCTGCTTTTTCCCTTTCCTTCTTGTCCACATCCATAAAATATTTTACCAATGTATTTACCACATATACCAGAATACGGAAAATCATTGTGTAATCAACATAAGACTGCAGTTCCTGCAGGATAAAAATAAAGGCCTGCTTGCCGTCCGGCATGTTCACTCTGTAAATCAGATCGGCCTCCTTTCCTTCGTAGTCATGTTCCAGCATCTCCTTGTCACATAAAATCAAATCTGCTTCCCTCAGCTGCATCATCCAGTCCGCTTTTACATACTTTTTCAGAAAATGCAGAAACTCCGCCGGTTTAGACAGGCTTTTCTTGTAGCCCTTATCATGAGGCGCAGGGGTTTCGGAGAACTCCGGCCTCTTTACCATTCCCTGTTCCCCTGCGCTCTCCCTTTTTCCGCTGCCCGCTTTCACAGCAGCTGACTTTTTCACGATGTCAGATCTGCAGTCTCCTGTTGTTTTCCTTTCTTTCATCTCGTTACCTTTCCTTTCTGAATGCTTAATAACAGGAAAGATAACACCCTTCCTGCCTTTGCTCTGTGGATTTCAGTTCGTTCCATGGGATAATAGGCTCCCGCCCAGCAAGAAGTTCAATCCAATAGAATCCGCCCTTCCGCGTCTCTATTGTCAGGTATTACAGAAAAGACTGCTGTAGTCTTAAGAATATTTTGAAATTTGAATTCTTTGCCTGTTTTTACAATAACACAGAATAAAATAAATTGCAAGAAAAACAGAAAGGTTACTCTGGGTTGTTTCACGAAGCACCCAAAATTACTTTTTATTATAAACCCGCTATTGATCCCGTCAAAATCCTGTCTAATGAACGCTCTCACAGTCTTTCTTCCCTGCCAGCTGCCCACATTCGGTAAAAACGCAAAATTATTTTTTATGGGCATCTGTGCCACCACCACTCCCGTTACCGCATCAATTGCATTCAGGACCATTGGTGCCCGGAAATCTTTCACCTTCTTCATTGCAGCCCGCAGTGCTTTCCCATCCACTGCAAGACGAATCCCTTTCGTACTCACGATCTCCCCGGTCCATTCCATAAATTTCAGCGCAAACAGTTCCGCATCTATTCCTGACAGGAGCCGGCACGCTGTGGATGGGGAGGCAATACCATTCTTTAATGGAAGATACTCCCTCAATTCTTCCAAATGCTTTTTACACCATCTAAGGCTCCTGCGTATCGTCGTCCTCCCCGCAAGGAAACCAGCTACAAGGCATACCAGCACTTCCCCATGGTCATGTTTTGTCTTCCAGCCGCATCTGGGGTCCGGCACCGCTTTCATATGTTCCAGGAGCGGTTTCGTCCGGAACTTGTTTTCAGCACAGGGAAAGCTCCACCCCCATTTTTTCCAACAGCAGTTCCTGTTCCTGATTTATCTTTGATACTGCCCTTTCTTTTCCCATGTAAAGCAGATAAATACTTTTCAGCACCTGCAATTCCTGCAGCCCGACTCCATGTTCTTTATATATGCGCCTGCTCAGGGATGAGGCCTGGGCATGAAATTGATAGTGGAAATCCTGCTCCGGTTTCAGCGTCCCTTCTTTTGTAAGGTAAGTCTCCGGCGACCACTTCCACAGGATAATAGAAAGGACATCCTCCCAGTCGTTTCCCAGGGGCTTCTTCCACCCTTCCGGGCAGAGCTGCCATACTGCTTTGGAAAACCCATATTCCCTCACCTCGATCCCACTAAGGGATATTTTTTTCTTTTCGCTTTTTATGATCCCTTCCGGCGTGATGATACCGATATAAGTATCTACCGGCTGTGGGTATTTCTTC
>OFHB01001871.1_pt1 | contig 11615 bp, 4 predicted proteins | sample 1521881 | NCBI WGS metagenome assembly OFHB01 (sample SAMEA3504090, study PRJEB24116) | mouse gut metagenome | biome: mouse gut; feature: mouse-associated habitat; material: faeces | place: Denmark | collected 2011
GCGCCATTTTAGGCGCGGGAGCACTTTTTATGCTATTCTGGATAACAAGTATGGCATTACCCGCTTCACAAGAAAGATCACTGTGTCATTGCCCGGTGCAGAAGCAACGCCATGTCTGCTCTTGTCAGATTTGCCTTGGGAGACAGCCGCTTGCCGCTGACGGGGAACAACCCCTGCTGAACCAGTCCGCCGACCGCGCCCTGGGCGTAGGAGGCCACCTGAGACCGGTCGCTGTAGGCCGCCAATGCGGCGGCGTTGCCGTCGGGGGCGCTGATTCCCGCCTTCTGGAGGACGCGCTGCACCATCAGCGCCGCGTCCTGCCGGGTGATGGATGCGGAGGGATCAAACCGCCCGCCGCCTACGCCGTTGATTACGCCAAGAGCGTACATCTGATTGACCGCCTGGGCATAATAGGCGTTGGCTGGCACATCGCTGAAGCCCTGGGATGTGGCTCCCACATTGAACTGGAAGGCCCTGGACAGCATCAGGCAGAAGTCTCCCCGCCGGATAGACGCCTTGGGCTCGTACCGCCGGGCGCCGGTGCCGTTGACTACGCCCATGCTGTACAGGTAGTCCACCGCAGCCTTGTTCTGGGCAGAATAACCCGTCAGATCGTCAAAGTTCTCCGAGGCGGCGGGCTCCGTTACCGTAATGCGGATGGTGCCGGTATAGGAGGTCCCATCCTGATTGACAGCAGCGTAGGGAATCTCCACCGTTCCGGAATATCCCGCTTTGGGAACGAAAGTCAGGCTGGATACCGATGGGTCACCGTAAATGCTGTATTCCGTGGATGTATTGCCCTGCCAGCTGTACTGGGTGGGGCCGTTGTACTGATAGTAGAGCTTGCCTTGGCTGGCCTCGGGCAGGCCGGTGAACTTCAGGGATTCCGGCTGCCCGCCAGAGGCGGCCAGCACGTCGGAGGCGCCGAAATGGACCGGGGCGCCTCCGGTTTCATACCGGATCAGGCCGCCCATAGCCGCCGCGGAGCGCACAGTGATCTCTACATTGCCCCGGAACTCCCGCCCGTCGATGGACCATGCGGTGAAGGGAATATAGGACACGCCGGCAAAGCCTTTGGCCGGGACGAAGGACACTTTGTCCACCGATACTTCGCCGGAGCGGTAGAGGCTGGTGGAGGGATCAAGCGCCTTGGGAGCGTTGGAGGCGCGGTAATCATAGTAGAGGATTCCCTGTCCGGAGGAGGGCAGATCGAAACGCAGATAGCTGAGAGCAGCGTTGGTGGCCTGACGGCAGGCAGCATCAAAATCCTTGCCGGAGAAAGTGACGCTGCTGCCGGAGGTGACGCTGTAGCACACAGCTCCTGCCGCGCCGCTGCCGTCTCCCTCGCCGCTGCTGATATAAAGCAGTCCCGTGAAGGTCTCTCCGGATACGGCGCAGCCGGTAAAGGGAATCTCCACTGCGCCCCGGAAGCCCGCCGCCGCCCAGAAAGAGAGGTTCGCAATATAGGGCGTGGCGCTGTTGAAATACCGGGTGGAGGTAGTTACCCGGGTACCCATGCCGCCGGAGCTGGTGCGGTTGTGGTAAAGTGCGCCCCGATTGAAATCCGGCAGGGACTGGAAGCTGATGTAGTGCAGGCGTTGACCGGTGAGGGACTGGCAGAGAGAGGAGAAGTCAGACAAAGCCAGCTTCACCGATTCTCCCGGGGCGCAGGTATAGGAGATATCCCCTCCGCCGTAGGAAGAGGACTGAATATGGATCTCCACAGTCCCCCGGAATTCCTCCCCGGAGCGGTCTGTGCCGCTGAAGGGAATGCGCACCACACCGTGGAAGCCCTCCGCTGCCACAAAGGTGATCCGGTCCAGCTGGGAGGCGGGATAAGCGGTCCCGGCCGTCACCTCGCCGCCGCGAGCGCCGTCCCATCCATTATACAGCTTGCCCTGGCTGGCGGGAGGCGGTGTAAAGGAAACGGCGGAGAGAGGGCGGCCGGTGACATTCTGGCAGAAATCGTCAAAGTCCGCCCAGGAGAACCCCACATACCCCGCGCCCTCGTCATTGTAGGTAATGGCGTCGTCCAGTCCCTGCTGCACCTGAATCACCAGCTGGCCGCTGTACTTGCTGCCGGAGACGCTGTAACCGGCGTAGCTGACTGTCACCGTACCCACATAGCCCTGGGCGGGAACAAAGGTGATCTCATTGAGCCTATTCTGCTTATACTGCTCGTTGGCGGAGACTTTGGCTGCGTAATCCCATTCGTCTTTATATCCCAGATACAGCGTACCTTGGTTAGCGGGAGGCAGTGTGAAGACAACATAGCTCAAAGGAGAACCGGTCTGCTCCTGGCAGGATTTGGCAAACAGGCTGGACGTCAGCTTCAGGGGCGTATCCCGCTTGGTGGAGACGGTGAGATCCGTCTTTTCCTGGGTTAGCGTGACCTCAATCCGTCCCTTGAAGGTGCGGGTTTCTCCGCCGCTGCTGCTGCTCTGGCCGGTGAATGTGATGGATGCCTTCTCACCGGCAAAGGAGGGGTTGGGGACGAAGGTCAGATCCCGGATATAGGGTCCCCGGGCCCCGGTGCGGTAGTAATAGGTTACAGAACTGCCCGCGCCCGCGCCGGTGTCCTCCGGAGAGTTGTAGCCCAGGTAGATCGTACCCTGGGCGGTGGGGACGGTCAGTCCGATGATGGACGTCAGCTCCTGACCGGTGACTTCCTTGCACTTGCTGGCAATCAGCTCCTCCAGTACGGAGAACTTCAGCGGCTTGGCGGTGCTGCAGCCTTCGGTCCAGGAAATGACCTGCTCGTTGGAGGTGACTGTTACCGGGAATTCCGCCGTATAGTTATATCCGGCGGAAGCGACTTGCAGAACCACCGTGGCTTCGCCCGCCTGACGGCCTTCCACGGTGACGGTTTTATGGTCGGCGCTGATAAGGGTCTTTACATTGGTTTTATTGTTGACAATCGACGCGGTGAGCACAGCGTACTCCGAATTCGCGTTGCCGAACAGGAAGAAGTCTTCGTCCAGCTTCACGTCCACCGTCTGATTCTCCGCCACAGAGATGCCTGCGGCCAGAGCTTCGCTGATCTGGATACCGCTGACGGTGGTGCGGATTTCGCACTTTTTCTGGGCCTCACCGCTGCCTGCCGTCACGGAGACGGTGGCTTCACCGGGCGCTTTGCCGTATACTGTGCCCACGTGACCGTTCTCCTGATCGGTTACGGTGGCGACAGAGGAGTCGCTGGACACCCAGGCCACGTGCAGCTCCTGTACCTTCGGGTCGTCGCTGGGTTCCAAGGAGGCTTTGATCTGCACGCCGCCCCGGTTTACAGAGGCGTTGGGCTCCAACGTCAGCTCAAACTGCGTCTGGCCCGGCTGAACGCTGCTCCAGGCGTCGCTACTTAGCTTCAGCTCCTGAAGCACGCCGGAGGACGGTTCCTCCGCCGGAGGATCCGGCTGGTTTTCTGTCAGTAGGGCCGCGGGAGACAGGGTAAGGGCTGCGGCGAATGCCAGCAGCAGGGACAAAAGCCGCCGTTTCAGGGAGATTTTCATAAAAACGCTCCTTTTTCATCATTTGCCGGATAGGGAAACGGGAGCGGGCGCAGGCCCGCTCCCGTGGGGATGGTGCTTATCGTTTTACTGCGTTGACTTTGCCGGAGGATATGTCGCTGCCCTCCAGCTTGATTGTGATCTTGCGCACCACGGTACCAACCTTAATGGTAATTGTCACCTCGGAAACGCTCCGTGTACCAAAGGTCAGCTGAACCCTTCCGCTGGTTCCGTTCGTCGTCGCGTTTCCTGCGGCAACCGCGGAATCTGTGCTGGACGTTACAATTACCTGCGCGTTATCCATGGACAGACCCGTGGTGAACTCCAGTATTGCCGCACAGCTGCCAAAACCATCCGGCCGGGTCCAGGTATAGGTTCCGTCAGCGGCCTGGGTGATCTTGATCTTATCCGGCGAATTGGGGGTAAAGCTGGTAATGGAGATGGAAGGTTCCACAACGACTGTGATGGATTTTGTCACATTTCCCACTTTGGCGGTAATGATGGCGGAGCCCGCCGTCAGGCCGGTAATTGTAACCCTTGAACCGCTGGACGGCGTTACGGACGCCACCTTGGAATTAGAGGACTCCCAGTTGATGGTTCCGGAAGCGCCGGAGGGCGTGATGGCGGCCCGGATTGTGGAGGTCAGGGCCGTTCCGGTCAGCCGCAGAGTACCGCTGTTCAGTTTGGCCCCGCTGACGTTGGAGAAGGACAAGCCCGTGGGGACAACCTTGGAAGAGTTGGAGGGGATGTTGTAGGTGGTAGTCTTGGGATAGGAAATATTGACCTTAAAGGTCTCTGCGTTGGTCAGACTCTTGGTGCTGTCCTGTGCCGCCACCAGACTGACGGTTACTGTTGCCTCGCCTGTATAGCCTTCTTTTATGGTTCCCTTTGGTTTTACAGTCAGCTTTTGGGTGGCAGAATCATAGGTAGCGTCCACATACGAAGCAGCGTTCCCTGTGACATTGACGGCTGCACGCGCGGTCAAGGAAACTGCTGGTGCACCAGGATTGGTTGCTTCTACATCAAACACGGCACTGGGGGATGTATTGGTACTGTCGATGGTCAAGGTCAAGGTTTTGTCCTCCCAGCTTACGCCATTGGCAGAGGCAGGTGTTGCAAAGGGCTCCAGCTTACCCGTAACCGTAATCTTGATGTTCTTTACCTTGTTGACCGGACTGCCGTTGAGCATTCCCGACGCGGCAACTCTGACCCAAGCCGTTCCAGGACGGATGCCTTTGATGGTAAATTTTGAACCATCGGTTTCGCCCTCATCTATAAGCTTAATCACGTCGCTGGTAATCTCATTTTGACCGGCGCTGTCAAGCACAGTCCATGTGTACGTCAGGTTCTTAATATCGCCGCCGCCTGTCTGGGCCGCAGTAAGCTCTGTTGTCTCTTGTCCTGTTGTGCTGCTGTCCAGATTAAGGGTAGGTTCGTTGCTGGTACCGCCATCAATTCCTTTGCCTGAAACCGCGAACGTAAGTCCGCTGCTGCTGCTTCCGCTCAGGGGGAAGCGCCAGGGTTCAGATTTGTTCGACCATTTGACGACCAGATGCATAGTGCCCTTATAGTCCTCAATAGAGGCGCTCAGACTGGCCAGAGCCGGCAGACGGTTGTAGTTGACAAAGTACCGGTCAAGGAACTCGATAATGACACCCTGCGTGACGCCCTTGAAAATAAACTGGACGTTCTGCGTCGTCACCGTCCCGGCGGTTTGTCGGCATATTGGCCGCTGCCGCCGACAAAGAGGTTCGATGGGGACATGTCAACTCTTTGGCTTCCATCGAGCAGGTAGGTGGGCTTGTCGAAGTGGACGGTAAACCGTCCGCTGTACGTTTGGTCCCCCTCGTTATACTCCAGGTATCCGGTCGGCACATTGTCTACCTCCGGGCCTGACAGCGAGCCCTTCATGAACTCCGTCATGCGGAAGGACGCGTTGGGTGCTTTTACGTCCGCAGTAGCCCCGTTGTTGAAGGTCCTCCAGTTAATTGCCCATGAGAGGAAGACATACGGAGTGTTGTCGATCAGCGGCTGACTGAATTCCGCTTCGTTCTTTCCCGATTTGGCCTGACCCTTGCCCGACCAGCTGGCGGCGGCCGTAGCGGAGTCAAGATGCTCCGGATAATCCAGAGCCGGTGTGGAAATGAGCTTGATCAGCTGCTTCTTGCTGTCCAGATTGGCATACATGTCAAACACGGAGTAGCCGGGCTCGAAATCGTAGGCCACATAGCTTTCACCGACGGTGGGATACCAGTACTCGTTGGACTTGTGATTCGGGTCTCCCTTGCTCGCGTCTGAGAAGCTGTAAGAATAAGTCAGCGCCTGCATGACGGTATAATTCTTATACATCTCCGGGAGCTTGTTGGTACCCTTCGCGGTGACATTGCCGCTGGCATCCACCGTGTCCTTGCCGTTATGATCCGTATAATTGATGAACGGCTGGGTGAGGATGGAAATCAGCTCCTCGTCATTTGCGTCGTAGGCGGAGAATACGCGCCATTCGAGCTGGGATTCCATGTCAAGCACTACATTCATGCCGCCGGTGTTTCCATCCGGGCTGAGTTCAATCTGAGGTTTCTTCAGCTCCGGAACGGTAAACTGATAAATATAGACGTGAGACCTGATTTTGTAATCCTCCGGAGCGGTGGTGACAAAGTAGGCGAAGTAGGTTTTTTTCGGCTCCACATTGTCCAGAGCCAAGGGGCCCTGCGCGCCGGTATCAGCGCCCTTGGTGAACGTGTAGATACCCCAGTCGCGCATTCTGCCGTCGCTGCCGTACTCCTGAGAAATGATGGTACCATTGTCCGGCCAGGTAATCAGATTTTCCCCGTTCACCACATCCGTATCACCGCCGCCGCCGATCATCCAGTCCGGCATGGGGCGGGATATGGTGGTACCGCCTGTTTGCGGCGGCCGGTGGCTGTTCGCTGTAATGTACATCTGGTCGGTGGTATTCGGAACCGGCGTTACATCCGGGGCAAACTCGTAGGCGCTGTTTGGATCCCCCGGCGTTGCGTACTGGTAGTCGTCGGAACCTGGCACGCCGTATCGCGTCGTATCATATTTCGGCATGCCGGTCTCTTCATCCACCTCCGAGATGGCCCAGTGGACCTTGCCGGAGCTGCTGAGGGTCAGGTTGACAGAAACCGTTCCGTCATTGTTTACCAGGAACTCCGGATTGCCTCCTTCAAAAACGGGGGGCGTCAGGAGGGTGAACGAACAGCTCAGGGGCTGGGTGTCGGTAAACGGATCCTGAGCTGTCGCCCGGTATGCGCCGATGCTGTCCCCCTTGAATTCCGACCAGCTGGTGGCCGTCAAGGGGTTAACCATCTTGTTCAGATCCGGGGCCTGCCCAGCGGCCACGTTGACCTTCATCTTTGCCGTTCCCTCAAACTGCTCATAGATTTTATTGCTTCCATGCTGGGTAAGCATGATGACGAACTGATATTCCAGATTTTCACTGAGCTTGTTGAGTTGGCCGAAGGCGCCTGGATTATTGCAGCCGTTGAAATCCTTGCTGATGGACAGTCCGGTATACTGATTGCTGGGCGGCTGCATCTCGTTGCTGTTGCCAAGGTAAATCCAGCCGTTTTTATCCACAGTGGAATCTCTGTCTGCGGCCCGGGACAGGAGATAGTTGCTGTCGCCGGTGGGCGCGGGGGCGGGGTACTCGTCCCCGCCACCGCCGTTGGAGGTGTGGATCGGCTTGAGTGTGGTCCCGTCCACCACGCGGTAGTAGAGATCGTAAGCCATGCGCGTGCCGCTCCACAGGAGAACGTCATAGGCGGTATCGTCGCTTACAGAACCGGTGGACTCAGGTCTCATATTGAAGCTCATGTCCATGCGGGCAGGCTCCTCGCTGATGGTTCCATCCTCGCTGCGGATCAGAGGCAGGTCCGAACCGGTCTTGGGGGACCCCAGCAGCACGCGGGGAGAATCCACCACAAAGGGCTTCACATCGTGACCGGGCGCGGCGGACTCTGTCGGATTGCTCCAGAAGTTTACGCCGTCCGCAGGATCAATGGGATTCCCGGAGAGATCGATCAGGTCGTTAATGATAAAGCAGTACTGCCCGCCGTTTTGCAGATGCAGGCCCTCGGAGGGGAAGATAATCCGGATGCCGCCTTCCGAACGAGACTCCACAATAGCCTTGGTATAATCAATGGTCCAGTCCTCCCGGGTATCGCCGGTCTGGTATTTGCGGTAGATGGTTTCCTCCGCATTGCTCTGGATATTGTACTTGTGGAGCACAATGCTTTTGTAAAGAATTTCAGCCAGCTGATTGACAGCCAGTTCCCTGGACTCCGCAGAACCGGTCTGGGTGGCCTGATACAGCTCCAGAAGGCTCCGGCTGCCGCCCTGGCCGTCGTAGTACACTACTTCCGAAACATCCAGGTAGATGGAGGAGTTGGAGCGGGGCCTCGTCTTGTCTCCCTCCGCAGTAAGCTCAAAGGATTGGACAAATACGGGACCGGTCTTATCCTGGGTGCTGATCGTGATGTGTCCGACGGTAACGGAGTAGTTCCGGTCCGGTCCGGCGTTGTCCTTGGCTACATAATAGACCTCATAGCTGGTTTCCGGTTTCATGCCGGTGATGTTGAAGGTTCCGATAAAGGCCCCGTCAGAGTTGCCTTTGACAGTGACCCGCCCGGACTTGCCCTCCGGGCCGATATTCATTCCGTTGACCACCTGCTGAATGGCGTACTCGCTGTTCAGGGGGGCGGACTCATAATCGGTGCCGGGCTGGGGCTTGGGATAATTTTTGACGCTGCCGGAGGGGAATGCAACCCAGTAGACGGTACCGGCCTCGCTGAGCTGGAACTTCATACCCACGTTGGTGGGACCGGGTTTCTCGGCGAAGGGAGGTTCGATAAACTCCGGCGGGGTCTCATCATCCGTGGTGAACGTCAGGGAAACAATCTTGGACTTGTTCACCCCATCGGCGTCGGTGAGCCAGAGGTAGAGAATATAGGTGGTCGTCTCGTCCAGAATCATATCGTTGACCCGGAAGGCGTCCTCCGTATTCTTGTACACATCCCGCACGCCGTAGCCCAGCGCACCGGCAACAGAGCTGGTCTTCAGCTCATTCTCGGTGGGCGCGGCGGCTCCCTGAGGCAGCAGAGCGTAATAGAGCTTGCAGTCCTTGTTGGGCATGACCACAACCACGCTGTCCGTCCGGGAGACCTTGGACATCCGGGGATAGCCAGTGCAGAAGGCGGGAGTAGTGTTGTCAGGTGTAGTAAAGGAGATTACCTTTACTGGGCTGCGGTGACCTCTGGCATCCACCAATATGGCGGACAGATAGTACGAGCCGCCGGGCGTCAGGCCGCTGATCTTGGAGACAACTTCTTCGTTGCCCTTGGCGACCGAGACGGTGCCGTTGCGCACCGCAATATTGCCATAGGACGGGGGCTTGATCAGAGCCTCTTCATCTATGGAGCCGTCGGTAATAGCGCTGACAGCCCAGTAAATGGTGCCAGCCTTGTTGGTGGAAAATACCGCGTCCAGTCCGGTGGGGACCACATCCTGCGCCTGAGGATATCCCGCCAGAATAAGAGGCTCCATGGTGGACTCCTGCGCCGCCACGTTGTCCATTTCAACACCGTTGATATCTGCGGTGATGCCGGGCCGGATTTCGATCTGATCGGGCAGCATCTCCACGGTGGAGCCGGGAGCATTGACTACCAGCTTCTCAATGTCGCCCTGGCCGGTGACGTTTACACCCGTATCCAGGTTCAGCTCCTTGACCACAGCGCCCCGGTCAATGACCACGGTGGAGTCCACCGCGGCTTCGTCCACGGTCAGCTTTGCCACCGTACCCGCAGCGGCCTTCACCTGAGAGCCGGGGGTTTTGTTGACCACTTCGCCGATTCTGCCGGCCAGATCCAGCGCAATGGGCTGCCAGTCCTCGGGCTCCTCGCCCTCGGGGTAGGTTTCGCCCTCCAGAGAGATATACTTCAGACCCAGTCCGTCAGGAGTGTTGTCCTCAATATACGCGCTGGTGCGGACGGTGGTTCTGCCGATTTCGGTGACGCCGTCGGCCCGAACGCTGACGTAGTTGTCCTGAAGGTTATCCACCAGAAGCTCATCAGCGATCACGTTTCGCAGAAGGATACTGGATCCGCCCGCCTCGCTCTGGCCGGTGCCGCTGGCAATGATGCGGCCCAGAACCGTCACGTTCTCCAGAGTGACGCCGCCCAAGCCGACGCCGCCGGAGATATACAGATCACCGCTGACAACGGTGTCCCGCAAAGTGACGCCGGGGGATGTGATGGTCACGTTGCCGTACACGCCGCCCAGCGCATAATCTCCCGCCTCCTGAAGCGGCGTACCCACCAGGCTTGTAACCATGGAGGCCATCTCGCCCCAGCTTACCGCCCGCTGGGGGCGGAAGGTGCCATCGTCATATCCACTGACCAGATAATGCTCCAGAGAAGACTTGATGGTCCCCTTGGCCCAGCTGCTGATCCGGCGGGCGTCGGTAAAATCCAGCAGCTCCCCCGCAGATTCCTGAAGCATCATGTTCCGTCCCAGAATGGTGGCCGCCGTCTCCCTGGTCAGGGTCGAGAGGGGGGAGGCGGTAGTGGGGGAGGTTCCCTTGATATACCGGGCGGTGTAGGCAATGCCCACATCCTCATAATACCAGTCGGGCTCCGCCACATCCTCAAAGGGGGTTTCCCCGATTTCGTGGTAACCATAGGCCCGGTTGACAATGGCCATAAAGTCCGCCCGGGTCAGCGCCCGGTCCGGATTATTGGCCTGATCCGGACGGATGAACCCCCACTCCACCAGCTGGCTGAGGTGGGTATCCGCCCAGTGGGCCGACGCCTGCCGGCTCTCCCCGCTGGGAAAACCGGGAATCAGGCCCAGTATCAGCGTCAGGGCCATAATAAGGGACAGCGCCCGCCTTTTCCAGGCGCGGCGGAAAGAAACGTGTGTCTGCTGCATAGAAAAGCTCCTTTCACTGGATCGGGTAAAAAGATGCGGCCGCATCTTTTCGGAAGAGGGTCCGCCGCGCTCCGGGCGGGACGGTTTTTCCACACTGTGTTCCCGCGCAAAGCAGCCGGGGCTGCCTTGCGGTTATGATTTGTGCTTCGGCCGGGCAACCTGGATGCTGAAGACCGCCTTGCGGATGGTGACTTCCTCATCCAGGCAGAGGTCCGTAAAACGGGCCGCGTACAGCGGCACAGGATCGTCAGTATTCAGCCGTCGGAGTATACGAGTGCGCAGCAGCAGCGGCGAGTCAGTTACAGGCAGGACGATCTGCACCACCTCGCCCACCTTCAGCGCCTGCTCCGTATGGAAGGCGACGCCGCCGCAGCTCAAATCGTGGCCCCGGATGGACCTCTGGCCCTTCCAATAGCCGGTGATGGGATACATGACGCTTTTGAAGTCCGTTACAATGCGCAGGTTTTCCCGGGCTTCCTCGCCCAGCATGGCGCCGGGCCGGATCACCAGCCGCTCTCCCCGCTGCATGGTCACTGTGCCCCGCATGGACGCCGAGCCATTATCTAAGCCGATGCACTGAATCTCCCCGATTTGCAGGAAGTCCAGCTCCGTCTCCTCTGTCAGACGCAGCTGCACCACCTCCGTGATCCGAGGAGACTCCAGCACCGCCTGGGCCAGGGCTCCGCCCGCGCTGTCCAAAATCAGGTACAATCGCTCCATTATTCCGCTCCTTTCTCGCCGGCGCCCGCCGCCTGGGCGGGGCCGGACACCGCCCAGGGCTGGCCCGCCCCCCGCATCCGCCCCAGCAGGGCGGTGTCGGCGCACAGGCAGTATCCCAGCCGCAGCCCCGCCATGGCGTACAGCTTGGTGAACGCCTTCAGGATCAGCAGGTTGGGATACTGTCCCAGAAAGCCCTTCATGGCGAAGTCCTCCGGCCTGTCCAGCAGCTCCAGGAAGCACTCGTCCACCACCAGCAGGGCGTCCGCTTCCCGGCACCGGGCCAGCGTCCGCTCCAGCAGGGGCCGGGGGACCGTCCGCCCGGTGGGGTTGTTGGGCTGGCAGAGAAACACCAGATCCACCTCCGGGGCCACCGCCTCCGGAAAGCCCTCCCCCAGGGCGAAGCCGTCCTCCGCCCGGAGGGGGAACCGCTCCGTCCCGCAGCCC
>OFHB01001878.1_pt1 | contig 11588 bp, 10 predicted proteins | sample 1521881 | NCBI WGS metagenome assembly OFHB01 (sample SAMEA3504090, study PRJEB24116) | mouse gut metagenome | biome: mouse gut; feature: mouse-associated habitat; material: faeces | place: Denmark | collected 2011
TGGGATTTCCCCTTGCGGATCGCCGCCCGGAGGGGCTGGACGATCATGCCGTCCTCCGTCAGCACATCGGACAGCAGCGGGAGGTACTCGTCCCGCGCCGCAGTCTGGAGGGCGATGCTGGAGGTAGAGACAAGGATGGGCTTCCGCTCCAGGCCACAGGCGGCCCGGAAACGGCTGTACACCGTCCCGGCCACCAGATAGGCGTAGGTCTTGCCGATCCCCGTCCCGGCGTCGCACAGGGCGATGCCACCCTCCAGCATGGCGTTGAGCATTTGGTGGCAAAGGGCCACCTGGGCGGGACGCTCCGCCATGTTCCGGGTGGGGAGAAGGTCTTTGAATATGTGGTCGATCTCGTTATGGGCGTTTTGCCTGTTATTGTCGTAATTCATCCGTAAAATTCCCCTTGTAATGGTTCATTTTCTATAGGTACTCATCGTATTCTCAGCTCGACCCCCGATGAGGTATAGGGAACAGTAACGGATAAGGCTTGGCGGACCTTCACGGACACATTCCAGGGGTCTCTACTGCTTTCAACCCATTGGGATGACGGGCAGCCTTGCCTTGGCTGCCCCGTACAGGCTTTATCGCGGCCCGGAGGAAGCAACGCTCCCTCCGGGTCATGGCGCGCACTGTGCGTCTGTCCGTGTGGTGATCCGTACTGCTGGTGTTCAATTTTCAAGGTGCAGGGCTTTCGCCTTGGTTATATTGTAAACGAGGATACCTTTGTTGACTAATGTCCAGCGGCCATATTCCAATGCCCATTGGACATACTGCCGTCAGAACTGCTCCTTCAGTTGTGTCAGCCGGTCGATCAAATCAGCAATATCAGCTTTCAAGCGCACATTGCGCTCGGACTCCTGCTGCATATCCGGTTCAATGCCCAAAATCAGGGCATCCAGCGACACATGGAAAAATTCAGAAAGCTGTATAAACAGATCCACCGAACAGCCTTTCATGCCCAATTCGATCCGGCTCAAAGAGCTTTGATTGATATTCATGGCTTTTGCAAGCTCATTCTGGGTATATCCCTTTTGGGCGCGAAGGTTCTGTATGTACGCGCCGCTGCGCTTCATGTCATAATTCATTTGTGTGAGCTCCAATCTCAAATTTTGTGGGGGCGCGGTTTGAGATTGGGAATCACGGGTACTCCGCTATGTATGGCTGCCAGCAGGCGGCGGACGGTCGGGGAACGCTGTCAGATTGTGTCGAAACGCAAAAAGCGGCGGCCCCCTTGTCGGAGGCCGCCGCTGGCAAAAGCAAATATAGTTGTAAAGATTTTGTTGTTCGCATCTGTTTCCCCTATCCGGGAAACAGCCGTTGTTGCTGCAAACAGTTCCTTCCCTTTTTCAACATAAAAGGGATTATACAGATGGATTCTGACAAATCGCTGACATAGTCTGACAATTCGCTGACATTAGATGACCGCTGCCTGTCAAATATCGCAGGATGTTACAATATTCGGCGCAAATTGATAACCTACGCCACGAATCGAGCGAATATACACAGGATTGCGCTGATCCGGTTCTATTTTCTGACGCAGCCTGTTGATGGGCTTTGCGATGCTGCTGTGAAAATCTTTGTCCGTATTCCACACCCGGTCGTAGATTTGAGCTTCTGTCAGAACCCGGTTTGGGTTCTGCGCGAAAAACAGCAGCAGGTCGAATTCTTTGCCGGACAACTCTATTTTTTCCTCTTTTAAGAAAACCTGACGGCGCATCAGGTCGATCTTAAAATCTCCAACGCACAGTTCGGTACGGCCACTCTGCTCCCGATCCATGTGATCAAGCAGTGTATAGCGGTTGACCAGCGTCTGCACATATGCTGTCAATACAGTGTCTGCTGTTTGAATATCGAGTACCTGATCTGCTCCCGCCCCCAGCAAACGGACAACATTCGCATCCTCCACATTTTCGCACAGCGCGATAATTGGCACCGGGTGCGCACGGCGAAACGAACGCAAGAGTTCTTCCTGATCCATATCTGACAGGATCAGAGACAGGTCCAGAACAATCAGGCTGAACTGCTGTTGATTGAATTGCCGTATACCGTCCGTCAGATTGACGGAATACACGCAGGTGAAATCATTGAGGATTGTTTTTAGCCGGAGATATTGCTCAAAATCTGCTCCAATAAATAAAATGTGCTGCATCAGCTCTCACCTCCCAGGTGTTCCGCATTTAAGAAATGCGGGGCGGTGAGACATTTGAATCGTCTCGCCGCCCCATTGTATTGGCCGCTATTTACCCAAAAAGTTTTTCAGCATCTGCGCTACCTGCGCGCGGGTTGCCAAGCCTTGGGGTGCTAACTGTCCGTTGCCGTAGCCATTGATGATGCCGTTCTCCACCGCCCAGCGCAGGGCCTCCAGGGCGTAGCCGCTGGCCTTGTCCGCGTCGGTGAAGTGTAGCTCCTTATCGGTGGCGGCGGGACTTCCGGCGTACCGCCAGAGCATGACGGCCAACTGCTCACGAGTGATGTCGTCATTGGGGCCAAAGGTCCCGTTGCCGTAGCCGCCTACGATGCCTTGGCTGGTAGCCCAGCGAATAGCCTCAGTATACCACGCCTCGTTAGTCACATCGGAGAAGTTCATCGGATAATTTACTGCGGGCCTGCCTTCCTTGTTGAACAGGATTTGAGTAAGCTGGGCACGGGAGAGGTTGTCATTGGGGCCAAAGGTTTTGTTGCCGTAACCGCCCATCAGCCCATTCCGCAAAACATAGTCCACCGCCTCGTGATACCACGTCCCTACGCTCCCCAGGTCGGTAAAGCCGTGGGAGGGGCAGTCCGCGCTGCCGTCACAGGGTTTCTGCGTATCGTCCGGCAGGGGCACGAAGATGGCTTTCACGGTCACGGCCCTGCTGGGCATAGTGAAGGTGTACTTCCCGCCACCCTGGGCGGTCAGCCTGATCTCGTTCCCCCGGCTGTCGATGACGGTCAGGGCGTCCAGCACATAGCCGCTGTCCGGGGTAATGGTCAGGGTAACGGTGCTGTTTCTGCTGGCATTAGTGCGGTTGGAGGTCACTTTGCCGTGTTCCGACTTCTCCACGGTGACGGCATAGGTGGTGCTGGCACTCCATCCGTTAGAGCCGGACGAACCGCCCGATGTGCCGCCTGTGGATTCGTCCGTCAGGATGGCAGTTAATGCAACATCCCCGTTTGGCATAACAAAATAGGTGCTGGCGCTCAAGTAATCCTCAACCGTTCCGCCGCTGGCCTCCCATCTGACAAATCGCTTTCCAGAGGGGATCGCTGCGCTGATTGAAATTCGTGTTCCAGCAGAGTAAGAGCCGCTGCCGGAACCGCCAGTAACGGTCAATGTGTGGCGGGTAGGTTGTTCGGGGGTGTCTGGTTTTTGGGGAGCAGTTAGGTCCTCTGTTTTAGCAGGAATATCTTCTGTGTTTCCACTGCCGTCCATAACCCTAAACGGCACCGCAGGCTCTTCCGCAACGCAGGATGGGGTGAGAATGGTTTCGGAGGCTTGCAAATCAATTTCCGCAGTAAACCGCTTCAGCGGAAGATCATCCTCTGCGTTATGGAAAATGGATGTACAGGCAACTGTTTGTGCCGCCGGGTCAGCGGAGGAAATTCTGACCTCTCCGCTGCCGCCGAACAAATGCGCCCACAGCGTTTCTTCCTGACGGTCATAGTAGAAATATCCATAGGGCTTATACAGGGGGAATGAATCTGTGGCAGTGTTGACTGTTCCAACAGAATTTCCGGCATCGTCTTGAACCTCCAGAAGCAAATCCCGCCCGGAGAATTCCAACGTTGTAACCGGCAGGCCGTCAGTAGATTCCACAACATTCCCTTGCGCGGCGAGAGTCATCATCTGTGCTTCGGTTTCCTGCGGAACCGTCCGATATGGGCCCCACAATGCACCGTCCATGGAATAAACGTAAAATTCGGTTCCGTTGTTCTGTTTTCTGTTTCGGTTCAGCATGATTTTTTGACCGTTTGTCAAGGTCAGCGTGAAATATTTACCCGCAGGGCTGTCAGGCTCCTCAAAAGATTTAACCCGTACACCTCTGGGGATGTAAATATCATCCTTCCCGGAGCAGTCATTGATATACTGGTCATCTGTGCCGGTTATGAAATATCTATCATCCATTGGTCCGCCGTCCATGACATTGGCACCAAGTCCGCCCACGAGCACATCGTTTGCGCACCAACTGACCAAGCAGTCGTTGCCATCGCCGCCATACAGGAACAACCGATGAATCAGCCGTTTGTCGGTGATTTCGTCATTTCCGGAAGATCCAAAGTAGAAAATTGCTCTGGGGCGAATTTTTCCGTCTGCCCGCATTTCAAGCTGTCGGACAGAGGGCAGCGATTGGTTATATGACGTACTGTCCGTAAGTCGGAAACGGGCGGTGGATTCGTCATATTCCAGCATGGAACAGAGGTCATGACAGCTATTCTTGCTGGCCGCAGTGGTGGTTGCGGTGATGGCAGGTGTGTGGATTTCCACCGAGAGCTTGTCCGCATTGGGATAGGCCACCGCTTTATTAAATGAAGCTGTAATCGGTATGAACAGGGACGCGGTGTTCTCGCTTTCCGTTACATGGTTCGTAAAGTTCCAGCGATTTGCGCCGTGGAAGCGACTGAGAAGTTCCTCGCCTCTGGAGAAAAAGGCATCCTCTACTCCAGCGAAATAGGTATCATCGATAATCAGGCCGTTCGCCCCATTAAAAGTCTCCGCCCGTTCGCCGGTCAGCAGGGAGACATAGCAGGCCAGCGCACCGCCCAAGGAGTGCCCGGTCAGTAGAATATTCTTGTTTCCGATGGAATTTCTCGTATAAAATGCCATTGCCTCATCAAACTGGGGGGAAAGTTTGTTCCACGCCGCAAATTGTAAATCCGTACCGATATCACCAAAATCCTGCGTTCCACGAAATGCAATAATCCTTTGATTCCGTTCTGTGTTATCCAGCGCAACAGCAAAGAATCCTGAGTCCATCTGCATGACATCCTTAATAGTCCAGCCTGCCAGCACACCGCTATAAAAATCAGCCATATCCGCCCTGAAATATCCTTCCCAAAGTTGCTTTTGCGTTGGCCTGATAACCTTCTCCACAAAGTCGGATACTTCACAATTAAGGTTTTGCAGGGTCTTATCCTCATAGGCCAGCTGGCTTGCGGCTATGGCGCACATCAAATCATCATAGCCTTCTATTACAGCAACACTGCATACCGCCTGTACATTGGGATAATCAACCAGTGCCGCCGTGATCTCCACCCGGCCCAGCTTGTGCGCGGTCAGTGTATTGTCGGAGACGGAAACGACCTCTGGGTCGCTGCTGGTAAGAGTGTACCGCGCCCCGGCTGGGGTGGTGGTTACTGTAACCTCTCCCGTTTCGCAAACGGAGAGGTCGAGGGTTTCGGGGGAGATGGAGATCTGCGGTGTATCCGGCGGAGTGGTCTGTACGATTTGGAGTTTGACCTCCTTCCAATCCAGCAGCGTATCGGCATCTGCGTTTGTGGCGACAACATAGATTTGCTTATCCGGTGCAAAAATACTGCCGGGGGCAAAGGAAGCGGTCTGCGAGGTCAGTTCAACATATGTATCCCGATCCTGGAGCAAGAATACGCGACCACCTTCCACGCCGTCCCAGTCCACACCTACGCTGATAGAAGCAGCCTCTTCACTGTTTTGGTCATAGGTCTGCGGGGTGGTCAGCAAATTAACCGTTTGTCCGTCTCTTGTCAGAGTGACGGACTGAATAGTGATTTGTGGTGCGTCCGGCGTTGAAGCGGTGATTCGAAGCTTAACTGGCTTCCAGTCCAACAGTTCATTAGCTTTAGCATTAGTGGCGATAATGTAAATTTGTTTGTCTGGCACAAAAACAGTACCCGGGGCAAACTTTGTGGGTTGGGAAGTCAGTTCAGCATATGTATCCCTGTCCTGGAGCAAAAACAATCGCCCGTCTTCTATTCCATCCCAGTTGACAGATGATTCAATCGAGACAACATCAATAGAACCCTCTTCAAAAAGTTGCTCTGTAACCAAAATTTCTGAAACGGTATTGCCTTTCGTTATGGTTACGGACTGAATTTTAGGTTGTTGTTCTGCCTCAGCATCTATCAGCTCATAGGGAAAGCCATAATTCACCGCGTATTGGTGCGCATATGAGTCTGAATAGCATCGAATTGTTGTACTTTGAATGAGTTTTATTTTATATTCCTCGCTATATTGGGTCATGTCAAGAAAAGCATTATCATCAATGCTGGTTACACTTTTAGGAATTGTAATTTTGCGTGATACAGGAGCAGAAATAGCAAATGCTTCCTTCCCAATTGAAGTTGTTCCCTGTTCTATAATGACAGAAGAAAGTGAAGAACATTCCCTAAATGTACCGCTTTTTATGTCAGGCACACTTCCTGGAATTGTAATGTGGGTAAGAGAGGTACAATAACTAAATGCTCCAAAACCGATATAAGTTACAGTATCGGGGATTGTAGTTGACCGCAGATTGGAGCACCTTTCAAATGCATATTTCCCAATGGTAGTCAATCCATTCGCAAAATCTGCCTTATCTAAACCACATTCGCTAAAAGCATAATCACCTATCTTAGTTAAGTTTCCACTCTGAGAAAATCGGACTGTACCATAACTTGGATCCCCCAGGTTTTCACAATACGCAAACGCATGGTTCCCGATTTCTTCCAGTGTGCTAGGGAAATATGCTGAAATCAGCGGAAAAGTATTAATGAAGGCACTTTTCCCAATATAAGTAACACCTTCTTCAACATATAATCGTATATTCCAGCCATTCTGCAAGTCATGTTTCCAAGGACTGGCCACACCACTATAATCGTACATTCTCCCAGTCCCTCTGATATGAAGTCCGTAGTATAACTCCCAACTTAGGTTTTCTCCACAACCTCCATGTGGATGAGAATTGTCCGCTTGGTGCGCTGGTTCACCTTCTGCCTTAACTGCAAGCCCTGTGTTTGGCAGTAGCGTCAGCATCATACACAGACATAGTACAACCGACAAAATTCTTTTCTTCATACTTGCCACCATTCCTTTCTTAACTGTAAAGTTGTACGTTCCTGTAAGGAGATTTGGCCTCCTAAAAATTCCTGTCAAAGTATTGAAACCAAGCAATTTATATGGTATTCTTACCTTATCTAAAAAGCAAGGCCAATTTACAAAAATGTACACGTTCCTGTAAATTTGCCTACTTACAACAACTTGGCCTTTTCGTAAATCTCCGCCCGGTAGCGGAAGGTGGACAGAGGCATCCCGCACTCCCTCGCCGCCGCTGTGCCGGTGATTGCCCCGGCTTTCCACCGCTGATAGGCGCTGTGATAATTCTCCGGCAGCGGCCTGGGCGGTCTGCCGAACCTCACGCCCCTGGCCTTTGCCGCCGCGATGCCCTCCGTCTGTCGCTGGCGGATGTTGGTGCGCTCGTTCTCCGCCACGAAGGACAGCACTTGCAAAACAATGTCGCTGAGGAAGGTCCCCATCAGGTCCTTGCCCCGGCGGGTGTCCAGTAGCGGCATATCCAGCACAACAATGTCAATGCCCTTCTCCTTGGTCAGAATCCGCCACTGTTCCAGAATCTCGCCATAGTTGCGCCCCAGCCGGTCGATACTCTTGATGTAGAGCAGATCGTCCGGCTTCAGCTTTTTAATCAGCTTCTTATACTGGGGCCGCTCAAAGTCCTTGCCGGACTGCTTGTCCAGAAAGACGTTCTTCTCCGGGATGGACAGCTCCCGCATGGCGATTAGCTGCCGGTCCTCGTTCTGATCGCGGGTACTCACCCGGATGTAGCCGTATGTATTGGGAATGGTTATCGTACCTCCCTCCGGCGCTGCCAGACAATATCATATCCCAGCGCGTCAGCCAGCTCCACGGCCTCCCGGTAGCGCAGGGAATCCCGGCGTAGTTTGCCGGAGAGATTGGGGACGCTGGGGCTCCATCCGTACTGGTCGGCCAGCTTCTCTACAAGGTCGGCCATGGTCATGCCCTCCCGGACAATGTACGATTTGATTTGGTTTCTGGTGTCCATGTTTATCCTCCTTCAAATTGAAATGTTTTGGTGTTCGCCTGTCAGCGTATCCCATTCCTGCAACAGCGGATATGGTATGCTGGCGGGTGCGATTGATTGATGTGCGTTCATCCGACAGAGCCGCCGCCCGTGAAGCCCTGTCCACGGGGACGCACTTTGCATTTCACGGTTTGGCGTGACTTCATGCTGAACCGTGAAAACCCAAACGGGACGGCGTACTGTGTTCGCCGTTGGGCGCGTTGTTGTTTCGTATGGATTGCAGTACAAAAAGTTTCGTTTGTTCGCTGTTTTCACATGGATTGAAAGCAAACCTTGATTTTAAGGCTGATTCTTCTGCCGTTCTCCCCGAAAGCTGTTCCTGCCCCCATTTGCGGCGGCGTGCGGTCCCCTCTGGTGCGCTCGTGCCTTGCGGCAGTCGCGGCGCACTTCGCCGGGGGACATATCCCATTCGGACGGTCATGCACTTGTCAATGTTCACGTCTCTACCAGACACTTAAAATTATAGCGGTTTTATGCCCCTTTTCCCGTATATCCAAGAGGTAGGAAATCGGCCCCGAAACGGACAAATTTCCGCGCTCTTGGAAATGCCGTCTTTCTTCGACAGAACATTACTGGAAACTGTTGTAAAATGACGAAAGAGACGGTATAATTGCAGAGGAGGGAATGATATGGATGACGCTAAGCAGAGCATGCACGAGCGTTTTTGGGAATTGCGGAAGGATTGGAAGCTGACGCTGGAACAGCTTGAGAAGCAGACCGGCATTTCAAAATCCGCGCTGGGCAGCTATGAAGCAGAAGGCACAAAAGACATCAGCCACTGGGCTGTTGTCAGACTGGCGGAGTTCTATGGTGTGACTACGGACTACCTGCTGGGCTTGTCAGTTATGAAAAATCACCCAAACGCAGATTTGAATGATCTGCGTTTGAGTGATGAAATGATCGAGCTATTAAAAAGCGGCAGGATTAACAACCGGCTGCTCTGTGAGCTTGCCGCCCACGGTGACTTCCGGCGGTTTATGCTTGACCTGGAAATATATGTTGACCGGATTGCCAGCATGCACATCCGCAATAACAACACCGCTCTCAAAACCGAGCGCAAAGTATTGATGGAACGTGCGGGCCTGGATGACAATGATTTGAATATGCGCACGTTGGAGTTGGCCCAGATAGATGAGGATGATTACTTCACTCATGTGATTTTTGAGGATCTGCGGCCCATCATTCGGGATATTCGAGAGGCGCACAAATCCGATGCCACTACCGCTGACGCTGATACGGAGTCACCGGCAGAGAAAGCAGTACGTCAACTGGAAGCGGCTCTCAACTGTGAAGGGAGTAAGGAGGAAAAAATAGTAAGAGCACTCCTGTCGCAGCTTGAGATTGACTATGATTCATTGACGAAAGAAGAATTTGTGACTTTGATAGGAATTCTGAACAAGTCCGAGCACATGAAGAAGCATATCAGCAGGCGGGGCAAGGTTCCTGCCCCGCAGAGGCGGAAGCGAAAAAAGAGGTAAACAGGCGGCCTAAATGTAAAAAGAGGGCGGAGAATGGAGGAAATTCCACTCTCCGCCTATCTTTTGCGCCCAATCCCGTCTGACAGATGCCGTGAATGTAATTTTCTCGGATTACTGTTTTACGGACACCTACCTAAAAACCAGCGGGCCTTTTTTATTTTCAGGATAATTTTCCGTCCTTACTGCAAGTCAAAGTGATAGTTTTAGAAACAGGAGCGAGTCCCTTTTTAAATGTTCCGCTAGCACTTACAGACGCACCGGAGCAGTACGCATTGGCGGAAACAAAAGACCAAAACGAGACATAAACGGATTGCGAATAATCTGCATCAATAGCTTCTGCACTATTGCCATCATATTCAAAACTCCCGTGAACCCGGAATGTCCATAGCGGTTGGTCGTCGCTGTTATAATAAATATATTCCTTTGTTCCGCCCGTCTTTTTGGCAGTATATCTTTCAGAGATAGTGCGTGCTCTATCATATGTAATGGTAGCCACCGCATACGAACCATCTTCGTAATAGATAATCTGCTTCTCACTTCCCGTTGTATCTGCTGCAAGCACCGGGGTGCAGAATACGTTTGTAAAAATAAAAAATGCCAGCAGTAGAGAAATCCCTTTCTTTTTGGTATTCATATCACAAATCTAAACTCCTTCTTTTGTGTTATTCAATTTCATATTGAATGATTCTGACTTCGGCATGGTCAATTTCGTACTGAGCCGAATAGAAGTAATATACAATTGCTATAGCTGCCAATACAGTCAAACCGAGAATCAACAATCTTGTCAGCAGTTTCTGCCGAGACTGGTGCCGCGCCCGCTCCTCCTCATCCACGCCTTCCATCAACTCTGCTGCAGATTTCTCCGGAGATCCCGCGTCTCTGCAAAGCGTTTCCAGTGTTAATCCAGTCTTATCGGAAAACCGTTCCTCCAACTCCCTTTCCAGGCCGTCTAATAGATGCCGCTTATGTGTTTTTGGTAATTCCAACGCCCTCCCCACCTGTCGGCAGTAGGCGCGGATTGCCGGATTATGAGACATTATTCATCCCCCCCTCCATCAGTTGTACGAAGACGTTTGAAATTTCCTGGTATTCTTTCCAAGTATCCTCCAAATAAGCCTGCCCTGCCGGTGTAATGCCGTAGTAACTGCGAGCACGACCATCCACCACTTCATTTCGCACAACGGAGACATAACCTTGCTCCTCCAGCCGGTAGATTACGGGATAGAGGACGGAGATGGTATAGGTGTTCCCACTGCGCTGCTTCATAGTCTGGGTCAACTCATAGCCGTACATAGGTTTTTCCGTCAGTAGCCGGAGAACCGCCAGTGGGCTGGTTGCCCGTTTAAAGTAGGCAAGGAAAGAGTGCCCGGATTGATCTGCTCCTATTTTCATATACTCCTCCACTTCGTTTCTATGTTATTGTATACTCAATAAACAGGAAAGTCAATATATAGCATTGACAAATATTAATTAGTGGATTATACTGGCATTATTCGATGGAGCCACTGCCGTTTAGGAAAGGATGCGAGGCCCATGCGCTAAATTTGGTTTCCAGACCATTTCTGGGAGCGGATTATGTGGACCCGCTTAAAACAATTCACAAAAAACATTATGTACGAAAGGTTTTGAACTATGAAGAAGACTCTGTTCCGTAGGTTTATCTGTTTGCTGGCCGTTATGCTGCTGGCCGTGTCTATGATTCCCACCGCTGCTGCTGTGGATCATGAACATAACCATTCTGACTATGCTTCTGAGAGCATTATGCCCCGATCTCCTATTTGTATGAACTGTGGAGGCCGCGGACGCATAACCGAGAGAGTCACAGAAAATGCTGACGGTTACGGTGAGTGTCCTTATGGAAACTCGGCACATCACAAGGAAGTTATGAGGGGTTATTACTACTGTGAAAGTTGTAATGAACCCATGGGAAGTACTATTGTAGCGAGGAGAATCGTCTGCGCTGATTGCAATTTTGGCAATCACTGGACATATCTTTAATATTTCCTAGGTAGTGTTCACATAAGGGCATCAACAATAAGTGCAAAATAGACAAAAGTCA
>OFHB01001882.1_pt1 | contig 11566 bp, 9 predicted proteins | sample 1521881 | NCBI WGS metagenome assembly OFHB01 (sample SAMEA3504090, study PRJEB24116) | mouse gut metagenome | biome: mouse gut; feature: mouse-associated habitat; material: faeces | place: Denmark | collected 2011
TAAATTAAAAATTTTGTGTAGGAATAGCTTGACAAACTCCTACACTATGATATATTATTATTTTGGAGGTGTCAATCATGCTTATCAAATGTCCTGAATGCGAGCTGCAAGTCAGTGACAAGGCTCCGGCCTGTCCTCACTGTGGCTATCCGATGCAGCCGACTGCCAAACGAAAACCGCGTGCCAAGAATAACAAACGACGACGCCTCCCAAATGGCTTCGGACAAATCACGGAGATAAAAACCAACAATCTTCGCAAACCGTTCAGAGCAATGGTCACGGTTGGCAAAACACCTGAGGGGAAACCTATTTGCAGACCCCTTAAACCGGAGTCGTATTTTCTAACTTACAATGACGCTTATGCGGCCCTCGTGGAATATAACAAAAACCCCTATGACCTGGAGCCGTCCATCACAGTCAAAGAACTCTATGTTAAATGGACGGAAGAGTATTTCAAGACCTTAAAAGCAGACGGCAGTGTTCGAGCGGTCACATCCGCCTGGGCTTATTGCTCGGCAGTCTATAACATGCGAGTGAAAGACGTTCGTGCCCGCCATGTCAAAGGCTGCATGGAAGAGGGAACCGCAGTTGTCAGGGGGAGAGAGCAGCACCCCAGCGCATCCATGAAGAACAAAATCAAGTCCCTGTTCAATCTCATGTTGGACTACGCCCTTGAGTATGAATTGGTCGACCGGAACTACTCCCGCACATTCAACCTGACCGAAGAGACTATCAAAGAGATCCAAACGGTGAAGAAAGAGCATATGCCCTTTACCGAAGAAGAGATGGGGCGTCTCTGGACCCATGTCGATGACAAACGGTTTGTAGACGCCATGCTGATCCAGTGCTACTCAGGCTGGCGTCCCCAGGAGCTCGGCCTATTGGAGCTGGAAAATATAGATCTGGAGAACTGGACGTTCAAAGGCGGCATGAAAACTGACGCCGGCATGGACCGAGTCGTTCCCATCCATTCGAGGATACGCCCTCTTGTTGAGCGAAAATATAAAGAGGCTCTGACAATCGGCAGTAAATACCTGTTCAACTGTACGGACGGCCGGAGTGGCAAACCTACGATAATGACCTATCAGCGATACCAAAAGGGTTTTGGCATGGTTCGTGAGGAACTGAAGCTGAATCCTGAGCATCGTCCGCACGATGGCAGAAAACATTTTGTCACAGCTTGTAAAAAGGCCGGGGTTGACGAGTATGCCATCAAATATATGGTCGGCCACAAGATTTCGGACATCACCGAAAAGGTCTATACCCAGCGAGAGTTTGAGTGGCTGAAACAGGAAATCGAAAAAATAAAATAGGGTGCGCGATGGGCGGAATTTTTTGACAGCGCCTCCATGTGTATCAGATTGACTTTGGACGAGAACCGGAGGTAATAATCCAGGAGAAACACTATTCAATCGGAAAGGAGGGAAAGCTCTATGGCCAGATTGACAAACGAAGAAATCAGACGCATGTCCCTTGATGAAGCCGATGCATATACCGACGCGCATCCCGCTGAAGCATGGCTTAAAGGCCGGGATTCTCGCTCCCGAGCCTGAGATGGTCGAAGTGGTCTGATAACAACACAAAGCCGCCCCTAACTGCCACCAACGGTCAAGGGCGGTTTCCTTTCCGACTGAATACTATTTCTCCTCGGATTCGGTCTCCCAAAGGTTCCCTGCTTCGTCAGGAACAAACCTGCGACTGTTCTCCGGGTTTATCGCATGGGCAACGTCTGTGGTATGCCGACATTCCCGACCTCTTTTGTAGCAGCCGGTTTTCGAGCAAGTTTCCACGTTGCCGTCGCATAAATATAAGATTTCTTGCATGGTAAATCCTCTCCTCAGAAGTGTAGGAATAGCTGTATAGGAATAACATAGGAATAAAATACGAGTTATCTACATTTCTTTGCTTTTACCCACTTCTTACTGCTTCTCAAACCGTTGGAATAACAGCATTTAGCAGTAGATGTGTCTTAAAGATGTTTCTATCATAGAAACTGAAAATAAAACAGAGAAAACGGAGAATCAATATTCCACAGAATACGCACAGCATGGAATCACTGTCACAGACGGTATTTACTACTATCACGGTGAACGTGTCAGAATTTTTATGGACTTACGAATGAATGGCTCTTTTGAAAATTTTATTTTTGATAACGAGGGAAGTATAGATTTGCGTGTGTTACGGGATAAAAATAATTCCATTACAAATGTTGAATATCTTACAGAATCAGAAGCAGATGAATTGCTTTATGATATGGACGAGTATTCACCGGACAACCAATTAGAAGTGCCACTGGAAAAAGAAGATTCACTTGATAATTCAGATGTGCCGTTAAAAGACCAAAATATTGGAAGAAGTGTCAGAGTAACAAAGGAAGAACTTTCAGAAGAACTTAGGGATATTATAAGCTCTTGCGATACAGAAACATGGTATGTAATTAAAAGTGCCGGGTATCAATATATCTATTTTGGCGGCTTGCCTTACAATTACACTTTCCAGCCGGAAATTTACACAGACCGTAATAGTGGTACGGTAAATGTTTTTGATATGGGTACTACAACTGGAAACTATGTACTGCTTGAGATTCAGCAAAATGTGTCCTTAACTATTAACTATAACGGAACACAAATTTCATATACGGAACTGTAAACTACGCACCGCCCCATGTGGGAGAAAGGGGGAATCGCTTATGCCTTGCACAGAAGCATACAGAGAACACATCATGTATACTTTCAACGGCTATTGCAAGACCGTCATACGCTTTGCGGCTATCAACGCATGGCGTGACAGGAGCAGACGGCGGCAAAAAGAAATATCCCTTGAATACCTCACAGAAGAAAAGTTTTACCCTTTAGGCACAACAGACGAATATTTTGAAGCACCCTATGAAGAATACCCCATTACGATATGCGGTCAGACAGTTATCCTCACCAATGGGGAGCTTGCCGCCGCCCTGTTATCTCTGCCGGAGAAGAACCGGGAAATCATTTTCCTTTACTTTTTCGGGCATTACACACAGCAGGAAATCGGGGAAATGTACGGACGCTGCCGGAGTACCACCGGGTATCAAATCCGCAGGACTTTACAGCTCCTGCACAAAGAAATGGAGGTGCTTTCACATGGGGAATCCAAACCTTTTACCCTATGAAACGATTGTCCGGGCGACCAGCGATTAGAAGGAGGCAGGCTGTTTCGGATTGCAATCTACCAGACTGAGACGAAGAAGTATCTGTTTGTGGATTTTCACCACATCATGGCAGATGGAAATTCCTATGATATTTTTTTCGGGGACTTGAACCGCGCCTATATGGGCGAAGAATTGGCAGAGGAAGGCTATACAGGTTTTGATGCGGCTGTTACAGAGGAATATGCAGTGGAGAGAGGCGGTTATAAGAAGGCGGCTCTTTATTATGACAATATTTTTCAGGGGCTTGAAGTCGAGTCGCTTCCGATTTTTGACAAAAAAGAAGATATGCCAAAAAAGGGGCTGGCAGAATATAAAATGTCAGTTTCAGAAGAAGCGGCCCTGCAGCTTTGTGAAAGATTGGAAATTACGCCAAATACACTCTTTACCGGGGTTTTTGGAATCCTGATGTCCCGCTGGTCAAATGCAAAGGAATCGCTGTTTGCGACCATCTATAATGGCAGGAACGATTCGAGGCTTGAGAATACGGTATGTATGCTTGTAAAAACGCTTCCTGTATATTGTAAATTTGATGATAAGACAACGGTGGTATCCTATATGGTTTCTTTGCAGGAACAGTTAATGAATTCCATGGCAAATGATATTTTCCCGTTTTCCGATATTGCTGCAAAATATGGGATTACTTCTGATTTGATTTTTGCATATCAGGCAGAGCTTACAGACGATTATCCGATTGGAAATACCGTTGCCGTTGGTGAGGATTTGTCCCTTGGACTGCCCAAAGAGCCACTGTTGCTCCAAGTTCGTCTCTATGACGGGGAGTATTATCTGACGGCAGAGTACCGCAGTGATTTGTATCAGGAGGAAACGGTTCAGAATATTATGGATTCTTACAATGCCGCTTTCAAATCCATATTCGGCTGCCGCAATGTATCTGATGTGACAATCCTTTCCGAGCAGCAGGAAAAAATGCTTGACAGTTTTAACGAGACAGAAGAGCCATATGATGACAGCAAGACGGTTGTGGATATGTTTGAGGAGGCGGTTGCGAAATATCCCGGCCAGACAGCCGTTGTATACGAAGATGTCAGATATACCTACAGTGAGGTTGAAAAAATAACGCGTAATCTTGCGGGCGATCTGATCCGGAAGGGATTAGCGGCAGGTGACGTAGCCGCTGCGCTGATTCCTCGCTGTGAATATATGGCAATCTGTTCGATGGGTATTGCCCGCAGTGGCTGCGCCTGCCAGCCGCTTGACCATACATATCCTAAGGACAGACTGAATTTTATGCTGGAGGACAGTGGAGCGAAACTGTTGATTACTACACAGAAGATGCGCGAATTGGCGTCTGGCTATACAGGACAGATCTTGTATCTTGATGAGATACCAGACCTGCCGGAATATATGGAAAAGCTGCCGTCACCAAAGCCGGAGGATTTGTTTACGCTGATTTACACATCGGGCTCGACAGGGGCGCCGAAGGGATGCATGATTGAGTATGGAAATATCACTGCATTCTGCGCATGGTATCACAGACAATATCAGTTTGACAGTTCTGCCCGCTTAGCCGCCTATGCCTCCTATGGTTTTGACGCATCTATGATGGATATTTTTGCGTCTCTTGCGGCAGGCGCGCAATTAAATATCATTGCCGAGGAAATGCGCCTTGACCTTTTTGCGCTCCGTGATTATTTTGAAGAGAACCAGATTACCCATTCCTTTATGACGACACAGGTGGGACGCCAGTTCGCAATGGAAATAAAGAGTAAAACATTAAAACATCTTAGTACGGGTGGAGAAAAGCTGGTTCCTTTAAATCCGCCGGAGGGTATCAGGTTTTACAATGTCTATGGGCCTACGGAATGCACAGTTTATACAACGATCTTTGAGATGGATCGGTATTATGATGATATTCCAATCGGGAAGCCGCTGGATAATCTGAAACTCTATATTGTTGATGACAAAGGACGCCGCCTGCCGGCAGGGGCGTCCGGTGAGCTGCTCGTTTCGGGAAGGCAGGTAACGCGGGGGTACCTGAACCGTCTGGAGAAAACAAGAGAGGCATATGCTAAAAATCCTTATACTGATAAGGAGGGATACGAGCGGATGTACCACACAGGTGATGTGGCGCGCTACTTAAATGATGGAAATATTTCTTTTGTGGGCAGACGGGATTCCCAAGTAAAAATAAGAGGATTCCGGATTGAGCTTACGGAAGTGGAGGAAGTTATCCGGCGTTATCCGGGGATTAAAGATGCTACAGTTGCTGCATTTGATGAGGAAGGCGGAGGTAAATATATCGCAGCGTATGTTGTGTCAGATGAGCAGATCGATACAGAGAAGCTGAATGCTTTTATTATGGAAACAAAGCCGCCGTATATGGCGCCGGCTGTAACGATGCAGATTGACCGGATTCCATTAAATCAGAACCAGAAGGTCAACAGGCGCGCTCTGCCAAAGCCGCAAAAGGCAGTGGAGGAAATGATTCCGCCGAAAAATGAAATGCAGCAGCGTATTTGTGACTGCATTGCTGAAGCAATCGGGCACAGGGAGTTTGGCGTCACGACTGATATTCAGTTTGCGGGACTGACTTCTATCAGCGCGATAAAACTTAATGTACTTCTGGCAAAGAAATTTGACGTGGCGATCAAGACAAATGATATTAGGGAAAATCCAACTGTCGTCCAGTTAGAAAGATTTCTTCTGGGGGCGGAAAAATCTGAGATACATGAAGCGCGAAAGGTGTATCCTCTTACCAACGCGCAGGCAGGCATCTTTGTAGACTGTACGGCGAATATGGGGACAACGGTTTACAATATTCCATATTTGTTCCGGCTAAGTCCCAAGATAGATTTAATCCGGCTAAAAGAAGCAGTAGAGCAGACAGTGGAAGCGCACCCATATCTGAAAGCGCAGCTTTTTATGGATGAGGACGGTGAAATACGCCAGCGCAGGAATGATCATTTGGAATACGCCACTGAGATTATTGACGGCATGGACAGGGAAAAACTGGTAAGGCCATTTCCGCTGTTTCAAGAGCCGCTGTTCCGAATTGAGATACATAGGACACATGAGGGAAGTTATCTGTTCCTTGACGTGCATCATCTGATTGCAGACGGCACATCTCTTTCTATTATTTTGACGGATATTGACAGGGCATATCAAGGCGAAAAACTTACGGCAGAGGCATATACTGCCTATGATGCAGCGCTTGACAACGAAAAGGCAATACAGGGAGAAAAGTATAAAAAAGCGGAAGAATTTTACGCTTCTGTATTGAAAGACTGCGGCTCGGACACCAGTCTTTATCCTGACAAAAATGGAGAGGCGCCGGGCGTTGGGAATTTGCGCAGAAAGAGTGAGGTCATCAGCAAGGAAGCTGCGCAGGCGTTTTGTGAGAAATATGGCATAACAGAGAATGTATTTTTCACAGGTATATTTGGCGCAGCGCTGGCAAGATACCATTTTGCCTCTAAAAGTGTATTTACAACCATCTATCACGGCAGAAATGACTCACGTCTTTCTGATACAATCGGTATGTTTGTCAAAACATTGCCTGTGGTGTGTGATGCAGCGAAAAATACGGAAGATTATTTTGTGACAATCAAAAACCAGCTAATGGGAATGATGGATCACGATATTTATCCGTTTCAGGAAATCAGCCGCAATTTCCATATTAAGCCTGATACGATGTTTGTGTATCAGGGCGGGAATTTTGCATTTACTAAGATCTGTGGAGAGGATGCAGAAGAAATTCCCCTTGGCTTAAATGCGGCAAAAGAGCCGGTATCGCTTATGATGAGCATTGAAAACGGCGAATACATCTATGAACTGGAATACAGAAGGGATTTGTTTGAAAAGGAGACGGCAGAGTATCTGATAGAAAACCTTGAAATCACCGCAAGGGCTTTCCTTGAAGGAAAGGAACCGTCAGAGATACGCCTTCTGTTTGATGAGCAGGATAAGATGGTAAATACGCCGCGGTATATGGGGAAGACTTTTATCGACCTGTTCCGGGAAGCTGTGTCAAAATATCCGGACAATACTGCCGTAAAAGATGAGAACGGCGCAATCACATATGCAGAGCTTGATGCCGTGTCGGAGCATATAGCTGATAAACTGAAGAATAATGGTTTTGGGCGGGAAAATGTTGCCGGAATTTTATGCGGCAGGACAAGGGAATTTGTGGAGGCGTTTATAGGAATTATGAAAGCGGGAGGCGCATATGTTCCTCTTGATCCGGAATATCCGCAGGAGAGAATTGAATATATGCTCTCTGACAGTGGCAGTGAAAATCTTCTTCTTATGAGGAAATATCAACCACTGACAGAGGGCTATGACAAGAATGTAATTTATCTTGACGAGATAGAAAAAGACGGACTTGGCTTCACAGGAAAGACGGATTTGACGCCGCCGCTTCCGGAGAATCTGGCATATATGATTTATACCTCCGGCTCGACAGGAAAACCAAAGGGCGTTATGCTGGAACACCGCAACCTTATGACATTAATTGAGCATACAGTCACTTTCCATAAGACGGTTCCGGAGGATATGTATGGTGAATTTTCTTCTTTCTGCTTTGATGCTTCGGTACATGACCTGTTTACGCCTTTGACGGTGGGAGCCTCCCTTTATATTTTCCCGGAAAAATGGCTATGGGCCTACGGAAAATACCGTTTCATCCACAGAGTTTGTGGTTGACAAGGAATATAAAACGATTCCGATTGGCAAATCACAGCTCAATGTAAGGAGTTACATCGTAGATGAGAACTTAAAGCGTGTACCTGTGGGAGCGCCGGGGGAGCTTTGCGTGGCAGGGCGGCAGGGGGCAAGAGGCTACCATAATCTGCCGGAAAAAACAGCATCCGTATTTGCGCCAAATCCTTTTGCCACATGCAAAGATGAGGAAAGACTGTATCATACAGGCGATATGGCGCGTCTGAAAGGTGACGGAAATATTGAATATATCGGGCGGATTGACTCACAGATTAAGATTAATGGATTCCGCGTGGAACTTGGCGAAATCGAGGGGGCAGTCCTGAAGCGTGACGGCGTTTGTGAGGTGGCGGCAATCCCGGTAGAGCAGGGCGGCGTAACCTATATTGCGGTTTATTATACTGGAGCAGAGCGCAAAGAGGAGGATTGGAAAGAATTTTTAAGTCCATTGCTTCCGGAATACATGATTCCTGCGTTCTATACACATCTGGACAAAATGCCTGTTACGCCTGGCGGAAAGATTGATAAGCGCGCTTTGCCAAAGCCTGCCATTACGGAAGATCGCTCTGATTATGCCGCGCCCGAGACGGGAGCGCAGATAAAACTGTGTAAGCTGTTTGAAAAGGCATTAGGGCGGGAAAAGGTAGGAATTGATGATGATTTCTTTGGAATTGGCGGTACATCTCTTGCTGCTTCCAAGGTTGCAGTAATGTGCCTGAATGAGAAGATTCCTCTGGTATATGCAGATATTTTCAAATATCCTACGGTGCGCGCGCTTGCCATGGCATTATATGGAGATGAGGCGCAGAAGGAAACTACAGATGAATTTGCAAATTATTCCTACAATGCAATCGATACGCTGATTGCTGCAAATGACAGGCGGAATGTTGACTGTGTGGAGAAAAAGGAGTTAGGCGATATCCTGATTACGGGCGCAACAGGCTTTCTGGGGATTCATGTGTTAAAAGAATTTCTTGACAACTACGATGGCAAGGCATATTGTATGGCGCGCAAAGGCAGATATGAGTCAAGTGAGCGGCGTCTGATGAATATGCTGATGTATTATTTTGATTTGCCATATACCGAACTGTTTGGCGGCAGGATTATCTGCATTGACAGCGACATAACGGATAGGAAGGAGGTAGACAGGTTAAAAGATGTGCCTTTTACCACATTGATCAACTGCGCTGCCTGCGTCAAACATTTTGCAGCGGGTGAGATGTTAGAAAAAATCAATGTAACAGGCGTCAAATATCTAATAGATCTCTGCTCATCAACAAATAGAAGGCTTGTACAGATTTCAACTATATCAGTAGGCGGCGAGGGTATGGACGGCAAGCCGCCGGTGGATCAAAAACTTGCTGAAAATGATTTGTATTTTGGCCAGAGGATTGCCAATGAGTATATACGCACGAAGTTCCTTGCAGAACGCGCCGTGCTGGAAGCGGCCGCAAAAGGTCTTGATGCGAAAGTGATCCGTGTCGGCAATCTTATGAGCCGCCACAGAGATGGGGAGTTCCAGATTAACTTTATCACGAATGGTTTTCTAAGGAGTTTGCGTGGGTACGCTGCAGTTGGCGCGTTTCCAATGGACAGCATGAATGAAAGCGCTGAATTTTCCCCAATTGATGAAACAGCGGCAGCAGTGCTCTCTCTTGCGGGAACAGACAGCAGGTTTACGGTATTCCATGCCTGCAATAATCACAGGATTTTTATGAGTGATGTGATATATGAAATGCGTGAGAGGGGCTTTGACATTAAAATCATGCCCGGAGATCAATTCATTGAGACGGTCAATGCGTATGCGGCAGAACATGAAACAAGTGATGCGGTATCGGGGCTTATAGCTTATACTTCCCATGATGATGAGGAACTCTACACGATTGATTATGATAATGCCTTTACAACTGAAGCGCTTTACCGTTTGGGATTCAAATGGAATATAACAGATAACAGATAACAGATACCTTGCAAATGCAATCGAAGCATTGGAGGGGCTGAACTTTTTTGAGAATGAATTTTCAGATACAGTCTAATACTACGAAAATTTTATGCTAATTTTATATGGAGGAGACAAAAGTGACGATTACAAAAACAATGGAAAATAACAAAGCCATTCTCTCAGTCGAGGGATGGCTGGACACAAATTCAGCGCCGGAGCTGGGCAGGGAAATTGAGGCGCTTTCTGATGTAGAGAGCCTGATACTTGATTTTGATAAACTGGAATATATTGCATCGGCGGGGCTCCGTATAGTTGTGTTAGCATATAAGAAACTGAAAAGTATGAATGGAGAGTTTTCCATAATCCATGTAAGCAGCGAAGTGATGGATGTATTTAAGCTTACTGGATTTGACCAGAATTTTGATATACAGGCAAAATAATTTCATATCAAAATTCAATTTAGCCGTAGCGCAAAGAAAGCTGCAGCTGAATGCCCAGTAGATACAGTTGGATAATGGACACAAAATTTATTTGCCCAGAGGGACTTGCCGCTGTCTGCGGGAGAAATATTTTGAATATTATTGTGGGAAAGTATGAGGCGTTATTTTTTAGGTAGGAGGAAAACATTATGATTATCACTAAGACAACGGATGGGACGTCATTGACGCTTGCGCTGGAGGGAAGGCTTGATACGATGACAGCGCCTCAGTTGGAGTCGGATCTGAGAAGCAGTATTGACGGCATAGATAAGCTGTTTTTAGATTTTACATCATTGGAATATGTATCATCGGCAGGATTAAGGGTACTGCTTTCAGCGCAGAAAATAATGAATAAGCAGGGCAGCATGGTAATAAGAAATGTAAATGAAAATGTGATGGATATCTTTGATATTACGGGATTTGTTGATATTTTGACAATCGAGTGATGGTTTTTGCTGGAGCAGATTTTATTAAAACCGATTGCCATTATCTGGCAGATGGAAAAAGGCGATGCGTCATAGTTTGACGATATCACAATGCTTTGTCTTGAATAAATGGAGAGAATGGAGGCGAATTGATATGAAAGAGCTTACGATTGACGCTACAATAGAGAATATTGCTGCCGTTACCGCTTTTGTAGACGAGCAGCTTGAGCAACGGGACTGCCCGATGAAAACAAAGATGCAGGTTCATATAGCGATAGACGAACTATTCGGCAATATCGCATACTATGCCTATAATCCCGAGATTGGCATAGTGACCGTTCGTGTTGAAGTTACGGACAATCCCCTTGCGGTGGTGATAACATTTATCGACAATGGCATTCCATATGACCCGTTTGCAAAAGTTGATCCCGACGTCACACTCTCTTTGGAGGAACGCGATGTCGGTGGGTTGGGCATTTATTTGGTGAAAAAGACAATGGATGACATTTTGTATGAATACAAGGACGGACAAAATATCCTTCGGATAAAAAAGAAGTTTTAGGAATTATCAATAAATGGTTGTCAAAGAAGTTATATTTTCCGATTGCTTCTGCCAAAACAAATTGCTGCAATAAGGCAGACATAGGCTAAAGCAATAGTGATTATATCAGTATCAGAAATTACAACAGAGTGATATATCGTTTTCTATTTTTAAAGGGGCTGTCGCACTAAGTAATTAGTGCGCAGCTCCTTTTCTATGCAAAAAAATAACTGCCAGACCTCGAAAGAATCCGGCAGTTAGTGTAAAATTAATGTATGACCAAACACATTAACTTACAGAAAAATTATAGCCTAA
>OFHB01001883.1_pt1 | contig 11565 bp, 14 predicted proteins | sample 1521881 | NCBI WGS metagenome assembly OFHB01 (sample SAMEA3504090, study PRJEB24116) | mouse gut metagenome | biome: mouse gut; feature: mouse-associated habitat; material: faeces | place: Denmark | collected 2011
TTGCCAGGATCATCATGGAAACGAAGGAAGCGACCGCCGTCCAAAGTTTCCGGCTCGTAAGTTTTCTTACCCAGTTAATGTTTTTCATTGTGTTGTCCTCCTTTAAGGTTTATTTTTTTTGCGCCGGGGCTTCCCAGCTCTCCGGCGCGGTTGCCCTATCTGTTACTTGTGCGCCTCCTGGTTCATGTGCTTTTCGATCTTGTCAATGGCCGCCGTCACGGGGCCGTTGCAGCCCTGCTCTTTCAGCCCCTGCAGGCAGGCCAGCAGCTGCCGGGAAATGTCCCGTATATCTGCGGCACGGGCCTTCAAGCAGTCGTCCGCCAGAGCGGCAAAACGATCCGCCAGCCCCTCCGCCGTCACAGCCACGGCATATTCCGCGTTTACACCCTCCCGCTCGATGACACGCCTGATTGCGCCGTTGAATTCCCCGTCGTCCAGAAGCATTTTGTGAACTTCAAAAATCCGGGCAACCTCAGCACCGGCTTCCGCCAGCGTCCTGACCCGGCTCTCCTCCAACTGCTCCCGTACCGCCTCCCGGGCCGCCTCCAGCCGGGCTTTCTCCCCCGGGAGGTCTCCCCGGTAAACCTTCTCCGGGACATACTCTTCTTTTCCATATACGGCTATATTTCCTTCCGCGACAGCGTCATACACGCCTATGCCGACATACTTTTTCATCCTTACCTCTTCCCGGCCGATGCGGCGCATCGGATCCCTTTCGGCTAAATACGGCAAATGATTCGCTAGGACAACTGCGTAAGCAGCGCCTCTATCTCTTCCCTCCTGGCCAGACCGTCGGAGAAGGCAGTGGCTCCTCCCGCCGCCGTCCCCAGTTTCAGGGCGTAGCTGTAATCCCCCGGTGCAGAACCTGTGAGAATACCTGCCAGAAAACCCGCTACCATGGAGTCCCCGGCTCCCACGGAATTCCTCACCTGGCCCCGGCAGGCCCCGCAGCGGTGGACCCGTCCTGCTTCGTCCAGGAGCACCGCACCGTCTCCGGCCATGGACACCAGCACGTTCACTGCTCCCATCTCCTTCAGTTTCCCGGCATAGGCCAGAATCTGGTCAACGCCTGACAGGGACAGGCCAAACAAATCTTCCAGTTCCTGATGATTGGGTTTAATCAGAAACGGCTTGTACGCCAGTGTTTTTAAAAGCAGTTCCCCGGTGGCGTCCACCACCGCCCGGATCTTTTTCCCGGAAAGACGCTCCAGTATCCTGCCGTAAACATCTTTTGGCAGGCCGCCGGGAATGCTGCCGGCCAGTACCAGTACATCACCGTCCTTCAAGGCCTCCAGCTTCTCATGGAGCCTGGCCAGATCCCTCTCGTCCACCTCCGGCCCCCGGCCGTTTAAGTCCGTCTCCAGGCCGGACTTGATCTTCACATTAATCCGGGTGCATCCCTGCTTCAGATGCACAAAGTCTGTCTCGATTCCGCTTCCGGCCACCCCCTCCTCCAGGGCCTTCCCCGTAAAACCGGCCACAAAACCCAAAGCCCTGGAGGGGATCCCAAATTCTCTCAGTACCAGGGACACATTGATTCCCTTCCCGCCGCAGTGGATTTCCTCGGATTGCAGCCGGTTCACGCTGCCCGGCCGCATCTCCTCCACATGCGCCACATAGTCTATGGCGGGATTCAAAGTCACAGTATAGATCATGGTCCGTCACGCCTCCCCTGTAAATTTGTATAATATCGCAGTTACATCCTTTGTAAAAAAGTGCCGCATAAAAAGGATTTGGCTCATTATAGCATAAGTAACCTGGCTTTGCCATCTTCTTTTCCGCTGCCATAAGCAAAAAACACCCCGGCGGACAGATTATCCCCAGGGTGTTTCTCTTGGCCCAATGCCTGATTATTCTGTTTTCATCAGCCCCAGAAGCTGTACTTGCCGGCTGTTGCCGCAAGCAGATTGCCCTCCGGTCCGTACTGGCTGGAGATGCTCTCCGCACCTGCTCTTGCATTGTCGGAAACCCGCCCTGCCACAAAGGACAATTTGGATGTAAAATCACTGGAGGAGCCCAGCACTTTCTCCAGGGTGTCTATATCAGCCGCCTTCAGCTTTTCGGAATCCACGGTTATTTTCCCGTCCTTGGATACGTTGAAGCCAATGCTTGCCAGGGACTCGCTGTTTCCTCCCGCTGCCTCTTTCAGCATCTGGCAATAATAGCCGTTGAGAGGGCCGGGGGCGGACTGCAGGATTTTCAGGGCGTTGTTGTATTCCTGGGCCAGAGCCTGGGCCTCCTTGCAGAGTTCCTCGGTGCTCTTGCTCTCCCTGGCCTTGGCGAAAAGGGAGTCCTCCCCTTTGGCGGCCAGATTGTCAGCCCTCTTTTGCAGCTGCCCCGCATTTCTCTCCAGTTTCTCATATGCGCTCTTCTGCCCGCTGTCCACGGCGCTGCCCTTGCCTTTGTTCAATACTTTTTCCAGACTGTTGTTGGAAGCCGTGCTGTTGAGATGATTCAGAAGCGAGCTGCTGTTGATGGGCAGACCTGTCTGTCTCGCTTTTTCATTTAACATCTGTGTGGTAATCCTCATGTTTTCTCCTTTCCGCACTACAAAAGTCAGGCGTCGCCGGACTTGTGCCATGCCGGGATATTGCGCCGTGCGGCGCCTGGACTTATACAATTTTCCCGGCAGCTCATGGGTTCTTGCGGGTTCCCCGATGCCGTGTGGGAATTGCCCCGCAATCACATATTATATCGGGAAAAACAGACTGCGCTTGACACCGGCTGCACCAACCGCCCATGAAAATGCACCAAACTCCCATTATAATTCGTCAAAACAGATCTGATGATCCTTCAGGGACTTAACCGCCCTGTCCGTAACCCTGTCCTCCGGGCAGATTTCCCCGCACAGAAGCGGGGCGTCCCATCGGCAGCGCCTGGCGTTCTCCGCCGCCTTTTTATCGCTGGAATTGGCATAGCAGTACCTGCAGCCATTCAGACAGGTATCGTAGGCTCCCACATCCACACTTTCCAGGCAGCCGCACTCCTTCCGCTGGTTTTTATCCTTCTCGCCCGCCAGACGACATCCTGTGAGCCTTTCGATCCGTTCCCGGTCAATGCAGCTTCCATGCCGGATTCCCAGCGTCTCAAGGTCCGTCTGCTCCGCGCAGCTCTCGATCCGCAGGCGGCGGCCCGCCGCAATCCGGGCCATCTCTCCCGCCAGTCGCATCATATCGCCCTCCCCAGTATCCCGGATGGAATGTGCCGCCGCGTTTTTCCGGATTTTGGCATACAGATCCACAAAGCTGATCACCACCTGCTCCGTATAGCCTGCCAGCCTGTCCGCAATCTCTTCAAAGGCTTTCAAATGATATGAAACCGTATACTTTTCATTTACAAAAATGGGATCATACCGCCATATAACCCGCTCTTTACCGATCTTTTCTGACAGTTCCCGAAAGGCAGGAATCAGCTTTTCCCTTTTGTCCGGGAGATTCGGCTCGATGTCCCGGCCGTATCCCGTGAGGGTAAACTGAAAATAATAAGTATAGTCCCTCAGTTCCTTCAGACGCGGCAGAAGGCCCGCCGGATTCTTGGTCCAGAACACAATACAATCCACCGCCTGGGGCGCCAGGTCGATCCTGCTGACCTGGCGGGGATTCATGGGATTGCGCACACAGCAATATCCCTCCCGGATCCTGCCCATAAACCAGTCCGCATAATAGTTTGGTATGTCCGTCCTCCTGCTTGCGCTCAGAATCATCTTCTGCCTCCTTCTTTTTGCTTTCTTTCCGCTCCGCCTTCTTTCCCCCACCGGGCCATGTGCCAAATGCCCTTGTAATGCCCTTTTTGTGCCTGTGTTTGGCCTGGTTTCAACGGCCCGGTGCAGGCATATTGTATCATCTTTCAATATTATCTGCACCTTTTTTCATAAATATGGCGTCCCTTTACTCCGAAAGTTCCCGAAACAGATTCCCTGCCCCCAGAGCGATCCCCAGAGACACCGCCCCCCCAAGCAGAATCACCATGAACTCCTGCCCCTGACAGATTTCAAACAGAACTCCATACAGGGCATTGCCCAGGGGCTGGGCGCACATGGACACGGTGAGCACCAGGGCAATCACCTTTCCTACCAACTCCAGGGGCGTCTGTGCCTGGATAAAGGACATGACCTGCACCGAAAACACCGTGGCAAATACCATGGCCAGAAAGCAGCATACCGTTATGACCGTGTAAACCGCCATAGCGGATGAAATAAAGTATCCCCCGATCCCCACAGGGAACATGCACCCGGCCCCGGCTATCAGAAGTTTTCCCGCTTTCCCGATGGCCAGCTTCCTGGCAAAAATACCTGCGAACACGCCTCCCGCCAGCCCTCCCGCTGCCAGCGCCCCCTGGGCAAATCCATACAGGGCCTCATCCAGCCCCAGTACCTCCGTAATCATATAGGGCAGGCCTACAATAATCATGGAGGACAGAAACAGGTTAATTCCGCAGAGTACCAGAACCAGCTTCCAAACCAAGGGTTGCTCTCTTCGGATAAAGTGAACGCTTCCTGAAAAATCCTCTTTCACCATCCTCCATATGCCTCCGCCAAAGTCCTGTTTCGGAGAGGGAATCCTGATAAAAAGTTCCATCACCGCTGAAAAAAAGAAGCAGGCCACGCAGATCCACAGCACGGGCTTAAGTCCCCAGGCACTGTACAAAACGCCCCCCAAAGCAGGACCCAGCAGGGAAGCAATGGAACTGATGGAACCTATAATGGAATTGGCTTCCATAAAACGGTCCTGGCTTACCAGCGCAGGAATGCTGGCCTGTACGGAAGGCTGATACGCACCTGCGATGCCGTACAGAAGCATCATGGTGACCGTCATCAAAAGAACCAGGTTCACCCCGCCCATCAGAAGAGAAAAGACCGTGATCACCGCCGCCGTAAAAAAATCCAGCGCCACCATGATATTCCGCTTATTTACCCTGTCCGCCACAATACCGCCCACCGGGGACAGCAGAATGGCGGGAATGAACGCACAGGCCGTCACCGCCCCGTACAGTGCGGAGGAACCCGTCTGATTCAGCAGGTAAAGAGGCAGCGCAAACCGCACTGTAGCATTGCCAAACAGGGAGATAATCTGCCCTGTGACCACCAGCAAAAAATCCTTTGAAAACAATTTCCGTTCCATTTCTCAGACCTCCTTTCATACCGCATGACGGTATGTATAATGTTTTAAAAGAATCTGCCCGTTTTCAGGGCAGATTTTGTAACCTCTGTGTTGTTTTCCCCGTCGCCGGCTCCGTCCGGGATTCCTTGAAATTCGGTTCACCGTTTTTTCAGATAAATGGACGCCAGTTCCTGTAGTCTCTGTGCCATCTCATCGTCCACAATGTCAAGACCAAAGCCTTTCATCATCTGGCGGAACAACATGAATTTCCGAAAAGCCCCCTCGGCGGAATCCCCAAAAATCATGGGATTCATCCAAATATTGGCCGCCATAATGATCAGTTCCGCCAACTCTTTCGGATACTCTGTCTGAATGGAGCCGTCCGCGATCCCCTGTTCGATAATGGGCTGAATATAGTCGGGGGCCGCCACCATCATAGTCTCACTGAAAATACTGTAGAGCAGCCTGGGATTGTTGCCCAGATTGGGGGCGGTGGAAAACATATCCTCCTGAACCGGTCTGAAAATGGATTCCCGAAATATGGCCCTTAGCTTTTCCTTTCCGTTTAAGTCCGGGGTATCGCGTATCACCGCCAGCATCCGATTGGACTCCTCCGTCATTCTGTCCGTAACAGCGATCAAAATATCCTCCTTGGACCTGAAGTGATGATAGATGGCCCCCTTGCTGAGTCCTCCCAGATTGTCTATAATATCCTGGATCGAAGTATATTCATAGCCCTTTTCCAGAAACAGACGACCGGCCACGTCCAAGATCAGACTGACCGTCTCCTCCGGGTGTTTGTTCCTTGCCATTATGTGTCCCCCCCTTACATACCGCCGGTATGTTTACGTTATCATACCTTTGGTATGTTTGTCAAGCCCTTTTCTATCTTTCTTTTTTCGGCCTTCTTTTTTCGGATAAGCCTATTCGATGAACCTGCATGGGTTATTTTCTCCAAAAAGCAGAACAGTCCGCCTTGTCCTGTCGGTTATATTCAATGATCCGTTCCAGCAGGGCATAATCCACCGGCTCCTCCCAGCGGATGCGGAACAGATTGGTGCCCTGGCTGTATCCGGAAGCCTGGATTTCCCGGGAAAATTTCCGAATTGCCGCAGGCTCCGGCGCCACGGAGAAATGCTGCTTCGCGGCGCTGAAACCGATTATAAACGTGCCATGATCCGTAAAAACGGGCTGGTTCCACGCAATTTTAGGCTCCAAACCGGGAAAGCTGGTTTTTGTCCATTCCAAAACTTCCCGCATTCGAACGCGATGAGTCTCGTTTTCAATCCTGGAGAGATACTTTTCAAAAACTTCCGCTGCTTTTATTTTGTCATGCATATCTTATCCCTGTCTGCTCTTCGGCGCAATCCTGAATTAGTAGTTACTATTTCATTTTTCCCTTTGATATGACGAATTAACCTTCATTACCCGCAGACTTTTCCTCAAAGCTGATGTACTTACGTCCGAGGGCGCTCTGTATGTACGGCTGCTATTCAATTTTTGCCGGCTACAATTCTACAAACTGGAAGTTTACTTCTTTCGCCTTTTCTTCAATATCAATTTTAAAAGCCATCGGGCAATTCCACCACATATCGAAATCAGAAAGCCCTCTTTTATCAGCGTGTTGCCAATCTCTGTGTTAATGGCATATTGTATTTGTAACTCCAATGGCGGGTCTTGATAAGGGATGCCTGCCTTAATTACGCAATAATATATACCTGTGGACAAAATAATAATTCCAGCTAATATAACTGCACTAGATGCCAAGCGAAGAGATAATTCGCTTTTTGTTTCCCTCGTAGAATCCATAAGTTCCACAACCTCTCATTTTTGTACTGTTTAATTTTCCGATAAACCGAAATTCGTCAACAAAAAATATGTTCTTTGTGGAATTGAATAAAATCCTCTTTATTAAAAGATGGTAGATACCCGTATTCGTCTACAATTAACTTAAGGATCGCAGCAGCTCTTGCCTGGGTATTGATACTTTTTGTGGGATTAAATTCAATATCTGTAAAATAATTGTAACTTGAAATTGCATTGATTTCATCTGTTGTAAACGATTGTTTTATAGCGATAATATAGATAAAATCATAGAATACCGTTTGAGGAATTAAAGGAAAATCTTCATTTTGGTAACGTAATGCTTTTAGGCTTCCTGATTTATGCAATCTCTCATCACGCTTGGCTTCTTTCGGTGACACATCAAGCAAATCAAGATAAGGTCCTCCATTCTCAAAAACCTTAGCGCTCTGAAAAATATTCTCAAGAGTATAGCTATTTATCTTGAGATTGAACGCACTTAATCTAATTCCAATGGCTTCCGTGCTCCTGCTGCTGATTTCCAATGGCCTGGCACTTGCGTCTGTTTTTATAATGGCATCGTGCAGACTTTTTATGGATTTTTGTTTTTGAGAAACTGCAAAACCAGAATACCATTCAAACGAATACATTTCACTGATAACTTTTCTTTGATTAACAAAGAATGCAGGTCGTTTCGCCATTGTCCCTCCTGAATAAAATATGGTTTATTCTTCTAATGAACTGATTATTTCCTGTATTTCCAATACAGCATCTTCCACCCGCAGTTCTACTTCTTCGCTCCAAAAGTGACTTCCACCAGACAACTCGTCAATTAAGTTGAATACAGATACTGCATCAGCAACGGGTATAAAACCGGTCGATTTCCATTCGGATAAATGCTTATTAAGATAGTTTGTAATATCTGTATAGATTTTCTCGTTGAATGAATTACGACAGCGTAATTCTACCAATAATCCACTTTCTCCTACAACCATATCAGAAAAACTCATTTCAATACACCTCCAACTCCCGCTTTTCCGCTCTGTTTAGATTATTCTTGATAAAACATTTCCTATAAATTTTTCCCTTCGGCCAGGCTCTCCATCCTCTGTGTCTATAAAGTCATAAAAGTTACTTTGTTTTCCGCATTTTGAAGTTCTCCCTCCATATTCCGATTTGCCGATGGCTTTATTATAACACTTCGTTCCCCAAAATGACATAAATTTCTTTGCACTTGATAAAACAAAATTGGATAGATGTTTCTTTGGTTCGGAACCGTGTGGTGCTGGCGGTCTATCTCTTGTTTTCGGTTGCTTGCTTCTTATCCGTACATGTTCCGAAGGCGTCCCATTATCCCAAAGATTTGAGATTCCTGCGGTATTCCCCCATTTCTTCCTCGCTGACAGTATCCATGACGCGCTGCAGTTCACTGACCGCAAAATCCTTCTCCTTCGGCAGATCCGCGGCGGTCGGATAAAAGTTTGAAACGGAATTGGCAAAAAGATGCGTCCGTATCTGCAGATTCCTGATAAACACCTGCAGTTCCCGCAGGCGCTCCTTCTCCCCGGCAGAGATAAACTTCCCTTCCTGCTCCAAACGGTACAATTCCGTATCCGGGAACAGCGTGAGGGAATCTACGGAAATAAAATACGGATTTAAGCGGCTGAACAGCTTTGCGCTGTTCACCGCATTCCGGTATCCTTTACCCTTCCCCGCAAGGCCGGTCATATAGACAAAATAGTATTCAATCCCCGCCTCATCCAGCTTCCGACATTGCTCCAATATCTCAGCCGCCGTATATCCTTTGCCTGCCAGGGCCAGGGTATCGTCATCTCCGCTCTCCGTCCCGATGGTCAGTCCGTTGATTCCCATAGCCCGAAGTTTCTTAAGCTGCCACACTTCTTTGTCCCTTATATCCCGGATACTCGCAAACATTGCCATGGTCTGGCATTTGATCAGATAGTCCCGCACCGTGAGCGCACGAAGTTTCAGATTCTCATAACTCATGGCAAACGGATTGGCCCCCGTCCAGAAAATGCGCCGCGCATAGGGCTGGTAACTTTTGATTTCCTCCAGATCTTCCTCAAACTCCTTCATTGGAGACATGCGGAAACACTCTTCTTTGTACAGGCTGCAAAAACGGCATTTTTTATAGGTGCAGCCGGAAGTTGCCTGTATGATGACGGAATGCGCCTCATAAGGCGGTCTCCATGTCCTTCCAGTAAAATGCATCCCCTATCACCTCCCGTACTCCTATAGATGGGGAAGATTCCTGCGGTATTCCCGCAGGTCATCTTCTTTCACGGTTCCAATGATTCTGTCAAACGATGCAATAAGGGTTTCCTTATCTTTCGGTAAAACACCGTGAAGCTGAAAGGCATTGGAAGCGCCCAGCGCGGCAAATTCCGTGGGGATTTCCAGTCCTTGTACCAATACCCGGACTTCTCTGTATTTTTCCAACTCACCTTCCTCTTTCCAGTTCCCCTGCCGGATTTCCTCGTAAAGTATTGCATTCGGATAGACGGTCAGCATATTGGCGCCGACCAAAATCGGATGAAGTTCATTGCATACAGCGGCGGTGGCCCTCGCCCCGTCTTCCCCATGCCCTGCGCCGGATATGCCTGTCAGATAGAAAAAGCTGTAACGGATGCCCGCTTTATCCAGCCTCCCGCACTGCTCCAGAATGTCTGCCGCCAGATACCCTTTATCCATAAACTGCAGCGCCGCGTCATCCGCTGTCTCGATGCCGATTGTCAGCCCATCATAGCCTGCCCCACGCAGGGACGCCAGTTCCCGATCCGATTTCAGAGCGACATCCGTCACTCTGGCAAAACTGCCGATGGTTTCCGTCTCCGGAAAATATTTGTGTACTAATCCGGCTATCTCCATCAGTTTTTCATATGTCAGCACAAACGGATTGGCCCCGGTCAGAAATGTCCTGCACATCTTTCTGCCCGTAAAACGGCGGTACATCTTCTGCGCCTCTTTCAAATCCGCTTCTACATCTTCCATCGGTGACATCCTGAATTGGAAGGGCAAATCTGCATAAAGCGTACAGAATTTACATCTGTGGTGCGTACAGCCTGCGGTAACTTCCAATAGCAGAGAAGATGCCTCATAGGGCGGTCTCCATATTGTTCCTGTATAATGCATAGTCATTCCTCCTGGTTTCTTTAACTTAGCGGATATCTGCTTTTGCACTAAAGTACCTCTAATAATCCTTGATTTCAAGTACTGTCTTTTTTTGTTGGTAGTTCACTTTTTCATACGATTTATGAAAAAGAACCTTATCTTGATTTTTTCCCACTGCGAGGATATACTCATGGAGAAAGAGGTGGATAAAATGGCTGAGAATAAATTCAACAACGAGGAAACCCTTGCACGCTGCGTCCCCATGGGCAGGCTCCAGTCCGTGATCGGGGGTAAATGGAAAATCCTGATCTTATGGTATGTGTCCTTTTACAAAGTACAGCGGTTCAGGGAACTGATGCGCCGCCTCGACGGAATCACACAGTCCACACTGACAAAGCAGCTCCGGGAATTAGAAAGCGACGGTTTCCTCCATCGGGAAATCTACAGGGAAATCCCGCCCAAAGTGGAATATACTCTCACCGAATTCGGTGAGAGCTTTATCCCCGTCCTGCAGACCATGATGGCCTGGAGCGAAACATACCTCTGCCCCGACTGGCAGAATCCATATGAAAATTCCGAATATCATTGAGGATCCGGAGCCGGAGCTTATTTCTTCAACTATACTGCAAATTCAACCGGCGTGCAGTATAACTTATCGGAAACATACCATTCCATCCGCAATCTGCACAATCTCATCTGCCTCATTGGCCAAATATTTACTATGCGTAACCACAATTACACATTTCCCCAGTTCATGGGCAGTCCGCTTTAACAGAGCAATGATCCCTTCTGCGGTCTGTTCATCCAGATTTCCCGTAGGTTCGTCTGCCAGTAAAACCTTTGCCTTGCTTGCCAACGCTCTTGCAATCGCTACCCGCTGCTGCTGCCCGCCGGACAGCTTCATTACATTTCGTTTCCATGCCTCCTTTGGAAGATTCACTTTTGAAAGCAGTTCCTCGGGCCGGTCTGTTCCTCCCAATTTTACATTTTCCTCCGCAGTCAGATAGTCAATCAGATTATATTCCTGAAAAACCAAAGATACATGATTCCTTCTGTGATCATTCAGGCCTTTCGCAAGGATATCCTCCCCTTCATAGAGAACAGCCCCTCCGGTTGGACTGTCAAGCCCTGCCAGCAAGGACAAGAGCGTTGTTTTTCCGGCCCCGTTCGGCCCGATAATGCTTACAATTTCACTTTTGTTTACTTCAAAGCCCACTTTATCAACTGCTACAATGCCGCCGAAGCGTTTTGTAATTCCCGTCACCTGCAATACTGCCATACCGGTTTTCCTCCTCTCCCTGCTGCCCCTGCCCGCTACTGTTCAGCCCCTGGCAGAACGGCAGCAGAATCCAGGCGGCTTTTCACCTGCTCTGATATTTTGTACGGCATCTGCGACTTCCAGCCGAGCAGCCCCTGCGGGCGGAACCGCATCATAATCACAAGAATCAGTCCATATACAACAAAGCGGTAATCCATCAAAGACCTCGAAACCTCTGGAAATGAGATTAAAATTGCCGCACCTAAAAACATG
>OFHB01001886.1_pt1 | contig 11561 bp, 10 predicted proteins | sample 1521881 | NCBI WGS metagenome assembly OFHB01 (sample SAMEA3504090, study PRJEB24116) | mouse gut metagenome | biome: mouse gut; feature: mouse-associated habitat; material: faeces | place: Denmark | collected 2011
GGGAACGGCAAAATTTTTTACACTTCTTTTACTTCTTTATCTCACATGAGCAAATTATCAGGTCATGTAACGCCATCTCTTCCGCCCTGCTTCTAATGCTATTCATTTTCTGGAGCCAGCAGAGCCAGTCATCGGATTTTAGCTGTTCGTTCACGCCCTCATTTTTTGCCATCCGAGAGAAGTGTATCAAGCACGGTTTTAGGGGACATGCAGCGGAAGAGACGCCCCGGATATCCCCTGTCGGCGCTCAGCTTACCCTCTCTCTGATGAGAAAAGGCTCTATCTCTTCCAGAATCGCCGAATCATCCGAATCGCATACCAGCCGCTGGGGCCGCGCCAGATCCAGGGCAAATACGCCCAGAATCGATTTTGCATCCACGATACGGCTGCCGGAGCCCAATTCGAAATTGGCATCTACCATACTGACCGTATTCACAAAGTCTCTCACCTGATCCACATCCTCAAACTTAACCACTACCTGCTGCATAAATATCACCTTTTCTCACCTTTCTCCGGAAGATTGCTCCGATTATTTTTTAGTCCTGTTCGAAGAAAAATAATATATCAGGTTCCCCTTTTTGTAAACTGTCGTTTTCCATAATTTTTCGCGATTCTTTTGTGGAATTTATTGAAACCGTTTTTCCCTTTTATGCAGACTGCCCAGCGAATATGTTCAATTGGAATTCCGTATATGTCACTATAAGAAAAAATAAAATCTGCGGACAAACGAATAAGAATAAATAAAATCTGCGGACGAAAAACAAGAAAAAAAGAAATCTGCGGACGAAAGACAGAGCCGGGGCGGAACCCCACGGGAATCCAAATCAGATTCCCGAACGCGGATTCCGCCCCGGATTCTTACATCAGCGTATCCTTGTACACCCGCAGCACATTTCCATAGAAAATCTTATCCAACTCTCCCTCAGAGAATCCGGCATCATGGAACGCATCCCACAGTCTCCCCATGCTCTGCGCGCCGGGCAGCTCCCTGTGGGTGGGGATGCCGTCATAATCGCTGCCCAGCCCCAGCACATCGATGCCTCCCACGTTCACGATGTGCTTCGCATGGCGCACCACCGCGGCGATGGTGCCGGGATTCTCCTCCCCCAGCGGCTTCTCCTCCAGGAAATCCGCGCAGAAGTTCAGCCCCATGACGCCTCCCCGTTCAGAAAGCTTCGCAATCATGTCATCTGTCATGTTCCGCACATTGGGGCACACAGCCCTGGCATCGGAATGGCTGGCCACGAAAGGCTTTTTCGTCACCGCCAGCACATTGTAGAACCCGGCGTCTGACAGATGGGACACGTCCGGGATGATGCCCAGATTCTCCATCTCCGCCACCAGCTCCTTCCCCTTCTCCGTCAGCCCGCCGGTCAGGTTCGGCGTATGCATGTACGCGTCATAGGCCGCCTGGGCCGCCAGACGGGCTGTCTCCCACTCCTCCTGGCGCGGTTGCTCTTGCTGTGCCATGTGCGGCTGCCCTTGCTGCACCTGGTGCAGCTGCTCTTGCTGCACCTTACCCTCCTCCAGAGATTTCCATGTCTCCATGGCCGCCTTCATCTTTTCCTTCAGTCCCTCGTTAAAGTTGGGATGCCCGATTTCATTGACGAAATTCCAGGTAAGCGTAATCATTCTGACGCCCATCTGATGCAGCTCCCGCAGCTTCTCCACCTGTCCCTTGCACACAGCCCCCTCTTCCACCGTCAGCAATGCGGACAGTTTCCCCGCCGCCTCGTTCCCGGCTATGTCGGAAAAGGCAAGCACCGGGGCTATCATGTCCCGGTTCCGCTCCATCTCCTCCTGGTAAATCCGGTACATGGCCAACATCCGCTCCCAGGGATCCTCCTCCGGGCGCAGCGGCACGAACATGGCGAAATTCTGCACCAGATAATGGCTCTCTTTCATCCGCTCCAAATCCACATGGAACTCATTTCGCCGCAAAGATGCCGGATTCCCCGCCTCCCTCCGGCTAAGCAGCCCTCCTAAAGTATCACAATGCATGTCTATGACTTTCATATAACCCTACCTTTCCGGCTGAATGACACAGCCTGTTCCACTCTCCCGGAAACGCTGTCTGCGCTTTCCGGCGGATTTCCCTTAAAGAAGAAGCGCAGCGTGCCATAGCACTGCACCCAATACCCGTGCACAGTCTCTGCTCCGCCGCGCCTTGCCAGGCCTCAATTCCTACCTTGCCGCATGCCGAATCCACCAGGACTCTGATTCCGCCTTACCGTATCCAGCCAGGGCTCAGCCCTTTTCCTGCCACATCCGGCCAGGCCGCGTTCCCAATCGGCTCCGGGCCTCAATCCCCCGCTCTGCCCCTCACCGCGAAATCCACGCCCGTGTGCTTGGGATTGTCATCATCGAACTTATAATCCTTCCCGGGAAGCACCGCATTCAGTATGATGCCCGTCAAAGCTCCCACAGCGATGCCGGAGAAGCTGATGTTCAGATCCCCGATGACAAATCCCACAGAACCGGCCGCGCTGTAATTGATGCCGATGGACAGTACCAGAATCAACGCAGCGATGATGACATTGCGGCTCTTGGCGAAATCCACCTGCGTCTCCACGATATTTCGAACACCGACAGCCGAAATCATGCCATAAAGCACCAGCGACACCCCGCCGCAGGTGGCAGTGGGCATACAGCCGATGACAGCCGCGAACTTGGGCGAGAAAGAGAACAGAATCGCGAACACCGCGGCCATCCGCACTACCAGCGGGTCGAACACCTTCGTCAATGCCAGCACCCCCGTATTTTCCCCGTATGTGGTATTGGCCGGCGCGCCGAACAGCGCCGCCAGGATAGTCGCGAGGCCGTCACCCAGAAGCGTCCGATGAAGGCCGGGATCCTTGATATAATTATTCCCCACAGTAGAAGATATGGCAGAGACATCCCCGATATGCTCCACAATCGTAGCCAGCGCAATGGGCATGATTGTGATCACCGAAGTGATCAGCAGAGAGACGTCCCCGTCCGTCAGCGCCCAGAACGCCGTCCTGTCCCAATGAATCGGCAGCCCGATCCAGCCCGCCTCCCGTACCGGCGTGAAATCCACCCGGCCCAGAACAGCCGCCAGCACATAGGAACCGATGACGCCGATGATGATCGGCACGATTTTCACCATCCCCCTGCCCCAGATATTGCAGACGATCACCAGGGCGATGGCCACGATGGCGATGAACCAGTCCGCCGAACAGTTGTCGATGGCCGATTGGGAAAGCGTCAGGCCGATGGCAATGATGATAGGCCCCGTGACGATAGGCGGGAAGAACCGCATCACCTTTCCGGTGCCGAACAATTTGATCAAAAGGGAAAGCAGCAGATACACCAAGCCCGCGCAGGCCACGCCGAAACAGGCGTATGGCAGAAGCTTAGAATTGTCCAACGGATTTCCCGCCGCGTCCGCCATGGGCGCGATAGCGGCATACCCTCCCAGGAACGCGAAGGAGGAACCCAGAAACGCCGGTACCTTGCCCTTCGTCAGAAAATGGAACAGCAATGTTCCCAGCCCCGCGAACAACAGCGTGGTGGACACGTCAAGGCCCGTCAGCATGGGCACCAGGATCGTGGCCCCGAACATGGCAAACATATGCTGTACCCCCAGCACCAGCACCTTGGGCGCCCCCAGGCTTCTGGCATCATAGATGCAGGCTTCGCCGATTCCTCTGTCACCGGATTCTTTGCCGCCTTTTCTTCCGCCCTCCTGACCGGCGGAAACGGTTTTCTTTTTTTCACTCATGAACTCTTCCTCCTCTATCCGTCAGATAGCTCCCCCCACCTGACTTCTGTGATTGTCCCTGCCAGCGGAAGCAGCCGCGCCCCACATGGCAAGAGGCTGCAGCCCTGACGACAGCAACCTCTGACCACTATAATAAGGGTTCCGCGTTCATCCGTCAAGAAAAATCCACGAAATGCCCCGGAGCGCCAATTCGCTCCGGGGCATCTTTGATGTTTTGTTGATATCCGGGCCTGTTCGCTCTGGCGCTCACGGCAGCGATACCGCGTGGCTCTTCAGAAAATCCTTCCAGATATCGATATATCTCGCTTTCAGGTGCACGCCGTCAAAGGTATACTCCGGCACCATCCCTCCCGTCTCGTCGCAGACCAGCGGGTTCACGTCCAGATAGAAGACCCTCTGGTTATCAGCCATCTGGGCAATCCGCTCGTTCCTGGCCACAATGCCCTCATTGTTGATGTAGTCCCCCTGATTGGAACGCTCGGCGGTCACCTTGATGATGGCCTGCAGATAGATGATGGCATTGGGCTGCAGCTCCTGCAGATGGGCCACCACCTCCTGGTATTTCTCGATGAAGGAATCCACCGTGCCCGTGCCCATCTCATTGATGCCTATCATCAGGTAAATCTTGGCGAAGGCATTCTGCTGCAGCGCCTCCTCCACAGTGATCTTCTTCCTCTCGCCGGGCACCTCCACGATCTCCGAGTCGAACAGCCTATAGACGGTCAGCCCCGTGGAAGCATAGAAGGCCGCCGTCTCCTCCAGGCCGGCGTACTCAAACATCCCTACCGTCCTGGAATCCCCGATGAACACGGCATCCGCAAAATAGTCGTCCTCCACCGTCATGTACACCGGCTCCCCGGCAGGCGCGTTTCCGGCGGAATTGCCGCTGCCGCCCCCGGGTACCCCGGGCGAGTTGCCGCTTCCCCCTCCGGGCACTCCGGCAGAGTTGCCGCTTCCGCTTCCGGGCCCTCCGGGCGAGTTGCCGCTTCCGCCCCCTGCCATGTCCCAGCCGCTGCTGCCTGAGAAGTCGCCTTCCGCTCCGCCCAGCCCACCATCGTAGGAGCCGTCCCCTCCGTACTGACCGCCGAAGGAGCCGCCCTCCCCCGTCATGTCGCCATCGGAATCCCCCTCTCCAGAAGCGCCGTCCCCGGCTCCCTGGCCGCCGAAGCCCATGACCACCGCGAATATGCCATCTCTCCGGCATTCCTCATACCATTCCCTGGCCTGGGCCAAGGGCTCCGCATAGACCTGCCAGCCGTCCACGCAGGCCAGATATATCACTCCCGTACCCAGCAGCAATGCCAGATAGGACCATTTTTTCAACCATTTCACTTTCCGTCACCCATTCTTTGCGCTCTCCCGGCGGAAACCGCACTCCCTCCCGGGAATCCGCAGCGCCTTTCCTTATTAGAAATGGAGATACATGAAAGGATTCTGCCCCTCCATCTCCAGCCGCCAGACACACACCCAGAACAGCACCGCCAGCAAGAGCATTCCAATCCAGCTGTCCTTGATGCGGCGGAACAGCTTCTGCAGCCACGGCGTACAGGCCAACGCCCCTGCCGCCAGCAGGAAGCCGTAATTGACCAAAGCGTTTCTCCAGTCCCCAGCGCTGACCCGGATGCCCGGCATGGTATGGAACATCCTTCCCAGGAAAATCTGCAGCTGCCCGATGTCCGTGATTGCGAAGCACACCCATGTCACCGGAATGAACGCCCAGACATACAGATGCGACAGCACTGTCTTCGGCACCTTTCCCAGGCGGGAGAATATCCCCAGCGCGTCCAGCTGCTTCTCGATCACGATTGCAAGCCACAGCAGCATCCCCCATATGAGGAAATTCCCCGTGCTTCCGTGCCAAATCGATGTCAGGAACCATACCGCCAGCAGATTGAGGACCGTGCGTAACTCACCCTTGCGGTTGCCTCCCAGAGGAATGTAGACATATTCCCGGAACCATCTGCTCAGGGTCATGTGCCATCTGCGGTAGAACTCCCGCACGGAGCCTGCCATGTACGGATTCCGGAAATTCTCCGGCAGCGAAAAGCCAAGCATCCTGCCCAGCCCCATGGACATCAGGGAGTATCCGTAAAAGTCGAAGTAAATCTTCAGGGAGTAGGCTATGGCCGCCAGCCAGGCCAGGGGCGTGGAGATGCTCTCGAACCCCGTCACCTGCACCTCCTGCCACAATAGACCGATCCGGTCAGCCAGCAGCACCTTGACGACCAGGCCCAGCGTGAACACCTTGAGCCCCTCCTGGATCCCCCCAGCGGTGAACTTCCTGGCCCCCAGTTCGTCCCGGACCTCCTCATACTCCGCGATAGGTCCGGAGAGCAGCTTCGGGAACATGGAGATATAGACGGCGAAGTTCACGAAGGACATCTCTCTCCTGTACCGGCCCCGGTAGACATCGATCAGATACGATAATACCTGGAACGTATAGAAACTGATGCCGAGGGGCAGATAGTCCCCTCCCTTGCCGTATTTAAAGGCGGCGAGGACCCCCACATTGAGGAAAATGGCCCCCAGGAACCATACCCTGCGTTTTCTATTAAGTTTTAATCTATTTTGTTGCTCTCTCTCCGTCTGCCTCTCCGCACTCTCCGGCCGCGCCCCTCTGCGCCCTATGTGCAGTCCGAAAAAATAATTGACCAGTATGGACAACATCAGGAGCGGCAGGTACCTCGCCTCCCCAAGGGCATAGAAAACAAGACTTCCTGACAGAAGCGTCATGTTTTTCATCTTTTTTGGGGTCAGAGCGTACAATATCAAAAAAAGCGGAAGGAAGAAGAGCAAGAATTCTATCCCGCTGAATACCAATCATCATCACATCTTTCGTTTTTTCTCTCACAATACTATACTAGCGTGCATTCCGGTACATTACAACTTAAAAAAACTTAAATTTCAATTTCCGAATCGTCATAAAAATGTAGCATTTATGTAAAATCTATTGTAAACTATCTATAAAACCACAGAAAGGACAAAACCATGAAAGAACAATTATATACCATCCCCCTGAACGATGCCGTGAACGCAGGCGATGAGTGCCCTTTTTGCTTCATCGAGAGGAGCATCGAGCGCAATCTGCTGGTCTTCGTCCTGGGCAGCGGCTCCTCCTACATGGAGGCTGACATCCGCGAGATGACGGACAAGGCCGGCTTCTGCAGGCAGCATTTCCAGAAGATGTTCGACTATGGCAACACCCTGGGCAACGCCTGGATCCTGAAGACCCATTACAAGAAGGTCATAGGCGAGATGAAGAACGAATTCGCCCATTTCAAGCCCGCAAGGCTCTCCTTCAAGGACAAGCTGCGCAAGGCCGGAGAGCTCAACCCCCTCGCCGGGTGGGTGCAGAAGAAGGAAGCCTCCTGCTATATCTGCGACCACTTCGCCGAAACCTACGCCAGATACCTGGACACCTTCTTCTATCTGTGGAACCAGGACGATTCCTTCCGCCAGAAGGTCAGGGAGGGCAAAGGCTTCTGCCTGCACCACTTCGGGGACCTGTGCCAGGCCGCCGACAGCAAGCTCTCCAACAATACCAGGGATTCCTTCTACGAAACCCTTCTCCCCCTCATGGAGCGCAATATGGAGCGCCTGGCCGAGGACGTGGCGTGGATGGTGGAGAAATTCGACTACCGCAACAAGGACGCCGACTGGAAGGATTCCAGGGACGCCATACAGCGCGGCATGCAAAAGCTAAAGGGCGGCTACCCCGCGGACGGGCCTTACCAGATGAGCAAATAGCCCGTTTGCTTACGGCGGCAGGTCATCGATAGACGATTTTCCTGACCATGTCCAGGTAATCGCAAATCTCCTGGTAAAGCATCTCCGGCTGGAAAGAGGCGTCCTGAAAGCGCTCGGACATCAGGCCCTTGATGGTGAAATCCAGCATCTTCCGCAGCTTTTCACCATCCACTCCCCCCGGAAGGGCTTCGTAGTCGATTTGGCTGTCGATTTGGGCGTAAGTCTCTTCCAGGGAGTTCTTCTTCTCCTCCACGGACAGCAGCGCCTCAAAAGAGTCGTCCAACAGGGGCCGGTTCAGGAACTGCTGCATGTAGGGATAGCCCTTCATGGCATGCATCTTGGCGGACTCCATCTGCTTCATCAGGGCGAACAGGTCTGTTTCTTTCATGTCAACGCAGGAGCGCAGCTCCAGGTTCATGTACCTGACACTGTAGTCATATATGAACCGATAGAGCTCCAGCTTGCTGCCGAAGTAATGGAAGAGCAGGCCTTTGCTGACGGCGGCCTCCCGGACGATGTCATCCGTGCTGCCATGACGGTAGCCCTGCTGGGCGAAGACCTTCAAGGCGGCGTTTATCATTCTGTCCTGTTTCTCTTTTTTGATGTCGAAAAATTTGCTGTTCATGGGGGGATGCTCCTATCCGGCCGTCTTCTGCCACGAATAAGGCCATTATGCCTTGCCCTTGTGCGCTCCGGCACACATGGAATCAATAGTCGGCATAATGTATGTGCCAACATTATATCATACTTCCCCTCCCAGCGGGAGGAAAATCATAAATTTTTAGTAAAATAATGCATATTCCCTTTTCAATTCCGCAAAATAGTATTAATATCATATTAGGAAAATAAAACAAGCCTGTATGAAAGGAGTCACCCATGGCCAAGAAATTTGGAAAAATCTTACTGTTCACCGCTGCGATTGGTTCCGCAGCCGCCGCTGTCTATTACTACGTCCACAAGAAGCACGCTGAGCAGGACAACATCGAGGAAGAGGACTACGATGATTTCAGCGATGACACAGAGGAGGACTCTGATGCCTCCCGCAGCTATGTCCCCCTGAGTCCCGAGGGAGCCCAGGAGCAGGAAGCGCCTGCCGCCCAAGAGAATCCTGCGGAAGAAGCCTTCTCTCCTCTGAAGGAAAGCGCGGCAAAGGCTGCGGAGGCCACGGAAGAGACCGTGGAGGCATTCTTCGATGAGGAAGACGCCTCCGATGAAGAGCCCCCTGTAATCGAAAATTAAGCAAAAAACTGCCGCATTGCCGTACATGCGGCAGTTTTCGACTTCCGCCCCTCACAGCCACGCTTCCTTCAGAAGCGCCGTCCCCTCCCGGATCTCCTCATCCGTCTCCAGCAGATAGCACCGCCGGAAGCCTCTTCCACGCTGCTCTCCGACAGGCCGTAGACCCGCACCTGCCGCCCGGCCGCCCGCTCCAGAAGCTCCCCCTCGGGAATCCCCCTCTTCGACGTCAGCAGCAGATGAAGCCCCGCGTTCTCTCCCGCTATGGCAAATTCCTCTCTCAACTCCCCCAGGCATTCCAGCAGCAGTTCGTGCTTCCCCCGGTAAATCTTGCGCATCTTGTTCAGATGGCGCTCGAAATAGCCCTCCCCTATGAATACGTTCAAAATGCTCTGGTCGATGCGGGAGACCGTGCAGGAGTAGAAAGAGCATTCCCTCTCGTAAATCTCCAGCAGCGGCTTGGGCAGCACCATGAAGCTGACGCGGATGGCAGGGGCGATGGCCTTGGAGAAGCTGCCCATGTAGATGACCCTGCCATGGCGGTCCGAGGCCTGCAGCGCGGGAATGGGCTTCCCCCGGAACCGGAATTCGCTGTCGTAGTCATCTTCGATCAGATAGCGGTCCGATCCGCCGTCGGCCCATTTCAGCAGCTCCATCCGCCGCCCAATGGGCATCACCGTCCCCATGGGAAACTGATGGGACGGCATCACGTAGGCAGCCCGGACATCCGCCTGCTCCAGCCTGTCCGCCCGCATCCCGCACTCGTCCATGTCCACGGTGACGATAGGGTACGCGAAGGAGCGGAAGATCCGGTAGGACCTCTTATAGGTAGGGTTCTCCATGGCGATGCGCACATCCCGCCCCAGGATTTTTTCCAGCAAAAGCAACAGGAAGTCGTTCCCCGCTCCCACGATGATCTGTTCCGGCCTGCACTCCACCCCTCTGGCGGAATGCAGGTACCGGCTGATGGTCTGGCGCAGGCTGTAATCGCCCTGCCCCTCCCCCTTGGCGAACAGGTCGCTGTTGGCGTCTGTCAGGATGTTCTTGGTAATCTTCTTCCAGACGCTGAAAGGGAAGCCGGACATGTCGATATCATAGGGGGAAAAATTGATTCGGTACGGCTCCTCCCTCCCACCGGGCATTGCCCCGACAGCCGCCTGCCGGTTTTCCAGCGCCGACAGCCCGCTGTCCAGCTGCAGCAGTTCCTCGATGGGGCATACGAAATATCCCTTATAAGGTCTGGACTCGATATAGCCCTCGCTTAACAGCTGGCCGTAAGCGCAGTCCACCGTGCTCCTGGCCACCTGCAGATATTCCGCCAGAGAACGCGTAGAGGGAAGCCTCTCCCCCGAGAGAAGCTTCCCGCTCCTGATCTCACCCTTAATGTGGCCATATATCTGCTCATACAGACAGCTGTCCCCCTCTGTCCGTATCTGGAATGTCATCTCATTCAAAGCGATCCCCCTGTCATCCCTGCATCTTTTTCAGCTCTTTCACCACCTGCTCCTTCATGTCCCTGGCCCGGTCCTTGATCCGCGCGTTGGCGCTGGTGGAGGTGATGATGGAACCCAACAGCTTCACGGCCACCTGATAATCCTTGAACCGGACGGCCAGCACTGACAGCAGATAGTCCACTGTGATCTCGTTCATGCCGCACAGGGGGAACATTTCTGTCTGCCGGGCCTCCGTGAAGCCTTTGTAGGCATTCTGCAGCAATTCCCCCTCCTGCGCCGCCAGTTCCGCCAGCTGTTTCTCATCCGGGTTCTCCCGCCCCTTCAGATCCTCCGCGTATCCCCGGACCAGCCAGGCATACTTCAGACAGATATACGCTCTTTCGCTTGTTTTCGAACGCTTTACCACAGCCTCCGCCAGCGCCAGCTGATAGCGTTCCAGGGCATGCTCATAAGTATAAGTCTCCCCCTGGTATGGCTTCATCTTCAAGACCTGGCAGATGTTGTCCCGAATCAGTTTCGCCTGGGCCGACGTGATTGTGGTAAAGTAGCGCATCAGCGCCGCGCAGCCGCAGACAGGGCACATCACCACCTCATACTTGGCGGCATCGATTCCATCATATCTGGGGCGCAGGTCCTGGTCTGTCCCAAGGAGCCGGGCCTTATTGGATTTCATGACTTTTGACGTAAAAGAAGTGTCACAGACCGGACAGGTAAAGGATCTCTCATAAATCAAATCCTTCTCCTGAGGCTTTTGCGCGACAACAGGCTCAGGCTTCTTCGCCTCCTGCTTCTTCTGCCCCTCAAAAACATCCATGTTCTCCAGGTTGCCAAGCCCCAGATTCTTTAAACCTGATAAGATTCCCATGCTCTTCTCCACCTCGCCCAAGACTTCTGCAAAGCCCATGTACTATCCTATGCCATCCAAACTTCGCCTTTCTTTTCGGCCCGATTCCTCGTCTGTCCCCTTCCCTTTCCCTTTCCGTCCGCAGATATCCCTATCCTGCCTTTTTGTCCGCGCTGCCGGCCCTTACCGCGGCCGCCTTTCGATTCCCCGTCCGTCCTACTGCGCCGCATCGGACTTCGGCAGCACAAAAGAACTCTTCAGGGACACGATGCGGTTGAACACCAGCGCATCCGGCCCGGAATCCTTAGCGTCCACGCAGAAGAATCCCTGCCTTACGAACTGGAACCGCGCGTATTTCTCCGCTCCCGCGAAGGCAGGCTCCAGCTTACAGTCCTTCAGAACTGTGAGGGAATTGGGATTCAGGTTCAGGCTTCCGTCCTCGTTGTAGACCCCTTTTTCCTCATCGATGATATTCTCATACAGCCGCACTTCCGCCTTCAGGGCAGTGTCGGCGGCCACCCAGTGGATGGGGGCC
>OFHB01001887.1_pt1 | contig 11556 bp, 8 predicted proteins | sample 1521881 | NCBI WGS metagenome assembly OFHB01 (sample SAMEA3504090, study PRJEB24116) | mouse gut metagenome | biome: mouse gut; feature: mouse-associated habitat; material: faeces | place: Denmark | collected 2011
AAGAAGCGGCTGGAGGCGGCATAAAAAATCCCCGGCAAGCCGCATTCGTTGGCCTTGTTCAGGCAGCAGGTGCCTGAACAGGGTGTGAACAGTAACGTATATTTTACAGCTATTGATGGTTTTATCGTATTGTCTTGTAATTGAAATAAGGCTACCGCAATCCCACTGGCTTTAGACGGTGCAGAGATTTCGCTTTTAGATGTGAAAAAGAGTAAAGATTACCGGATTTTCAATAGATATAGAAATAGGGACAGATTTCGGGAAGATTCCTTTTTTTATGTATAAATATTCAGACTTTTTGCATAAATTTTCTTGATTTTTCCTACAAAAAGAACACCTTTCGTGGTATAATGATAGTAAGCAAATACATTATGAAAGAAGGTGTCCTTAATGAAAAATTAACATTATTTAAATTGTTATCTTATATGAAGAGTGTATACCATATCCCGCAAAAAATCAGGACACTGACTGATAAAAGAAAAAGACGTTCCATACCGCTTTTCAATATTGTCATGCCAACACTGATTTTTCTGATGCTGCAGTACAGGAGCTTTCATACCGTGTTTTCGTCACCGGAAAGCATGAACAGGCGTTTGCGTAACTGCATCCGGGGAAAAATGCCAAAAGTGGACGCTGTACGGGACCTGCTTTCGCAGATTGATCCAGATGAACTGCGTAACATTCACGAAGAGACGATTGACCGGATGAAACGGAACCGGATTTGGAAACACGGAACCATTGGAGGCTGCAGGGTTGCGGCTGTTGACGGGGTGGAACTTTTTGGAAGCACAAAAAAATCTTGCCCGGACTGTCTGGCCTGCAGACACGGCAAACAGGGGACGGAATACTTCCACCGCAGTGTTGTGTGCATGAGCGTAGGCGGACCGCCGCATGTGATTCTGGGGCAGGAGATGCTAAAACCAAGGGACGGGAATGAGAAAGACGAGGGTGAACTGACCGGCGGGAAGCGCCTGATTCAAAGGCTGAGGAAGCGGCACGGGCATTTTGCGGACCTGATTGTGGCAGACGCGTTATATCTGAATGCGCCTTTTATAAATACGGTTCTCTCATGCGGGATGGAAACAGTGATAAGGCTCAAAGATGAGAAACGGCTGATATTTAAAGATGCACAGGGGCTGTTTGAAAAAGGCGCGGGAAAAAAAGAGGCATTCAAAAGGGGCCGCACGGAGATTGAAACATGGGACCTGGCCGGATTTGAAATGGATGGGGTGGCAAAAAAGGTCCGGGTCATCCGCTATCATGAAAAAACCACGAAAAAGAACGGCCGTACAGAAGAAAACTGGATGTGGCTGGTGACAACGGATGAAACGGCGGATAATCAAACCTTATGGAAGATCATGCATAAAAGATGGGATATAGAAGAAAACGGCTTCCATCAGCTCAAAACGTATTACCACCTGAAACACTGTTATTGCCATAAAGCTGTAGAGACCGTATTTTATCTGATCATCATAGCATTCAATATGAAAGAACTCTATCTTTACCGGAGGACAAAGGATTTTAAGGGCAGAAAGATAACTCTTATAAGTGTAAGCCGGATGTTTCAGGATGAACTACATATGAAAAATATGAAGAACGTTTTATATGAATCTGAAAAAGGAGGATAACCAGAAAAAAACTACATACGAAAGAATAACATCAAGCAGAGGGAGAATCTGCTGTTTTTTTGATTCTATGATACAGAAAATATATTTTTTGTACGATTGACTCAAAAGGCATTCTTCTTTTTATCCCTATTCTTTAAAAATCTATAATTGAATAAATATAAATACTAAAAGCGAAATCTCTGAGTAAGAATAAAATCCATTGAATACACCACTGATAAATGTTATGATAAAACCATAAAATAAGAAAGGCAGCTAAAATGAGCGATATATACGACGGTGCATTCCGTACAATCCTGAACGACTGCCGGAAACTGGTTATACCTGTAATAAACGAGATTTTCGGTGAATGCTACACCGGGGATGAAAAGATAGAGTTTTTTCCAAATGAACATTTCATAGACCAGCAGGATGAAGCGGATAACAAACGGGTAACAGATACCAATTTCCGGATAACCGGAACAGAAACAAAAAAATATCATCTGGAGTGCGAAAGCAGTTATCCGGACGGTAAGATAACAATAAGACTTTTCGAGTATGACAGCCAGATAGCGCTTGATGAAAGTGAAATCACAGAGGAAACACTGACGGTAACATTCCCAAACACGGCTGTCCTGTACCTGCGTACACGAAAAAAGACAACAGATAAGATGAAATATGTGATTGTCACGCCCGGCGGGACGATACAGTATGACATTCCGGTAATGAAAGTGCAGTCTTATTCACTTGACGATATTTTTGAAAAACAACTGCTGATGCTGATTCCGTTTTATATTTTCTCACATGAGGACAGCTTTGCGGATTATAATGGCAGCAGCCACAGGCTGACAGAACTGCAGAATGAATACAAGAAAATACTGGACAGACTCAACAATCTGGAAGAACAGGGCATCATCGGTGCTTTTGACAAGCGGACTATCATAGAGCTTTCCAGCGATGTAATAAAAGAAATCACACAGAAATATGAAAATGTGCAGAAAGGTGTAGGTGGTATTATGGGCGGGGTACTAATAGAAACAGAAGCAAGAGTTATTTTAAACCAGGGAATCAGCCAGGGGAAAATACTCGGCATAGACGAAGCAAAAAAGAAAACGGCCGTCAGAATGCTGAAAAAGGGGAAACTCAGTGTCGAAGAAGTTGCTGAATATTCCGAGCTTGCTATCTCGGAAGTCAAACAGCTTGCAAAAGACTTATAAAAACAGCACCATCCGTTTAACGGATGGTGCTCATTTATTTATGGCATCTTTATTAAGCACATCTGGAAGTGATTAATTTTATGTATCTGATATGCAAAAAATTAAAACTCCATCCCATCCGGCTGAGGATGCTGCGTGGCAAATGTATAGTCCGGTATTGTACGCTTCACCTTTTTGCAAATCATTTCCGTTTCTTCTTTCTGGTTTTCCTGCAAATATTCCAGGTAGCGTCTGGCAACACAATTTACCGGTTCGGCATCAGGAGATGACTGTAATGTGACAAATACAACATCCAGGACTTTTTCTACCGCAGCATCCATCGTCGGCATTTCTGTCACAGCCCGGATTGCCTCACTCAGCTGGTTATCTTTCTGTCTTTTTCCTGCTCGATCTGGCACAACAGCTCCGCATTTTCGCTTTCCTGCTTTAATTCCTCGCCTTTTTTCAGGGATTTTGTTTTTTTGCCAGACATAAAAGTACACCCGTATTCGCCCTGCGTCATGGTATCAATTTCGCGGTTGAGCGCTATCATGTTTTTCCGGAGACTCATTTTTTTGCAATTCAATTTTCCGTCGATTTCCGGGACAATCATATAATGCCCGTGTACACGCGATACCACCAGTTCCTTTGTCTGCGGTTCCCTGTATTCATGTTCCTCATCATAGTGGATATCCGCATCCAGAAAATTTTCTTCCCCATACCTGGCACGCAGCAGCTCCGCAATGCGGATAAACAAGTCATTGTAGCGGTCCCGCGGCAGGTCTGCCGGTACCGGGATTTCAATGCATTGTGCCGTAACACGGTCTTTGCGCCTGTTTGTGTTTCCGTGGCTGTCAAGATATGCAATCCGGTCATCATATTTTTTACAGCGTTCTTCGTATGACAATCCCAAAATGCTGAAATTATACCTGCATTTTGAAAGATCAATATGCTTATTCTTTTTCCGGGCAGTCTCCCGCCGTTCCGGCGAAATATCATTATGCCTGAAATGGGCTTTTACTTCTGCCGCCCCCTTGTACTTGCCACCCTCAAATTTGCAGCTTGCCATTATAAACCACACCCTCTCTGTCATCAAAAAATATTTATATCACAGATATAAAGTCTTGCAAAAGTCTTAGCAATTTTCCGCTAAAGTCTTGTCAAAGTCTTGATAATATATTTATTATTATAGTCACATTATAGCATACAGATTCAGACTTGTAAAGGTCTTGCATTTAGGACTTTGACAAGCAAAGTCTCCGTTCCTTCGTCACTTAAATGGCATGGGGCAGGCCCCCTACAACCCCCAAAACGCACCTCCGGTGCCGGGAGCAGATTCTATATCTGTGGTTTTAAATTCCCGCATTAAATTTTTCAGCATCCACAAATGTAAAATTTTAATAAATTTATTATGAATAAAATATGTCTGCATTTTTTACTCATATATGAGCATATTTTTTTGTGCTTCCAGGGGAGGAAAACTGCCTGGATTTGCATCTTTGAGCGCTGCATATTATAATAGACTTAACAGGATAATTTGTTTTTTACCAGTAAAAATAAACAGAAAGGAATACGTATAATTATGAATGCAGAATTTAATCTTAGCATGTTAAAATGCATCTATGCAATGTTAAAAAACTTTACGGGCAATGCGATCAAGGCGGAATGCATCCTCCGGTATACTTACAATGCATTCTCACCGGCAACCTGTGATGTGGAACATGCATTTTTAAATTATTACGCAGACAGGATGTTAATGTCAGACCATCCGGATTTCGGAAAAATCGGATCAGCGTTCAGAGATTTCAAAGAAGACTGTAATAAAAATGCAATAGATGGCAATATATACCTGCCGGAAATGTTTGACAGTGATGCCGTATATGCCGAACGGATTTTCATTTTGTTTGTGAGGATGTCCCGCACTGCAGCAGAAACCATTGACAGCCTGAAAGGATGGACAGCCAATATGATTACACATACGGTACTGGACTGCATGTGCGATTATTATTCCGATGGCTGGAAATCAGGCAAAACAGTAGAAGAATATTTTCTTTCCTGCCTGCTTTCAAAAGCATAGGAAGAATGATGGTGGAAGACAATCAAATAAGAGCAGTTTGAATGTCTTATTTACCAGCCCCGTGGCATCAATACACATTTACAGATAGACGTTAAAATCATTTATTACAATGGTTTTAACGTCTATCTGCGTTTCTCTGGCTATGCCATCTGCTCAAACAATTTTCTTTTATATTTATAGTAGCTGTTCCGGCTCAGCGTTCCGACCCGTGCCCGGATCTGCGTCATCGTATCAATATCATTCAACGTCCCGTCAAAATCCCTGCTGTATTCCTGCATTATCTTTTTCGCTTCTGCGCTTTTCTTTGTAGTAACTCTTGCACCAGTGGCCCGGCCTACCTGTTTTCCTTTACGTTTGGCTTTTCGTATTCCTTCTTTTGTACGCTCATGTAAGGCTTGTACTTCTTTTTCCGCCTGTTCAAAAGCTTTCCGGATCTGCTGCTCCGCCAGCAGCTTAATTACTTTATTAGTAGCTTCGATGTAAATATCAGCTATTTCATTCCCTGTAGCCGCTATCGTCTGCTGGATAGAATCTTTGTAGACATCCGTATTGATGTAGCTTTCTTTCAAAAACACGAGACTTACATCTTTGTCATACAGCTCCATGTACAACTTAATCCCATCATCCGCATTACGGCTCATTCGGGATACACTGTCAAATATGATTGTATCTCCTGACTTAACAGCAGCCAGCATTCGTTTAAACTCCTTGCGCCCTTCTGTCTTTGTACCAGTGTAAGCCTCTTGATAAATCCATGCATCCGGATAAGCTTTTGTAAGATTTTCAATCTGCCTCTCTATTTTTTGTGTCTTCCGAGATATACGTGCATAAGCATATTCTTTCCCCATGATGTGTCCCCCTAATCAAAAATCTATATAAGTACCATTTTATACGTTCATCTAAATAAATACTTTTGTCCTAAAAGTATAATGACGTGATTATGGGTTGTTGATACAATCCTATTTTAAAAATTAATGGCGTTCATTGCAAATTATATGTATAATATTATATAATAGAAAAAAATACGAAAGTGGTGATGTACTTGGCATATACTTTTGAAGAAATTATGGCTTACCATCCTGATAATAAAGATGTGTATAGTGAGATTAAAGAAAACCTGTCAAATTTAGTACCTTTTGTTGGTGCTGGGCTTACACAGTTTGCATATCCTTCCTGGAAGCAGGCACTCACAGAATTAGCTGATAAAATCACAAACAAATCTGATTCTAAACAGGTTAAGAAACTGATCAGGGATGGACATTATATGGATGCAGCCCAACAGTTAGAAAATTTACGGACACCGTCAAACCTGGCAAGAGACATTGCACATTTGTTTTCATCAAACCATTTGACTAATAAAATGGTCGATTTTCCGAAAGAAGCAATCTCCCTGCTGCCCTGGCTGTTTCAGGGACTTGTGCTGACGACAAATTTTGATGAAACTTTAGAAACTGTCTACAGGGAATGTGGGTATCCATTTCGAACAGTTTCCCATCCGGGGCATCCGATACTGGAACAATTCATAAGGAATCAAAATCATTGTGGCTTATTTAAGATGCATGGGACTGTTACTGGTAACCTGATAGAATATGAAAATATTGTCTTTACTTCTGAACAATATGACTGCCATTATGGGAAAAGTTCGCCGTTGATCCATGACTTAAAATCTTGTTTTGAGAAAAGGCTCATGCTCTTTTTGGGATGCAGCCTTGAAAAAGACCGTACTATGGATATCATCATAAATGCCATAATAAAAGGTGTAAACCATTATGCTATCATCGGTTGCAAGAAATCTGAGAAAGATGAAAAGGTCAGAAAACTTGGCGAAAAATATATACGTGTAATTTTATATGAACAGGGACGCCATGAAGCTGTACGTGTAATACTGGAACATCTTCTGGCGGAAACAAAGCCTGATATATACCAGAAAATCCGTCCTGTTGGTGCATTGAAATCAAGCAGCCTTTCAAACCGATTTTCCTATGATGCGGGAATTGTGCCGTTATCCGGACGTAAAAAAGAGCTTGAGGAACTAAACAAATTTCTCCAGACTCCTGACATACCTTTTCAATGGTGGGCTATCACAGGGCCAGGCGGTTGTGGGAAAAGCAGGCTGGCATATGAATTTCAAAATCAATTACCCCTTGGCTGGCATTCTCATTATTTAAAATCAAGTGATTATGCGAATCTTAATGGGATGTCCTCTAATCTTACACATAAAACGCTGCTGATTGCGGATGATGTACAGGAACACGCAAGAGAACTTGGGGAATGGATGGAATCATTAAACGAACAGCTACGCAGCTTGCCGATACGGCTTTTGCTAGTAGAAAGAGAACCTGTAACAAGTCCAGAGGATTCTTTATGGACAAATCAATTAGAGTATAGTAATTATCACAATCTTCCCGCGATTATTGAACATATCACACAAAAGATATTATTGAACACGGATTATATGCGGGAACACGCAATGGCATCTGGAAAATGGATAGATTCATTGAACGAGCAGCTACGAGATCTATCAATACAACTTCTTCCAGCAGAAAGGGGTTCATACAAAGTTCCAGAAGAATTTGCATGGACGAATCAATTATATAGTAACGTCCATAATGAAATCAAATTAAAGGAGGCTTGTTATCGAAAGAAATTTTTAAACTTGACCCCATTAACAGATCAAGATCTTGTGAGTATTATGGAAAATTATGCATTAGCCCTGCAAGAGGATAAAACGAAATCAGGCATGGTATTGGAAAACAAATCAAGTCAAATGTTATTACAGAAACTGAAAACCATTGATCCAAGTATGTGTCGCCCATTGTATGCAATGTTGTTGACTGATGCCTACATCGAAAGTAATGACGTTGAACAATGGAAACGGACAGATATTCTTAATTATGTAATCAGCCGGGAAAAAAAGAGAATCCAATTTACTATCAAAAATGTAATGCACACAGATTTATTGGATCAGAAACTATACAATGCATGTATACAACTACAATGTACAGCTACTGCGCTTCAAGGCGTACCTGTAGAGAAACTGACAGAACTTTTGCCAGATATATGGAAGATTATTGAAGACAAATCTGATTATTTTGAATCCCCTGAGGATTTCCTGTATCAGATAGGACTTATAGTTAATGGCAACCTTCCAGCACTTCGCCCCGATATAGTTGGGGAGTATTTTGTATTTGATTGGTTATTTGAAAAACGTGCAAAAACAATCCATGATTTTATTTTAACTATATGGAAGTACCCAGTTCCTGCTGCTATATTTTTTGAACGACTAATCCAAGATTTTGGTCATTTATTAAACGAATTTCCTGAACGATGGGATATTTTATTTACGGACAGCATTCTTTCATTTAAAAATGCCTCATTATATTACCCGCAATATGTACTAAATGCAACGTACTACTGTAATGCAGTTGAACAATGTGAGAAACTGGTTAGCTTATTGGATAAATTTGTTACCAGATACCCGAATAATCCAGAAATTGCAATTGCATTCGCAGGAAGTCTGTTTAATTTGAGCAACAAACAGGATAGGCAAGATGCTGAAGGAACCGTAAAGCGTCTGGAAAAGTTCTACGCCGATCACTCAGATATCACCGAAGTTACTGCTGAGCTTGCAAAAGGTTTGTTCAATCTAAGCAACAAACAGGATGGAAAGGATGCTGAGAAAACAATCGGATGTTTGGAGAAGCTCTACATTAAGCATTCGGATGCGGTGGAAATAGCCATTCTTTTCGCAAAAGGTTTATTCAATCTGAGTTGTGAACAGAATGTTCAAGATGCAGAAAAAACCGCTTGGCGTTTGGAGAACCTCTACAACGAGCACCCTAATATAACTGAAATTGCTACTGAACTCGCAAAATGCCTGTACAATCTGAGTCGCAGACAGGATGAACAGGGTATGAAAAGTACTGTAAATCGACTTGAGAAGCTATACACCGAACATTTGGGCGTAGACGAAATGGCTATACTTTTAGCAAAAGGGCTGTTTAATCTGAGCATTAAACAAAATGAGCAGGATGTGGTGAATACCATGAGATGCCTTAAAAAACTTTCTAACGAACACCCAAATGTAACGCAGATAGCAGCTGTATATGCTGGCGTTATGCTCAATCTGATCATTGAACAGAATACAGAGAGTACTGCAAACCTCCTTGAAAAGCTTTCCAACGAACAAGTGTATATGCTTGAAATAATAGTTGAATATGTAAACGGTCAGCTCAATCTGATAATAAAACAGGATGAACCAGGTGTGGAGAATATCCAAAAACATCTTGAGGAACTTACCAGTGAACATCCAGATGTAGTGCAAATAGCAGATGTAATCACGAAAAAACTGTTTTATCTGAACAACAAATAAAGTGAATGAAATGGTTAGAAAATCAATATACAATAAAGAATATTATTAAAATTAAAATTGGTTACTGAAAATAAGGTAATAATTCAAATACCCCATTGAACTGTTACAAAATAAAAACTTTACCTAAAAGTATCATAACTTAAAAGTATTGACACCAAAAACAGGATGTAGTAAAATCAATAGGTACATAAGTGTCATAACTTAGTGTCATAAGCAAGGGGGATTTTTATGGTTTATGGATACTGCAGGGTGTCAACCCAGATGCAGGCCAGGGACGGGAACAGCCTGGAGGCACAAGAAAAAGCATTAAAGGAAAACGGGGCGGAGGAGATCTATTCAGACGCTTTTACAGGAACTAAGGCTCACAGGCCGGAACTCGATCGGCTTTTGAATAAGTTGCAGACAGGGGACAAACTGGTCATTACCAAACTGGACCGGATAGCGCGGAGTGCATCACAGGGAATAGAACTGGTTCAGTCACTGCTGGACAAGGGGATTACTGTCCATGTATTAAACATGGGGCTGCTGGACAACACGCCGACCGGGAAACTGATCCGGAACATCATGCTGGCGTTCGCAGAATTTGAGCGTGACATGATTATAGAACGCACCCAGGAGGGAAAGGCAATCGCAAAAAGACAGCCAGATTTTAAAGAAGGTCGTCCCCGCCTATATGGCAGAAAACAGATACAGCACGCGCTTGGCCTTTTGCAAGACCATTCCTACAGGCAGGTAACAGAACTGACCGGAATTTCAAAATCCACGCTCATCCGTGCAAAAAACAAAACTGTACAGAATTTTATATAAGATTGCAGAAAAAATATGTAAGACAATTCATCTTTTATAAAATATATTTGTCCGAACTGATTAGTAAAAGATAAATTTCCCTTTTTGTTTAGGAAGGAGTTCTCTTGAAAAATAAAAAGTATACAATTATTATTACGTTTGTGATTTTTATAGCAGGAATAATTTGGTTTGCTATTTTGCAATTTCGGTGGTATGAGCTTCTTGGTTTTTATGGAGGAACAATTTTTTTGTCTAATCTTAGGCAATTTGGAATAGTTGTATCAAGCGGCTTATTTACAAGTGCGTTAGTCACATTTATAATTTCTGCAAGTGAATATAGAAATGAGCGGTTAGAAGCGTTAGAAAATATATATTTAGCGGCAGAAGATTTAGAACGAGAGTTTCTAAAAATAAATTATTTTCTCCCAGATGAACCTAAAGAACTTGTACAGAATGTTTTGGGCGAATTAGATAATAATGAAACTAATATTAGATTCAATAAACAATTGGAAGAAGACATTCTGCGGTTTAAAGATCAACAAAAAGCTGATGAATTTTATAGAATTAATTGGAAAAAGTTAAGTTTTGATGCACAGAATGCATTTAGAGATTATGTATGGGAAAATACGAATAAGCGTATAAAGAAAATATATACAGAACCTTTTCAAATAAAAGAATATTTGGACAAAGAATGCCGAAAGAAAATAGAAAAATACAGGAACCAATTAGAAAATGCTATGAAATCTTTTTTAAGATTCCAAGATATACGTACAAAAACGTTAACAGCAGCTTATGGTAAACTGGATTTTATATTTTCTAATAATTCTGTTCGAGATCATATATATAAAAATTTATATCATAAATTAGTTGAAGAAGTAGACTTGATAAAAGAAAAAAATTATTATTTTAAGGAATATTTTAATGGTAAAGGTGGAAATAAGGCATTACTATGTTCATTTGTTTGGGAGTTACAGGAACGTCTTTTAAGTGAAGATGAGTATTATTATTATCGACAGTTTAATTTTGATTTGACAAAAGAAATAGTACAGGTATTAGTTTATGCAAATGGAAAAGCTAATATAAGCGAATATCCAGATTTAAATAGATATAAGCTGTGTACTAAGCCAGGATATCACTATCAGTTAAAGTAAAGATGTGAAATAGATGATGAGAGGACTTGTAAAAGAGAGTAATACGTATAATGAATCAAAAAACTAAGTTATAAAAAAGTAAGTGAAATTAAGCATGAACAATAGTTTAAATGATTAGTTGTAACAAATAGAAAGTATACAATAAATTACATAGCATATGCTTTTTCATCATTTTTACAGGAGTTGGTAGAGACTCCTGTTTTTGTGTTAAAAAGGCACGGATTATTATTAACCTATATACTTTTTTGATATTAATAAACAAAAAGAGACCTTATAATCTGCTATAAAAAACCAAGTTTACATCATAAAATTTTTGTTCGTCTAAAATGGTATATAAATAGTGTACGACCGGATGAAAGAGTTGTCAATA
>OFHB01001893.1_pt1 | contig 11522 bp, 12 predicted proteins | sample 1521881 | NCBI WGS metagenome assembly OFHB01 (sample SAMEA3504090, study PRJEB24116) | mouse gut metagenome | biome: mouse gut; feature: mouse-associated habitat; material: faeces | place: Denmark | collected 2011
CCCCCGCCTCTGACACCGTCACACAAGCGGGAAGCGCGGGCTTGCAGAGGGCCATCAATATGCCATTTTAGAGAGGAGGAGGCTGAGCGTGGAAACGCTGGAGCTATTCTACCCGCAAAGTATGGCCCGCGCCGGGGCCTACAGTCTCGACCAGGGCATTGAGTTCGAGATATTCTCGGCGAAGTCCTCATATTTTGACTGGGCGAAGATACGGTTCACCGAGCAATTCCAGCCGGAGATCAGCCTCGCCCGGAAAGACCCCGCCGCGATCGAGCTCGGCTACAACGGCGTCACGGAGGAGGTCTTCACGGGCTTCGTCGCCCGGCCCTACAACAAGGGCGGCGGGGCGGACGAGATCACCCTCAAGGACGAGATGCTGCTACTCGAGGACACACAGATCAACAACACCTTCCTCGACACCACCCCGCAAGAGGTCATCTCCTACGTCCTGGCCCAGGCCGGGGTCGGGAAGAAGAAGCTCAACGCCCGGGGCTTCCCCACGCGGAAGAAGCTCCCCATCCGGCAGATGTCCGGCGTCCAGGCGATCAACGCCGTCAATGCGGCGTGGAGCCTCAAGGAGCAGTTCTTCTTCTCGGGCGGCGTCTTCTACTGGGGCGAGAAGCCGGAGCAGCAGAAGGTCTACACGTTCGAGTATGGCGTCAACATCATCAACCTCGTCCGGCTCGGGGGCGTGTGGGAGCTGGAAACAGTCTCCGCCCCCTTCGTCCGGCACTCCCACAAGATCAACGTCATTCACCCGAAGATCAGCGGGGAGCAGGAGGTCACGAAGGTCGTCTCGTCCACCAACGACGACGGCTTCATCCGTACAAGGATTTATTTCTAAGAAGGGGGTGAGACCATGCTCGAGGAAATGGTGAAGGCGGTCGTCAACAAGGTCATCGCCCAGGACTACGCCTTCCTCAAGACCCCCGCCGCGCTCTACGCCGTCGTCACGAAGGCGACGCAGCTCGGCGAGACGTTCGAGTACAAAGACCTCGTCATCCACAACGACGAGACGGGCACGAGCTACCGGGGGCATATCACCGCCCACTGGTATGAGTACACCCTCCAAGTCGTCGATCGCTGGGGGAACGTGGACGAGTCCTTCCCCGCCTTCCCCGACATTCGCTCCCGCATCCAACTCAAGACCGGGGCCTTCGTCTCCGTGGCTATGGCCTACGGGGACACCCCGGCGATCATTAGGGAGGTGAAGCTATGACGGGCCTCAAAGATACCGACATCCGGCTCTCGGACGAGTGGCAGCTCACACAGGCAGCGGACGGGGACGCCCCCCTATGCTCCGGCCTCGAGTGTCTTTACCAGAACATCATCCTCGAGGCCCTCACGCAGCCGGGCGATCTGTTCTACGACCTGACCTTCGGCTGGGGGCTCTATGACTTCATCCAGTCCGAGGACGATGACCTCACCCGCCTGGAGATTGCGCAGCGTGCCCGGGTCGGCTTGCAGCGGCGGGAGGTTATCCTCCCCGAGACCATACAGGTTGACGTCAGCTTCAAGGACGATGCCTTCGTTCTGTATTGCTCCTTCCAATTTGCTGAGGAGGAAACGGTCCGGGCGCTCACGTTTATCATTGGTGCGGTCAGCGTGGAGGTGAAGACAGCGTGATTGATAAAAATACCCTTGATGCTATTCTTCCGATCCCCGACTTGGAAGAGTTGAAGGACGCAAATGTGGAGAAGCTGAAGCAGGAAGGCTTTGTTATTACCAACTTCCACTCAGGCGGCGTCTTTTACACTATTCTCATGATTGTTCTTTGGATTAGAATCGAATTGACCGGGCTCCTGCGTACCGTGATTAACCATTGTTCGGTAAGCCATGCCACCGGGTTATGGCTGGATATTAAAGCGGCAGACTTTTCCAAGAAAAGAAAACGGGCGCAGAAAGCACGCGGATATGTGACGGTTTCCCGGGCCGCAGTTGATGGCGAGGCGGTTAAGATTCCTAAAGGAACCGTATTTAAGACTGTTCGCGATATCAACGGGGAAGATCTTCGGTTTTTTTCTTTGGAGCCCGCTGTCCTACAGAAAGGCACGGCATCTGTCGATGTTTTGGTGGAGGCGGAAGCGGAGGGGAGCCGTTATAACGTTCCTGAAGCGCAAATCGCAAGTTCCCTCACCTATCTTGGAGACGTCGCCATTTCCAATAGGCAGGGGTGGATCGCACGAGAGGGCAGCGATACAGAATCCGATGAGGGCCTTCGCCGCCGCTGCCTGCGTTCCTGGGCGGAACTGGCTACTGTGGCTATCCATGACACATATGTTAATGTCTGCGAGTCAGTCAATGGCGTTCTCTACGCTACGGTCAAGGACCAGCATCCCCGGGGACAAGGCACTATTGACGTGATTATCACCTCTGAGGCTGGGAACGCCACCGAAGCGCTTCTTAATGAAGTCCGTGCGGCGTGTGAGAAGATCAAAGCGCCTGATGATGATGTCCTGGTCAAAAGCGCCGAAACAGTCTACCAGCCTGTCGCCCTAACGGTAACAGTTCCCTCTGTCATAAACCAAACCGAAATTGAAGGCTGTGTTGCGTCTGCCGTTACTGATCTGCTGCGCATCCGCCAGCGCCGGGAACTCAATGAATTGACCCACGCCGACCTTATACACAAAGTGAAAAGTGCTGTTCCCAGCGTTCGAAATGTTACTGTCACGATCCCGGAAACGGATATATTCTTGGATGCAGACAAGATTATCCTTCCAAGTACAATATCGATTACGGTCCAGGGGGTGTAATCCGTGTTTGACAGCTTTGGCGAGTATATGTTCCGTCTGCTGTTCGGCCCCCTGCGAAGGGTCCGAAAAAAGGCCAACCAGTTCTATATTTTTTTCAAGGTGGTTGGAAAGCAGTTTGACCAGCTTAAAAAGGACATATTCAAGGTTCGGGAGGAAAGCGCCGTGCTTACGTGCAGCGATGTTATGCTCCCAATCCACGGCCAGGACCGGGATATGGCCCGACTAAGGGGTGAAACCGTTGAAGGTTACCGTACCCGGCTGGCCATGAAAGGCATAATCTCCGAAAAGGCAGGGCTGAATGAAGGCATACGGTACTTGGCAAAATCTTTTGGTTATGACAATGTGGAAATTCTCAAAAATCCTGACCCTGAGCATTGGGCGGAAGCGACGGTGTTTTTTGCGGGTGGCAACATCGTTTTGGATGACCATGGCGTACTGCTCCAGGAGCTCAATAAAATTAAACCAGCCCGGACGCTGCTGTCTTTATCCAAGCAGCAGCGCTATCCCGGAACCGCTTATCTAGGCGTGGCCCGCATATCCGGCAGAATTGTTATCATTGAACAGGAGTGACCAGGTATGGCATTTACTAGAATGAAGCTCACCACTTTCGGCAGCAATCTGGAGGCCAAGGCCCGGCAGGGCAAGGGAATCCATTTTACCCGGATCGCTTTGGGCGATGGTCTGCTGGGCAATGAGTCCATGGTCAATAGAACCACGCTGATTCATGAACGGCTTTCCGTTTCTATTGACGGTGTGACGATCACCAATGAAGGTACACAGAATGCCGTTGTGGGAACACTGGATAACCGAAATATGACAGAAGGGTTTTCGTACCGGGAACTGGCGTTGGTTGCCAGGGACCCGGACACACGCCAGGAGGGCGTATATCTCTACGACAACGCTGGCCCGGAATGCGAATATTTGGGGCTTCCCGAGGACGGCATGATTATTTGCGAACAGCTAAAAATTTTAATAAAAACGGAAGAGGGCTGTCAGGTCACTTTTGACGCATCAGGCAACCCCCTATACCTGACTGCCGAAGATATAAAGCTGGTTGTAAAGATTCACGAGGAAGATCCTAAAGCCCATCCTAATAAGGCTGACTTGGATCCTGAGACGGGGAAGGTTGTGGAAGAACAGCTTCCCACGTTGGACTATGCGGATAGCAAACACGCCAAAAACCATGCGAAGACTGGCAACGATCCCATTGCGCCCGCTGATATTGGGGCGGCAGCGGCGATCGTCCTTACCGCGCCGTCCCCTTCTCCTGATAGAACATATTCCGCAGCGCACAGATGTCCCTGGGCAGGCTCTCCCTGTCCTCCGCGTCGTGCAGCTTCCTGACCCAGGCGTAATACTCGTTGGCCAGGGGCGTAGTCAGGGCGGAGGTCTTGGTGATGTAGCCCTTGCGGATGGCCTCGTGGGACACGCTGCGCATGAACTTCCAGAAATTGTAGTAGGCCAGTTTCAGCTTGGTCATGTACCCGGCGCTGTCCTCGATGACGAAGCCCTCGATCTTGCGTCCCCGGTATTCGTAATCCGCCTCCATTACCTCTATGTACCAGTCGTAGAATTCCTGCCAGGTGCCCAGCTCCGCCGCCCTCTCCTTGGGCTCCAGCCCCAGCCTTTCCGCCACATGGCACATGTCCTCATAGCCGTATCTGCCGAATTCCATCTTGTTGTACACGATATCCAGCAGGAACAATCTGCTCTCCGGATATTCAATGATATGCGGGTCGTTCTCCATGTCCACGCACTCGAAGACAAAGGAGACCTCATGTTCCCTGCAGTACGCCTTCAGCTCCTCCAGATGCTCCGGGGACACCTTCCGCCGCACCATCTCCTGGAAATATCCCGCGTACTGGCTGTCTATGGTGGACTTGCTGGCCAGGAACAGCCCGTCCTCGTATTCATTGTAGCTGGCGATCCCCAGGAACCCGTTCTCCTTCACATAGGCCGTCACCGGGAACTGCAGCTTATGCTGCAGCATGTCGAACCTGGTCTCCGGCCGCTCGTTCACATTGAAGAACTTGTCGTAGGCCCTGGCCACCACCTTCCCCTTCGCGGTATCCAGGTACAGGCCCCTGGCCTTGGTGGTCTGGGCGTCCCAGACCCTGTCGTAGAAGGCCTTGTCCGTGTAGTTGAAGGAGGAGATGTTGCCGTACTTCTTCTCCTGGATATATCTGTTCCGGCGCAGGGCGATGATCACGTCCCCGATGTCGCTCTCCGTCACCGTCTGCTCCTGTGCCGCATCCGGCGTCCGATACACCTCATTGGGCACCTCGATACAGCGGATGCCCTCCCCGTCCACCTGGACGCAGCGCAGGCAGCCGCCGTATTCCACCTGCCCCTCCAGGTTGAACACCCTGTCGTTGACCTGCACGGGCAATTGCTTGGTGTTGCGGTGTCCGTGGATCTGGTAGCAGTTCTGTGGCGTGGTGTCGAAGAAGGACTCGGCTATGACCTCGAAGTCATTGTAGCTTCCCACGCCCTTGATCATCTGCTCCGTGGCCACGAAGGAGATGTTCTCCGGCAGGGTGCTCAGTCCCGCGTGGGTGACCAGGAATATCTTATCGTTATACCGATAATAGGCGCACTGGCCGAATTTCCGGTATAGCTGCCTTACCTGCTTTTTGTCCAGCCCCGCGGCATCCAGCGCCGGCCTGGTGACCAGCTCGAATTCCTTTGACCTGCCTGTGGCGTCATTGGCCCAGTGCCACAGCCACCTCTCGTGGTTGCCCTCCAGCATCAGCACGTTCTTCCGATTCATGACGGACATCAGGAACCGTACCACCTCCACGTTCTCCAGCCCCCTGTCGATGTAATCCCCCACAAAAATGTACATTTCATCGTCCTTGATGCCGCCGTTGTCCGCCAGGTACTTCTGCAGGGCCGTGTTGCAGCCGTGGATGTCGCCGATGTGGTGGATTCGCTTGTAGGAGGACATGTCGAAGAGCCTGGTCCAGACTGCGTCCAGCTCCTCCGGCCGGATCACCTTGATGCCGGAGGGGATCTTCTGGGTGCGGAATCTGGAGTACATGTTGTCAATCACCGCCTCAGGCACCCGCTTGAAGGTCTCCCTGGCTGCGTTCCTGCGCTTCACCTCCTCAATCGGGATGTCCGTGAAGTCCACGCAGTACATCCTGTACCGATAGGTCTCGCACATCTCCTTGTACCGGTTCATCTCGCTGGTCTTGGAGTTAGTGGCGTCTATGACCGTGAAGTCTCCCCTCTGCATCCTGACCTCCAGGATGGCGAACAATGTCTTCCACACCACACCGTCATTGTCCTGGCTGATTCCCTCCGTGCCGTCCGGCAGCATCACCGGGCTCTGGCACAGCAACCTGATGTCGTCCGCAGACAGGGCGTAGGGCTTCAGGCCATGCTGCTCAATCCAGGTGGATTTCCCGCAGCTTGCGGAGCCCCTCAATAAAAGCAAAATCCTCATTTTCATTCCTCCCAAATATATACTGCATAAAGCTGAATCCTGCCGCCAGCTTCCTCTCCCTCACTCCCTCAAAAGCTGGGCGATCAGATGCTCCACCTCATGGAGCTGTTCCCTGCTGTTCTCCCTGTGGCTGAGCCTGCGGTACTCCGAGGGGGACATGCCCTTCATGGCCCGGAAGGCCTTGGTGAACACCAGCGCGTCATTGTAGCCGCAGGACAGGGCGATGCTCTCTATGGGGTATGTGGTGGAGTCCAGCAGCTCTCTGGCCTTTGTGATGCGGAACGTGGAGAGGAACTGCTGGGGGGACATCCCGAGATAGTTCTGGAACAGGGTATAGAGATAACTTCTGTTGATGCACACATAATCCGCCACATCCGTCACCTTGATGGGATTGCAGTAATTGCTCTGTATAAAAGACACCGCTTTCTTTACATACTGATTTCCCTTGTCCTCCTCATCCCCGGCCACAACCCCGGCGCTTTCCGCCAGTATGGACAGAAACACGCCCAGTTGTCCGTTCCTCCTCAAATCATCCGCGATTCCGAATGTATTATGCTCCATCATATCCCGCACGATGTCATACAGTTCCTGGTCCCTGGGGCAGGAGAAAATGGGATGCCTCGCCGACAATCCCATAGACTCCAGATAGGTTCCTGCCCGGCTGCCCCCGAAACCCACCCACAGGTAGCTCCAGGGTTCCTTCTCGTCTGCCTGATAAAATGCCAGTTCATTTGGCTGTATCAGGAATCCGTAGCCGGCCTCCAGGCGGTATTCCTTATCGTGAAACCGGAACACGCCTCTGCCGTCCAGCACATAATGAATCAAATAATGAGGTTTGGACGCCGGCCCGAAGCTGTGGAGGCTTTCCGTTCGGGAACAGCCGCAGCAGTTCACATACAGGCTGCCTGCCTGATCATTTTCAAAATCCAGTTTAAATGCTTTCTCCATAAGTAAAAACCGGCCTCCCCTCCCTGTCTCATTTCCTTCAGCCCAATGACCGCTACCCCATTGCATTCATCCTTTGGCAGTCAGCACGCGCTGTCCCCCTGTACCGCGTTGTCATCAGCGGGCGTGCCCACCGCATCACTTCCGCCTCCGCCTTGTCCTGGTGCGGGCATCGGTCGCTGCTTACCCGGGAATTCATGCATGCATCGGTTTACCGGATGACATATTCCTTCCTGTCCATGTCCGCCTGTACCTTCTCCAGGTCTTCCCTGATATGCAGCTTTTGAGGGCATGCTTTTTCACATTTGCCGCACTTTACACAGTTCTTTGCCTGTTTTTCGTCTCCCAGGCCGTTCTCCCAGTTATTTTTCACCATATTGTAGTTCTGGTACATATGGTAAGTATTCCATACCCGGAAATTCCCAGGGATATCCACCCCTGCCGGACAGGGCATGCAGTAACGGCAGGCGGTACAGCCGTTCTGTACCCGGCTCCTGATCAGCGCCACAATCTCGTCTATGGTATTCGCTTCCTCGTCAGAAAGAGGACGGAATGTCGAGAATGTCTTCAGATTATCCTCTACCTGTCCCATGGTGGACATACCGCTTAAGATTACCTTCACATTCGGCAGGCTCCCCACCCAGCGCAGCGCATAGGACGCCGCGGAAGCTTCCGGATCCAAAGCCCGGAATCTGCCTGTGATATCCTCCGCAAACGCCGCCAGAGAACCGCCCTTCACCGGCTCCATAATCACCAGCGGCACATTTCTCTCCTCCGTGAGGCGATACCCCCTCATTCCCGCCTGACTGTCCGTGTCCATATAGTTCAGTTGAATCTGGCAGAAATCCCAGTCCCTGTAGCACAGGATTTCCTCAAACGCCTCATAGCTGTCATGGAAGGAAAATCCCAGATACCGGATCCTCCCCTCTGCCTTCAGCTGCTCCAGGTATTCCACCACACCCAGTTCCGCCATCTTGCGGAAGCTGTCCCTGCCCATGGCATGCATCAGGTAGAAATCTATGTAATCCGTCTGCAGCCGCTCCAGCTGCTCTTCAAAAATACGCACGGCGTCTTCTTTTTTCGTCACGTTCCAGCAGGGAAGCTTTGTGGCCAGGTAAAAGGAATGCCTGTCGTATTTCTTCAGTGCCCTGCCCACAAACGGCTCACTGTCGCCATTGTGATAGGGATAGGCGGTATCAATATAGTTCACTCCGGCCGCAATGGCTTTGTCCAGCATCCGCTGCGCCTCCGCCTCGTCAATTTTCCCTTCCGCCGTCACCGGGAAGCGCATGCATCCAAAACCCAGCAGAGAAGTCTCAATACCCAGCTTTTCCAGTTTTCTTTTTTCCATCACCTTTTCCTCCATAGATTCATGTTAATCCCCCATGTTGCCTTTTGCTGCCTTAGAACGATTTTTCACACTAATGCCCTGCTCTCTTCGGCATTGCCTGACGCATGTGCCAAAGTACAGGGAAAATTACTTCACATTTGTATTCAGATACCCGTCGCTGTCAAATTCCACCCCGAAATCCCGGCTGAATTCATTCATTTTGTCAAGAATCCGCTGCTTCTCTTCCCCCTCAGCAGGTGTGGGCTTATAGTCATTCCGGCTGCTCACAGAACTCACAGAACACGGAATCACCCGGATTTCCTTATCTTCCTGCTTTTTTCCGTCCACAAAGGTAAATACCTGCTGAAAAATCATACTGTCCTTATCCGGCGGATTCCGGTTTGCCCCGAAGCAGAAATTGCCCAGGCTGTATATAATAAATTTACCTTCGTATTCCTCTATGCCCTGCAGCACATGAGGGTGATGCCCGATCACCAGGTCATAGCCCCAGTCTATACATTTTCTGCCAAGGCTCTTCTGATAATCCTCGGGATAATACTCCCGCTCAATTCCCCAATGACAGCAGGCAAAAACCAGGTCCGCTCCTTCCTCGCGAAGCAGCGCAATGCCCTCCTGCAGATATTTCTCCACCCCGGCCCCCTGCCCCCCCTCATTGACAGACACGATGCCGATCTGAATGCCGCCGGTTTCATACATACAGTAATTGCCGTCATAAGCGTACAGAATACCTGCCCCGTTCAGTGCTTCCACCGTGTCCGCGGTTCCCTGTTCCTTGTAATCCAGACGGTGATTGTTACCCATACTGACCGCTTCCACACTGCCTGCCGTCAAGATATTGACGTATTCCGGATCACCCGAAATGCAGTAGGTCTGGCCCTCCCGGAAATCCTCAGAACGGGTCAACGGTCCCTCCAGATTCACAAGCGTCAGGTCGTCTTCAGAAAAAACAGCAAATACATTTTCGAAAAAATAGCTGTCTCCGGCTCCCTTATCGTAGGTCTGGCGAAAAGATACCTCATAACCCTGTCCGATATAGTTGCCCATGGTCACGTCGCCGGCGGCGGAAATCGTGATTTTCACCTCCTCTGGCTGCGGTTCCGCATCTGACGGCTCTCCCTCGCCGCCTGCGTTGCCGGTATTTCCCTCCGAACCGGCAGACTCTCCCCGGCCTTCTTCGGAAGGGACCTGGCTGCCGCCGCCTGAGACGCCGCCCGGCAGATAGGCATTTTCATCGCTTCCAAAATCATCGGCTGCATCGTTTTCTCCGCCGTCCCCCGTCTGCTTTATCGGAACTTCCACCAGTTCCGCAATCGAGGCCGGCACATTATCCCGGTTTCCGCATGCCCCCGCCAGCAGCGCGCTTGTCAGTATGGTAAACAGCACACCTTTTTTCGTTTTCATAATGAATCCCTGTTACCTTTTTTTCAGCATTTTCCGTTCCGCTTTATTATAAATAACCATCACCAGAACGGCTTCCCCAATCAGTGCAAGGGTGAGGACCGCGCTGATCCAGCCTCCGAACATACTCCCCACAAGCAAGGTAATTTCGGCGGCCACGCCAAAGATAACGACCAGGCTCCCGCAGAATTTATTGTACTTTTTCACATCAACCACTTCAATGGGCCGCTTGTTGAAAATCGTATTTCTTTCCTCGCTGCTGAATATTTTTACCGCTACATTGGCACACATAGCTGCAATAAACACAAAAATAATTAAATCCATGATTTACTCCCCATATAATTTTTCTCTCAGGTACCTGATATTGGTCTCAAAGTCCACCTCCAGCACGGACATCTTGCGTATGGTTACGTCCCGATAGGTTCCGGGCTGGGGTATGCTGTCCGATTCAATATCATATGTAAGCATTTTACCTGCCATCAGGCTCAGGCTGAAGCACTCGCCCCTGGTCAGATTCGTGGTCAGGTTCGGCATAAGCCCGTCTATCAGTCCTCCCGGGTTGCTGACCAGCGCCGAGGGCAGCTTTTTGATCACTGCAGTCAGCACCTTTCTCTGCCGGTCCGTTCTGCCGAAATCCGTACCAAGATAACGGTTCCTGCTGTAGGCAAGTGCCTGCGGCCCGTTCAGATGTACCAGGCCGCTGACAGAGGTATCCATATTGTCGGTCCCCTGGGGCCTGTCCGTAAGGATATTGTACTCCACCAGATATCCGTTCACATACTCAATCTCTTCACTGCTCAACTCCAATTCGATTCCGCCCACCGCATCCACCAGATTTGCAAAGGCTTCAAAATTCACCAGTACATATCGATTCACGGTAATGTCCAGATTCTGTTCAATGGTCTCCATCAGCAGCTCCGCACCGCCGAAGGAGTACGCCGCATTCAGCCTGTTCCCGTCATGCCCCGGAATATCCACATACATATCCCGCAGAAGCGAAGTCATATAAATCTTCTTCGTCTTCGTGCTGACGGACAGTAAAATCATGGCATCGGAACGGCCGTCTTCACCATTCTCACGGGAATCGTTACCGATGAGGAGCACATTGACTACGCCGTCTTCTTTCATGGGTGCATTGGCCAGGGATGCGATTTCATGGTAGTTCATTTTGCCGTAAACCACTCCTACCAGTTTATACAGCCCCGCCCCCAGAAGGATGAAAATAAGCGCAGCAACAATCAGAAATTTCAGCAGGCGATGCTTTTTCTTCTTTTTCTTTTGGGACTTTTGAGATTTTGATGCCTTTTTTGCCACTTGGTAATCCTCCTCATGAGTCCGGGCCTGCCTGTCGGATCCTTTCCCTTTCGGCTGCTCTCTGCCCCGTTTCTGTCCGTCTGCACGAGGACTCCGGCCTGAATATCCCTCCTGCCCGGAATCATGACGGGCATGCCCATATTCCTGCTCATGGCCGCGGCGGGCAGGCCTGCCTTCTGACTCATAATCACCGTGCGCATATCTGCCTTCCTGCTCATAACCATCTCGCTCATATCCGTCCTCTGCTTCACGCCCGCGGTGCGCATATCTGCCCTCCGGTCCACGCTCGCGGCGCTCATACCTGCCTTCCTGC